>Ga0209212_1000691_pt1 | contig 62304 bp, 54 predicted proteins | sample RifGroC2_FD_183996 | JGI IMG/M metagenome (GOLD analysis project Ga0209212, IMG submission 183996) | Groundwater microbial communities from Rifle, Colorado, USA - Groundwater C2 (SPAdes) (version 2) | ecosystem: Environmental > Aquatic > Deep subsurface > Groundwater | place: Rifle, Colorado...
ATTTTGACTCTTCACACGAAGACGTTAATTTACTAAATAATGAAATCGCTGATAATCTCGAATTAAACTCTGATGAAATTGAAAATATTCAAGATTTTGACTCTTCTCATGAAGACGTTAATTTACTAAATAATGAAATCGCTGATAATGTTGACTTAGCCGGAGAAGTGTTGGCAGAAGCAGAACCTCTGGAAGAATTCCATGAAATTATCCCAAATGAGTTTATAAGTGAAGAAATAAAAGAAAATCTTCCTGATTTGCAGGGCAGTCCTTTAGATTTAAACTCAGGTGTTACAGAAAATTTATTATTAGAAAATAATAATGAGGAATCGATAAAACTTTCTGAAGATGAACCGGAAGCTGTTTCTCTTCATCAGGAAACACAAGAAGTTCTACATGAAGATTTGAGTGAAGAAAGTTCTTTATTGAATAAAGAGGAAGATTTACAGAACGCTTTTGATGATATTGCCATTGAATATAATATAGATGATATTTTATCTTCTTTTGATAATGTTGAAGTTGTTGATTCTACAGATGACTTTTTTGATTTTGACAATTCGGAAAACATATCCGCGCAGGGAGATATTTCTGAAAAAACTCCGCAGGAAGAGATAAAACCGGATAAAGAACAAACAGAAAGTATCATCAGCGAAATATACGGCGACCAAAAAGAAGTCGACACAGAACAAAAAATTAATTCTGATTCTGAAAATAATGAACAACAGCAAGAAAAAGCTTATGATTTTGATGACGATTTTGATGATGCAGAAGAGCAGGATGAAGTTGCTTTAAGAAAAGAAAAATTGCGTTCAATAGATTTAAAAGTCGCATCAGGTTTAGTTGCGGCGGGAATTGCCGTTACTGTAGCGGTTGCTTTGTGGATAAATAATAAAACATTAACAAATCAAAATTTACCTGTAGTAAATCCTCAACCTGTTAATCAAATGGGAGTTTTACCTAATCCTGATCCTACAGGAGTAAGTAATCAGAATACAAATAATATAGCAATGCCGCCGGCAGATCAGGCAGGACAATCTATGCCGGTTCGAAAAAGAAAATCGGCGCGTTCCTATGTGAAGCAGGTTAAACCAAAAGATATCCCGCCGCCCAGTAAAGATTTAAGTGCTGTTCTTGCTGAAGCTTTCACAAGACGTACTTATGAAGTCGATATAAGAAACATTTCCTGGGAAATTACCGCTGATATGGCAAGAAATCCCGTATTTAAAAATTATATTATGGTTACAGGTCAAGCTTTAAAAAGCGCATTGGCTCGAGATTTATCGCTGGCTAATGAAAGAGCCCTGAATACACAGATGGAAATTAAAACCGTTATGGATTTAAACGGCAATATTTTAGAAGCTGATATTGTTCAAAGCAGCGGCTCTCAAGAAGTCGATAAAATTTGTTTGGAAACTTATAAAACAACTATTCAATTTACTAAACTTCCAAAAATTAATGTAAATAGAGATAAAATTAAAGCCAATTTGATTATCAGTTTTTAATTAAAAATTAGAGAAACAAAAAATATGAATATTACACAGGAACAAAAAGAATTTATAGAAAATGTTATTAAAGAATGTCAGGGCTACAAAGGGCATGAGTACTTGCTTGATGAGTTTTGTAATGAAGTTATCAGGCGCGCGTACAGTTTTGTTTCTAAACAAAATGAACTTGATAATATTAAGGTTTATTTAAAAAGAATAGCAAATACCGCAATAATAGATATAATCAAAAATTCAATAAATCAATCCTGTTCTTATAAAAGTGATGACAAGGATTGTGGTGAGCAGGAAGCTTTAAATATTGGTTATGAATTTGATGAAAACGGTGATATTGCTTTAAATTATGATATTTCTTTTGAAGAATTATCAGAGAAACAGGTTTGTTTGTCTGATAACCGGATAAATCAGATTAAAGAGATTGTTTGCAATATTGATGAAAATAATAATTCGGGTTTTCACAAAAATATATTTGAATTAAGGTACATAAAAGGTCTGAACAACGCGGAAATTGCAGAAAAACTTGAAATTAAAGAAGCTGAAGCAGATAAAAAACTTTTATTTCTTCTTAATAAGATTGGGAAAGAAATAAAAAAATGAAATTAATTATTTCATTAATTTTCTCTTTTATTATTTCCGCCGCAGCTTTTGCCCAGGAGGTGACGGATGGCTGGGACTCGGTAATGAAGGATTATAGCAGCGCTGAATTTGGAAAAATTATATCAGGAGCCGAATATAAAAAAGCCATAGAAACAAAAGAAAGTTTTATTAAAAAAAATAAAAAAAATAAAAAAGATTCGGGAAAAACAACAGAAACACAGCTGGAACCGAGCTTAGTGTTTGATGTTCCCGATTCGCCTTGTCCGTTGTTGATTTTACCTGCGGATGTGTGTTATGAAAATTTGATTGTTAAGCAGGGATTTTATCTGGTTAATTTAAAATTTAACGGAGGAAAATATTTTCTTGAACTAAGGCAGGGGAATAATATTCCTGTTGCGGCTATTGAAGCAAAAGGACATATAGCTCCGGGTAAAATTATTTTAAAACCGCAAGTTTCAGTTGAAAATGTTGATGATAAAATGATAAAAATTAATTATAGCGGAGATAATCTTATTTTAGAGTCGATTTTGTGGAAATTATAACGAATCACCCGTGTTTTAGCGAGGAAAAAAGCAAAAAATACGCGAGAATACATCTTCCGGTTGCACCTGACTGTAATATTCAATGTAATTACTGCAACAGAAAATATGATTGCGCTAATGAAAGCCGTCCGGGTGTGACAAGCAAAATGTTAACGCCTATCGAAGCTTGCGAACTTTTTTCAAAGACAAAAAGTAGTATGGAAAATCTTTCAGTGGTAGGATTCGCAGGGCCGGGGGATGCTTTAGCAAATTTTGATAATGTGAAAAAAACTGTTAATTTAATAAAAGAATGGATTGCTTCGTCGCAAACTCCTCGCAATGATAGTAGTATATTGTTTTGTCTTTCTACCAACGGGCTTTTGTTGCCTGATTATGCGGAAGAGCTTATAAATATCGGCATAACTCATTTGACTGTTACAATTAATGCTGTAGACGAAGCTTTAATCCCGCAGATTTATGAAAATTTTTATTATAAAGGTGAAAATCTTTCTCCTGAAGAAGCCGCGCCAATTTTAATACATAACCAGCTTTCGGGATTAAAAAAGCTTTCTTCGGAGGGTTTGACCTGCAAAGTTAATATTCTTTGCCTTGAAGGAATAAATGACAGCCATATAGAAGATGTTGTCAAAACGGTTAAAGATAATGGCGCGTTTATGACGAATATAACTAAATTAATCCCGGCAAAAGGCTCTAGGTTTGAGAATAAAATACCTATTGACGATAAAAAACTTATGGAAATCAAAAAAAAATGTTCTGTTCACATAAAGCAAATGTATCACTGCAAACAGTGTAGGGCGGATGCTATTGGTTTATTGGGGCAGGATAAAATATTGTGCGGCAAATAAAAACCTGCTTTTTCAAAAGAAAAGCAGGTTTTTAAAGTTCTTAAACTGAATTCTATTTATTAAAAATAGATTCTAATCTTCTTTTTACGGCTTCAATGCGGATTTCTTCAATTGAAGCATGCGGATGCCCAAAAAGATTTTGTGAATGTTTTCTTGTGATTTCTGCTACTCGAAATTTTCTTTGTTCAACATAAGACGTTGAAGTGTTTTCTTTGATAATTGTAATGCTCATGATTGCCTCTCTTCTTTTATTTATTTTTTATTATATTAAAATCGCGTTAAGTTCTTCTACGAGTTTGTCAGCATCAATTCCGTGAACTTTCGCGCCGGCTTCAAGGTTTTCAAATCTTGCCGCGGCGCAGCCGATGCATCCAAGCCCGTTGCGCGCAAAAACTTCAATTGTTTCAGGGTATGTTTGAACGATTTCTAATATGCTCATTTCTTTTGTGATTTTTTTCTCTTCAGTCATGATTTGTTCCTTTATTTCTTTTTCAGTACTTGTGAAAATTATATTATAAAAAATATGTACAAATGTTACAAAATAAAAGAATTTATTAAAGTTTTTATTTCAAATGCCGATATAAATATTAAGAGATGTCCACCTTGAGTGGGCAGTCCCAAAAACCCTCCTCCCCATATCTAGTAGCCGCCTAAAAAGAGCGGCTTTTTCTTTGCGTAAAAATAGAGTTTGTCATTCTGAGACGAAGTCGAAGAATCTGTCTAATGTTGCAGATAATTTTGAATCATTATTTTGAAAAACAGAAACAATGAAGTATTTATCAATTTATAATGCTGGACAAATCCTTCGTTGCACTCAGGATGACAAAAATGTATTCAGAATAAAAAAACGTGTATTGCTAATTTGAAAAAGTTAAAGTTTTTCCGCAAAGGTTTATTTCTTTATAAAGATCTTCTATGGTTTCAAATTTTTTGAATACGGATAAATATCTTAAATAAGCTATTTCATTTACAGGTTTAAGATATTCCAGAATTTTTTCACCAATATAAGCGCTGGTTATTTCTTTTTTGCCGAGAAGTGAAATCCCGAATTCTATACGCGCCGCTATTTCCTGAATAATTTCCTGCTCGATTTCATATTTTACACAGGAGTTAGAGATACTTTTAATGATTTTTTCTCGTGAATATTCTTCTTTTAATTTGTTTTTTTTGATAACCATTACAGGAGAGATTTCAACTCTTTCATAAGTTGTAAACCTTTGCTGACAGTTTTCGCATTCTCTACGGCGTCTTATGCAGGCTTTTTCCGATGACATGCGTGATTCAAGAACTTTGGTGTCTTCGTGACTGCAAAAAGGACAAATCATACTCAATCCCCTAATAGGCTCTATATATCTTTTATGAGAACTTAAAACAGTATATCGTGCATTTTTATAATGTTTTTTACACTTTATAAGTCTAAATAATAATAGTATTAAATGATACCATGTTTTATTGCTCGAATGGCTAGTTTTTTAAGTCTGTATCATGATTCTGTTTTTGTTTTAAGACTAAATAAAGACCGATGATACCTGCCAAAAACATAATAATACTAATGAATTGCGCGATAGGCAAGCCAAAAATAACATAAATATTGTCTATCCGAATACCTTCAATTATAAATCTTCCTAAAGAATATAAAATAAAATAAAAGCATGTTATTGAGCCGGTTTTATTTTTAAAGTTTTTTCTGACAACAGTTATTAATATTATAAAAACTACTAAATTCCAGAGAAATTCATATAAAAAAGTCGGGTGAAAATATCCAAAACTAATATATTCCAGAGGTCTGTTTGCAGGGGGAATATATAATTTCCATGGCAAGTTTGTGGGGCTTCCAAAGGCTTCCGAGTTGAAAAAATTCCCCCATCTTCCGATTGCTTGAGCAAATATCATGCCATAGGCAAAGATATCAGTATATTTCAGCAGGGATATTTTATGATGTTTTGTATAAAAATAAATTATTAAGATGCTTCCAATAATTACTCCATGTATAGAAAGACCTCCTCGCCATGTCATGAAACTTTCCAGAATATGATGGGAGTAATATTTCCAGTTGAAAATTACATAATACAGTCTTGCAAAAATTACTCCACCGATAAGCAATAAAGTTGAAAGATCAATTATATGTTCTCTGGTTTTGTCATCGGGATAATCTTTTTTTGCTATTATAAGCGTTATAAAAAGTCCGACAAGAAAAGCCAGAGCAATTATTATGCCATACCAGTAAATGGTTAGAGATCCTATATGGAATGCGACTGCTCCGGGCGATTTTAGCATTTTAGATTCCTTTCTTTTTTTTATTTAATTTAGCATATCATAATCCTGCGAGAAGTCGTCATTGCGGGGCATAAAATGACTATTATGAGTTAGGATTAGTCAACCGAAGCAATCTTCTAAAGTGTGGCGTTGGCATTAGGAAGATTGCTTCGTTAAAAAAATCAATGACTTTAAAGATGTTTTATGTCTCGCAATGACAATAAAGTAGTTTTGTAAATGAATGTTAAGCGTTTTGTAACAAAATTTCTAACATGAAACATTTAATTTTTAATTATTTTGTATATATTTTAAATTTACTAAATATTTTTAATTTATATATGCCAGAGTAGGAATTTAGGGGTAAAACACTTGTAGAAAGGTATTTCATGAGAAAAACCATGATTTATAAGATTAACATGAACTATCGAGCAATTCTATAAATTTAATTGTTTTTAATATATTAGGAAAACAATTGAATATTAGATTTTTACAGAAGGCTAATTAATACGCATTTGGGAAGGAGCAAGGATTATGTCTTTAGTATCATGTATTATGGCTGATATGCAGTACACTATGGCGACTAGTGACTGTGAAGACAAAGCAGCACAGATAAGTGCAAAGCTTAAAAACATAGTAGATCAGGGCTCAGAATTGGGCAAGATACTTAGTAACGTCGAAAATCAAATAGATCAGGCAAGATCTAGTTTTAGAGAACTTCAGTGTTATGAAGGACAAGTTTATAATTCTCAAGATCCAAGAGCACAGCAAGCTTTAGGAATGGTACAACAAAGAAAAGCTTATTGCAGTCAAGCATTTAATAGTTTGCAGCAAAGAAAAATTCAATTAGAAGCTGAAAGTAAAAAATTTAAAGCTCAAGAAAAAGAACTTACAGCAGAACAAACCAAGAATGATGTAATGAAAAAACTTACAGAAGGTTTGGCTCAAAAGTTCAAAGGATTTGCAGACGGCGCTATCAAAAGATTTGTCGGCGGCGGCGGTCAATAATAGCTAAATCAAAATAACTTGTTCCTAATAAGAAAAAGAAAAGCCTTCATAAAAAAGAAGGGCGGTGGCGACCGTCCTTCTTTTGTTGTTTGGAATTATAAAAAAATTGTTAAAATATAAACATTTAAAAATTATGTAGATTAAAATAAAGTTATTATTATATTTAAATATATAAAAGAGAGGCTTTTTGTAAGGAGGATTGTAACGGTGATTGATTTTAATAAATTAACTCAGCAGACGCAAAATACTGTAATGGCAGCGCAAAATATAATGATGCGCTTTAATAACGGGCAACTTCTTCCTGAACATGTACTTCTTGCGATGATTGAAGATGAGAAGGGTTTTTCTGTGACTGTTTTTAATAAATTAAATGCGAATATTTCTTTGATTAAAGAACAAACAGAGCAGCTTCTTGCGAATAAGCCTAAATTGGCTTATCCTGTTCAGGGTCAAATTTATATAAGCATGGAGCTTAAAAACCTTTTTGATATGGCGGAAGAAGAAGCGAAAAGGCTAAAAGACAGCTATATTGACCTCGGGCATGTTTTGCTTTCAATGAGTAATAATAGGTCTACGGATTGTGGAAAAATTTTAAATGATAACGGCATAACTAAAGAAGCTCTTTATAAAGTTCTTAAGGAAATAAGAGGTTCTGCTTCGGTTGACAGCCCTGATGCGGAAAATAAATATCAGGCTCTTGAAAAATACAGTATTGATTTGACGGATCTTGCAAGAAAAGGCAAGCTAGACCCTGTTATCGGAAGAGATGAAGAAATTAGAAGGACAATACAGGTTTTAAACAGGAGAACTAAAAATAATCCTGTCTTAATAGGAGAACCTGGTGTCGGTAAAACAGCAATCGCGGAAGGTTTGGCTCTTAGGATTGTTAAAGAAGATGTGCCGGAAGGTTTAAAAGGAACAAAATTAATTTCTTTGGACATGGGGTCACTTGTTGCAGGCGCGAAATTCCGTGGGGAATTTGAAGAAAGGCTCAAGGCTGTCTTGAAAGAAGTTCAGAGCAGTGAAGGCGAAATCATTATGTTTATTGACGAGCTTCATACGGTTATTGGGGCAGGAGCCGCCGAAGGCTCGATGGATGCGGGAAATATTCTAAAGCCGCTTCTTGCAAGAGGCGCATTAAGATGCATCGGAGCTACTACAATAAATGAATACCGAAAATATATCGAACGTGATGCGGCTTTTGAAAGAAGATTCCAGCCGGTGTTAATCGATGAGCCTTCTGTAGAAGATACTATAAGTATTCTTAGGGGGCTAAAAGAGCGTTATGAAGTTCATCATGGTGTAAGAATAAAAGATTCCGCGCTTATAGCGGCGGCAAAACTTTCTGACAGGTATATAACGGACAGATTTTTGCCCGATAAGGCTATTGACCTCATAGATGAAGCTGCTTCAAAACTTAGAATAGAAATTGACAGCATGCCGGTTGAAATAGATACTCTTGAAAGGCAAAAAACACAGCTTGAAATTGAAAGAGAAGCTTTGAAAAAGGAAAGTGACGAAGCTTCAAAAGGAAAAACCGCCCAGCTTGATGTTCAGATTGCTGCTCTTCAAAAAGAGGTTGATGCTCTTAGAACTCAATGGGAATCGGAAAAAAATGCTATATCTTCTTTCAGTAAAATAAAAGAAGATATAGAAATAACTAAACAGCAGATAGAAAATGCCGAAAGAGAAGCTGATCTGGCAAAAGCTGCGGAATTAAAATATGGAAAGCTTATTGAACTTGAAAAACAACTGAAAACAGAAGAAGACATACTTACAAAGCGTGAAGCTAAAGGCGCAATGCTTAAAGAAGAAATTGACGAGGAAGATATAGCAGAAGTTGTTGCAAAATGGACGGGGATTCCTGTCAATAAGCTTATGGAGAGCGAACTTAAAAAACTTCTTTCTATGGAAGACGAACTTCATAAAAAAGTTATCGGACAGGATGAAGCCGTAACCGTGGTTTCTGATGCGGTAAGAAGAGCAAGAGCTGGACTTAAAGACCCGAACAGACCGATAGGTTCATTTATTTTTCTTGGCCCGACGGGAGTTGGAAAAACAGAATTAGGCAAAGCTCTGGCTGCATTTTTGTTTAATGATGAAAATGCTATGGTAAGGATTGACATGACGGAATATATGGAGAAACATTCCGTTGCAAGGCTTATTGGTGCACCTCCGGGATATGTCGGTTACGAGGAAGGCGGACAACTTACGGAGCAGGTTCGCAGAAAACCTTACAGTGTGGTGCTTTTTGATGAAATAGAAAAGGCGCATGGTGATGTTTTCAATATAATGCTTCAAATTCTTGATGATGGTCGGCTTACTGACTCAAAAGGCAGGACGGTTGACTTTAAAAACACTGTCATAATTATGACAAGTAATATCGGAAGCAGTATTATCCTTGAAGGAACATTAAGTCAAATGGTTTCCCCAGGAAATGGCATGGATTCTGTGAAAGATCGCGTAATGGAACTGATGAAACAGCAATTTAAGCCGGAATTTCTTAATAGAATAGATGAAATTGTTTTCTTTAGCGGTTTATCGCTTCAACAGCTTTATGAAATTGTTGATATTCAGGTTAATAATCTTAAAAAACTTCTTAAAGAAAAGGATATTAATATTGAAATTACCGATGATGCAAAAGAAATTCTTGCAGCAAGGGGTTATAATCCCGCTTACGGGGCAAGACCACTTAAAAGAGTAATTCGTCAGGATATAGAAAATCCGCTTTCCAAAAAAATCCTTGAAGGAGCATTTGGAGAAGGTGATAATATACTTATAGAGCTTAAAAATGACGATATTATTTTTATAAAAAAATAAAGATTTATTAATTTACTTTGTCTTTTTCTATAAGAATGATTGAACTTCTTCCGTTGCAACTAATGCGATCACCTTCAACAGGAACTTCTTCACCGGATTTTTTGATGTTATCATGTTTTAGTAGCTCATTAGGACCGCATGAAGTGTCTGCAACAAGGAACCATTGTTTATTTGGTAATTGATGTTCCGGCAGTTTAACATTAAATGTTCCGGATCCTTTATTATAGGCAACATATATAGATGTAGCCGGATCCGTTTTTGATGTAACAGAATCTCTAAATTCTGTTGAATCGATTTTAAATGCAGTAATAGCATTTTGAGTATTATTTAAGTAGGCTCTTCCGTTTTGCTGGCTGCCGTTTATTTCTTTTGCATCGCCGTCAAGCCAGGTGATATCTTTGCCGTTTATATTATTATGGTCTTTGCCTCCAAAATATTTGTATGGTCTTAAAGACGGGTGATCTTTTCTGAAATTGAATAATCTGCTTGTAAATAGTGTTAATTGTTCTTTTTCATGTTCAGTCATTTGATGAGTTTTATCTTCATCTCTTGTTTCACATTTATCCGGGAATTTTAATTTACCGGCTTCTCTTAATTTATTAACTTCTGTTTGATGAACAGGATTTCCCCAATCTATATAATTGAGAGCGCTGTCAATATTCCATGTGTTGTTATTACCAAGTGTTGTTCTGTATCTTTCATCGCCGCCCTGAATCATCGGGGTTCCGGCAGAAACGGCGAGCAGTGTTTGAGCTGTTCTTACAGCTTGTTTTCTAAGGTTTACATCTCCGCCTTGACTCCATGAAAGGTTGCCTGCATCATCTGTTCCACCTTCAGAGCCTTGCTCATGGGTTCTTCTTTTGTCATAAGCAAATAGATCATGCATTGTATATCCGTCATGGCAGTCAATAAAGTTAACTGACCTTGGATTTTTTCCTTTAAAGGTGTCATAAGAACCGGAAAAGACTCTAATTAAGTCTAACGGTGAAACGTCTTCAACACCGACTTTGTTAATAGATTTTCTTAGAGTATCTCTTACAGGACCATTCCATTCCGAATAATTAGCCGAGAAGTTGCCGACCTGATAGGTTCCTTCTCCACATCCCCATGGTTCAGCTATAAGATCAACACCTTGTCCGCATGTTTTTGATCTTACGCCGAGGTTTTCAATTTTTTGAAGTAAGCTGTCTTTGTGTGTAGCATCAAACCAGAAACCATGTTCCATAGCTCTTGTATTTCCTAAAACAGGGGCAAGGTCAAATCTTAAACTGTCAACTCTCATTTCGTCTTTCCAGTATTTGAGAGTATCAGTTGTTAATTGTTGTGCTATCGAGTTGGCGGCATTAAGATTTGCGCCGCAACCGTTGCTGTCATAGTAATGCTTTTTGTCGGAAGATGTTTCATAGTAAGAAGTATTATCAATTCCTCTTAAATTAAATAAGTTGGTTTTATTAACATCAACTCTATCAGGATTATTGGGATTGGTATTTTGATAGCAATCGCTTTCTGCTGTGTGGTTGTATACAACATCCATGCAAATTTTTATGTCTTGTTTATGGAATTCGTTTACCATTTCTTTGAATTCTTTTGTAGGTCCGCCGGGAGCTTTATCAAATGCATAATTTCTTTCAGGAGCTTTATAAGAAAGTGTCATGTAGCCCCAGTAATTTTTCCAGAAATTATCTTTTTCTGAATTTTGGAATTCCTGCATTGGTAAAAATTCAATTGCTGTTTGACCTAATAATTTGATATAAAGAGGCATAAAACTTGCGCCTTTATAAGTTCCTGCATATTTGTTATCCCAACCGCCTTTTTCAGCAGGCGATTGGATTTTTTCTACCATCTCTTTTATTTGTTGTTCTTCAGGTTTGCCTTTATATTCAGGAATAAATGAATTATAAAGTTTTACCAGAGTTTCTTTTGTATGACCGGCTGTTAAACCTTTTAAGTGTGTTTCATAAATAGCATCACTGGTTAAGGGACGTGAAGGTTTTGGTGCGATTTCGTCGATATTTTCTTTTGGCATTACAAATATTGACTTAGGGGCGAAAGGAGCAGTATCAACTTTATAAGTTCTTTCTCCGGTTGCATATAAATATCCGTTTTCATTAACTCCTACAGTTATAGGGTCATGGCTTATTTCTGTAGCTTCAGGGTCAGTCAGAAGTTTATTTGGGTTAAAACGGTTTCCTGCATCATCTACATGCGATTTAAATCCTGCATTAGAGCCGGGTTTCCAGTTTTTATTATATTCCCAGTTCGAGCCTTCTTTTCCCCATACTCTGTAGCCGTAAAATACAGCATCTTTATCTAAATTTATACCTTTTTTTTGAAGTTCATCTTTAGTTAATGAAGCTGCCCATTTATCACCTAATTTTTCCAGTGGAATTTGTGCAACTTCTTTATAATTTTTTTTATCTTCCGCAAAATGAGGTTTTTTGTATATCCAGAGTTCTACATGACCTGCGTTTTTGGAAAGAAGCCCAAAATCAAGAGTATTTTTATCTTTATTATATTCGCAGCCCGGTTTTATATTTGCAAGTTCAAGAACTGTATTAGCGTAACCAAAAGATACTTTTGACGGAGCAATTAAACTACTAAAGTAATAAGCTTTTAAATTTTCGGCAGCAGGCATGGTTTTAGGCGCATAATCAATATTTGGATTGGTATGCGCACTAATAACAGGCTTTTTTGAATCAGCCTTCTGCTCCGTATTTTGTTTAAAAGAAATTAATGAAGAGTTTTTTACTTGCATTTATCTTTCCCATAGAAAATCTACCTACATATACAAAACATCTAAAAAAAAAAATTGCCATGCAAGATGGCATTTTTATGTATTATTTACATTTATTTACAATGCAAATAGAATGTATAAAAATAGCCCAAATTGTCATCCCGCACTTAATGCGGGATCTAACAATCCAACAAATTTAAGCTTTAATTTCAAGATGTATAGATGCTAAATCACCAGGTAGGGGCATAAAACTACGGCTCTCAAGTTCGCCTTGTTTTGCAGCCAGTTCAGCATGACAGTTTTCAGACAATAGGGGGTTATTTAATAGCTTCCCTGCATGCAGGGCAGATGCCTTCGGAAAGAGTTCCTGAATACTTCCAGCACCTGTCGCATTTTACGCCGACAGCAGAAGTTACATAAATTTCATAATCACCTTCTGAATACCGGTTCAGAAGTTCAGTAGATGGTTTTTCTGTGACAAGTATAGCTTGTGAAGTTATAAATACTCCCGCAAGTTCGCCTTCTACCGCTTTTAAAATCGCTTCAATTTCAGAATTGTTAACTTTTATCGAAACAGAAGCTTCCAGAGAACTTCCAATTTTCTTTTCGGCTCTTACAGGCTCAATTGCTCTGGTTACAATTTCTCTAAGCGCAATTATTTTGTCCCATTTAGCGGTAATCTCTTCGTTTTTGAACTGCGGATTGACTTTTGACCAATCAGTCAGTAATACGCTTTCGAGATTGCCGCGTTGTTCGGGAATTACGTGCTGCCAGATGTCTTCTGCGAGGTGAGGTGTTACGGGAACAAGCATTCTGACTAGTGCCTGAAGTATTTCAAAAAGCACAGTCTGCGTTGAGCGTCTTGATAGAGAATCTTTCCCCGCGGTATAAAGTCTGTCTTTTACGATGTCAAAGTAAAGAGAGCTTAAGTCTACAGAAACAAAATTCTGGATAAGCTGGTAATATTTGTAAAACTCATAATCTTCAAACGCTGCTGTCACGTTTTCAATAAGAATTTGAAGTTTATGCAGGGCGTATTTGTCTATTTCATTGAGTTTGTCGTACTCTACATAATTTTCGGCAGGATTAAAGTCGTATAAATTTCCGAGAATAAATCTTGAGGTGTTTCTGACTTTTTTAAATACTTCTACCAGTTGAAGGATTATGTTTTCACCTATCTTAACATCGTTTGTGTAGTCAACACTTGCTGTCCAGAGTCTTAAAACATCCGCGCCGTATTTGTTGACTATTTTTTGCGGCTCAACAACGTTGCCCATGCTTTTGCTCATTTTTCTTCCGTCGGCGGCAAGCACAAAACCGTGAGTTAATACGGATTTGTAAGGCGCTCTTTCTTTAATGGCAACACTGGTCAGAAGTGATGACTGGAACCAGCCCCTGTGCTGGTCAGAGCCTTCAAGATAAAGCTCGACGGGAGTTTCTCCGAGTTCGTCTTTTCTGGCGTCAACCACGGCATAATGGGTTACACCGCTGTCAAACCAAACATCCATAATGTCATTTTCTTTTCTTAAGTTTTGGCTGGAGCATTTTGGACATTTAAATCCTGTCGGAAGCAGTTCTTTCGCGGAATATTTTGTCCATGCGTCCGATGATTCTTTTGCGAAAATTTCTGATACGTTGTTTATGGTTTCGTCTGTGATAATGGATTCCCCGCAGTCATCGCAATAAAAAACAGGAATTGGAACGCCCCACGCTCTTTGTCTGCTTATGCACCAGTCAGAGCGGGATTCTACCATTTTGTAAATTCTTTGATGTCCGCTTGCAGGAATCCAATTTACTCCATCAATGGCTTTGAGTGCCTTATCTCTGTATGATTCAACATTTACAAACCATTGTTCGGTTGCCCTGTAAATTACGGGGTGTTTGCATCTCCAACAATGCGGATAACTGTGAGAAATTTCCCCGTGCTGCAATAACGCATTAAGTTCTTTAAGTTCGTTTATAATTTCTGTGTTTGCTTTGTAGTAAGGCATTCCTTCAAATTTTCCGGCGTCGGAAGTGAAGATGCCTTTGTTGTTAACCGGTGAAAGCACGCCGATTTTGTATTTATTGCCGACTTCGTAATCTTCAAGACCATGTCCCGGCGCTGTATGTACCAAGCCTGTTCCTGCTTCGGTGGTAACGTGTTCTCCGAGTATGATTAAGCTGTCCCTGTCAAGGAAGGGGTGTCTTGCTTTAAGAAGTTCGAGTTTTTCACCGATTACAGAGCCTATTATTTCGTAAGAATTTTCGTCCCACCCTAAACTTTGTGAAACAGTCGCTAAAAGTTCTTTGGCTATTACATAAACCTCTTCTTTGTCATTCTGAGGCACAGCCGAAGAATCTGTCTGGTTTTCAATATTCGCTTGAGTCCCAAAAGGGTTAGATCCTTCGCTTTGCTCAGGATGACATACTTTTCTTTTTACGAAAACGTATTCAAACTTGGGATGAAGAGAAATAGCAAGGTTAGCAGGCAGTGTCCATGGAGTAGTTGTCCAGATAACAGCAAATAAAGGTTTATCTGAATCAATTCCTGCTGCGGCATAAGCTTTTTTAGCTTCATCGCCTTCAAATTTGAATTTAACGTAAACGCTGTGAGAAGTGTGGTCGGCGTATTCAACTTCTGCTTCTGCAAGTGCGGTTTCGCAGCATGTACACCAGTAAACAGGTTTTAAACCTTTGTAGATGTACCCTCTTTTCGCCATTTCCCCGAAAACTCTGATTTGCGCCGCTTCAAATTTGGCGTCAATTGTGATATAAGGATGTTCCCAGTTGCCTAAAACGCCCAGTCTTTTGAAGTTTTCTTCTTGTCCTTTGAGGTTTTTAAGGGCAAATTCTCTGCATTGTCCTCTTAATTCTGTCGGAGTTACAGCTTCTCTGCCACCTTTTATGGATTTTACGACGGCATTTTCGATAGGAAGCCCATGTCCGTCGTATCCCGGAACATAAGGGCTGTAAAAACCGCATTGGGATTTGTATTTAACTACTATATCCTTCAAAATCTTGTTTAAAGCTGTTCCAATATGGATTTTGTCAGAGCTTAAGTAAGGAGGACCGTCATGGAGTATGAATTTATTAGTTTTATTTCTTTGTGAAAGGTTTTTTTCGTAAATATTATTTTCTTCCCAGAACTTTTGAATATCGATTTCTCTGACTGCTGCATCAGCTTTCATCTTAAAGTCAGTTGTAGGAAGATTTAGTGTGTCTTTATAATTAATTTTTTCTTGTTCTGCCATTTTAATTTTTCCTTAAAATCCTTTAACTAATAAAATTATATGACAAAAACATTAGAGAAAAGGGTAATAAAACAAAATTTCCTAGCCTGAAAGACTAAGAAATTTAAATTAGATTATTCTATCAAATAGTAAATTAGCTAATATATTCATGAAAATAATTTTGGTTATATATAAATGTGCATATTCCACTCTCACTCATAAGCTGTTTGTAGATCGGTGTTAAAACCGGTCTTTTTTATTTATATATTACACGAATCTCTACACTGTTTGTAGATCGGTGTTAAAACCAGTCTTTTTTATTTATATATTACACGAATCTCTACACTGTTTGTAGATCGGTGTTAAAACCGGTCTTTTTTATTTATATATTACACGAATCTCTACACTGTTTGTAGATCGGTGTTAAAACCGGTCTTTTTTATTTATATATTACACGAATCTCTACACTGTTTGTAGATCGGTTCCAAAAACCGGTCTTTTTTATTTGCGGTAGCGGGAGCGTTAAAACGGAAACGATGAGTTTTCGTTTTAAAAGCTCGTTCTCGGTCAAAGCGAAAACTTTAACCTTCCATTTCACAAAGGAAGTTTATTACTTCAATAGCTAATTTTTTTTGAATTTCCAAAGAAGCTGTTTTTAAGTATTCCATTGCCATGCAAAGTTCTTCGTCGACATCATACCATCTTCTGCGTAATGTTCTCACGTATGGTGAAACATCTTTTATTAAAAGATCATGGGCTTTAGCAATTTCAATGATTTTTCTGGATGCCAAAATTTGTTTATCGATATCAGCATTTCTCAAAATGCTTACAGCAAGACTTACTGTCGCATCATTGTCATACCATCTATTTTTGTTTTCAATTCCGATAATAATAGCTTAAGCACCTCTGAATAACACTTCACAACAACCAAACAACTTTTTATAGACCTCATAAATTTAGATTAAACGATTTTGATAACAAAATTCAATCTTTTTTTGGATAATAAGAAATTATATTAAGTTTCTTAATAATTTGTATATGTTTTTAATATTTTATAAATAAATAGTATTAATTTTGCTGTTTATTTTCATGGCGGCTTTTATTCCGTCACCTGTGGCTATGGAACTTTGTCTATAGCTGCCGTTTGCCACATCCCCAATAAAATAAAGCAGCTCTTGATTTTGCAGATCAGAGGAGTTTTTTGTAAGGTTTTCATTAAGAAAATCTCGATTTTCTTCTCTGCCAATCGCAACAATAATATAATCTGTATCCATAATTATACTATCGTCATTGCGAGGAGTGCAGCGACGAAGCAATCTAATACTTTGACTATTTTTTACGATGGATAGATTGCCACGCTCCCGTTGGTCGCTCGCAATGACAGGTTGACTTATTAAATCAACTTGAATATTCTTAATATGTTTAATTTTTCCTGTTTCTTCCGCCCTTTTTTCCAGAAGCGGCAAACATTTGGCTTTGTCGCTTCTGTTTAAGATAACAACTTCAGAAACTTTATAATTATTAACAAGATTTATTGCATAGTCAAAAGCAGTATCTCCCGCGCCGATAATTGCGAATTTTTTCCCCGAGTAGTCTTTTTTCGGCAAATCCGCGATTTCGTAAAATATTTTTTTATTGTCATTCTGAGGCATAGCCGAAGAATCTGTCCATTTTTGAACTGTAGTTGTGTTTATGAGTTGGACAGATCCTTTGCTTCGTTCAGGATGACAGGAGTGCTTAAGATGACAAAAAGTGTTAAGCTCTCTAGGCTTTGTTCCACTGGCAATAACAAGAATTTTTGATGTAAATAAGCCGTTAGTTGTTTCCAGCCGAAAAATCCCCTCCGTAAAAGAAATTTTTTTTACTTCCGATAAAATTGGGGTAATATCTGAAATTTTTAAGTTTGTCTTGAATTTTTCTACTAAATCTTTTCCTGAAATTCCGTTTTCAAAACCTAAATAATTTTCAACAAGATTAGCGTTTCTTAAAAGTCCGCCAATTTGCTTTTTTTCAAACAAAACAGGTTCTATTCCATATCTTTTAAGCTGCACAGCGCAGGAAATTCCTGCAGGGCCTGCTCCTATTATTGCAACTTTACTGTGATTCATGATGTAATTTCCCGCAAATTTCCTCGGCAAGAACCATAGAAGAAACTCCATGCGCTAAATTAAGCAGTGTAGAGGTATGATATATTTCTTTATATGTAACCGTAGCGTCCACACAGAAAAAAGTTTCAAATCCTCTTATAAATGCTCCCCTTGCGGTTGATTCACAGCATAAATGTGTTAACAATCCTGTTATAACAAGCTGTGTAATTCCTTTTTTCTTTAAGAAGTCTTCCAATTGAGTATTATAAAAGGCATCATACTGTGTTTTGTTTAATATAAATGTGTTTAGATTCTCACGCGCACTTTGCTCGCTCAGAATGACGGCATGACTCGTTACAAGCTCAGGAATAATTTTACTTAAATCGCTTTCGGATGAAATTGTATGTTTCCACCATTTTGACATCATTCCGGCATCTTCAGGGGTATTCATCTGGCGTGTAAAAATGACAGGCAGGTTTTTAACCGCGTATTCTTCGACAAGCTGTTTTATTTTAGGGATTATGGCAGGAGAGGACGGCACAAAAGGAATTGAGGACTCATCGCAAAAATATTTCTGCATATCAATAACTAAAAGAGCAGATTTTTGCGGAATAAATTCCTGTGTTTTTAGCTTCCCTACGATGGTTTTTATATCTTCAAGCATTTTTGATGCTTTATTATCAATCGTTTCAGGAGAAAAATATTGTTCTTTGGCAGCCATAATTTATATTCTGTCTATTTTTTTATTAAATTTTCGATTACTTTTAACTGATATTTTGCGTTTTTAATTTCTACGTCGATAACATTCCTGCTTTCTTCCGCAAATTTGAGTTCGTCAGATATAGAAGATTTTCTTAACCCAAAACCGTTAGAAGATCCTCTTATCCCTTGACTTTTATAAAGAAGATCAAGTCGTTGCCCTGAAATTGTACTTAATTTTTTTATAAGAATATGTAATTGCTCTTTTTTGCATTCAAGATTTAAGCAATGCGACACTGCTTTTCTTTTTGCTTCTTCGAGCTTATCTATACCTAATCCTGAAAGTTTATCCATCAAGTTCCATTTCTTCAATTATTATCAATCTTTGAGAAAACCTCTCCACCAACTTATTTAAATATAATACAATTATTTCATTTTGGTTTTTTGTAAACTCTTTGTGTTTAGGGCTATAACTTGTTAGCGGATGTCAAAATACTCCGATATGCAGATAAAACAGTCTTTTTCCATGTTGGGTTAACATTTGAATTAAAATTTTACAAACCGCTTTAATAAAACACGGGCAAAGTTAGTGGTATTTCTGTGTTTTAAATGTTTAAACAGGATAATTTTATTATCAATCATGGAAGAAATATTTTCAAATAAGCGATTCCATGTCAATTGCGTCTTTATAAACTGTTTTATTCTCCAAAACGCATGCCGAATCCATGTAAGCATGTATTTTGTTTTTAAAAAATTCTTAAAAAAAATTTACGTTTATTTTTTGTAAATTTTTTTAAAGCAGGAAGAAATATAAATAAATTCTTTCAAAACCTCAATTTAAAAGCGTTTCACATGCTTAATATTTCTTAAAGTTTTTTGAAATGTAAATTGTTTCACTAATATACGCAATTGTTGAATAATTTTAGTTTTTATATAGATATGAATAAATAATTAAAACAAAGAAAGGAAGGTGCCGGTACAGTAATAACAGTAAGTTAACTATTACATATTAGAGAGAGAATTATATTTAAAAAACGTGTATTTAGTTTAAAAAGGAGTATAAAAATCAAATTTTGAGTTACTACAAATAGAAAACGGAGGATTTAATCAAACAAATATTTGAATAAAAAGAGATGATGTTAACATCATCTCTTTTTTGTTACTCGAATCATGAAATTGCTAAAATTTGCATGAATAGTGAAATTGTCATTCTGAGGAACGAAGTGACGTGAGAATCTATTTATGGCGAGCTTTGCTCGCCTCAGACAGATTGTTACGTCGGGTTTTTAACCCTCCTCACAATGACAATAAAAAATAGTAGGCTTAAATTTTAAGCATTTTATCGATAGCACTAAAAGCTTTTTCGGCTATGTGTTTGTCAACGGTGATTTCCGGTTGTTCTGTTTCCAGCGAAATTAAGATGTCTTCAAGTGTTGTCCATTTCATATTCTCGCAAATTGCTTTTTCGGAAGCGAGTATAAAAGTTTTTTCGGGATAATCACGCTGCAATCTGTCTACAACGCCTTTTTCCGTTGCAATTATAAAAACTTTCGCGCTGCTTTCTTTTATCCTTTTCATTATGCCTGAAGTACTTCCAATGTAATCAGCAAGCTTTATAACACTTGTATGGCATTCAGGATGAACAAGTACTTCTGCATCAGGGTATTTTGCTTGTTTTTCAAAGATATCTTCAGGTCTTATTCGCATATGCGTCGGGCAGTAACCGCTATAACAAATGATTTCTTTGTCGGGCAATTGTGATGCAACATAAGCCCCCAATCCTCTGTCAGGGACAAATAAGATTCTTTTATCCGGCAAAGATTGAACAACTTTGACAGCGTTGGCGCTCGTGCAGCATATATCAGATTCCGCTTTAATTTCAGCAGTTGAGTTTACGTAACATACGACAGGCGATTCGGGATATTGCGCTTTAAAGGTTTTTAACTCTTCTGTATTAATCATATCAGCCATCAGGCATCCTGATTCCAGCCTTGGAAGAATCACTTTTTTCTGTGGAGAAAGGATTTTAGCTGTTTCTGCCATAAAGTATACGCCGGCAAAAATAATAATATCCGCATCGGTCTTAGCCGCCTGCTGGCTTAATGATAACGAATCTCCCACAAAATCCGCAACCTCGTCAATTTCGATATTTTGATAGCAATGAGCTAATATAACAGCGTTTTTTTCCTGTTTTATTTTCTTAATTTTGTTTATTATGTCGATTTTATTCATAAGTATATTTTACTCAAATTTGATTATTTTTGTTGTGATTGCGAGCCGTTTAGCACCGGAATAAACTAAAATTTATCTTTAGAAGCAATCTTTTAAACCCGCAATAATAGCTAAAAATTGAGTATTTATGATAAATCCTGTATTCAATGTACATTCAAGAGGCTTTCTATATTGTAAAATAAAATATCATATTGTAAACTTTTCATAATTAAGGAATTTATTAAATTAAATGGAATTTTTAAGAAAAATAATTAATAAAATAAGCCCCGGAGTTAAAAAAGGTGTAGGAGTATATCTTTCTCCTTCTTCAACCCTGGAAATTGTAGAGTATGATTATGATCTGGGAGAAATAAACAATTACAATAAAATTGATTTTGAATATAATTCTGTTCAAAGAGAAATAAATATTGAAAATTTTGAAATAGCATTGCAAAATATTTTGAAACGATTTGATATTTCACCACAAATTCCTGTTACGTTAACGATTCCAAGCATTTTTATTAATAAAAAAATTCTTCCTTTAGATCTTGCAGGCGAAGAAATACAGACGGCTTTAACTTCAGAAACTGAAAAAAATTATCTTTTTAAAAGAGCAGAACCTGCTGTAAGCTGGAATATTATTTCCACAGACAAAGAAAGTCAACTTAATACAATTCTTTATTCAGCTCTTCAAAAAAATCTTATTGAAAGAATAGAGGACGTATTTAAACGGCAAGGTTTGAAGCTTATTTCTTTTGAAACAGCTTATGCAGCTTTTATTAGAGGGATTTCTGTTTCAGGGTTAGTTGATGATTGTATTGAAAAGAACTTAAACTGGTGCACGTTATTAATAAAAAATAATATTCATTCCGTAATAACTTTAAAAGGTAATCAAGTTTTAAACATTATAGAAACCCCTCTTGCTTTAAATTCTTTTGAAACAGATGATTTGTATCCTGCTTTATCTTCCAGCTTAATTGAAAAAATGCAGGATGCTCCGGTAGAATCATTATTAATTGCTAATTATTCAAACATTGTCGATATAGATAATTTAATTACTAATTTTGACTTTAAATGTCCTGTCGTAAAAATTAATAATAATTGTTATAAAGGAGAGGCTTTATTTACTTTCACACCTTATGGTCCCAGTTCTTATAGTGAGGCTGTTAATCCTGAAGCAATCGTTATTAATCCGGAGGTAATTGGTTCTTCCTGTTGGAAAATGGCTCCTATAAAGTTTGGATTTAATTTTTTAAACTCAAAAGGACAGGATGAAATGCCAGGATTTCTTGCAAGTCTTGGAGTGGCGGGAAATCCTCTACATGTCATTTTACTCGGTTTAATTGCAGCAGCATTTGTGCTGGTAACTTTAATAAGTTTAATAGCGATGCCTATAAATGCTTCTCTGGAAGAACAATATAAGCAACTTTTCGTAAAATGCGAACAATACAAACAAAAATTTGATAAACCTCAAACAAAAGTATTTAATTTGTTTGATGTTGTAAAAACAGGCTTTTCAAATAATGAAAAAATTATAACTTCTTATGATGCAATAAGTGGTGTAATACCGGAAAAAGTTTGGATTACATCAATAGGCATAGATGAAGATTTAAATGCAAGTATTCAAGGTAAAGCATATAATGTTGAAGATATTGTAAGTTATTATGAAAATCTTTTAAGTGTCTCAAAATTTAATAATTTTAAGATTAAATCAATAAAGGTAATTGGAGAAAATATAGGAACAACTAATACTCCCGATGTAAGCGTTAATACCGTTGGAAATAATCCGGCTCCTCCACCTCAAGATAATTCGATGTCTTCTGCAATGCAGCCGTCACAGGATGGTTCGCAAATGCTTCCGCCTCCGCCGCCTTCTGTGGGAGTAGGAAGTACGATGGCTTCTATTGAAGGTCCAAAATATTATGAATTTGATTTTGGAAATCCTGCAGAAGTACCTGCCGTAACTACAGGCGATGCAACTCAGGGGCAACAAAAAGGACTTTTATCAGACCTTTCAAAAAACTTAAAATTGGGAAATTAAATAAGAGTATAAAAAATGGATTTAAATAATTTAAAAAAAATTGATTTTAAAAAAATAATAAATCTTGTTAAAAGCAATTATGATAAAGATGCGGGATTGTTTACAGTTGTATTTGTTTTGATAGTTTTTTTCGGGATAAAACAGTTTGTTCAGCCGGCTTTAACTCAACTTAATGATAACATGACAAAAGTTAGTCAAAAAAAAGAAGAATTAAAAAATTATGAAGATCGGGAAAAATTTATGTTATCTCCTGAATCTGAAAAAACAAAGAAAAATTTACCTATAAATATTTATAAAGCTCCTTATCCGGGTATGGATACAGAATCTGCTTCGGTTGAGCTTGTTCAGGAAATTATTAAAATAATTAAAGAAACAGGAAATAGTAGAATTAATCAGGTTAATTTTACAACGCAGGAATTAAAAGATGATGCCGGCACAAATTCAACCGACTATAGCATATTGAGTTTGAATTTATCAATAGAAGGTCCTTTTGAAGCTCTTCAAAATATGTTAAATGAAATTTATCTTATGAATTATCTTGTGGTTATAAAAAAAATTGATTCAAAACCGATAGATAATTATAATTATGATTTTATAAAAACAGATTTAATATTAGACCTTTATATAAAATTAAATGTTTCTTCAAATCCGGCAGATATGAGGAATGGATCTGCAATCCTGGGTGATTCAATGCCAGGTAATGCGGCTATTCCTGGTTCGTCGTTGCCGGCTGCGGGAAATTAGCTAATAAATTTACAAAGTCATTGCGAAAGGACTCCACTTTTTCTGACTAAATATCAGAAAAAGAAGGAGGAGGTAAAGCCTCGATGTGGCAATCTATTTTATTGTCTTTTTGATATTTAGGTAGTGGTATAAAGTGAAGTGTTGTCATTGCGAGGTTTGAAAAGCCGAAGCAATCGCAAGATTATGTAAAATTATGAGATTGCTTCGCTCACAATGACAGGTTTGGCTTTTTATAAATTCCAGTTGTTGGTGAACATGTTTCGGTTGCCTGTTTGACACGAATAACAGATATTTGGTTCCAAATAGAATTTTTTAGAGGATTCGGAAAGGGTGTTTCCGACTTTTCCTCGCGGATCATTTAAAAGAGCGGGGCATACATATATACCGGTGTCTGTTACCACGCGGGAATTTGTACAATCAAACAGATTGATATTGCAGTTTTTAACCCCTTCTTTTGTAACGATGTCGTCTTCTTCATAAGAAGAATAATTTTTTTCGTATTCTCCCGCTTTAATAACAGGAATTATTTTTACATTAATATCTGTCGGTTGAAAATCAAGTTTTGATAATAAAGTTAAAAAACCTTCTTTTAAACTGTTTTCATCTTCATTCCAAATGTTAACCGCGGAAATTATCGGATTAAAGCCATGATTTACAAGGTTTTCTACGCCGGACATTATTTTTTTGAAAGAGCCTTTTCCTCTTATCTCGTCGTTTTTAGCTTCTGTATAATGATCTAAACTTATTCTGAAAATTAGTTCATAATCATGATCCTGTTCTATTTGTCTTAAAAATCTTGCTTTTTTGTCATTAATTAATGTTCCGTTAGTTACTATTGTTACATTTGTAATTTTTAAACAATGTCTTATTATATTGTTTATGTCGCGATTAAGAAATGGTTCTCCTCCATATAAATAAATTTCTTCAATCGGAGTATTTTTTACTCCGTTGAGTGCTGTTTTTATTTTGTCCAGATTGAGAAATCCCCTTGTTTTATTTGTTTGACTACAACTTAAATAGCAGTGTCTGCATTTTAAATTACATGTAAATCCTGATACTAATAACCAAATATTACTTAATTTTTTTAATTCGGTTGATGGTGCTTGAAAGTTCAGTTGTGTTAACATTTTCTCCTCCTAATAAGTAAAAACTATAAGTTTTACTTTTTAAACATTTAGTTTTTCATTGTTTTCATTCTATGCAAAGCATAAAGATTTTAATATAACTCTGCTAACCAATGTCGCTGCTATAGTTATGCTACTAGTTTTAAGTATTGGCGGTATAATAAGATGGTGAACATATGGGTATAATATTTAAATTTTGAAGAGTATGCAAAGCATTGTTTAGCTTATATACTGTAGTAAAAATAGATATTATAAATAAGGAGAAAATTGTTGGTAAACGAAAATTCTTACAAAATGGCATGTGCTATAGCTAAAATTCTTGATAATAAACTCGCAAAAGATATAACTATTTTGAATATCAGAAATGTTTCCACAATAGCGGATTACTTTGTAATTTGCAGTGCCGATACAACTACGCAGGTAAAAGCTTTTTCAGGATATGTCGAAGATTTAGTTGAGAAAGTTTTTGAAGTAAAGCCTAAAGGGATTGAAGCAGATCTGAAAAACAGGTGGCATTTGCTGGATTATGGCGATATTATCGTGCATATTATGCATAGAGAAGAAAGAGAATTTTATACAATAGAAAAATTCTGGAGTCATGCCTGCAAAATTAATCGGGAAGAATGGGAAAAAGAAGCCTCTGAATTGTCATTCTGAGGGCTTTAGCCCGAAGAATCTGTCCAATTATTGAGTCTGTCATTGCGAGGAAGCGCGAAGCGCCGACGCGGCAATCTAAATAATGGGCAATGATAACAAATGAATTTTGGATTGCTTCGCTTCGCTCGCAATGACAAAAGAATATTTTAAAGTTCTTTGTATTTTATAAGGCTGTATATCGCCGTTAATAAAATCAAATTCGGAGTCCATGCTGCTAAAAATGGAGTAAGAACTCCTGTTTGCGCGAGCAAATCAAGAAACGGCAAAATTATGTAGTAAACAAAGATTAAAGCAACACCTATTGAAAAGCCTACGAATCTTCTTTCTCTAGGTCGGCTAAATCCTAATAAAACACCGCATACGGCAAAAAACAGGCATCCGAGTGAATGAGCAAAACGCTGATAGTATTTGCTTAGCGCAAATCTGTATTCATCATCCATATCAACCGATTTTAAAACAGCCATATAGTTGTTAAGCTCTGCATTGGTCATTTCTTTTGCTCTTTTTGTTGAATAAAAAAGGAGTTTAGAGGCTTGTTTAGCGGTTTTTCCGTCTAAAACCCTCATTTTATTAAAAGGAATTATTTTTTCATAAACGCCGTTTGGCGCAATTTTATATTCAATTCCTTTGTTTAAAACCCAGTATCCTTTTTTGATTACGGCATTATCGGCTGTAATTATAGATTTAATGAGCGGTGTATCAGAGCTTACAATATCAGAAAACATTAAATATTTTATTGAATAAATAGTACTTCCGTTATAGCCGCCTATTATAAGCACATTTTTGGGTTTTCCCGCCGCGGTTTTATCCATATACACAAAATGGCTTTGAAAAATTTCTTTTTTGATTTTTTTAATTCCATAATTGCTGTAAGGAATTAAATCTTTGTAGACAAAATAGCAAATTCCCGCGCCAATAACACTTAAAATTATTATCGGAACAAACAATCTTTGAACACTGACACCGATGCCCCTTATTATGGTAAGTTCAGAATCTTTGCTCAGCCTGTCAAAAACAAATAAGCTTCCTATCATTAATCCGACAGGAATGGCTTTTCCTAAAATTTCAGGAATTTCGAGGAAAAAAAGTTTTACGGCTGTTTCAAGAGTAATCTGCCCGTAAATTGTATTTCTTATGATTTTGAACAGGATTTCCGGAGATATCCAGATTACAATAAACAAAATTATCCCGACCAGAGTAGCGGTTAAGACTTGTTTAAATATGTATCTGTCAAGAATAGTCATTTTTTTGTTTTTGTTCCTTATTGTCATTGCGAGCGACCAACGGGAGCGTGGCAATCTATACATATTGGCAATTTTGTGAGATGGATTGCTTCGTCACTGCGTTCCTCGCAATGACCACAGGTGAAGAAGAATTAAAGCTCAAAATCCTCTCCTAAGTAGAATTTTTTGGCAATTTCATCTTCGGCAACTTCCTGGCTGGTACCCTGCACTTTTATACAGCCGTCAAAAATTATATACGCCCTGTTTGTTATAGACAGGGTTGCTTTTGGGTTGTGGTCTGTTAAAAGAACACCAATGCCTCTATCTACAAGAGCTTTTATGTTTTGTTGAATATCAAGAATAGCGATAGGGTCAATTCCTGTAAAAGGTTCATCAAGCAGGATAAATTTAGGATCGGCCGCTAAGGCTCTTGCAATTTCAACACGCCTTCTTTCTCCGCCAGAAAGCAGCACGCTCGGACTTTTTCTTAATTTTGTAAGCCCAAAATCTTCAAGAAGAGATTCCATTTTTTCTTTTCTTTCAAGTTTTGTCAATTTTTTATTCATTTCAAGAACAAGATCAATGTTCTCTTCAATTGTAAGCTTCCTAAAAATGGAAGTTTCTTGAGGGAGATAGCCGATTCCTGCTCTTGCTCTCATATGAATAGGCATGGACGTTAAATCCTGACCGTCAAGAATAATTTTTCCTTCGTTCGGTCTTACAAGTCCGACAAGCATATAAAAAGTTGTGGTTTTTCCCGCGCCGTTCGGCCCGAGAAGTCCTACAACTTCACCGGGATTTACTTCAAAAGAAACTTCGTTTACGACAGTTCTGTCGTTATATATTTTTTTAAGTCCTTGTGCAATTATTGGCATATTTCACTCGTTTTTCTTTTATTGTAGTTTGTCATTGGGAAGGGTACCCGCTTTTTTGATATTTAATCAAAAAAGGAGGGGGCAACTTTAGCCCCTACGTGGCAATCTAACCTTTTTTCATGTCTTTTAAGCTTTTGACCTGTGTGAATCTTGTTTTTACATTGCCTTCAGCCGTAAAATTTTTGGGATTTACTGTTATTTCTATTCTATCGGCTTCAACATGTCTTTCACCTTCAATAATTTTGGATCTTCCCGTAAAAATAATCTTATTAGGTTTGCTTGATTTATTTTTCTTTGCTGCATCCGTATCGGGAACAAAAATAGCTTTAGGTCCCGTTGCAATATATCCTTTATAATTTATTTTTACATGCCCGCTTGTAATAAGTGTTTGTGTGTTTTTGTCATATTGTTGAAATTCTGATTGTATATCAACAGGTGTTCCGTCATCAAGCATAGATTTAGATCTTACGTTTCCGTAAGCTACCATTTCGTTTGTAACAGGATTATAAAGAACATCATTGGCATTTATTATGCTTTTTTCCTGATTAACTGTTGCATTACCAAGAAGTTCAACTTTTTTAAGATTGCCGTTAGCATCTATGCTTATTCGGGCTTTATTAGAAATTGTATTTATTTCCTGATAATTTATTTTTACGTTATTAGTAGCTACTATAATATTTTTGGCTATGTCAAATTCTTGAGTGTCAGCTGTTATATGGACAATAGGTTTTTTATTTTCAAAAACAGAGGATTCTGCATTACCCTCCGCTTTAATTCTGTTTTTTAATAAAGATAAATTTATTATGTTAGCTTTTACTTCGCTTTGGGAATAGCCGTCTGTTTTAACGGCATGCGCCCCGTTTAAAAAAGTTGCTGTTTCTGTTTTGCCTGTAGCATCACTTTTTACAATAACTTTAGGGCTTTTTACGTTTATGTTCTGATAATCTACATCCACATTGCCTTCAAAAGTTGTTGTTTTTCCGTCAAAAGTCTGCCTGTCAGCCTGAATATTAATATTTTCCGCATAAGTCAGCGCCGACAAGCAAGTAAGAGAAATTATCCCTGTAGTAATTAATGTTTTTATTATTGTTTGCTTTTTCATTCTGTTTAAATCTTCCTCAATTATCGTAAGGTGTCATTGCGAAGCTGCTTGAAAAGCCGACGTGGCAATCTCATACCTTATAAAGTAACATAAAATAATTTTTATCTATACACATAGCTGTTTGAATTTCCGCTAAGTTTCAGATTGGTAAAATCGGAATTAAATATTGATTTGTCGCTTGTAGTAAGCATTTTGTCATCCTGAGTTATCTTAACGTTTCCTTTTGCTGTTATCATATCGGTTTTTCCCGCCCAGCAAATTTCTTTGGCGGTTATAAGTACATTTTTATTATTTGCAGCTTTTGCTCCATTTTTTAAAATAACTTCTTTTTTTGCGCTGTTATAAATAGCGAGAGGAGCTTCAACGCTTAGAACTACAACATTATTTTTGTAAAAATTGCCTCTTACGTTTTGTAAAGTGGCTATATCCACTCCTTTATCGTAATTTGCGCTTGAGGCTACCACTTCCCAGAATTTTTCCCCTTCAGTAGTTTCTGTGATAATTATATCTATTATTTTGACTTGTTCGTTGTCAACATTTTTTGTTGCCGAAGGAGTTTCGGGATTTGGTTTGACTTTTTCTCCTGAATCAGAGAAAAACACCCATACGCTTAAAACTGTTAAAACACACAAAATAATTATAGATGTTAAAGTTTTTTTAGACATTTTTATAGAGCTTTCAAAAGTTAAATTTTCTTCTATTTAGAATAAATTTTAGCAACAACCAGACAAATTTGGTAGTAATTTTTAGAATGTTACAAAATGTTAAATCGGGTTTTTGTCGTTAAAAACCTTGCTACAGTAATGCATGCGGCTGTGTTTAAAAATTTTTCAGTAAATTGGACAGCAAATTTTTATTTTGAGAGACATTTAAAAATTATGTTAAACAATTAAAAAAGGAAGGTAAAAATGCAAATAAATCAACCCAAACTTAAACGTTTTGCTCAAATTCTAACCCGAAATGATGTAAGAATAGTAAGTTCCAGGCTGCCTAACGGAGAATATGTCGCAGCGTTTGTTGATAAAAAGCTTGGTTCAGAGTTTACTGCTTCTATTGCAAATAAAATAAGCAAAAACCATTTAGAACGTCTTTATGCGACAGGAGAAGGGAAAGATCCAAGGGAAGCCGCATTAGCATTTATACAAAAATTGCCGGAAAAAGGAACAATTGAATTCCATAATCTTAATGATTGGGAAAATTTAATACCTGCAAAAAGTATTGATTATAGGATTTAATTTTATTAATTTAATTAAAAAAGGGCTTACGCCCTTTTATTTTTTTTGAAAAATCATAATGTATTCGTGTTTAAAGATATTAAAGCCGCCGGCTAAAGCTCTGTATCTCCAGAGATTGCCTGTTCTTCCCTTGCCCATTTCATTTCCTTCTATGTTTTTAACGATAACAGACTTTGTTTTAAAGCCCAGTTCGTTCATTTTTTGCATACAAAGAAAACCTAACGGTATTAATTCACCTTTTGAATATTTATCGCCTATGATTAAAGCCGCGTATCTTCCGCTCTCAAGGCAGTCATACCCGTTTTTAGCCACACCTTTAAACATTTCAAGAAACTCTTCCGTCGTTTCGCAATTTGAAAGGTCTTCCGCTTTATCACTAAATTTTATAATATCAGCATATGGAGGATGAAGCACTAAAAATTGCGCTTTTTCTCTTCCGAAAGAATAAAGAGCATTTTCTATACCTTGTTTAGCTTCCAGAGAAGTGCTATCAGCACTTATAACTTCTACAAGATTTTTTCCGCCGTGATTTTTAATAACTTCTTCAACCTGTGAAGCTAGCTCGGGTTTTAATTCTACGCCGATACATCTTCTCCCCATATTTATAGCTTCTATTGCAGAAGTTCCAGATCCTAAAAACAAGTCAAGAACAACATCATCAGGTTTTGTGTATCTGTTGTAAAGCTGTTCAGCTATTTGAGGGATATAATTTCCGTGATAGTTGAATTTATGACCATTTCCTTTTGCTCTTGAGGGAAACATCCAGAGTGTGCCTGTTTCCACATGGTCATAAGCTCGCCAATTGTTTAAGTCAATATCATTGTAAGACTTGGTTTTTTTAACCGTATTCCCGCTAATAACCGTTAAGTCCACTGCGGACTTTTTATTTCTTTGTATTGCCAAAACTTCTCACTCCCGACTAATATGGTTTGTATTGCCCCAGTTTTGATTTTTCTTAAAATAATTTGATTAGTAAATCTAAATAATAAACACAGGAATACTATAGTTGATTGTAGGGCAAATTGAATCATTATTATGGAGTATTTTTGTATCTGGTATTTATATTAACTTTTTGCCCTTTTTTTCTTTTAAGTAATATAATTTAAATGAGAAATACTAGTGTGGGATAAGAATTGAAAGAAAGATTTTGTAATGTCAGATCCATATTTTTCATACAATAGAAAAAAATTCAAAAAACAAAGACAAACAGAGGGTTTTCAATACTTTTTTGTAATATTGTGCGCTTCTGTTTTGGCGGCAGGAATGGCATTAGTACTTTATTTTAACAGTTTGCCGACAATTGCGCAGCTTTCGGAATATGAGCCTACTTTGACTTCTCAGATAGTTTCCAGTGATGACGTTGTAATAAAGACTTTTGGGGCGTATAAATCTGAAAAAGTTTCTGTTGATCAAATGCCCGATAATTTAAAAAAGGCGATCGTAGCTATTGAAGATAAGAATTTTTATAGCCACAGGGGTTTTGATCCTGTAGCTCTTGCAAGATCTACTGTGTCAAATATTATGGCAAGAAAAATTGTTCAGGGGGCAAGCACAATAACCCAACAGCTTGCAAGAATTCTATTTCTTTCTCAGGAAAAGACTTTTGACAGAAAATTTAAAGAATTAATCATCGCTTACAGGCTGGAAAAAACTATACCAAAAGATCAGATACTTGAAATGTACCTGAATAATGTTTATTTAGGTGAAGGCGCTTATGGAGTAGAGGCCGCGGCGGAAATTTATTTTAATAAAAAAGTTGAAGACCTTAATCTTGCTGAAAGTTCACTGATTGCAGGGCTTCCTCAAGCGCCTTCTGTTTATTCGCCCTATCAAAATATGAATCTTGCCTTAAAAAGAAGATCAAAAGTCTTAAAAAGAATGGTTGAAGAAGGATTTATCACTGCAGAACAAGCCGGCGAAGCAAATAATGCAAAAGTATTGCTCAGCGAAGAAGCCCGGCGTACTGCTCTTAAAAAAGCACCATACTTTAATGATTTTGTAATGAGAGAATTAAAAGAAAAAGCGGGCTTGACGGAAGATGAAATCATTCAGGGTGGCTATAAAATCTATACAACTCTGAATTACGATATGCAAAAAGAAGCTGAAAAAAGCTTAAGAACCGGCATGAAAGAATGGGGATTAAGTAAGCCTTATAATCAGGCAGCTTTAATTTCTTATGATACAACATCAGGACAGATTTTAGCGTATATTGGAGGAAAAGACTATTCGGAAACACAATTTGATAGGGTTTCTCAAGCAGTAAGACAGCCGGGTTCTTCGTTTAAGGTGTTTGTGTACGCAACTGCAATGGAAAAAGGATTAACTCCTTTTACAAAATATCCTGACAAACCTATAAAGATAGGAAATTGGTCGCCTGCAAACTATGGCGGCAAATATAGAGGAGAAATCCCTTTATACAAAGCGCTTGCTTATTCTTCAAATTCTATCGCGGTAAAGTTAATTCAGGATGTGGGTGTGGAAGATGTCATAAGAATGGCGAGCAGATTGGGAATAACGACTCCTATAGCTCATGATCCTACAATTGCTTTAGGCTCAAGCGCGGTTAAACTTATAGATATGGCTACGGCTTATGGTGTATTCGCCAATGGAGGCGTAAAAGTTGAACCGTATGCTGTGGAAAGAGTTGAAACAATTACAGGAAACATTGTATATCAGGCAAATAACAACTATAAACGAATTATTGACGTAAAAACAGTGGCTTATATGGTTGAGATGCTTAAGCAAGTAATTAAACAGGGTACAGGCAGGGCTTCCGCGATAGGGCGACCTTCTGCAGGCAAAACAGGTACTACTGATAGCTATAGAGATGCATGGTTTATGGGTTTTACTCCTGATATAGTCACCGGTGTGTGGGTCGGAAATGATAATAATACAACTAATGGAAGCCTTACCGGCGGGACTATTCCCGCTATTATCTGGCGAAATTACATGAAAGCAGTAACAAAAGATAAGCCTGTGATGGATTTCATGTATCCTGAAATACTTGTTGATAAAATTAAGGATAATTCCACAGGCGAAATTGTGAAAGAAACTGTTGGTACTACCGGCGCAATGCAGGGAGATCAGAATGTCAAATTTAATAAATCAAACGTTGATCTTGATAATTTGGATTTTGAAGAAACAAGGCCAAAAACTAATTCTACTCAAAAGCAACAGCCTGTGAATTCTTATCAGGATGATTCACCTCCTGTTCCTTCAAATAACTCTTCATTGAGAGATTTTAGTCCTGCTCCTGTTCCTATAACACAGGTTAGAATTAAAAAAACAGATGAACCTCCTTTACCGGGGCAAAAAACTGTTGGAAATGCAGGATTTTAAATATTGTCATCCTGAGGAACGAAGTGACGTGAGGATCTGTTCCATATGAATATTCAAAATATTGCAATAATTGGCGGAGGTCCGGCAGGTTTTATGGTTGCTGTTGTTGCAGCAGAAAATTCTTCCGGTAAAATTCACATTGATATTTTTGAAAAAAATATTACTTTAAAAACCATTCTTTATACCGGAAACGGCAGATGTAATCTTTCAAATGAAATCTATGACTACAAAGAGCTTGCTTCTAACTATCCAAGAGGCGAGAAATTCTTATATTCAGCTTTCAGCAGGTTTGGAGTGAAAGAAACTCTGGACTGGTTTTATCGGCATGGGGTGGAAACTTATGTTCAGGAAGATAACAGGATATTCCCGACTACTGATAAGGCTTCTACTATCAGAGATATGTTTATACAAAGAGCTGAAAATATTTCTATAAATATACTTTCGCATACTTCAACTAAAAAAATAATTAAAAAAGACGATAAATTTGTTGTACAGATGGAAAATTTTACTAAAGAATATGACAAAGTAATAATCGCAACCGGTGGAAGCTCAAGGGATTTACAAAACAGCGGGTATGAATTAGCTAAAAGCTTTGGGCATCGTATAACAGAGCTAAAGCCATCATTGACAGCTCTTAGGACAAAAGAAAATTTTGTCCAGAAACTCGCGGGTGTTTCTGTTAAAAATGCCGAAATCTCCAGTTATTTTTTAAAAGTAGATTGCCACGTCGGAGCTGAAGCCCATCCTCGCAATGACGGAAGGTTAATTACAAAGTTCAAAGGGGATTTTGTTTTTACTCACAAAGGTGTTTCGGGGCCTGTAATTTTCAAGACTTCCGCGTATTGCGCTTATTTGAATTACTCAAAAAATAATCCTTTATTGCTAAAAATAAATTTTTTACCTGATTTAAATAGAGAAACTCTTGAAAAAGAGCTTCTTGAGGAATTTAATTCTAATCCTCATAAGAGTTTAGATAATATTTTAAAGAAATACCTTCCCAAGTCTTTAATAGATGCGCTTTTGGAAGAAGCAAAACTTGATACAGACAAAAAAGCCAGTCAGATTACCAAAGAAGATAGGAAAAAAATCCTCAAAATTCTTACAGAAACAGAATTGACTGTGATTTCTCACGAGCCGGAAGGCGAAATCGTTACAGCAGGCGGAGTTTGTCTTAAAGAAATCAACCCTAAGACTATGGAATCAAAGCTTGTAAGCGGGCTTTATTTCTGTGGGGAAGTTATGGATATAGACGGGCTTACCGGAGGTTTCAACCTTCAGGCATGCTGGTCAACAGGGTTTATTGCAGGGATAAATATTTTTAAAGAAATTCTATAGATAAAATTTTTTTATTTAAACCCATGTTCATTTTCTTTCTTTTTGAACGCAAAAGAGAAAGAAAACGAACCAAAAGAAAGAAAAACTATAACCCAGAGGGTCGACACAGTCAGGGGTAAAGCCCCCGAACCCCCTTGGAAACGAAGGCGGCTAAAAGGGTACAACCTTTTTTATAAACAAAATTTGTACTTTTCTATACGCAAGCAATCTTCTTGCTTAATTTGTCAGCGACTTCTTCATACCCTTTCCTGCCCATAAGCGCGTAAGTGTAGTTCTTTGCCTGCTCTACGCCTGGCTGGTTGAAGGTGTCGATGTTGTAAAGAGCACCTGCAATAGCTGTCTGAACTTCCAACATATATAAAAGCTGTCCTAAATAGTATTCGTTGATTACAGGAAGCGTGATTGTAATGTTCGGACGCTTGTAATCCGTTACAGCAACTCTTGTTGAGTCAGCTTCTGCATTCATTAAGTCGTTTACTGTTCTTCCGCAGAGGTAGCCAAGCTCGGAATCTTCATAAACACGAGGAATTTCGAGTGTTGTGTCAAATTTGCCGACTCTTACAAAGCTGATTAATTTGTCGTTAGGTCCTTCGTTGTAAAGCTGAACCTGCGAATGCTGATCTGTTGCGCCAAGCGCTTTAAGCGGTGTAGGTCCTGCGTGAACAACTTTTCCTTCAAGGTCGACTTCTTTGCCGAGAGATTCCGCCCAAAGTTGAACGTACCAGTCAGAAACATATTTTAATCTGCTTGAATATGGCATCATTACAGAAATATTTTTGCCTTTTTTGTCCATTAAATAGTGAATTAAAGCATTTTGCGCTGCTATGTTTTTATCAATATTTGTATTTTTAAGTTCGGCGTCCATTTCTCTTACGCCTCTTAAAAGCTCAGAGATGTTGATTCCGACAAGCCCGAACGGTAAAAGCCCTACTGCGCAAAATATTGAAAATCTTCCACCCACGTCATCAGGCACTACAAAGGTCTTAAAGCTTTCTTCCGTTGCTATTTTTCTAAGTATGCCTTTGCTTTCATCAGTTGTGGCAACGATATTTTCTTTATAGGAAGCCCCTAATTCTTTTTCAAGTCTGGCTTTTACAATCATAAAAGCCGACATGGTTTCTGCTGTGTTGCCTGATTTTGTTATTACGTTTACAAGAGTCTTTTTAAGGTCTAATGTGCTTAAAAGACCGTTAGTCTGGTCTGGATCAATGTTGTCTAAAAAGAATATCCTTGGCATACCGTTTCTTGCTTCTTTGTCAAGCAAGTTCCAGTAAGGTTTTAAAATAGATTCCGTGACACAAATTCCGCCAAGAGAAGACCCTCCGATGCCAAGCACAAGTAAATTATCAAATTTGCCTTTTACTGATTGAGCATATTCGTTGATTTCGCTGACTAATTCTTGATTATAGCCAAGATTCATCCATTTAAGCCAGTTTCCAGGGGTGTCTTTCTTTGCATAAAGACCGGAAACGATTTCAGCGATTTTTTCCCTGTAATTCTCAAATTCTTTCTGCACATTAAGTCCATGCTCTGAACCAACAACCGCAGAATCAGCATTTTTCCAGCAATAATTAATCATAAATTCAACTCCTTTATATAACCACTCTTGTATTTAAAATAAATTAAACAACAAAAGTAAGGTACAAAAAAGAGTTTTGATTTTTTAATTGTGGTGGCAGTTTCCTGATTTACAACAGCCTTTTTCTTTTCCCGTGGAAAGACAAACGCGTTTCATTTCTTTCAATTCTTTTAACTCCTTTTGAAATGGAGAAATTGTATTAAGTTTGTTGATGACTTCCGGCAGTTTTTCAAGGACATAATTAACATCTTCTTCAGTCGTGTACCTGCTTAAACTAAACCTAATACTTCCATGTACCGCTGTAAAAGGAACACCCATCGCTCTTAAAACATGGCTTGGTTCAAGATTTCCGCTGGTGCATGCGCTTCCTGAGCTTGCGCATATTCCGAGATCGCTTAAGTGTAGCAGAATTAACTCGCCTTCTATGTATTCAAAGCTTATGTTTGTTGTATTTGGAACCCTGTTAATCCTTGAACCGTTGACACGCGCGTTAAAAATACGCTCGAGGATGCCTTTTTCAAGCTTATCTCTAAGTTGTTTAACTCTTGTGGCTTCGTCATCAAGATAATTTGAAGCTTCTTCCGCTGCGACGCCCATAGCTATAATTCCGGGAACGTTTTCCGTGCCGGCTCTTTTTCCTCTTTCCTGATGTCCGCCGAGCATGAAAGGAGTAATTGGAGTCCCTTTGCGTATATACAAAGCCCCAACGCCTTTAGGTGCATGGATTTTATGACCGGAAATGCCCAGCATGTCAATTTTGGTATTTTTAACGTTAATAGGAATTTTCCCCGCTGCCTGCACCCCGTCCACAAAAAATAGTGTTTCAGGATTTTTTTCTTTTGTAATTTCCGCCATTTTTTCCACAGGAAAAATAACGCCTGTTTCATTATTTGCCCACATTATCGCTACAATTGCCGTGTCAGGTCTGATACTGTTCTTAAATTCTTCCAGTTCGATCTCGCCTTCTGAATTTACGTTCAGGTAAGTTGTTTCGTATCCTTTTTTTTCAAGTTGTTTGGTCACGTTAAGAACGCAGGGATGCTCGACTTTGGTTGTTATAATGTGCTTTTTGTGAGGATTAGTAAGCCCTCTTAAGGCTGTGTTACTGCTTTCAGTTCCGCAACTCGTGAAAATAATCTCATCGGGGCTTGCTGCTCCAATTAAATCAGCGACTTGTTGACGGGCTTTTTTTATATAACTTCCGACTTGTCCTCCAAATTCGTGCATACTGGATGGATTGCCGTATTTTTCGGTAAGAAAAGGCAGCATTGCTTCAACAGCTTCATCACAAACCCTTGTTGTTGCATTATTATCAAAATAAATTGTTTTCTCGCTCATTTTTTACGCCTCAATCACGTTGACTTCTTCACCCAAATGCTCTCTAAGAACATTTTCCACAAAGTTTTTAAGTGTTAAATTGCTGCTCGGGCAGCTTTTACATGCTCCCTGAAGGCTTACATAAATATTATTTCCGTCTATGTCAATAAGCTCAATGTCGCCTCCGTCTTGCCTTAACGCTTCTGCAATATGATTTTCCAGAATATTATTAACTTTAACAATCATCTGTGTCTTTGTAAGAGGCTTTTTCGGCGAAGTTTCACCCTGTTTTTGCAATTCTTCGTCGAGAATTTTTTGAAGATCGTCTTTGCATTTTTCGCAAGCGCCGCCGGCTTTTGTATAGTTTGTGATTTCTTTTACTGTTTTAAGTTTGTTATGCTGTACTACTTCTCGAACCAAATCTTCGGTTACGCCAAAGCACTGGCAGACGATACGGCTTTTATTCTCGATAGATTCGCCTCTGTAATATGCAAGAGCATCTTCCAGAGCTTCCTTTCCCATTACACTGCAATGCATTTTTTGGGCGGGAAGTCCGCCAAGTGCGTCAGCGATATCCTGATTTGTAACTTTTGCTACTTCATCGATGTGTTTGTCTATAATTATTTCCATAAGAGCGCTTGCGCTTGCTACAGCAGAGCCGCACCCGAATGTTTGGAATTTTGCGTCTGTAACAATCCCGTCAGCATCTATTTTAAGATATATTTTAAGCGCATCACCGCAGCTAAGGCTTCCGGCTTCTCCTATAGCATCCGCATCTTCTATTGCACCGACATTTTTAGGGTTTTTATAATGTTCTTTTACTTTATCTGTATATTCCCACATGATATTTTTTCCTTTTGCCTTTCCCTGTCATTCTGAGGGCTTTAGCCCGAAGAATCTGCCCATCATTCAATATAGACTTTAAGCCCTATTTAACAGATCCTTCGCTTTGCTCAGGATGACATTTGTATTTTAAATAAATACATTTTAACAATATTATATTACTCACATAATTTTTCGTCAGAAAAAATAACATAATATTAATCTTTTTTATTTAATTAAAGACATCTTTTCTTCATAAAAATCAAGAAATCTGTCTTCCAAAATCGCCTGTCGTGCTTGTTTCATAAGATTGACCAGATAGTAAATATTGTGAATAGACATCAAAATAGGTGCTGTTGCTTCTTTCACCCTGAAAAGATGTCTTATATAAGCTTTTGTATGATTTTTGCATGCGTAGCACTCGCACCCTTCGACAAGCGGAGTAAAATCTTCTTCAAATTCCTTGTTTTTAATAATTCCTCTGCCGTTAGGAGTGAAGAAACTCCCATGGCGCGCAATCCTAGTAGGCATTACGCAGTCGAACATGTCAACGCCTCTCATAACACCATCAAGCAAATCTTCAGGAGTTCCAACGCCCATTAAATAGCGGGGTTTATTTTCAGGAAGAAAAGGCGCAGTAATTTCAACGATATGGTTTATAAGCTCTGTTGGCTCTCCAACACTTACTCCGCCTATTGCATAACCATGCGCTTCAACATTTGCAATAAATTTTGCGCTTTCTTCTCTTAAATCATCGAAAGTAGACCCCTGCACTATAGGAAATAAAGCCTGGTCTTCTCTTTTATGAGCTTCTACGCATCTAAGTAACCACCTGTGAGTTCTGTCCATAGCTTCTTTTGCTTCATCATAACTGCAAGGATAAGGCGCACACTCGTCAAAAGCCATGATAATATCCGCACCAAGCGCATTTTGAACTTCCATAGAAACTTCGGGGCTCATGAAGTATGATGAGCCGTCTTTTGGATCTTTAAAAGTTACTCCGTCTTCTGTAAGATTTCTTAAACTGGAAAGGCTGAAAACTTGAAACCCTCCGGAATCAGTAAGAATAGGCTTGTCCCAGTTCATCCATTTATGCAGTCCGCCGGCTTTTTCGATTAATTTATGTCCCGGTCTTAAGAACAGGTGATACGAATTTGAAAGTATAATTTGCGCGCCTGTGTCGTAAAGATGGTCGCATGTCATCATTTTTATGGCAGAATTTGTTCCGACAGGCATAAAAATTGGGGTTTCTATGACACCATGCGGAGTTTTAAACAAACCGGCTCTCGCGTTTGAGTCAGAAGATTTTTTTAATAAGTCAAAGTTGAAATGATGCATTTTTACTCGAGAATCCAGCCTCTTATGTTACGATGCCAGTCTTCAACCAGCTCGGATTCTTTAAAATGTATGTTGATTTCTCTTTCAGCGCTTTCGGCAGAATCAGAACCATGAATAATATTTCGTTCCATTATTTGCGCATAATCTGCTCTTATTGTGCCATTATCCGCTTTTGAAGGATCAGTCGCGCCCATCATTCTTCTTGAAACTTCAACAGCATTTTTCCCTTTTATCACCATTACAACTATAGGTCCGCTCGTGATAAATTTTACCAGCTTTTCATAAAACGGTTTGCCTACGTGTTCCGCGTAATGTTTTTCAGCCGTTTCTCTATCCAGCAGCACGAATTTAAGTCCAAGGATTTTAAACCCTTTTTTTTCAAATCTTTGAAGTATTTCGCCAATAAGCCCTCTCTGAACCGCATCAGGTTTAATTGCAACAAATGTTCTTTCCATAATTCCTCCTACTTTTTATAGTCCAGATTTACGATTTACTATACACCCTTCTAATTAAAATTAAATATTTATCAGGTTATTATGACGCTTGTCAGTAAAAATTTGTATTTAACAAGTTTTTATTTGCTAAAAGTAATTTTACTCGAAAAGAAATTATTTATGAAATATTCCTAAAAAAATATATATTATAGAAAAACGGGTGATGCAACAGCCTTAAATAAAGTAATAATTAAAATAATACGACACTCTCGGGTGTTAAATCATATAAATATTATTAAATCAGAAAAGGGAGATAGGGAGATTAGAGAAATGCCGGATAAAATAAGAATTTTAATGGTGGAAGATCACAAATTGCTTAGAGTGGGCTTAAAAGCTATATTTGAAGAATATCCTATGTTAGAAGTTATAGGAGAAGCGGAAGACGGACAAACGGCCGTCAAACTTGCCAGAGAATTAAAGCCTGATCTTATCCTCATGGATATTGGTTTGCCTGTTATGAGTGGAATTGAGGCAACAAGAAGAATTAAAGAATCAAATCCTGAAATAAAAATCGTTATTTTAACTTCCCACGCTCTTGAAAATGAAGTTATGGAAGCACTGGCAGCAGGTGCAAACGCTTATGCAATGAAAGATATTAAGACAGAATATCTTATAACTGTTATTCAGACAGTAAGTGAAGGCGCTTTCTGGTTAGACCCAGGCATCGCGAAAGTTGTGATGCAAAAAAAGCCTTTAATCCTTAGCGCGCCAAGACCTCAATCACGCGCTAGTTTCAAAGCGGAACATGCCAACCTTACCGAAAGAGAATATGAAGTTTTAAAACTCGTTGTTGACGGAATGTCCAATAATGATATTGCTGATGAATTAAAAATAAGCGAACATACTGCAAAAGCGCATGTTTGCAATATTATTCAAAAGCTTGTTGTTGATGACAGGACTCAAGCAGCTGTAAAAGCGCTTAAAGAAGGGCTGGTATAGTTTTTTGCGTTCGACAAATTGTCATTCTGAGAGCTTTAGCTCGAAGAATCTGTCCATAAAAGGATTGAAGCTTAAAAACCAAAAGGGACAGGTGTTTCGCTTTGCTCAACATGACAATTATAAAAAATAATAAGCAATTCATGTTAATTAAAAAATTATTCGACTTTCAGCGAATGATTTTGGGCTGAAATAGTGTTTTACTAAAATAAAAAACATGGTTATAAGTGAGGAAGTGAATATGAATAAAGACGACTTTATAAAAAAAGTTATGACTCTTGCAAATATTGAAAATAAAGAAATCGCTGAAAGAGGCGTACAGATAGTTTTTAGCCTTCTCAGCTATAGACTTACAGAAGGTGAACAAAAAGATGTAGAAGCGCAGCTTCCGCATGACCTGAAAAGAATATGGAATAACCGTGTATGGGCGGTAAATTTCTTTAGGCTTTCGGGGAAACGTCTTAAATATAGGCATAAAATGGAGCTTATGAGTCTTGTTGACAACGAAATCAAAAGAGAAAAGCTTCCGTTGCATGCAGAAAAATTAACAAAAGCTGTTTTTCATGCGCTTAAGGAAAATATAAGCTTTGGAGAAAGCGAAGATATTGCTCATATGCTTCCAAAAGATGTTAGAGAGTTTTATAAAGCAGCATAAATCCAGTTTTAATTTGTTTAATTTATTGCCCTTATTTCTATTCTACTTTATTATAGGAACAAGGGCATAAATTATGATTAATTGGAAATGAGTACAGAAGAAGCATTAAAACAAAGAATCGCCGGGCATATAGCATTTAGGTCATCATTAATGACAATTAATATGGTACTTGGAGGTGCTTTAGCCATATTAACATTTGATTTGACTTTAATAAAAGTACTCTGGTTTATTGTTGGTTTTATTGCTGAATGTTTTATTATTACTTTAACAATCGAAATAAATAAAGATTTAGAAAGATTTTATAAAGAAATGGAGGATTTAAAATAAATGGATTTAACAGTTTTTTATACTATAATTACTGTTGTAGGAGGCATTGCTCTTGCGACCATGTTTGTAATTTCTCTGTGGAGTATATATCCTTACGGCAGAAATAAAGAAGAATGCAAAAAATCTTAAGCATTAACAAAAAACGGATGGCTTTCGTCATCCGTTTTTTGTAATTGTTTTTAATTTGTCTATGAAAGTTGAGGTAATCCTGCAAGTGGATTGTTTAAATCAAAAGCTGTAGGTCCCATTGCACCATTAGGCATTGTCATTGAGCCGAATTGTTGAGGAGCACGTTGTACTTGAGGAGCAGCAGCTATTTGAGTAGCTCCTTTATTGCTTCCCCATAAGCCGGAGCCTAATTTGTCACCTGCCCAATTTCCGACCATAGCGCCAACTGCGCCGCCTACAAAAGTCATTCCGGGAATAGGTATCATTGTGCCTAGAGCCGCACCTACTATTGAACCAACAGTTGTGCCTGTTACAGCAGAACCTGATTTCATAATCTGGGCAGCGCCTCTGCCTTCTTTAAATCCTTGAATTAAGGCAGGAACTTCTGCCAGTGTACTAAGTGCTACACCGACTACAGGTATACTTTTAGAAACTTTTGCCATTTTTCCTAAAAAACTTGTTGCTTTAGATGCAAAACCTGCTTTTAAGCTTCCTTCTGCTGCACCTTCCGCTACTTTTGAAATGCCTTTTTCTGCTAAACCTGAAGCTTTTTGGAAAATAGCCGTATCACCTACACTGCCCTGCATGCATTTTGGCATTGCCGGTAAACTTTCTTTAATAGAGGTTTTTAGTGTACTTATCTTTTCTCTAATTCCGGATATTCCAAGTGTCATACTTTCCTCCCGTTTTGTAAAAAATACATAGTAATTTATTTTTTCTTTAAAAAATTAATGAATTTTAAAAAATCAAATTACATAAGTTTTTAATTTCTAATTAAAAACAGCCTTACTTAAAAAATCCTTGTTAAAACGTGTTCCTCCTTCCGAACTTTTATTCGCATGTTCCTTCCCAATAAATATATTCTTCCTTACTTATATAAACAAAATAAAATAGTAAAAATTGCGTTACTTTGGTGTTTTGTTAAGTTTTATTAAATCAAATCATTACATAACCAAAACAAACATTATTATTAAGATTATCAGAGTGTATAAATTCAAAAAATCTGGACAAGTAGCTTTATTCAGTGTCTAATTTAAATATAAAGCTTAATGGATGGAGGGTAAGAAAATTAAAGTTTCATTTCCGCATATGGGAACAATTTATATTGTGATTGCATCTTTAATCCGTTCACTCGGAGGAGAGGTAATAATACCACCAAGAACAAGCAAAAAAACTCTCTCTCTCGGTACGCAATATAGCCCCGAAGCAATTTGTCTTCCTTATAAACTTTTACTGGGAAATTATATAGAAGCTATCGAGCATGGTGCGGAAGCTGTAATAATGATAAACAGTCCAGGTATTTGCAGGCTTGGCGAATACAGCACCTCAATCAGAAATGCACTGGATGACCTTGGATATAAGATAAAATATATCGATTTAGACCTTTATAAAGGTAAATTTGCTGAAATGATGCGCTGTTTGAAAACAGTGACGGGAAATACAAACCTTATTACCGTGGCGGGTGCATTAAATATTGCATTTAATAAAATTTTTATACTTGATAATCTTGATAATGTTCTTTCCTATTACAGAGCAAGAGAATTGGAATTTGGAGCTGCTGAAAGAGCCTATAATAAAGCTTTAAAATGGATTGATGAAGCTTCTACCAAAAAAGAGCTTAAAGAAGCAAATTTACTTGCTTTGCAGGAAATCAAGAAAACCCCTATAGATCCTAACAAAGAAGTCTTAAAAGTTGATCTTACGGGAGAAATTTTTATGGTGCTGGATTCTTTTTCTAATCAAAATCTGGAAAGAGAACTCGGGAAATTAGGTGTTGAAACAAAAAGAAGCATGAGTCTTGGCGGATGGCTTAAGACGGCTATAATTCCCAAATTTATGAGAAAAGAAGAAACTCATATAGAAAGAGCTTTTAAGTTTGCCAAGCCGTATCTTTTAAGAGATATAGGCGGTGATGCGATAGAATCCGTAAGCGATGTGGCTTATGCTACAAGCAGAGGTATTGACGGTATTATACATATAAGCCCGTTTACCTGCATGCCGGAGATTATGTCACAGAATATTTTCCCAAGAATGAGGCAGGACGGTGCAATTCCTATTCTTCCTCTTGTGCTTGATGAGCAGACAGGAACAGCCGGATTTGTAACAAGACTTGAAGCGTTTGTTGATCTTATGAGAAGGAAAAAAATGCAGGTTGCTGCCGGCATGGCATATTAAAGGTTAAAGGTACTTTTTATTTATATTTTTCAAATTGCCCTTTGCGAAGGTTTCGTAATATTTCACCCTGCTTAATAAAAGCAAGCCCGTCTTGTTTGAAGCCCTTTAGGGCTGAGTTACGGGCATCAAACAACTGTAAACTTGAATCTTAAGCAGGGTAGAAATATAGAAACCGAAGTATTGGGCGAGCTTTCTTTTGCTTCGTTTTCTTTACGATTAAAGAAAATGAAGGCGGTTAAAAGGGTGCAACCCTTTTTATAAACTAAACATATGCATTTAATAATATTTAATTTCAACTCTATCGATAGATGGGGTTGAAATTTCATCTGAAGATATTAATTCAACTGCAAAATCAAGAGAAGTTTCTCCGGGTTGCAAAATATAATCTTTTAATCCGTTTATAATTTCTGTAGAATTGTTTCCCAGTAGTGAAAAATTGATATTTTTAATGTCAGAAGAAGTATCAACTTGAATCCAACTGTTGCCGTCCCATTTTTTCCAGGTAGCTTTTCCGTCAAATGAAATAAGCCATTTTATTTTCGTATTGGCAGGTTCTTTATAGCTGATATCAAAGCTGTAAATTTTATTTTTTATGTAATTAATATTATTTTCTTCGCTTGTCGTTAAAATGGCTTTAAAAATAGCATCAGATTGCTTTTTTGTTAAAACAGCATTTTTATTAGTAGAATCTAAAATTTTATCTTTGTTTGTGGATATTTCAATAGTTGATTTATCTGAATTATTTGTTAAATCAGTGTTTTCATTGTTTGCATCCTGTTGCATTTTAGCAACAGTGATAGGTTTTTTGACTGAATTAGTTTGTTTTACTTCAGTAAGTTCAGTTTCTGTTGCAGTTTTGGAAATTTTATCAGAATCAGAGTTGTCTGCTTTTTCTTCATCCGTTTTTTGGATTTCTGTATCGGAGGAAGAAGTATTTATTGCGAGACTTATGCCTGTTTTAGAAAAATCTATTTCGCTGTTGGAATTTTGAATTATGACAAAAGCAGATTTTTCTGCGGAGTTGAATTCATAAAGTTTAGAAGTAAAAATTTGGCATGCCATGCTGTTTTTGTCGGTCATGCAAGTTTGAATAACGTTACTTACAATGTTATCCACATCTTCTTCATAATAATTTTTTAATTTTTTATACATTACGGTTTTACCGGTATTTTTAGCATCGGCTTTCATTGAGAGATAATTTTTTATGCTGTAGGATTTTCCGAAAATTTCGCAATTTGATTTGTTTTCTATGCAGCGGTTAATTAAAATATCACAGGCTTTTTCTCCGCCTTTGCCGCAAATATTCCCTAAAATCGATAAAGCTTCTTCCGAATGAACCCCGTCATCACTGTAGAATAGTAATTTCTTGCAAGAGCCTGTTGTGTCATTTGAACAACGGCTTATTACTCTTTTGCATGCCGGAGAATCAAGGTTAGAAGCATTTTCGTCTATGATGCATCTTATAACATCTTTTCCTACAGAAGCTTCTGATTTTTTATCTTTAACAAAATTTGCAGTAATTCCAATAATAATTGCCCAAATAATTATTGGGGTAATTTTTTTTATTACAGAATCATTTTTCAGGAGGGAAGAATCCTCATTAAACTGCATATATTAGACCTTTTTTTAAATTTTTCTTTGTCATTCTGAGGAACGACAAAGTCGTGACGTGAGAATCTATACTGTTGTATTTTATTTTATAATAAAATGTAATTAACTAGAACAAATATATTTATGAGTATTTATTAAGAGGAAGTGAATAATACACCCACCCCCTACCCCCTCCCTCAAGGGAGGGGAAACAGACTTTCTGGGCTCACTTCGGCAACAAAGTTGTCTCGTTCGCCTTTATGACTTTTAACTGATAAAAAAATTTAGTTAAGAATTTGTAGGAATAAAATGGAATTTGTACATAAAACAGTGCTTTTAAATGAAGCGGTAGATGCATTAAATTGCCGTGACGGCAAAATCTATATTGATGCAACAGCCGGTGGTGGAGGTCATTCTGCTGAAATAGCAAAAAGAATCGGCGCAAATAGCAAACTTTTTGCTTTTGATGTTGATGACGATGCCATAAAAGCCGCATCGGAGAGGTTAAAAGCTTTTCCAAGCGTAAAAGTAATAAAATCAAGCTATACTCAAATTCCTCAAATTTTAAAAGAATCAGGTATAGAAAAAATTACAGGTGGAATTTTATTTGATTTAGGCGCGTCTTCTCATCAGCTTACAACTCAGGAAAGGGGATTTAGCTTTATGAAAGAAGCCCGTCTTGATATGAGATTCAATCAGGATTGTCCCGACATTAATTTAAGTAAAACCCAGAAGGGAAGCCATTTAACGGCTTATGATATTGTAAATAATTATACAGAATCAGAGATTGCAAATATTATTTTTAAATACGGTGAAGAAAAACTTTCCCGTAGAATTGCAAAAAAAATTGTTGAAAAAAGAAAAGAAAAACCGATTGAAACAACTACAGAACTTGCAAATATTGTAAAATCTTCGGTGCCTTTTTCTAAATCCGGTATGCATCCGGCAACGAGAACTTTTCAGGCTTTGCGAATAGCTGTTAATAAAGAACTTGAGGCGATTGAAACAACCCTGCAACAAATTATTCATTTATTGGATAAAGATGCTAGAATAGTTGTAATAAGTTTTCACTCATTGGAAGACAGGCTTGTAAAAAACATTTTTAGACAGTACAGTGCTGATTGCTTATGTCCTATTGAACAGCTTATTTGTTCTTGCGAGCCTAAACAATTGAAAATACTTGTAAAAAAACCGCTGATACCTTCTCCTGCGGAATTAAAGGATAATCCGTCAGCCAGAAGCGCTAAAATGCGTGTAGCTGAAAAGATATAATGGATTCTCACGGCTGTTTCACAGCCTCAGAATGACAAAAGAGGAAAGAAAAGAATGGGAGCCGTAAATATATTCGGACATAAACAAAAAAAGACAGGTTTGCAAAAGAAACCGGTTATAAAAGGTGATTTTACTCCTTATAAAATAAATTACAGAGAATTAAGAATATATAAATTCAATAAATTTATGGCTTTTTGCCTTTTAACACTGGTAGTTCTTTCAATGGCAAGCTACTTTGCCGTTGTTTTAAGAGAGTCTGTCGTGAAAGATCTGCACGTTAAAACCAATAAAATTTATTATGAAAACATTGAACTTCAAAACAATGTTGATAATCTAAAATCTTTTTACGCCATTGATAATAAGGTTTCCCAAATAAATTTTCTTAAAAAAGCTGATAAAGTTATTGAAGTAAAAGCTGTAAATAGTGTTGCTCCCAAGAGAAAAAACAATATTGACAAGCATAATTTAAAACAGGTTCCGACAGGGTTTTGAGAAGTAGAATCAAATGAAATATTTATTCCAGTTAAGATCTAAAAAGTATGACAGATGGTCCATTCTCATACAAGGTTCATTGTTTCTTTTCGCATTAATAATTATAGCCAAACTTTTCTGGGTACAAATTATTCAAGGAGCTGATTTAAAGGAAAGAGCGAGAGAAAATAGGCAATCTGCGAGAGATTTCAGCTTTAGGGGGGAAATAGTTGATCGAAACGGCATAAGACTTGCCGGAGATGCTACCCTCTATGATATTTACGCCCATCCTCAGTATTATAATAAGAAAACCGATCTTGATTTAATGACTTCCATTCTTGCAAAGCCTTTAAATCAATCTAAAAAAGAAATAAAAGAAAAATTAAGTCATTATAATGAATCAACTATTTCTATAGCAAAAAATATAAGCATGGAAGTTGTTGAAAAAGGTATCAGGCCGGAAATTTCAAAAAATGAAATAAGAGGACTTGATTTTGTAAAAAAAAATATAAGAGTTTATCCTCAGGGAAATTTGGCGTCACATATTCTGGGATATATAAATTCGGATGCAAATTTAGCTGCAGGTGTTGAAAAAACAGGACAAAAAAATCTTGTGACAACGCCCTCAATGAAGCCTGTTGAATATGACGGCAGAGGGAATATTATTTATGAACTCAATACAAATCCAAAAATAGTAACAGCTCCTTTGAAAGGGTCAAAATTAAGCTTGACAATTGATTCTACAATTCAGCACACATCAGAAACCGAATTAAAGAAAATGATAGCTCAAACAAGAGCGGATAAAGGGGCTGTAATTGTATTAAATCCCAGAAACGGGGAAATATTGGGATTTGCTGTATATCCAAGTTACAATCCCAATAAATACAATAAAGTTAATGCTTCTATCGTTAAAAATTGGGCTTTGAGCGATGTATATCCACCAGGTTCAACTTTTAAAATTCTCACAATCGCTTCAGCGCTGGAAACAGGCGTAATCACAACAAATGAAAAAGTTCTTGATACAGGTAAGATAAAAATTCAGGGCTGGGATATCCAAAATTATGACTATTATAAACGACCTTATCCCGGCATTATTGACTTAAATTATCTTTTTGTCCACAGCAGTAATATAGGAAGTCTTAAGATTTCGCTTAAAATTCCGCCCGTTAAACATTATGAGATGTTAAAACGCTTTGGCATCGGACAAAAAACAGGCATAGATCTTCCCGGAGAATCCGCAGGGATTTTCCCTCCGCCAAATACCTGGAGTGAAGTAACGCATGCTTCTATGGGGTATGGCTATGGAATAGCTTCTACTCCTATTCAAATAGCTTCGGCAGTCGCCGCAATCGCAAATAAAGGAGTCTGGGTAACGCCGCACGTTATAAAATGCCAGAGCGAAGAAGAATATTTAAGCAGAATAAAAACAAGAAGAGTGTTATCAGAAAAAACAGCAGCTGACTTAACAAGAATTTTGGCTAAAAGTATCGAAGACAGCGAAGCAACATCAGGAAAAATCCCCAAGTACCGTGTTGCTGGGAAAACAGGTACTTCTAAAAAACCAAATGCTAATGGAGTAGGATATTCGAGTGGAATTTATACTTCTTTTGCCGGATATTTTCCTGTAAAAAATCCGCAGGTTCTTATAATGGCAGTAATAGACAGCCCTAAAACAGGTAATTCATGGGGAAGTACAGTAGCAGGACCTGTGTTTAACGCTGTAGCTACGGAAGTAGGAAGGGTTCTTCATCTGGAACCTGACAAAAAAGATGAAGAAGACAAAAAACAATAACTTCTCTTTGCCACCGACGCGGCAAAACTATCCAATTAGGAGAAAATATATGAGTAAAAGCATAAAAAATCTTATAGAATATTTGAAGCCTGAAAAAATATATAATTTGAGCGGCAATGAAAATATAGAAATAACGGGAATTTCTTTTAATTCAAAAACTCTTGAAACAGGAAATCTATTTATTTGCATAAAAGGGGAGCATGTAGACGGTCATAATTTTGCGAAAAATGCTGTTGATAGTGGCGCGGTTGCGATAATTTCCGAAAAAGAATTGCCCGATATATCTTTTCCCGTATTGCAAGTTAAAAATACAGAACTTGCTGTTGCTCAAATCGGCGCATGGTTTTATGATTTTCCCGCTAAAGAAATAAATCTAATCGGTATTACCGGCACAAACGGAAAAACAACTGTAACGCATCTTCTGGAAAATATTTTTGAAAAAGCGGACTTAAAATGCGGACTTATAGGAACACTTGGAAACAGGTATTCTTCAACGGATAAATATATTTCAAGCGGTCATACAACGCCCCAAGCAAGTGATTTGCAAAAAGTTTTCAGGGATTTCCTTGATAAAGACATAAAAAATGTTGTAATGGAAGTTAGCTCTCACGCTATTGAACAGCATCGAATTGACGGATGTGTTTTCAAGGGTGCTGTTTTAACAAATATTACACAGGATCATCTTGATTATCATATTACAATGGGGAATTATTTCCTTGCAAAAAGCAAATTGTTTAGTTCTCTGGAAAATAATACTGAAAGTTTTGCGGTTATTAATAAAGATGATAGTTATGCGGAGCGATTTATTGAAGCTACGCCAAGTAATGTAAGAATATTAACTTACGGAATAAAGAATAAAGCTGATATTATGGCAAAAAATATTGAATTTTCTGTTTATGGTTCAAAATTCATCTGTGTAACTCCTTTTGGAACTAAAGACGTAAATCTTCAAATGACCGGCATGTTTAGTATTTATAATGCGCTTGCTGCCATGAGCGCGGGGTTGGCGGAAGGAATAGACTTAAATGTTTGCATAGAAGCCCTTGAATCAACACCTTCTGTGGTTGGAAGATTTGAAGTGGTCGCAAGAAAACCGCTTGTAATAGTTGATTATGCCCATACTCCCGATGGACTTGAAAATGTTTTAAAAGCAGCACAAGAAATTGTTCCTCATGATGGAAAATTAATTTGTGTTTTCGGATGCGGAGGGGATAGAGATGCGACTAAACGTCCTCAAATGGGCAGAATTGCGGAAGTTCTCGCAGATAAAGTAATAATAACTTCGGATAATCCTCGTTCAGAAGATCCACAGCAAATCATTACGGATATTTTGTCGGGGATAAAGTCTTTGAGTTCAAGTAAAGTAATCGTTGAGATTGACAGAAGAGCTGCTATAGAAACATCTGTCAGAATTTCCAAAGAAGATGATGTTATAGTTCTTGCCGGAAAAGGGCATGAAGATTATCAAATATTAAATAATGAAACTATACACTTCGATGACAGGGAAGAAGCCAAAAAAGCCCTTGAAAAACTTAATAAATAATCTGCACATAAACACATCTTGTGCGGGGTTTGTTGTCAAAATCTATCAAAACTATCTGCTGCCATGTCCCAAGAATTAATTCGTGATTTTTTACGGGAAAAGACTTTGAATTGCCTATCATAGATGCTCTTACATGCGCAAAACCATTTTCATCATGCCACGTTTCGTCATGATGATAGGTTTTATCCATTGGTGCAATTATTTCAAAAGCTTCGGGAATGTCTTTTAATAAGCCGGGTTCGTATTCAATATTAGTAATAGAAGCCGTGCTTCCTGCGACATAAACCATAACCTGTGCATCTTCAAGATTGTGATTATTGATGATTTTTTTTACCTGTTCTGTTATATCAACAATATCGGTAAAACCTTTTGTTGTTAAGTTAAATCTTTCTGTGATTATAGGCATTTTTTAGCCCTCAACAATTATAGGGTTTGAAAAAATCCATGGTCTGTTTTTGTATCGAACTTCCAGTCTGTATTTTCCGGGTTTTAAATCGCTCATTTGAAATTCGTAAGTGTTTACATCCCTAATAATTTTCCCGTTGTATAAGATTCTTATGTTTCCTATTTTAGGCAGCTTTACGGTTAATATGTTCTCCTCATTAAAAGCTATTTTGTCCCCTGAAAAAGCTTTTTTTAAGTTATTTTCTATATAAAAACTTATTTCATCGGATTTTTTGCTCCAAATACGGTTTATTATTAAATTATTACCTGATTTTACAGCGTCATATATTTGTTTTTTTGCTTTATCAAAAGATGGAGATAATTTTTCTTCCAGATAAACATAATTTGTAATGGTTTTGAAGCAATCTTTATAAGAAAATATTTTAAGAATAAATATTTTCTTATAAGCATATTTTAAAGCATGAGCGTCAAGGCTGCCGATAGCGGGAAATATTTCTTTGTTTTCGTTGTTTAATTTATCCCACCAGTTAAGAACTTTTGGAGTTGGTCCTTTTAATGAATGATTTCTGAATAAATAATCATACAAAGCATGTTTTGGGTTATATTGATCGCCCCAGTCAGATAAATAATTCCATATTTCAAGACCTTGAAAGCCTTTTATTTTCCAATCAGTCCATATTAAAGGAGGAAGATGATGTTTTCTGTGGGTACTTTCATCGGGATGCGCAATAAAACCAAATCCGCCTTGTCTGTTAACTTCATTAATATAGTCCTGCGGATGTGAATTTTCTGAAATTGTTTGTTTTATATCAAATGCAAGATAATGGTCACCTGCTTTGGGGCTTATTTCTTCTCCCACAATAACAGCCACCCCATCATACCAGCCTTCTTCTTTCAAACCGGTAAGATTGTTGTGGTCTGTTATTATTATCCATTCAAGACCTGCTTTTTTTGCAGCCCGGGCTATTTGTTTTATTGTGCTTGTTCCATCTGAATAAGTTGTATGTATGTGGATTGCACCCTTGCTTGTGTTTTTCATTGTTTTACTCTTTAAACTATAGAAATAAATATTTCTTTATAATAAGGAAATTTTATTAGATTTTCAAATAACTCCTTGCTCCATTAAACATTGCGTTAATTAATAAATTGTTGGACATTATGTCAATGCCGCCTAATAATAGATATTGTTGCATTCTGGACTGCCAGTAAGGATAAATTTCTTTTGAAGAAATATTAAGAGCTACTGCGATAGTAGAAAGATAATTCCAGTCGAGAGGAAGAGGTTCAGCTCCTCTCCATAAATCAACTATTTCTACTCTTTTTTGTCTTGGAAATTTTTTAATCAATTGAAGATTGCTTAATCCAAGCTTTTTTTGTTTTTCTTTAAGAAATTGTAAGCCTTCATCGATTAATTTTGGTTCTTCTGAAGCTTTGTATTCGGGAAATTCATCAGGAGAAATTCCCATAACCAGAGCTATTCTTTCTAATGTGGTTGTTCTCGTTGAAAAAGGAATAGTGTTGTCTATAAGGCTGTAAACATAAGATAAAGTTACGCCTATCATTTCAGCAAAATCTTTTTTGTGAAGATCCATTGATTCCAGAAAATCAACGAGTCTTTTGCTGCTTTCGCTTGTGATCATTTGGCTTTCTTGACTTTTAGCGGACATTTTTCCCTCCCTATTTATAATTAAATTATTGGGTGGGTGATATAAAAATAATTAATTTTATACCACATCAAACTTATTATATTAATATTAAGTTTTTATACTAAAATGTAGATAATTTAAATTAGTTAGTGGAATGAATTTTAAATTGATTTAAATTAAGTCTTTGTAATAAAAATCTGATTTATAATATGAATTATATTACAAAAGCAATGTTCAGAAATGTTATTCTAAAACGAAGTAAATTAAATGAAAATAATAGCAGGTCTTGGAAATCCGGGAGAAAAATATAAAAATACAAGGCATAATACCGGTTTTATGGTAACGGAAGCTCTCGCTTCCAAATATAATATTAAAGGCAGTTTTAGTTCAAAATTTAATGCGATTGTTGGCAAAGGGATGGTTAAAGATACAGAGGTTTTAATTGTTCAGCCTTTAACTTATATGAATCTTTCAGGAGAAGCTGTTTCTAAAGTTATGAACTGGTATAAAGTTGATATTACTGATTTACTGGTTGTTTTTGATGATGTAAGTCTGGATATAGGAAAAATCAGATTTAGGGAAGAAGGTTCTGCCGGTGGGCATAATGGCATAAAATCAATAATTTCCTGTTGCGGCGGGCAAAATTTTCCCCGTCTTAAAGTCGGAATAGGTCCAAATCCCGGAGAGCATTTGTGGACTTCTTATGTGTTGGAAAAATTTACCGCAGAAGAATCCGAAATTCTTAAAAAAATAATTCCTTTGAGTGTAGAAGCAGTAGAAGATTACCTTTTGTCGGGTATGAATTTTGTACAAAATAAATATAATGGTATTGATGTTATAGAATCAACATAATAGAAATTTTATATTCAGGAGGCATGGATATGGAAGTTTTTGTTAGACAGGCTCTGAAATCTGATTTGGAAAAAATTAAGCCTTATATTGAAGAATATGGACTTGATGACGAGGATTTAGACAATCGGCAACTTTATATTGCAGAAATTAACTGCGAATTAGCAGGTTTTGGGCGATTTAAATGCTATGGAAAAGTTTATGAGCTTGCAACAATAGGTGTTTTAGAAAATTATAGAGGGAACGGGATTGGAAGAAAAATAGTTGAAAAACTTATGTCCGCTGCGCCTTCAAAAGAAATTTGGATTACTACGATTATTCCCGAGTATTTTGAGCAGTTTGGTTTTATTGAAGATGATAATATTCCCGATGAAATACTTTTGAAATGTGAGAGAGTCTGCGGAAAGTTAAATAAAACAACTCGAAATTCGCACTATATGTGTTGCAGAAAATAGAAATTTAAAATCCATGAAAACCACACTTTACAGAACAAATTCTTATTGTTATAATTAAATTACAAACGTTCCTCAGTAGCTCAATGGCAGAGCGTTCGGCTGTTAACCGAAATGTTGCAGGTTCGAGTCCCGCCTGGGGAGTGTTTGTTTTTTATTAGTACAGCCTGCAAGGCTGTATTTTTTATTGATTTAAAATTAGTTTTATCAATAAGCAGTGATAGGTTTCATGATACTATTAATTTATGAGCATAGGTTTATTTCAAAAAACATTCGCATCCTTAAAGCATAAAAATTTCAGGTTATTTTTTGCAGGACAAACAGTGTCTTTAATTGGGACTTGGGTGCATCAAACTGCGTTAAGCTGGTTAATATATGACATGACCGGTTCTAAATTCATGCTGGGTTTGGTTTCAGCGTTAGGTTCGTTGCCAATGTTCTTTTTTTCAATCTGGGGCGGTGTTATAGCTGACAGGTTTCCAAAAAGAAGAACTTTAATTGCTACACAGGCTGTTTCGATGCTGTTAGTGTCAATTCTTGCTGCGTTGGTATTATTAAATATCTATAAAATATGGCATATTATATTTATATCTGTTTTGTTGGGGATTAATTTTGCGATAGAAATGCCGGTAAGGCAGGCATTTCTGATTGACATAACAGGAAGAGAAGACTTGATGAACGGGATTGCACTTAATTCATCAATCGTTAATCTTGCAAGAGTTCTGGGTCCTGCGTTAGCGGGTATTATAATGGTAAAATACGGAATTTCATGGTGTTTTGTTATAAATTCGCTTAGTTTTTTGGCTGTAATAGTAGCATTATGCTATTTAAAAATTCCGAAAATTCCTATAAAAGAAAGAACGGAATCAATTATTCAATATATAATAAGCGGATTTAGGTATGTTAAATATAATAAAATGATTCTTGAATCAATGATAATAATGGCTTTAATGGGAATTTTCGGGTGGTCATACGCACTTTTAATTCCGGCTCTGGCAAAAGATGTGTTTTTAAAAGGAGAGCAAGGGTATGCGCTGCTTGTTTCCGCAAATGGTTTTGGTGCTCTTGTCGGGGCTTTATTCGTAGCGTATATTGGAAACAGTCCTAATAAAAGAAGAATTATGAACGGCGGTATATATTTTTTTAGCGTGATGGTGTTTTTTCTTTCTTTTAGCAAAGTTTACTGGATTAGTCTTATATTAATCGCAGGTGCGGGAATGGGGCTTTTGATTTATTTCTCGTCTTGTACAACCTTGATTCAATCCAGCGTTGACGATTCTGTCCGCGGAAGAGTAATGGGGATTTGGGCATTGCTATTTGGTGGAATGATGCCTATAGGAAATCTTTTTGCAGGAGTATTTGCTGAATATTTTGGAGTACCTGCAACTTTGCTTTTGAGTTCAATCATATGTCCAATATTTACTTTGATTTTGTCTTTATGAAAAAGTATTGACATAGTCATAAAATATGTTTACGTAAGATAAATTATTTATTTTAATTTTTCTAAAATAATATCATTGACTAGTTTCGGATTTGCTTTCCCGCCTGTTTGTTTAATTACCTGTCCAACAAAGAATCCCAGCAAAGTTGTTCTTCCTTCTTTGAATTTTGAAACATTATCAGGATTATTTGCTATTATTTTATCAATAATAGGCTCTAATTGCAGCACATCGTTTATTTGGAGAAGTCCTTTTTCTTCAACAATAGTCTTGGGATTGCCGCCTTTTTTAAGCATTTCTGTGAATATTTCTTTTGCTATTTTTCCTGAAATAGTACCGTTATCGATTATTTCAACAAGTTCTGCCAATTGAGCAGCATTAAATGCAAGCTCTTCAACTTTTTTGTCTTTAAGTTCTCTGGAAAGCTCGTTAGCTATCCAGTTTCCAACGCTGTTAGGGTTGTTATAAACAGAAAGAACGGACTCAAAGAAATTTGACAAATCCTCGTCCTTAGCGAGAATAACAGCCACTTCGGCATTAAGCCCTAATTCTCCTTGATAGCGGTTTAATCTTGCTTCTGCTTCTGGAGTTAAAGAAATAGTTTCAGGTTTTGAAGGCGAAACCGTAACGTGAGAATCTGCTGCAACCGTCGTTTTTAGATTCTCACGCTCCCTTTGGTCGCTGAGAATTACAGCCTGATCGGTTGTTTTAGAAGCTCTACTCCAAGAATCTTTCAACGGTACTATCCTGTTAAACACTAATTTTCCATCAACAGAATCAATCGGGTCTTTGTAGAAATATCCCTGTCTTTCAAACTGAAATCTTTCTTCAGAATTATTTTCTGCTGCCGCAGGCTCTATATAACAGTTTATAAGAGTTTCAAGAGAATCAGGATTTAAATCCTCGGGTCCATCAGGATTTTCTACAAGATAAAGCCTGTCATAAATGCGGACTTCGACTTGTTTTGCGTGATTAGCGCAAACCCAGTGAATAGTGCCTTTAACTTTCTTGCCGCTGGTATCCTCACCGCTTTTTGATGAAGCATCGTAATTACAACGAAGTTCAAGGATTTCGCCGGTGTTTTCATCTTTAATCACTTGCGCGCACTTGATAATATAAGCGTGACGCAGCCTTACTTCCTGCCCTGGAGCTAAACGATAATATCCTTTTGCGGGATTTTCCATAAAATCGTCCTGCTCTACGTAAATAACTTTTGAGAAAGGCAGCTGTCTTGAGCCTTCTTTAGGAACGTCATGCGGAAAATACGGAGCATCAAGCATTTCTGTCTGATCTTCAGGGTAATTTTCAATCACTACCTTAAGTGGATTCAACACACAAAGTACACGCGGAACTTTCCGGTTCAGGTCATCGCGAATACAAAACTCAAGCTGCGCAAAGTCAACAGTACTGTTAGATTTTGCAATACCTATAGAATCACAGAAATTTCTGATTGATTCAGGGGTATACCCTCTTCTGCGAATACCTGCCAGTGTAGGAAGACGCGGGTCATCCCAACCGCTGACGTATTTTTTCTCGACAAGCTCAAGTAATCTGCGTTTGCTCATTACGGTATAGTTAAGATTTAAGCGCGCAAACTCAAACTGATAAGGACGGGGAGGAGGTAATTCCATCTCATCCAGTATCCAATCATAAAGTTCACGGTTATTTTCAAACTCAAGAGTACAAATTGAATGCGTTATGCCTTCCATATAATCAGAAAGACAATGCGCAAAGTCATACATCGGATATATGCACCATTCATCACTTGTTCTATAATGATGAGCGTGCTTAATCCTGTAAAGAAGGGGATCACGCATTTTCATGTTGGGATTTGCCATGTCTATTTTAGCTCTAAGAACGTGTTCTCCGTTCTTAAATTCTCCTGCTTTCATTCTTGCGAACAAATCAAGATTTTCTTCAACAGACCTGTTTCGATAAGGGCTTTCTTTGCCTGCTTGTGTAACAGTGCCGCGATATTCCCTGATTTCTTCTTCGCTTAAGCTGCATACATAAGCTTTCTTTAATTTTATAAGCCTGACAGCATAATCATAAAGCTTTCCGAAATAATCTGATGCAAAAAACAATTTATCCTGCCAGTCAAATCCTAACCACCGGATGTTGTCCTTAATTGCTTCAACATAAGAAAGATCTTCTGTTGTGGGGTTTGTGTCGTCCATACGCAAGTGGCAAACGCCGTTATAATCTTTTGCGATGCCAAAATTCAGGCATATGGATTTTGCGTGTCCTATATGCGGAAATCCGTTAGGTTCGGGAGGAAATCTGGTGATAACCCCGCTGTATTTACCGTTTTTTATATCTTCTTCAACAATCGTGCGTAAAAAATCTTTTTTATCTCGATTACTGCTTTTTTCCTGATTATCATTCATTACTCTAACCTTTTTATAAACACCTTAACTCTCTTCAATAGTTTAGCATAATGAGCTATTTAGGGCTATTACGAATATACATTAATAAGATAAATCAACTCACCACTTGTAATGTAAAAAAACTGGCTTTAGATTTAAGTTATACCAATTTGAAAAAAATGATAAATGAAAAATTTTGATATTTTTAAAAAAGCAGGTAAAGGGCGCAGCCCTTTCTTATCTCTAGCCCCCTCCCTCAAGGGAGGGTGTAAATAATGATTAAACAAAGACTTATTTAAATGGAAAATTATGAAAAATAAACTTATGCTGCTTTTAAATTGGCTAAAAATCAATAAAATCAAGACTATTACTATAACATTTCTAATAGTTGCATTTGTTATTATCTCGGCAAAAGAAAACAAAAATCTGTTTACGACTATTGAAACCAAACAGGAATTACAATCAGTTGAACAAATTCAAACTAACATCCAAAAAGAAAGCTTAAATCAGAATTCTTTAGCCGTAACGTCTATAAAAACAAGGACTGCTGTGATTTTCTTCCATCCGACCTGTCACAGTTGCTCTAATGCAAGACATTATATAGATAAAGTTCTTAAAAACAAATACCCAAAAGTAAAATTTGAATTTCATGATATAACTTCGCGGAAGGATATGTCCTTAATGGAAACCTATTATCGAAGTTATAAGCTGGATAAGCAATTAATGACCACGCCAACAATTTTTATTGGAAATGATTATATACTCGGGTATGATAGTGACGAAAAAACAGGCAAAGACTTAGAAAACATAATTCAAAGAAATTTTTTAACAAAAGATGATAAGAAAAATTTATCAGACCAAACCCCTCAAGAAAACAAAGGCTACGTTGATACATTTTTTGGAAAAATCAATATTTTCAGGCATTCACTGGTATTTTTAGCTATTACATTAGGACTTGTCGACGGACTTAACCCATGCGCAATATGGGTTCTGGTGTACTTAATTACTTTAATTGCAAGATTGAATGACAAACGCAAAATATGGTTTATTGTAGGGTCTTTTTTGCTTGCATCGGGCATTCTGTATTATCTTTTTATGACAGCGTTGTTAAGAGTATTCCTTTTTATAGGCTATTTAAGGATTTTACAGCTTGTAATCGGGTGTATTGCTTTTTATATCGGGGTTAATGACCTGGCAACTTATATCAAAACCAAAGGTCAAATTGCCTGTAAAATTGACGATGCCAAGTCAAAACAGAAAACCATGACAAAAGTACAAAAACTTGTTAACGCAGAAATTTCCCTGATGACTATTTTGGGAGTAATAGGGCTTGCATTTGCGGTAAACTCAATAGAATTTGTATGCTCATCAGCCTTACCTGCTATTTTTACGAGTATTTTAGCACAGGCAAATCTTTCTATGGTGCATTATCACTTGTATATTTTGCTTTATGTGGTGTTTTTTATGCTTGATGACCTGATGATTTTCTGCGTGGCGGTTTTTGCCATTAATCGTTATGTGGGGGACAGCTATTTAGGAATTGCAAAGTTAATAGGCGGGGTTATTCTTTTTGCCCTTGGCGTAATTATGATATTTTTCCCTCAATTTATAAGGTGAATATTTAGAACCCATCTTGTTAAAATTATTTGTCATTGCGAGCGACGGAAGCGTGGCAATTGCAGGTTTTAACCAGATAGGTTCTTATATTGGTCTGTAATATACCTTTATAGAGAATGTTTTTAAGAATTTTTTTATTTAAGATGAAAATAGTGTTTGTCATTGCGAGGCATAAAATGTCTATTATAAATTAAGGTTAACCTGACTAAGCAATCTTCCTGATAACAATTCCGTACGTCGGAAAATTGCGTAGTTAGTAAAATTATTACATTCACAGACGATAAATGCCTTGCAATGACAACTTTACCTCACGGGATTAGGCTATGAATATTGTTAACATCTCAATAAACGGAAAAAATATCGAAGCAAAGCCAGACTGGACTGTGCTGGAGGCAGCCAGAGCTGCGGGAATTAATATCCCGACTCTTTGTTATTACCCGTTTATAAGCCGAAGAGGGGCATGCAGATTGTGTTCCGTTGAATTGGAAGGCAGCCCGAACTTAATTGCATCCTGCGTTTATCCTGTCAGAGAAGGCTTAAAAATTACAACACACTCCCCCCGCGTCTTAAAATCCCGAAAAACAATACTTGAACTTTTAGTTGCAAATCATAATTATGAATGCCTTATATGCAACAGAAACGGTAACTGTCAGCTTCAAAGCCTGTGTGAAGAATACGGCATTTCTGTTGACCGATATAAAGGCGGACGAAAAAGACCTGATTATCAAGACTACTCTTCCGAAGCATACGTTAAAGACTTTGGAAAATGCATATTATGCGGAAGATGCGTAAAAGTATGCGAGGAATTACAGGATGTACACGCAATAGAATTTGTTGACAGGGGCTTTTCTATGGAAATTCAGCCCGCATTTGGAAATAAAATTTCCGAATCGGTATGTATAGACTGCGGGCAATGTGTGATTTCCTGTCCTGTAGCCGCACTTAAAGAAAAAGACTCCATAGAAGATGTTTTTAATGCTTTAAGCGACGCAAATAAATATGTAATCGTCCAGACTGCACCCGCAATAAGAGTTACGATAGGCGAAGCAATGGGCTTAAAAGCAGGAACGGTTTCAACAGGGAAAATGATAAGCGGCTTAAAAAAATTGGGCTTCAAAAAAGTTTTTGATACGGCTTTTGGAGCTGATTTGACTGTTATGGAAGAAGCCAGCGAGCTTGTACACAGGATTAAGAACAATAAAGTCCTTCCTGTTATGACTTCCTGCTCGCCGGGATGGACAAAATTCATTGAAACTTTTTATCCCGAGTTTATTCCCAATCTTTCTTCCTGTAAATCCCCTCATCAAATGCTCGGGGCGATAATTAAAAGTTATTTTGCGCAAAGAAATAATATTAAGTCTGAAGATATTTTTCTTGTTTCTGTAATGCCCTGCACCGCAAAAAAATTCGAGATAAACAGGGACATAAATAAAGTTGACGGAATTAAAGACGTTGATGCCGTAATAACAACAAGAGAACTTGCAAAAATCTTCAAAACAGGCGGAGTAAATTTCTTTCAGCTCGAAGATTCTGAATTTGACAATCCGTTAGGCTCTGCATCCAGCGCGGGAGAAATTTTCGGGGCATCAGGCGGGGTTTTGGAGGCTTCTTTAAGAACCGCTTATTATTTAATCACAGGAAATGAGTTGGAAAAAATAGATTTCCAATCCGTCAGAGGCTTAAACAGGCTAAAAGAAGCTTCTATTGACATAGAAGGAAAGGAATTAAAAGTAGCAGCCGTAAGTTCCCTCGCAGAAGCCCGCAAACTTCTTAAAAAAATAAAATGCGGTGAAGTTAGTTATGATTTTGTGGAAGTTATGGCGTGTCCGGGCGGGTGTATTGCAGGGGGCGGACAGCCTTATACAGAAGACTACGAAGTCATAAAAGCCCGTATGCAAGCGCTTTACGAGATAGATTTCGGCAAAGATATAAGAAAAGCTCATAAAAATCCATTTATAATACAATTATACGAGGATTTTCTTGGCGAACCGCTAAGCGAAGTTTCACATAAATACCTTCACACAAAGTTCAAACGCCGTAAAGATGTGTATTAGGGAATAATTTTATTTTTTTGTCAGGTGATGACTGCCCATTTTGTACAATTCTTCACGTCTTTTCTTGATTTTAGGATTGTTTAAATATTCATCATAGGTGGATTGCTCATTTATCCAGCCATGTTGCGTTATTTCAATGATTCTGGTGGCGATAGAATCAATAAACTGGTGATCCTGCGAAAGAAACAGCAAAGTTCCCGGAAAATCAATCAAGGCATTATTTAACGCCGAAATGGATTCCAAATCAAGGTGGTTGGTGGGTTCGTCCATTATCAAAACATTTGCGCCAGAAACCATCATTTTTGAGAACATGCAGCGAACTTTTTCGCCTCCTGACAGAACATGAACTTTCTTTTGGGTTTCTTCGCCGGAAAACAGCATTTTACCAAGAAAGCCTCTGAGGAAATTATCTTCTTTTTCTCTTGAATACTGACGAAGCCAATCCACAAGATTGATATCATCCAGACGTTCAAAATATTTGCCGTTGTCTTTCGGATAATAAGCCTGTGTCGTAGTAACGCCCCATTTAAAGCTTCCGCTGTCAGCTTCCTGTTCTTCCGCAAGAATTTGTAAAAGAGCTTCACCATGTATGTTTTCTCTGCCGACAAAAGCTATTTTTTCTCCTTTTTCAACATTTAAAGAAAAATTCTTGAGTATAACGTTGCCGTCAACCGTTTTATTTAATTTATCGATTGTTAAAATATCGTTTCCGGCTTCCCTGTCAGGCTTGAACACCATAAAAGGGTATCTTCTGCTTGACGGCTTTATTTCTTCGAGAGTTAATTTGTTGAGAAGATTTTTTCTGGAAGTCG
>Ga0209212_1000692_pt1 | contig 62250 bp, 55 predicted proteins | sample RifGroC2_FD_183996 | JGI IMG/M metagenome (GOLD analysis project Ga0209212, IMG submission 183996) | Groundwater microbial communities from Rifle, Colorado, USA - Groundwater C2 (SPAdes) (version 2) | ecosystem: Environmental > Aquatic > Deep subsurface > Groundwater | place: Rifle, Colorado...
GACGACGTGCCCATAACCCAGGCGGCGCCGGCCGGCATGAAGCGCTGGCAGCTGGCCATGGCGCGCTCCACGGGGCTCGGGCCCTACTATTCCAACCGCGAGCTGTCGGCGGCGCGCTCGCTGCAGGTGCTGCAGTATTTTACGAGGGAGAGGCTGCTGGCCCCGGAGCGCGTAGCGGCGGCGGCCTACGGCGAATACATGCCGGCTGGCCCCAACGACAGCGACGAGAACCGGGCCAGGAACCGCCGCATAGAGATCAAGCTGGTGCTGCGCGACAGGGCGGCCCTGGTGCGGATGGCGGCCCTGCAGCAGGCCCCGGAGGCCGCGGCGGCGCCGGGGACGGTCCAATGAAGAAGAAGAAACTGGACTTCTCCGAGGCGATGACCGCCTACCTGATGCCCTACATCGGCGTCATGACCATCTTGTGCATCTTCTTCCTGATCCAGTACGCCGACTACTCGGAGCGCCTGAAGAAAAAGAACGCCGAGCGCACCGAGATCCTGGCACAGGAGGTCAAAGAGGACCTCAAGGACCTGCAGGACGCCAAGGTGGAGACGGTGGAGGACGGGATCAAGGTAACGCTGCCCTCTTCCGTGGTTTTCGACCTGAGCATAGCCAGACTCAAGGACGCGGCCCTGCCCACCCTGGGCAACCTGGCCGCGAGCATCAAGAACCTCGACGAGCGCTACGTGGTGGTGGTGGACGGTCACACGGACGACGAGCCGGTCTTCTACGGCGGCGACTTCTCGTCCAACTGGGAACTTTCGCTCTACCGGGCCATCAGCGTGATAGATTTCCTCGTGAAAGAGGGGAACAACCCGGAACTTTTCGCGGCCGCGGGGCACGGGCAGTACAGCCCGCTGTACCCCAACGATACGCCGGAGCACAAGGCGGCCAACCGCAGGGTGGAGATACTGATACGCAGGAGGACCGCCCCGTCGGCGCCTCTGGCGGAAGTGGTGAGCGCGGAGCGGCAAACCGCAAATTAAGGCAACAGGTAAGGCAGGCTAAGGAGAATCAATGAGAATAATTATCGCTGACGACGACGACGACGTGAGGGACCTGGTGGAAATGGTGCTCAGCTCGGCCGGCTACGACGTCTCGCCCCATCCCAACGGCAAAAAAGCCTGGGAGGCCCTGCAGAAGAACGGCGCCGACATGGCCGTGCTCGACATCAACATGCCGGAGATGGACGGCCTGGAGCTGCTGGACCTGATACGCGGCGACGACCGCTACAAGGAGATGCCTGTGATGCTGCTGACCGCGCGCAAGGGCATGGACGAGAAGGCCAAGGGGATAGAGCGCGGCGCCGACGATTACCTGACCAAGCCCTTCGAGAACGACGAGCTGATCAAGCGCGTGCGCCTGCTGGAGCAGGCCTACCCGGCCAACGGGGGCTGACGCCGCATGCGCCACGCAACGCTCAAGCCCCTGCTGACGGCCCTGCTGGCCGCCTGCTGCGCGGCCGCGGCCCAGGCCGCGCCGGAGATGATCGTACTGGCCTCCGCCACGTACGACTCCGGCGCGCTGTCCGACGTGGCCACCGCGCTGACCGTGGACGCGGCCGGCAACATCTTCGTCACCGGCAACAGCGGCAACGACTTCCTCTCCGTCAAATACAGCAAGACCCTGGCGCTCACCGTGGGCGCGGCCAGCCTTTACGCCAACGGCGGCAGCGGCAATATCCCGGGCGGCATAGCCGTGGACGGCCTCGGGAACATCGTGGTGGCGGGTTCCGAGAACAGCGCGGCCAACTACGTCACGCTGAAATACAGCGCCAATTTCGGCGCTCTGCTCTCTTCCGCCGCCTATTCCGGCGGGGTCGAGGATAAAGCCAACGCCGTGATCACCGACGACCAGAACAATATCTACGTCACCGGCTACAGCAACAACGGCACCGACGATTTCTACACCATCAAGTACAGCCCCGCCCTGAACCAGGTCTCCAGCGCGGCCTACGACAGCGGCGACCTGGACCAGGCCAACGCCCTGACCTTCAACGGCGACTACCTGATAGTGGCGGGCCTGACCAAGACGGACGGCGGGACCAACGACAACGTGCGCCTGGTGCGCTACGACAAGAACCTCAATTACCTGCCGCCGGCGGTTTCTTTCGACAGCGGCGGCGGCGACGTGGCGTACGGCGTAGCCTCCGACGCGCAGGGCAATATCATCGTGGCCGCCCGCCGGGTGGGAGCCACGCCGGACTTCCTCACCCTTAAATACGACAGCACGCTGACCACGCTGATCTCCTCGGCGGTCTACGACAGCGGGGGGGTGGACTGGCCCAAGGGCGTGGCGGTGGATTCCAGCGGCAACATCATCGTAACCGGGCACACCAATTTCCCCGCGGCCGGTAATTTTTTAACCATCAAGTACGACAGTTCGCTCAACGTACTGTCCACGGCGGCCTATGACGGCGGCCAGGCCGACATCTCCAACGCCGTCATCGTGGACGCCGAAGACAATGTGATCGTGGCCGGCCAGAGCTACACGGCGACCGACAACTATTTCGTGGTCAAATACAACGCCTCGCCGAAGCTCACCGCCGTGGACGAGCTCTATATCGGCGAGACTTCGAACGTCAATATAATCGGCCGCGGCCTGCTGCCGGACACGGCCGTCTCTTTCTCCGACACGCTGATCTCCACCGGCGCGGCCTCGTATAATTCAGGCCAGATCACTCTGCAGGTAGCCCCGGCGCCCTCGGTCATACTGGGCTTCACCACCATCACCGTCACCAACTCCAACGGCGAGTATTACACTTCCGCCTCGCTGGCCAGGACCCGCCTGCGCCAGTCCATCCCAGCCGCCCAGGCGGCCACGATAAGCGCCATGATGAAGCTGGGCCAGGTCACGGTCTCCGTGCCGGCCAACTCCTTCGCGCTGCAGGAGACCATCACGCTCTCTCCGGAAACCGCCGCTGCCGGCGACATACAGCAGGCCGGCGAAGGCCTTTTCATAGCGGGCAACCCTTCCACCACCTCCCTGCAGAACCTGACGGTCACCCTGCGCTACAGCGTCGCGGACCTGGGCGACTACCCCGAGGCCGCCCTGTCGCTGGGCTACTACGACACCGCCTCCGGCTGGGTAGCGCTGCCCTCCACGGTCAACACCGCAGCCAAAACGGTGACCGCCCCGGCCAAGGCGGCCAACAATAAGTACGCCGTCATTAAAGCCGTTTCCAGCGGCGGCGGGGGAGGCATAGGCGGCCCCGGCGGCGGCAGCGGCATACCGGCCAAGGTCTACCCCAACCCCTACCGTCCCGGCAGCGGCGGCAACTTCGACGATTCAACGCTGGGCGCGGGCATAGTGTTCGCCGGCCTCGGCGCCGGCGGGTCCTTCAACCTGACCATAGTGGACCTGGCCGGCCAGCTGATACACCAGAAGTCGGGCACGGCCGACAGCGAAGGCCGCTACCTCTGGGACACCAAGAGCGACTCCGGGGCCGAGACGGCCACCGGCGTCTACATCTATTTCGTCAAAGGAGGGAGCGGGGAACCGCGGAAAGGCAAGTTCTCCATCATCCGCTAGAACGCCATGAAAAGCTCACGCCTCCTCGCCCTCACCGCCCTCGCCGCCCTGTGCTGCGCCGGTGAAGCCCGCGCCGCCGGGGCCTCCTCGGCCGCCTTCCTGCGGGTGGGCTGGGGCGCCAGGCCCGCGGCCATGGGCGAGGCCTTCACGGCCGCCGCCGACGACGTGGACGCCCTCTACTGGAACCCGGCCGGGCTTAATTACGTCAAGCGCATGCAGCAGACCTTCGGCCACAACGTCTGGCTGGCCGATACCAGCCTGCAGCACGCGGCCTTCGCCCTGCGCCGCACGCCCGACGACGTGATAGGCGCCGGCCTCGGCGGCCTGTCCACCGGCGACATAGAGCGCGGCAACAAGTACGGCTACACCGAAGGCTACTACAGCGCCGGCGACCTGGTGCTGATAGGCTCCTACGCCCGCACGCTCAAGAACAAGCTCCGGGCCGGCGCCAGCTTTAAGATCATCCGCGAGCGCATAGAGAGCGAGAGCGGCCAGGCTTTCGCGCTGGACGCCGGCGCCGTTTACGAACGCTCCCCGCGCCTCAAGTTCGGCGCCACGCTGCGCAACCTGGGCACGGGCCTCGCGCTGGGCGAAGCCGGCACCCCGGGCGGGCTGCCCATGGGCCTGCGCGCCGGCGCCGCCCTGCAGTACAATAAGGACCTGCTGCTCACCTCCGATATAAGTCTGCCTTTCGACGATTCGCTGGGGCTGCATTTCGGCGCGGAGTACATCTACCCGGCGCCGGTGAAAGGCGCGCGCCTGGCCCTGCGCGGCGGCTTCAAGACCGCGGCGATGGGCTACCTCGGCGCCATGGCGGCCATCAGCCTGGGCTTCGGCGTGGAGACCGGCGCGCTGGGAGTGGATTACGCGCTGAGCCCCTACGGCGACCTGGGCATGACGCACCGCCTCAGTCTGAAGATAAAGTTCGATTCGCTCACCGCGAAGCAGGACCAGATCACCCTGGAAAAGAACGGGAAGAAAGTGACCCGCGCCGCCGCCGACGTCTACGCCGAGACCATGCAGTGGTTCAGGGCCAAGACCGAGGCCGAGAAGCTGGGCAGGGCCGAGCAGGAGACGCTGCTGAAGCGCATCATAGAGAAGTTCTCTCCGCTGGGCGTGGACGTCAGCGAAGCTAAAAAGCAACTGGGAGGCCCCGATGCGCCTCCCCGCTAAGCTGGCCTGCGCCCTGGCCGCGCTGGCCGCCGCCCTGCTGCCGGCCGGCGCGCAGGACGCGCTGGACCGCGGGGCCGGCCTCTTCCTCTCCGGCCGCCTGGACAGCGCCATCGCCTTCTTTTCCGGCGCGCTGAAAGAGAACCCCAAAGATACCCGCGCCAAAGAGATCCTCGGCCATTGCCTGGCCATAAAGGGCAAGGACGCGCTGAGGGAGGGGGACTATGCCGGCGCCCGCGACTCGCTGCGGCGCGCCGCGGAGATCTTCCCCAGGAACGATTCGCTCAGGACGCTGGCCCTGCTGGCCGAGCTGGACCGGGACGCGCCCACCCCCGCGGTGCCGCTGTCCACGGCGGCGCTGACCACCTCGGCCGAGACCGGCGCGGTGTTCGACTGCCTGTTCGGGGACGGGGACTGCGCCAAGGGCGGCCGCTACGTCATCCACGTGGTCAGGGCCGGCGAGACCATGGCAGAGATCGCCATCAGATACTACGGCGACCTCAAGCTCTGGGAGAAGATCTGGGGCGCTAACCCGCAGCTGACCAACCCCCACCGGCTAGAAAAGGGCGTCAAACTGCTCATCCCGCTGGATAAGTAGGCCGCGCCAGCGGCCCGTTACTTTTGCTACGCGCGCTTTCATAACCCCCCGATAATTATCTACAATTTAGGCTTACCGGAGGCCCAATGACCGAACCCAAAGACCTTTACTCCTGCCTTGCCAAGACAGCCGAACGGCATCCCGAAGAGACCGCCTACGTCACCGGCGACAAGCACATGTCCTGGCACGAGGTGCTCTATTCCGTGGACCGCGCGGCCGACATGTTCTGGCAGCACGGCCTGCGCAAGGGGGACAGGGCGGCCATAGCTCTGCGCAACTCTCCGGAATTCATCATCGCCTACTTCGCCCTCTCCAAGATCGGAGCGGTGGCGGTGCCGATCAACTACCTGGTCTCCAAGGCCGAAGAACTCTCCTACATCCTCGAGAACTCCTCCTGCAAGGGCGTGGTGACCGAGAAGGAGTTCATAAAGAACTATCTTAACGTCAAGAAGAACCTGCCGGGCCTGAAGTTCCTGATCTCGGCCGATTTCACCGGCGTGGACGGCGTCCACGACTTCTGGCACTCCGTGAAGCACGCCCATTACCATCCGCAGACCCAGAAAGCCGCGGCCGACGAGCACGACCTGGCCACCATCCTTTACACCTCCGGCACCACCGGCCACCCCAAAGGCGTGCTGCTGACGCACCACAACATGATAGAGAACTCCAAGGCGGCCATCGCCACCCTGGAGCCCACCAAGAAGGACGTGTTCATGGCGCTGCTGCCCATGTTCCACACCTTCTCGTGGACCGGCAACGTGATCACCCCGATCCTGCTCGGCTCCAAGACCATGATAGTCAAGAGCATCACCCCGCCCAAGCCCTGGCTGCAGGCCATGGGCCGCGAGGGCGTGACCATCATGATAGCCGTGCCCCAGATCTACGGCGTGCTGGCCAAGGAGGCCCGCGGCCTCAAGAAGTTCTTCCTCAAGTTCTGGAGCCTGCGCAAGGTGCGCCTGTGCCTGTCCGGCGCGGCCCCGCTCAACCGCACCATCACGGACCACTTCCACAAGGCCTTCGGCCTGCACATCCTCGAGGGCTACGGCCTGACGGAAACCAGCCCGGTGGTGACCATAGTGCCGCCCAGGTCGCGCAAGCACGGCTCGGTGGGCAAGGCCATCCCCGGCGTCAAGATCCGCATCGTCGACGAGCAGGGCAACCACCTCAAGCACGGCGAGGAAGGCGAGATCTGCGTGATGGGTCCCAACATCACCCGCGGCTACCACGGCAACGAGACCGCCACCCGCGAGCTGTTCACGCAGGACGGCTGGCTCAAGACCGGCGACATCGGCGTGCTCGACACCGACGGCTTCCTGTTCATCCGCGACCGCAAGAAGGACATGGTCATCGTGAAGGGCCTCAAGGTGTTCCCGGCCCAGATCGAGCACTCCATCAACACCCATCCCAAGGTGCTGGAGAACGCCGTGATCGGCATCCCCGACGGCAGCGGCAACGAGACGATGAAATGCTTCGTCGTGGCCCGCCCCGACGTGGATCTGGAAAAGTCCGAGATCATGAAGTTCATCAAGGAGAACTTCGACGCGTACAAGCGCCCGCGCGAGGTGGAAGTGGTCAGCGCCCTGCCCAAGAACGCCCTGCAGAAGGTGCTTAAGCGCGAGCTGCTCCGCAAAGAGCTCGAGAAGCGGGCCAAGGCCTCGGCCGACGCCATAGTGGAAAAAGCGCAGCAGGCCGCCCGCTGACGGCGGCCGCGGCGGTAAGGCAACGATGGACTTAACAGCCGCGGTAACCGGCGTTTTCAAGGAAGCCTACCTGGTGGGCGGCGCCCTGCGCGACGCCCTCCTCAACCGTCCCTTCAAAGACATAGACGTGGCCGTGCCGCCCTCGCCCGACTTCGAGGCCCGGTTGCGGCGCCTCGCCGCGCGCCTGGGCGCGGCGGCTTTCCCGCTCGACGAGGAGAACCAGGTCTGGCGCCTGACGCAGCGCGCCGCTCCCCGCGCCCAGGTGGACATCATGCCCTTCGTGGGCGGCACGCTGGCCTCCGATCTGCGCCGCCGCGACTTCACCGTGAACGCCCTGGCCCTGCGCCTGGCCCCCGGCGTTAAGATCCTCGCCCGCGCCAAAACCGGCGACTTCGTTTTCAAGCCCGCCAAAGCCGCCGTGATAGACCACGCGGGCGGGCTCAAGGACCTCGCCGCCAAAAAGCTGCGCCCCGTCACCCCCGCTATTTTCACCGAAGACCCGGTGCGCCTGATGCGCGCCTACCGCCTGGCCGCGGGCCTCGGCTTCGAGCTGACCCCCGACGCGGTGAAGGGCGTCAAAAAGCACGCCGCCCTGATCGCCAAGCCGGCGCAGGAACGCGTGCGCGAAGAGCTGATGCGGCTCCTGGAAAGCCCCGAGTCCCATAAATGGCTGGCCCTCATGCACAAGCACGGCCTGCTGACCGCCCTGTTCCCCGAACTGGCGGCGCAGGAACGCTGCGCCACAGGCTACTACGGCAAGGGCGGCGTGCTCACGCACACGCTGCGCGTGGTGGAGCGCGCCGACGAACTTTACCGGGACCTGCCGGCCTGGCTGCCGGCCTGGAAGAAGGCGGGGGACCTGCTGCCGCCGGCGCGGCTGCTGCGCTTCGCGGCCCTGCTGCACGACATCGCCAAGCCCCCGAAAGCGGCCATGGTCAACGGCCGGCTGCGCTTTTTCGGCCACGAGGAATTCGGCGCCGTGATGGCGGAGAAAGAGATGGAGCGCCTGCGCTTCTCGCGCGACGAGATCCGCCTGGTCTGCGCCGTCATCGGCGCCCACCTGCGCCCCGGCAATCTGGCCGCCAACGATTCCATTTCAGACAGGGCCATGTTCCGCTTCTTCAGGGCCATGGGCCAGTACACCGTGCCGCTGCTCGCCCTCTCCTGGGCCGACCATGCCAGCTATGTCACGGCCGAACAGTTGGGCCGCATGCGCAAGCGGCTGCAGCAGCCGCCGGCCCCGCTGCCGCCCGGCCTGCCCTACAATTCACCTAAAAAGACGCTGCGCTACATGCAGGTGCTCAACCAGCTCTTCAACGTCTACGTAAAGAAAAGCCTCAAGCTGGGCGCCGCCCGCCTGCTGGACGGCAACGACGTCATCAAGACGCTGAAGATCAAAGAGGGCCCCCGCATAGGCGAGCTGCTGGAGAAGGTGCAGCTGCTGCAGTTCGAGGGCAAGGTGAAGACCCGCGACCAGGCCCTCAAAGCGCTGAAGGGAATGAAGTAGCGTACCGGCCCCCCTGCGCCCCGGCCCAAAGGTCCTACGGCAGCGTAGGACCTTTTCTTATTTATATGGGCCCCCATGGCCCGTGCCGCGCACGGTTCTTAAAGCTAGACTATAGGTGTAAGGGACGAGGAGATAAAACCATGAAATTCAAATTCGCGCTTTCCGCAGGCCTGGTGTTCATAACCGGAATGGGTTTGGCTTTCGCCGGCACCGCCGTCCCCGCGCAGCCCTCGCAGGCCTCGGTACAGGAAGACGCGAAAACCAGGGAATTCAAGGATATCCTGGTCAAGCTCGTCCGCCAGGACGAGTATCTCGACGAGGCCATCGAGATCCTCGACACCGCCTCCGGCCGCCCCTCGCAGGAGGACCTCGCCGCCGTCGGCGTCAGCCTGAAAGCCATCGCCAAGAACCTCCGCCACGTCTCCGCCCTCAACAAGGCCGAGTTCGCCGCCATACAGCCCGGCTCCGATCTTTCCCGGTACACCAACACCATACTCAGCTACAGCCGCAAAGTGGACCGCAAGTCCGTGCAGGTAGGCACGCTGATAGCGCAGCTGGCCGCCAAGAACAAGAAAGCCGCCATGCGCGACGCCGTCACCTCCAGGAAGGGCGGCAAGAAAGCGCGCGGCCGGCAGCTCACCGAAGTGCTGGCGGAACAGCGCTCCATGGCCCGCCTCGCCGCCGACGCCCGGGCCCTGCGCGGCGCCTCGCGCGACCTCAGCGCCACCAGCAAGTGGCTGTACATAGCTTCCAAGTAAAGCGGGACCCGCCCGCGAAGATCCTCCGCCCCGGCGGGGGATCTTTTTTTTGGCGGCCTAATGCGCCCCCGGGGAATAAAATTGTAAAATTACCGTATCATGAAAGACCCGATCGAATCGGCGGCGCTGCAGATCCTCAAAGCCCTGGGCGAAAACCCAGCCAGGGAAGGCCTGAAAAAAACCCCGCTGCGCGTGGCCCGCGCTTTCCGGGAGATCACCGCCGGCTACGGCGCGGACATGGACAAGGTTTTCAACGGCGCCTTCTTTAAGGCCGACTACCGCGAGATGGTGATAGTAAAGGACATCGCTTTCTATTCGCTCTGCGAGCATCATATGCTGCCCTTCTTCGGCAAGGCCCACGTCGCCTACATCCCCAACGGCCGCATAGTAGGCCTGTCCAAGATCCCGCGCCTGGTAGAGGCTTTCGCCCGCCGGCTGCAGGTGCAGGAGCGCCTGACCGAGGAGGTCGCCCGCACGCTGTTCAAGCATCTCAAGCCCCGCGGGGTGGGGGTGGTCATGGAGGCCGAACACCTCTGCGTGAGCATGCGGGGGGTGAAGAACGAAACCTCTTTCGCCACCACCAGCGCCATGCTGGGCAGCTTCCAGACCGACAGCCGCGTGCGGCAGGAATTCCTGGACCTCATAAAGAGATAATAATAATATTGAAAACGATACCCGTTTTAAGTAGAATTTACGGGTATTCGCAGGGCGGTTCTTTATATATACGCGGGTGTAGTTCAATGGTAGAACGAGTGCTTCCCAAGCATTAGACGTGGGTTCGATTCCCATCACCCGCTTTTGAATTTGCTCAAGGCAACAGACTGTTCGCTGAGGTTGGCCGTTATCGATTAGCGTCCCAAAAGCGGGTGATGGGAATTTCCTTATGGGGAAGCTCGCTGACGCTCGCAGGTCACCCGCTATAGTCTCAGAGAGTTCCGGTGTGGCTGGTTGTTGCCGGTTAGCGTCCCAAAAGCGGGGGATGGGGGGAGTTAAGAGGAGAGTGCTGTTACCCGGTTTGATTTTGCGGGTGTTTGGTTGAAGCTTTAGCGACTAACTTTCAGCACCGTTCCGGAATTACCTATGACAAAATCCAAGAACTTCTGGGCGGCCTCGGCGCTAGTCAGCCTGGCCGTCATGGTTTTCGCCGCGTATTCCATATACGGGCGCGTCTCGGCGCATCTCCCCGGGGAAACTCTCGAAGTGCACCCGGTGCCCATGCCCCCGCCGCAGGAAGAAGCCGGCGAGGAAGAGACCGTGGAAAGCGCCGGAACCGCGGCCGCGGCCAAGCCCGAAGAACCCGCCCAGCAGCCCGCCGCCGGTGACAAGGACGAGGCCGGCAAGGTAAAGGCGGTCAAGACCGTCTTCGAGTACAAGGACGCCAAGGCCAAGTCCGTAAAGCTGGCCGGCAGCTTCACCTCCTGGAAGGCCAAGCCGATGACCAAGAAGAACGGCGTCTGGAAGGCAGAGGTCTATATACTGCCCGGCAACTACCCGTACCACTTCACCGTGGACGGCAAGAAGAAACTGGACCCGGGCAAACCCAAGGCGCCCACCGGGGACTCCCTGGTGATGGTGGAATAGCCGTTTTTTTGTTAACAAACCTGTAACAGGTTTCTGATAGACTATCCCCGGACGCTTTTATGGATTTCAGAAAAGTCCTCTTCCTCTCTCTGCTGGCTCCCGCGCTTTTAGCGCCGGGCGCCTCCGCCGTTCCACTGGTGACCCGCCACTCCCATACCACCACGCTGCTGGCCGACGGCAATATCCTGGTGACGGGGGGAGGCACCACCGCCGGAGCTTTCACCGGCAGCGCCCAGTCCTACGACATGGCCGCCAATACTTTCGTGGACTGGAACGCCCTGGACACGGCCAGGTCCTCCCACACCGCCACGCTGCTCTCCGACGGCCGCGTGCTGATAGCCGGCGGCTTTACCGGCGCCGCCGCCTTCACCGCCTCGCTCGAGATCTGCAACCCGATCACGCGGATCTGCTCCGCCACAGGCATGCCTTCTCTTTCCGTAGCCAGGGCCAACCACACGGCCACCCTGCTCTCCAACGGTCCCAATGCCGGTAAAGTGCTGATCTGCGGCGGCCAGACCGCCACTAACGCCGGCACGGCCAGTTGCGACTTTTTCAATCCCGCCGACAATACCATAGACACCAGCGCCGGCGACTTGGTCAACGATCCCGTCATGCCCAACCTCGCCGGCCATGCCGCGACATTGCTGCGCGGCGGCCGCGTTTTCGTAACCGGCGGCAAGCGCTGGACCGGCGCCGTCTGGGAGTATGCGTCGGAGAACATGATGTACGACCCCCAGACCAATGTCTGGACCCCGGTCGAGGGCCTGAACCAGGGCCGCACCGGCCATACGGCCACCGTGCTCAATAACGGCAAGATCATGATAGCCGGCGGCTACAACGGCAGCAACTGGCTCTATTGCCAGGCCTCGGACCCCGCCAGTCTCGAAGACGAGTGCTGGCATATCAGATACAGCGGCGACCCGGCGGTGCTGGCGCAGGACGCCGGCACTCACGGTTTTGTGGATGGCGCCGAGTTCTTCGACCAGAACGGCGGCCGCACCGTAATACAGGAAGAGACCTACGGCGAAATGCCCTACCGCGCTGGCTGGCATGCCGCCACGCTCAACACCAGCGGCAGGGTCGCGCTGTCAGGCGGCATGGGCAATATCGTGCCCACCTTTATCAACGTCACTCCCACGCTGGAGGACACCTCCGACATCAGAGTGGCGCGCACGGGCAATAACACCGGCACCATAGTGAGCGGCTCCAGCATCATAGATTTCCGGCTCAAATTCGACCTCTCGCGCCCGGTCAGCGGCCGCCTTACCGACGCCGATTTCTTCATCTCCCCGGCCGCGGATCCTGACCAGCCTTCTTTCGTAGTGGAAAGCGCCAAGTTCTTCCTGGGATCGGCCAACGCCATCCTGGACGGCAAGCCCGTGGGCCTGATGCTCGGCAGCTCCAACGACGGCTACAAGCCCGGGGACTTTGACAGCATAGTGAGACTGAACAACCCCGCCGGTTTCGTCGAGTTCGAAACCGAGACCGCGGAGGAGGAAGGCAGCGCCGCCTCCGTCTCCAACGTCACGTTCAGCAATAGTCCGCTGGGGGCGGGCGCGGAGTCCAACGTTACCGCCGGCACGCTGACCCTCCCTCTCAGCATAGATTTCCCTAATACCTACAGGTCGGCCGTGATCACCGCCGTAGCCACGCTCGAGTCCGGCGCCATGGAGGACGGCTTGGGCCAATACAGCATCACCCTCAATGAGGGCGCCACCTCAGGCCAGTTCGCGCTGAACCAGGTGGGCGCCTGCGACGACCTGGTAGAGAAGACCTGCCCTTTCACCGGCACGGTGGTCTTTACCGGCCTCACCGGTTCCATAGTCAACCTGACCACGCTGGAAGAGGCCAACACTTTTTACAGCGTCCTCAGCACTACCGGCGACGTCACCAGCGTTTCGATGGAGATCTCGTTTACGGCCGACCGGGTCACCGTGGAGGACAGGGAGCCCTCCTATTCCTTCTCGCAGTCCACCGTGGTGGTACGTTCCATGCTCTTCAGCAACAGGCTGGAGTACACGCCCGCCAAGAACGAGTGGGAAGCACTGGCCGACGACAAGGACTCCGACACGCTGTCGCAGCCCGTCTTCAACCATACCGCCCTGCTCACGCCCGCCGCCGACACCCTGCTGCTGGGCGGCCAGAACTGCGAAGATTCACCCGCCGCCGACTGCCTCCGGGACGTCATGAACTTCAGCCCCGCCACGGCGACCACCGCCATCATCCCGGTCTACGCCGGGGGGACCGGCGGCGAGCCGGCCGATCTGCAGACCGGCAAGAACCTGGCCACCAAGCGCGCCTTCCATACCAGCACGCTGCTGCCCACGGGCCATATCCTCACCTGCGGCGGTTCCGACGGCGCCAAGCCGCTGTCGAGCTGCGAACTCATGGACCCGGTCAGCAAGGCCTGGACCGCCACAGGCGCCATGACCCTGCCCCGCGCCAAGCACACCGCCACACTGCTGCCCAACGGCCTCGTGCTGGTGACCGGCGGTATAACACCCTGGGGCGTGGCCATAAGCTCGGCCGAGATCTTCTACCCCGACACCCAGCGCTGGGTGCCCACCTCCTCCATGGCTTCGGCCAGGCAGCTGCATACGGCCACGCTGATGCCGGACGGCAACGTGCTGGTGGCCGGCGGCGCCGTTCCCGGAAATTATTCCAATTCGGCTGAAATATTCATAGCCTCCACCTCCTACTGGGTGGCGGGCGGCAACATGGCCGAGCGCAGGTCGGAGCATACGGCCACGCTGCTCAAGAACGGCAACGTGCTGCTGGCCGGCGGCAGAAACGCCACCGGGCCCCTGAATTCCGCGGAGATCTATAACTATACCGCCCGCACCTCCGCGGCCACCGGGAACATGTCCTCGGCACGCGTCGCCCACACCGCGGTGCAGCTGCGCGACGGCAACGTGCTGGCCATAGGCGGCAGCAACGGCGCCGACAGCCTCAAGTCTTCAGACCTCTTCAACGGGGCCTCCTGGGCGGATAGCGGCGTGGAGCTGAACTATAACCGCGCCAACCACCGCACCGTGCTGATGCCCAACGGCAAGATCATGCTCAGCGGCGGCGAAATGCGCGGCACGGCCCAGCCCTACTCCGAGAGTTTCGACCCCGACTTCCGCAGCTGGTCCGTACAGGCCAAAGGCTCTGGCCGGACGCACCACACCTCGCTGATGACCAAGGATAATTTAGTGGTCAACATCGGCGGCTGGGACGGTGGGGAATACCTCAACACGGTAGAGTTCTCCCACTTCAACCACAGCCCCGACAGCGACGGCCTGGAGGCCGAAACCACGCGCCAGGCCATCATCTCCACCGGCACGGTCTACTTCGACCGCGGCGGGCTCGCCACGCTGCTCAGCGACACCTCCAATTTCCACGGCATCACCGAAGCCTCCGGCGGCGGCGCGGCCTCGCTCAACTCCTCTTTCAGCGGCCCGCGCCTCTACATGCAGCAGATCGACAATCCCAGCGGCTTCATGATAGACCTCTCCACCCGCCTCTACTCCCATTACGGCGGCACCTACGGCGCGACCAACTGGGACAGGACGGTCAGCTCCCTTACCATAGTGGCGCCGGGCGAGATCGGGGCGCTGCCGCACGGCTGGTACCACATGCGCGTGGCCGCCAACGGCGTCTTCTCCGACGGCCACACGGTGCAGGTTACCATGCCCCGCCCCTCGGGCCTGCCCTCCGAGCCCGTAGGCCAGGTGCTGGGCACCAGCTCTATCACCTGGACCTGGACCCGCAACACCATCCCCGTAGACGGCGCGCAGGGCTACGCCATCTACTCGGCCTCCGACAGCGTCTTCATCGCCACCACGGCCTTCGTCGACAGCGTCTCCTACACGCAGACGGGCATGCCGCCCAACACCGAAGCCGCCATCAAGGTCTCCGCCTTCAACATGGGCGGCTACGGCGGCCTGAGCCAGTCCTCCACCTACTATACGCTGGCGGCCGCGCCCTCGGCCCTGGCGGTAAAAACGGCCAGTTTCGAGACCGCGGAACTGGAATGGAGCGGCAGCGGCAACTCCAACATCACCGCCTACGAGATCTCGATGTCGCCCGTGAAGACCCCCAAGTTCTCGGACCCGCTGGCCATCTCCACGCCGGTGCCTTTCACCGTGAACTACCTCAGCACCTCCACCGTCCTGCAGACGCTGACCGCGAACCAGATGTACGATTTCCGCGTCAGGGCCATGAACGGCGCCGGCCTCACCACGGCCTTCAGCAACTACGCCTCCACGATAACCGTCAGCGGCGTCAACAACTTCTCCGGCCAGGCGCTCAGCAGTTCCACGATCAACTGGTCCTGGGACGAGGCCATAGGCGCCACCTACTACGAAGTCTACGACATCACCAACGGCACCAGCTCCGCCGTGATGGTCGGCTCCACCACGCTGATGGCCTATTCCCAGACCGGCCTCTCCGCCAACCGCCGCTATTACGCCGTGGTCGGCGCGGTCAAGACCACCGTGGACGGCCCCATACGCGGCCCGTGGTCCCAGGCGCAGGGCGTCTATACGCTTACCGTGCCGCCCGCGCTGCCCGCCAACATCTTCACCGCGGTCAGCACCGGCACGCTGACCGTTAACTGGATCACCAACGGCAACTCCACCTGGACGGCCTATAACGTGCAGCTCACCACCGGCACCGTGCTGGTCAGCAGCGTCACCACGGTGCAGGCCGCCGTGACCTTCAACGCCCTCTCGCCCAACATCGCCTACGGCCTGACCCTCACGCCCTACAACGGCGACGGGACCCCCGGGGACACCGTCGACCTGGGCACCAAGTACACCCTGGCCAAGGTGCCTGGCAGCCTCACGGCCGACGAGATCACCATGTCCGGCATCTCCCTGTCCTGGGACACCGCCGGCAACTCGCCCGAGACCACTTACGAACTGCGCAGCTCCACCAGCGACGTGTTCGCTGACCCCATCGTCACCCACGTGCCGTTCGCTTACCTCAGCACGGAGAGCTCGGCCTTCGTCAACGGCCTGCTCACGGCCACTACCTATTACTTCGACGTGGCGGCCCGCAACGGGGAAGGCCTGATCACGGCCCGCAAGCGCGCCCTGGCCGCCTACACGGTGCCGGGCCCTTCGGGCGCGCCGTCCGGCTCCGTCGGAGGCACCAGCAGCGCCACCGAAGACGTGACCATCTCCGGCACGCTCCCGAACAACCGCGAAGTGGCGCTGTTCGTCCCGGAAGACTCGTTCCCCGGCTCCACCGCCATAGCGGTCTCCTCCTCCAATCTCAACCCGTGCGGCTACCTGGCCGGCGGCCTGATCCCGATAGAGGTGGCCATCTATTCGGAGAACGGCGCCCAGCCCCAGGTCCCGGTCACCCTCACGATCAAGTTCGACCAGGACCCTACGCTGGCCAAGAACGACATCATCAACAAGGCCTCCCAGGTGGTGATGGCCCGCTACAACCCGGTCTCGGGCCAGTGCCTGCCGCTGGAGACGCGGGTTAACATAGGCGAGCGCACGATCACGGCCACGCTCAACCACTTCAGCCTGTTCCAGCTGATGGTGCGCACCGCCGCCACCAGCCTGGCCGCCGTCAGCGTCTACCCCAACCCGTTCTACGCGAACCGCGGCCAGGGCTTCGTCACCATCGACCGCCTGCCCGCGAACGCCAAGGTGCGCATCTACACCCTGTCGGGCGATAAGGTCTGGGAAGGCGCGGCCGGCAGCACCGGCGTGATAATCTGGAAGGGCGTCAACAAGTCCGGCAACCTGGTGGCCAGCGGCATCTACCTGGCCGTCATCGATTCCAGCGCCGGCAAGAAAGTCCTGAAACTGGCGGTGGAAAGGTAAGTTATGAAGGCTGACAACAAAACAGCCCTGGCCGCGGCACTGCTGGCCCTGACCCTCGCCTCGCCCCTCGCGGCGCTCGAGGACCCCCGCTATTTCTCCGCCAAGTCGGCCGGCACCACCACGGCCGACTTCCTGAACCTGCCCATCGGCGCCCGCGCGGCCGGCATGGGCGGCGCCTATACCGCCGTCAGCGAAGAGGCCTCCGCCATCTACTGGAATCCGGCCGGCCTGGTCCAGATCCCCAAGCTGTCCGCTATCTTCATGCGGGCCCAGTACCTCGAGGAGATCAGCTACCAGTACGCCGCCTACGCGCACCGCCTCTCGTACGACTCCGTCATCGCCGGCTCGGTGATGCTCACCGACATCGGCTCGATAACCGAGACCGACATCTCGGGCAACACGCTGGGCAGCTTCACGCCGCGCGACCAGGTGTTCACGCTGTCCTACAGCAAGGCCATCCTGGAGTTCTCCGACAAGGACATCGACGTCTCCGTCGGCGTCTCCGCCAAGTACATCAAGTCGCAGATCGTTGACTCGGCCAAGGCCTACGCCGGCGACATCGGCGTGATGACCTACAATTTCTCCGACATCCCGTACCGCCTGTCCGTAGTCGCCACCAACATGGGCGGCGGCCTGACCTACGACACCGAGTCCAACCCCATCCCGCTGACGTTCAAGCTGGGCGCGGCGGTCAACCCCTTCCGCAACCTGCTGGTGGCCACGGACGTGGTGCTGCCCAAGCACAACAAGCCCAGCGTGCGCCTGGGCGCGGAGCTGGCGGCCACCCCGAACGAGCTTACCCGCCTCTGCGTGCGCGCCGGCCTGGACACGCAGAAAATGAGCGACGGCATCAGCGGCTTCTCCATGGGCGTGGGCGCCACGCTGCACTTCTTCAGCCTCGACTACGCTTTCGTCCCGATGGGGGAGCTCGGCACCACCCACCGCATCTCGCTGACCTTCGACTTCCCTTTCCGCAGCCCCATCTTCCAGCGGCGCGACCGCACGATCTTCACCAAGATGAAGGGGATCTCGTTCAAGTAACCGGAGCCCGCCCAGGCGGTCCGACCGGAGCCGGGATACCCCCGGCTCCGTTACTTTTAGCCCGGTTGACACATAGGGGCAAATAATATAAATTGGTTAACTGGAAAAAATGATGAAAGCCCTCGGACAGCACCTTATCCTCGAACTTTACGGCTGCGACGAAGCCACCCTGTCTTCCGTGTCTGACGTGCAGGACGCCATGCTCAAGGCCGCCCGCGCGGCCAACGCCACGATCATAGACTCGATCTTCCACCACTTCAAGCCGTACGGGGTCTCCGGCGTCATAGTGATAGCCGAGTCCCATTTCGCCATCCATACCTGGCCCGAGCATAAGTACGCCTCGCTCGACCTCTACACCTGCGGCGACAAGACCCGCCCGTGGGAGGCCTTCAAGAAGGTGAAGGCGCTCTTCAAGGCCACCCATTTCAGCGTGATGAAGATGGAGCGCGGCCTGCTCCCCAAATAAATGACCGCCAAGAAAAGAAAATTCGACTGGATCAAGTCCTCGGGCGGCCTGCTGCCGGGAGGGGACTGGTTCGTGGAGTTCTTCACGCCCGGCGAGCTGCACGCCCACCGCGCGCTCAAGGTGCTCGAGACCTCCTCCACCGCCTTCCAGGAAGCCGCGCTGATCAAGACCCACACCTTCGGCAAGGTGCTGGTGCTCGACGGCGAGACGCAGTCCAGCCAGTACGACGAGGCCTTCTACCACGAGTCGCTGGTCTACCCGGCGCTGCTGGCCCACCGCGCCCCCCGGACGGCGCTGATCCTGGGCGGGGGGGAAGGCGCCACCGCGCGCGACATCCTCAACGACCGCGGCATCGAGCGCGTGGTGATGGCGGACATCGACTACAATATCCTGCGCTTCGCCGAGAAGCACCTGGACACCTGGCACCGCGGCTCCTTCTCCGACCCGCGCCTGCGCCTGCTGGCCCAGGACGCCAAAAAGTTCGTCTTCAACACCGCGCGGAAGTTCGACCTGGTCTACTCCGACCTGCCGAGCCCGGTGGAGGGCGGCCCGGCCTACTCCCTCTATACCCTGGAATTCTACCGCCGCATGAAGAAACTCATGGGCCCCGGCTCCGTCTTCACCGTGCAGGCCGGCCCCGGCACGCCGCTGCAGTTCGAGCTGCACCCGGCCATCTACAACACCCTGCGCAAGGTCTTCCGCTTCGTGGGCAGCTACTCGGCCTTCATTCCCTCTTACGACATGCCGTGGACCTTCCTCTACTGCACCGACGACCCGGCCAAAGCCCCCGCGCGGCTCGACGCCGCGGCGCTGGACCGCGCCGCGGGGCGGCGCCTCAGGCGCCCGCTGAAATTTTCGGACGGAAGCACCATTACCGGGGCCTTCAGCCTCCCGAAGTATTACCGGGACCGGATCAAGGCCTCGCGCGCCGTCATCACGGAGGCGCGCCCGATGTTTTTCAGCACTTCGCAGCACTAGCAAAGGCCGGGAACGGCCCGGACGGAGACACAATGAAAAAAACGACTAAAGCGGTAAAGAAGACTGCGCCCCAAAAAGCGGCGCCCAAAAAGGCCGCGGCGAAAAAAGCCCCGGTCAAGGCCGCCCCCAGGAAGCCGGCGCCCGCCCCGGCCCCGGTCAAGAAAGCGGCCCGGGCCGAAGAGTCCCTGACCAAGACCGAGCTGGCCGAGATCGCGGCCAATCTCAGCGAGATGCGCGTGGACATCGCAAAGAACGTCGAGGACAAGAAGAACTTCGACATCCTCGAGCCCGAGGTCGGCGATTCCATCGACCAGGCCTCCCAGAGCCTCGACAAGGAGATCCTCTTCGAACTCTCCGACAACGAGCGCAAGATCCTGCGCGACGTGGACGCCGCGCTGCGCAAGATGGAAAAAGGCACCTACGGCCTCTGCGAACACTGCAAGAAGGCCATAGAGAAGAAGCGCATAAAGGCGCTGCCCAGCGCCCGCTACTGCATGGTCTGCCAGAGCGGCTCGGAGCGCAGCGGGTTCTGAACCCCCTCAGGCGCAAAAAGAAAAGCCCCGCGGCTCGCCGCGGGGCTTTCTTCTTTCAGGCGCCCGGCGTCACTCCAGCATGGACGGCGCCGGGGCGTCCACGGCGGAAGAGACCTCCACCTCGGTATGGCGCCAGTTCCGGGCCTTGGCCGTTATGCGGAAGCGGCGCCCGTTGGAAGCTATCACCAGCGTCTCCGGCTGGAGATTCTTGAAGAGTTCGGCGCGCACAGCGTTCACGTTGCCGGTCAGGTCGGCCAGCTTGCGCAGGTCGTTGGTATAGCGGCCTTCCCGGCGCATGTAGATCAGCTCGAGCGTGGCCAGCTTGGAAATGGTACGGTGGGCGGCCACGATCTGCCGCTTCTCGGAAGGGGTGATCTTGAGCACGGTGTTGTTGAGCCAGGTACCGGCGAGGATCACCATCAGCCCCCAGGACAGGGCCAGCACCAGGCCGTCGCCCCAGTCGCTGCGCTCCTTTATGCTCACCACCCGGCTGCCGGCCACGTAGTCGTGCAGCGCGCGCTTGTTGCCGGTGAACAGCGCCATCAGGTAGCCGATATTGAAGGTGGCCGAGCTGAGGAAGTAGGCCAGCGCGCGGACGAAGGCCCGGCCGAAGGACAGGTCTCCGCCGTCGGCGGCCCTGACGCGGATATTCAGCAGCCACTTGCCCACCGTGGCGCGGCCGCCGCTGGAGAAGACGGCCTCGTAGATTATGTAGAGGCCCATCCAGAGAAATTTCCACACCCACTCGTTGCCGGTGGTGTAGGGGAAGAGCCCGGCTTTTACGGCCAGCTTCAGCGTGGCGTAGGTCAGCAGCACGAACGGCAGCGCGTCTATGACATAGGCCACGAAGCGCTCGTTGAAGCCGGCCGGTACCAGCCCCTCGTCAGCGGGAGCGGCGGCGTCTTCCAGGCCGGGGATCCCCGGCAGCGGCTTGAATTCCAGATCGTTGTTTTCCATAAGCGTTGTTTACCCCGTTTGAACAATTATATATAAACTTCGCGAAGTATTTGAACCCCGGCCTCAAAATTGTTTAAATATCACATACTATGTGCAGGATAACCGCCATTCTCTCAGTCAGCCCGGCCGCTAACGAAGACGTGCTCTGCGCCGGCCCGAAATCGCTGCTCGCGCAGGCCGGCGCCGTGGAGGGCCGGTTCCAGGACGACGGCTGGGGCGTGGGCTGCTTCCGCGGCGGCAAGCCCGTCGTGAAAAAGAGCCCCGGCCCCGCGCGTCTCGAAACCGGCGCTTTCAAGGCCGCCGCCCGGAGCGCGGTCTCCCGCGTGACGCTGGCGCACCTGCGCGAAGCGTCCAACCCGTCGGGCCTGCCCCGGGCCAGCCTGATCGGCCCGGCCAACACGCAGCCCTTCTCCGCCGGCGGCTTTCTCTTCGCCCACAACGGCACGCTCTTCATCAAGGACGAGATCCGCTCGCTGCTCGGCGCCTACGCCGGCAAGGTTAAGGGCGCCAACGATTCCGAAGTCCTCTTCTGGCAGGCGGTAAAGATGCTGGACGCCTACGGCGATCCCGCCGTGGCCCTGCGCATGGCGCTCGACGAGATCCTCACGGTCTGGGTCTCGTGCCGGGACAAGTACCCCGGCAGGAAGGAACCCTATCAGGGCCTTAACCTGTTCCTGGCCTCCGCGGATTCGCTTACCGTGCTCTGCCACGGCCGGCGGCGGAAAGGGGGGGGCAAGCCCGCGCTGCTCACCCCCGGCTGGGAGGCGGGCAGGATAGCCTGGCGGCAGGAGAAGGGGCGCGCGGTGTTCTCCAGCGAGCCGGCCGACGGCCGCCCCGGCTGGAAAAAGATGGACGACCCGTCGGTGGCCTCGGCCCGCCTGGCCGGCGGCAGGATAAAAATCGGCTTCGAGAGGATAACCTTATGAAATGGTTTTTGATGCTCCTGATCTTCATCGCCGGCGTGTACTACCTCGTAAACCAGAACAAGGAAGAGGCCAGGAAAAAGGAGCTGGTGCAGCTCTCCAAGAAGGACCAGATCGCCGTGCTGCCCGAGCCGCCGCTGCCCGTGAAGCCCGAGAAGACCTACGTTATCAAGTTCTCCATGGCGACGCTCAAGACCCTGCGCTCTCTCACCGAGGACGCCAACGAGAAGGTGCGCTTCGCCTCCGCCGAGCTGCTCTGGCAGCTGCAGGACGAGAGCGCCCCGGCCGTCATCAAGAACATGCTCGAGAACGAGACGGAGCCCGCCGTCAAGAAGCAGATCATCGACATGCTGGCCAAGGACAAGAGCAAGCTCAGCCTGGCGCTGATGACGGAGGCGCTCAAGGACTATGAGCGCGAGATACGCCTGCACGCCGTCACGGCGATAGGCACCTTTTCCAATAAAGAAGCGATCCCGGCCCTGGACCGGGCCCTCTCGGATTACGACGAGGAAGTGCGCCTCAAGGCCCTGCAGGCCGTCAACACGATCCGCAAGGATATAGAGGCGCACAAGGAACAGCAGCTGCGCGAGCTGGAAACGAAGCAGCCCCTGTTCCGCATCGAATAGGCCGGGCCCGCGGCCCGGTGGCGCTTGATTTTTTTGAGAAGATTTTTTTAAAATTTTCCTGAAAATTCATTTCATTCACTCCAGAACATAACTTAAGGAGCAACCATGGACTCGGAGATATCCAAACTGAACCAGAAAATTCAGCAGGACGCCCTATTCATCCAGGACCTGCGCAAGGAGATGGCCAAGGTGGTCATCGGCCAGGAGGACCTGATCAACAGCCTGCTCACGGGCCTCATCGCCAACGGCCACGTGCTGGTGGAAGGCCTGCCCGGCCTGGCCAAGACGCTGACCGTCAAGACGCTGGCGTCGTGCATGTCGGCCGGCTTCCAGCGCATCCAGTTCACGCCGGACCTGCTGCCCGCCGACATCGTCGGCACGCTGGTGTTCAACCCCAAGGAGAACACCTTCGCCGTGCGCAAGGGCCCGATCTTCTCCAACATCATCCTCGCCGACGAGATCAACCGCGCCCCGGCCAAGGTGCAGAGCGCGCTGCTGGAAGGCATGCAGGAGCGCCAGGTCACCATCTCCGACACCACCTACAAGCTGCCGGACCTGTTCATGGTGCTCGCTACGCAGAACCCGATAGAGCAGGAAGGCACCTACCCGCTGCCCGAGGCGCAGGTGGACCGCTTCATGCTCAAGGTCAACATCACCTACCCGTCCAAGGCCGAGGAGGCCAAGGTGCTGGAGCTGATGGCGCGGCAGACGCTGCCCTCGGCCGGCAAGGTGGTCGGCGTCGACGCGGTGCTCAAGGCCCGCCAGACGGCCGACCTGATCTACGTCGACGACAAGATCAAGAATTACGTGCTCGACCTGGTGATCGCCACGCGCGAGCCCTCCAAGCACGGCCTCGACAAGATCAAGCCCTGGATCAACTACGGCGCCAGCCCGCGCGCCACTATCTTCATGATCCAGGCCGCCAAGGCCTACGCCTTCATCAACGGCCGCGGCTACGTCACGCCCGAGGACATCAAAGCCGTCGGCTTCGACGTGCTGCGCCACCGCGTGATGCTCACCTACGAGGCCGAGGCCGAGAACATCACCTCGGAGGACATCGTCAAGAGCCTCTTCGAGGCCGTCGAGGTCCCGTAAAAGCGCCAGCCGCCGCCAAGCCATATGAATACGGCAGAACTGCTTAAAAAGGTCCGCGAGATCGAGATCAAGACCGGCCGCCTGGTCAGCGAGACGTTCTCCGGCCAGTACCAGAGCGTGTTCAAGGGCCGCGGCATAGAATTCTCCGAGGTGCGCGAGTACGTGCCCGGCGACGACGTGCGCGCCATAGACTGGAACGTCACCGCCCGCGCGCAGAAGCCCTTCATCAAGCAGTACATCGAGGAGCGCGAGCTGACGCTGATGATCCTCTGCGACGTCTCGGCCTCGCAGGGCTTCGGCTCCTCGGCCAGGCCCAAGAGCGAGGCCGCCGCCGAGCTGGCCGCGATGTTCGCCTTCTCCGCGCTCAAGAACAGCGACAAGAGCGGCCTGCTGCTCTTCTCCGACAAGCCCGAGCTCTACATCCCGCCGCGCAAGGGCAAGAACCACAACCTGCGCATCATCCGCGAACTGCTGGGCTTCGCGCCGAAGAGCCGCGGCACCGACATCGCCATGGCGCTGCGCACCGCCAACAGCGTGATGAAGCGGCGCGGCATAGTGATCCTGATCTCCGACTTCAACGCCCCCGATTATTCCAGGGAGGCGCGCCTGACCGCCCGCCGCCACGACCTGATCCCGGTGGTCATCACCGACCGCTTCGAACGCGTGCTGCCGGCGTCGAACGCGCTGCTGGTGTCCGAGGAGCTCGAGAGCGGCGAGGACCGCACGGCGGACCTCGCCAGCCCCGGCTACCGCGAGGCCTACGAGCGCGAGGCCGCGGGCCGCAGGGCCGCGCTGGAGAGCGTCATGCGCTCGGCCGGCGCGGACTTTATAGACATCGATCCCGCGCTGCCGGTGCACGGCCCGGTGGAGAAATTTTTCCGCCAGCGCCGGAGGTTCAAGCTGATATGAGGACCGCCGCCCTGCTGCTGCTCCTGCTGTCGGCCCCCGCGGCCGCTCCGGCCCAGCCCGCCCCCGCTGGCGGCCCGGTGACGCTGGCGCTGACCCCGCCCGACGGCAAGGTGGGCCTGGCCGAAACTTTCGACTTCAGGGTGGAGGCCGTCATGCCGGAGGGCTACACGCTCCGGCCAGATACCGCCGCCGCCTCCAATTCCGAATTCCAGGTGACGCGCTTCGCCTCCAAAGGCGCGAAATCTGCGGCCGGGCGCAGGACCGAGACCTTCGAGGTGGAGGCCAAGGCCTTCACGCTGGGCGTCAGCACCTTCCCGGCCCTGGCCTGGCAGGTCGCCGGCCCGGGCGCGGCGGCCGGCTCCGTAGTCAGATCCGAGCCTTTCAACCTCGAAGTGCTGCCGGCCTTCGAGATAAAGGAAGGCGAGGACATAAAGGATATCTACGGCCCTTACGGCTACTTCCCGTGGCGGCTGGCGCTGCTCCTGGCCGCGCTGGCGGCCCTGGCCTTCTACCTCTACCGCCGCTTCTCCGGCGGCAAAACGCCGCTCTTCTCGCGCGCCCCCTGGACCGACACCCGCACCCCTTACCAGCGCGCGCGCGAGCGTCTGGACCGGCTGGCCGGCTGCCCGCTGGCCCAGAACGGCAAGATGAAGGAATACTACACCGGCCTCACGGCGGTGCTGCGCTTCTACCTCGACGAGGAATTCGCGATGGAAGCCTCGCAGATGACCACCGCCGACCTGGGCCGCGAGCTCAAGCGCACCGGGGCCGAGCTGAAGACGCTGCTCAAGGCCAGGGACCTCCTGCACAAGGCCGACCTGGTGAAGTTCGCCAGGCTTAAACCGGCGGACCCCGCCGCCGACGCCGGCGCGCTGCGCGAGCTGCTTGCCGAATTCAACGCCGCGGCCGAGCAGGCCCGCGCGCTCAAGGCCGCCGCCGAGGCCGCCGCCGCCGAGCAGGCCAGGCGCCGGGGGGGCAGGCCGTGAACATGTTCAAGCACCCCTGGGTGCTGCTGCTCATGCCGGTCATCGGCATCCTCGCCGGGCTGGCCTGGAGCCAGCGCTACCGCCGCAACGTCACGGCCGGGGTCCCGGCCACGCTGCCGGCCCTGCGCACCACGCGCACGCGGCTTTTCCGGATAATCCCGTTCTGGGGCCGGGTACTGGCCCTGACGCTGCTGGTCTTCGCGCTGGCGCGCCCGCAGCAGGCCACCCGCGGCGAGGTGCCGCCGTCGGAGGGCATCGACATCATGCTGACGGTGGACACCTCCTACAGCATGGCGGCCGAGGACTTCCACCCGTACAACCGCCTGGAGGCGGCCAAGAAAGCCGCGGCCGACTTCGTGAAACAGCGCAAGAACGACCGCATAGGCGTGATCATGTTCGGCGGCGCGGCCATGCTCACCTGCCCGCTCACGCTGGACTACCAGTCCGTGCTGGAGATGCTGGACTCCGCCTACCTCAACATGACGCGCGCCGAGGGCACCGCCGTCGGGGACGCCATAGTGACGGGCGTGAACCACCTTAAGGAGAGCAAGGCCAAGAGCAAGGTGATCGTGCTGCTCACCGACGGCAGGTCCAACACCGGCCTCGTCACGGACCTGAACCTGGCCGCCAAGACCGCGGCGGCGTTCGACATCAAGGTCTACACCATCGGCACCGCCGGCAAGGGCAAGGCGGCCATCAGCACCGGCGACCCGATGCAGCCGGTGGTCTACATCGAGGAGGACCTGGACGAGCCCACGCTGCGCGAGATCGCGGCGCTGACCGGGGGGGAGTTCTACCGCGCCAAGAATTACGCCGAGCTGGACCGCATCTACGGCCGGATAGACTCCCTGGAGAAGACCGAGTTCGAGGTGAAGACCTATACCGAGTATTCGGATAAATACATGAATTTCCTGGCGCCGGCGCTGCTGCTGCTGGCGCTGATGTTCGTGCTGGAGCGCACGTACTTCAGGACCATACCTTAACCATGGAACTTTTCAGATACCCGCTATTGCTCGCCGGTCTGGCCGGAGCCTTCGCCGCGCTGGTCTTCTTCCGCTTCAGGGCGGAAGCCTCCAGGCTGGCCGCGGCGCGCGCCGTGCTGGGCCCGGCCTTCGAGCGCCTGGCCGCCGGGCCGGAGGCCGCCCGCCGCCGCCTGCGCGGGCTGCTCTATTTCATAGCGCTGGCCCTGCTCGCCTTCGCCGCCGCCGGGCCGCAGTGGGGCGCGGAACTGGCCCCCGTGACGGACCTCAAGGGCAATATCGTCATCGCCGTCGACGCCTCCCTCTCCATGGCGGCGCGCGACCTCAAGCCGGACCGCCTCTCCAACGCGCGCCTGCTGCTGGGCGCGATCTCCGAGAAATTCGCCGACTACCGCATAGGCGTGGTGGCCTTCGCCGGGCAGGCCTACGTGCAGTGCCCGCTGACCACCGACCAGGACGCCATCACCTATTTCGCCTCGGCGCTGCGGCCGGGCATGATGCCGGAGCAGGGCACGGATTTCTCCGAGGCGGTCGAGACCGTGCTGACCATGCTGTCGCGCTACGGCGGCCAGAAGGTGATGGTCCTCATCACCGACGGCGAGGACCACTCCTCCGGTCTGGACACCGCGCTGAAGGCGGCGGTCGAGCAGAACCTGAAGATCTACACCATAGGCATCGGCAACCCCGACGGGGACCTGGTCCCGATGACGGATTCGGCCGGCAACACGATGGAGTACAAGAAGGACAAGCAGGGCAAGACCGTAGTCAGCCGGCTCGACGAGCCCACGCTGATGAAGATCGCCAGCCGCACCGGCGCCGCCTACCAGCGCTATACCGACCCCGACTCCGCGGCCGAGGCGGTGCGCTCCGCGGTGGCCGCGCTGGACCTGGAAAAAAGCAAGGGCAAAGGACGCTCCGCCTACAAGAACCGCTACCAGTGGCCGCTGGCTGCGGCCCTGCTGCTGCTTTTGATAGAATTACTGATAATGGAGAAGGGGTTCAGCTTTAACAAGCCTTCGTTCCGGCTCCCGAAGTTCTTTAAGGGCGCCGCCGCCCTGCTGCTGGCGCTGGCCGCGGCCGCGCAGGCGGCCGGACCCTCCAAGGACGCCCGCCGCGGCAACGCCGCCTACGAGGGCAAGGACTGGCAATCCGCCGTGGAGCATTACTCGCGCGCGGCGGCCAGGAACCCGGCCGACAAGCGCCTCACGTTCAACGTCGGCGACGCCTACTACCGGCTGGAGGATTACGAGAAGGCCGCCGAGTCCTTCGAGCAGGCCTCGGCGGGGCCCAAGGTGGCCGCCCGCGCGCACTATAACCGCGGCAACGCGCTGTTCAGGAAGGGGGACCTGGCCGGCGCCATAGCCGCCTACCGGCAGACCCTCGACCTCGAGCCCGGAGACAGCAACGCCAAGTTCAACCTGCAGAAGGCCCTGGAGCAGAAGCAGAAGAACTCCTGCGACAAGAACAAGGACAACAAAGAGAACAAGGACAACAAGAAGGACCAGGACAAGAAAGACCAGGGCGACAAGGACAAGGAAAAGAAAGAAGACGGCGGCGGCGAGGCCAAGCAGGACGAGAAGGGCAAGGAAAAAGAAAAGCAGAAGGAGCAGGAAAAAAAGAAGACCGAGGCGCAGGCGCGCAGCCGGCAGATACTGGAAATGATGAAGGAAAAAGAGAAAGCGGCCGCCCGCGACCCCGAGAACATGCGCCAGGCCGCCCGGCAGGCCGGCAAGCCCGAGCCGCAGAACCGGCTGGAGGACTGGTGAGAAAGAACCTCCCCGTCCTGCTGGCGCTGGCGGCGCTGCTCTGCGCCGCCCCGGCGCGGGCGCTGCTCACCGTCACGGCCGGGACCGACCGCGACACGGTGCAGATAGACGACAACCTTTACCTGACCGTCACGGTCTCGGGCGACTCGGCCAGCGTGCCCGAGCCCAAGCTCCCGAACATGCAGAATTTCAACGTCTACTCCTCGGGCCGCAGCCAGAGCATCTCCATCATCAACGGCAAGATCACCACCTCCGTCTCGTTCACCTACATGCTGACCCCGCGCTTCCTCGGCGCGCAGACCATCCCGTCCATCTCGGTCTTCAACGGCCGGGAAAAGGCCGTCACCAGCGAGCTCACCGTCACCGTAGTCAAGGCCGCCCAGCAGCCCAAGCCGCAGCAGCCGGCCGCGCCCCGCCAGCCCGCCGCCAGGCCGCAGCGCCCGTCGCCGGCGGCCAGGACCGCCGCGGTAAAGGGCGAGAGAATCTTCCTCAAGGCCGAGACCGACCGCAAGTCGGCCTACCCCGGCGAGCAGATCAACATCAGCATAAAGTTCTACACCTCGGTGCCGCTCAGCTCCAACCCGCAGTACATGCCGCCCTCGTTCAAGAACCTGATCTCAGAGGACCTGCCGCCGGTGCGCAACGGCGAGACCGAGATCAACGGCACCCGCTACGCCTACAGCGAGATCAAGGCCGCGCTCTTCGCGCTGGCCCCGGGCCCGGCGCAGGTCGGCCCGGCCACCGTCATAGCGCAGGTCCCGGCGCAGGACCAGATCGACCCGTTCGACCCCAACTTCTTCCAGAAATTCATGGCTATGAGCGGCGCGCAGGGCCGCAGCATGGAGTTCACCACCGACCTGGTCAAGCTCGACATCAAGCCGCTGCCGGCGGGGGCGCCCGCCTCGTTCGGCGGCGCCGTGGGCGACTACACCGTCACCGCCGCGGCCGACCGGCCCGACGCGCGCGCCGGCGAGGCCGTGAATTTTTCGGTCACGGTTTCCGGCAGCGGCAACCTGAAAGCCGTCATCGCCCCCAAGTTCCCCGACCTGCCCGACTTCAAGGTCTTCGACACCATGAGCTCGCTCGACGTGCGCAAGGATAACGACGTCATCACCGGCAAGAAGACCTTCACCTACATCCTGGTGCCCCGCAGCGAGGGCCGCAAGACCGTGCCTCCGGTCAGGTTCTCCTATTTCGACCCGCGCGCCGGAGAATACCGCGAACTGCAGACCGAGCCGGTCACCCTGACGGTGGAGAAGGGCGGCCAGGCGGCGAAGAGCGTGAATTTCAACCCCGGCAACTCCGGGGCCCCGGTGCGGGCCTCCGGCTCGGACATCGCCTATGTCAGCGACCGGACCGGCCGTGACAGCCTGCCGCTGCTGTCGGGCGCGGTGCTGTCGCTGCCGTGGTGGGTGCACACGGGGCCGCTGGCGCTGCTCACGCTCTCCTTCTGGCTGGCCCGCTTCAACCGCTTCAAGCTGGCCAACCCGCTGCTGTTCCGCTTCCGCCAGGCGCGCAGCGAAGCCTCGCGCGACATCGACGAGGCCGAGGCCCTGATCAAGGCCGGCAAGACCAACGAGGCCGTGGCCCTGCTCTACGATTCCTTCCTCGATTACCTTTCGGACAAATGCGGCCTCAAGGTCAGCGCGCTGACCATGAAGAAGGCGGGGGAACTGATCAAGAGCCGCTTCCCCAAGGCCACCGAGCGCTCGCTCGGCGAGATCAGGGAACTGTGGGAAGCCCTGGAGCTGCGGCACTATTCTCCCGGCACCGCCGGCAGGGAAGGGGCGGGCGACCTGGCCAAGAAATATTCGCTGCTGCTCGAGTTCCTCGAGAAGGAGCTGAGATGAGACGCCTGCTGCTCGCCCTCCTGCTCGCCCTGCCCGCCGCCGCCGCGGCCTACGACCGCGGCGAACTGGCCGAATTCAACGACCTCTACCGCACCGGCCAGTACGAGGAGGCGCTGGAAGGCTACAGGCAGCTGATAGCCAAGGAACCCTCCAACCAGTGGGGCTGGTACAACGCCGCCAACGCGCTGTTCCGGCTCAACCGCATGGGCCCGGCCATCTACCATTATTCCAGGGCCTTCACGCTGGACCCGCGCTCGCAGGACATACGGGGCAACCTGGATTTCGCCCTGCGCCATACCGGTCAGCGGCTGGTGCCGGAAGGGGCGCCGGCGGCGCTGCATTACTTCTACTACATAGTCTCGGAACGCGAGCTGAAGGCGCTGTCGCTGCTGCTGTTCTGGCTCGGCTGCCTGGCCTGGGCGGCGGGCTTCCTGCTCGACGGCAATAAGTGGAGCGGCCCCGCCTGCCGCACCGCCGCCGCCGCCGGCCTGCTGCTCTTGTGCTCGCTGGCCTGGCTGGGCGCGCGCCAGACCTCCGCCTTCAGTTCCGCCGGCGTGGTGACCAAGGCCGGCGGCACGCGCATGCTCAGCGGCCCGGGCGACAATTTCAAGACCTACGCCTCGGCGCCCGAAGGGCGCATCGTCAAGATCCTCGACACCGACGACGAGGCCTATTACGAGATCGGCCTGCCCAAAGAGGGGATAAAGGGCTGGGCCCTCAAGACGGATATAGACAAGATATAGCGGCAGAACAAGGACACTATGAAAATCGCCATTGCCGGCGACCACGCCGGCTACCCGTTGAAAGCGGCCCTGCTGCCCCACCTCAGGGCCCTGGGCCACGAGCCCGCCGACCTGGGCACCGACTCGCCCGACAAGTCCGTGGATTATCCCGATTTCGCCGCCGCCGTGGCCCGCGAGGTGCTCTCCGGCCGGGCCGAGCGCGGCATAGTGGTCTGCGGCTCAGGGGTGGGGGCCTGCGTGGCCGCCAACAAGTTCAAGGGCATCCGCGCCGGCCTCTGCCACGACACCTACTCCGCCCACCAGGGCGTGGAGCACGACGACATGAACGTGCTCTGCCTGGGCGCCCGCATCATCGGGCTGTCGCTCGCTTTCGAGATAGTCGCCGCCTTCGCCTCGGCCCGTTTCTCCGACGAAGACCGCCACAAGCGCCGCCTGAAAAAAGTAGAAGACCTGGAACGGGGAGCCTGACTCTCCGTCGTAAAATCCAAAATCGCCATGTCGCTTGACACTAATGATACCTATTTGGTATCATTATGCCTCAAAACGCTTGACCCCGCCCCCACGGAAGGTATATAATAGACCTTGAGGGGAAAACACTTACTACAGGCAGCAGCGGCCGGAACGGCGCGCACAACGCGACTTCCTTACAATAACCGCCAAGCCAACCTTAGGTCCGCGAAGGCGCAAGCCTGCCGCCGGACACGCAGCCGGACGCAACCCGCTGCCCAAGACCAGACGGAGGAAAGCGAAATGCTTAAGTTAGCCGTGAAAAAGAACAACAAAACGACCGCAGCCAAGCCCGCCAAGCCGGCGAAGATCCTCAACACCGAGGAATACGTGGTTATCGACTACCCGAAGAACCTGGAAACCATCACCGCCCGCACCTACTGCGTGCGCATGGGCGCCAGCGACTGCACCGGGATGGACATCTCCATCAACGACCAGCCCTGGCAGCCTTGCCGCCACGCCGTGGGGTACTGGTGGTTCGACTGGGCCAACTTCCAGCCCGGCACCCACCAGCTGGTGGCCCGCATGCACAAGCGCAACGGGGAGTACCTGATCTCCAAGCGCCGCCGCTGCAAAGTCAACTAAGACCGCAGCCGGACAAGAACAGCCGTCTCCAGGAGCCCCCCGGGGCCCCATCGAGGCGGCTGTTTTCTTTGGTAGAATAAAACCATGCTCAAAACGCCCCGCTGCCCCAGGACTCGCATCCTCGCCACGCTCGGCCCGGCCAGTTCCACGCGAGCCGTGCTCAGGCGGCTCTACGACGCCGGCCTGGACGCCGTGCGCCTGAACTTCTCTCACGGCCTCAACGAGGAGCACGCCGCGCGCGTGGCCCTGGTGAGGGAACTCAACCGCAAGCTGCGCCGCCATGTGCTGGTACTGCAGGACCTAAAGGGCAACCGGATCCGGATAGGCCGGCTCAAGGCGCCCCTGGAACTGAGGCGGCGCCAGCGGGTAGCGCTGGTGCAGGCCGGGCGGCCCGGCCGGACGGGGGAAATACCGTTCGACTACCGCGGCTCGCTCAAAGTAATAAAGAAGGGCCATTTCGTCTATATCGACGACGGCAACATCGCCCTGGAGGTAAAGTCCGTCGGCCGGGATTCGCTCTCCTGCGAGGTGGCGGCCGGAGGGCTGCTGAAGGAGCGCAAGGGCGTCAACATCCCAGCCGCCACGCTGGATTTCCCGCCGCTCTCGGACGAGGACCGGGAGGACATAGCGTTCGGCCTGACGCTGCAGCCGGATTTCGTGGCGCAGTCCTTCGTGCGCACGCCCGCCGACGTGCGGGCCGTGGCCCGGCTGGTGAAGCCGCGCAATCCCCGCTGCCTGGTAATAGCCAAGATAGAGGCCCGGGAATCCCTGCGCAACCTCGACGCCATCATCGACGCCGCCGACGGCGTGATGGTGGCGCGCGGCGACCTCGGGGTAATGTTCCCGCTCTGGGAAGTGCCCATGCTGCAGAAGCGCATCATCGCCGCCTGCAACCGCCGCGGCAAGCCGGTGATCACCGCCACGCAGATGCTCGAGAGCATGACCGCCAACCCCATTCCCACCCGCGCCGAGGTTTCCGACGTGGCCAACGCCGTCCTGGACGGCACCGACTACGTCATGCTCTCGGCCGAGACGGCCGCCGGCAAATACCCGGCGGAGGCCGTGCGCATGATGAACCAGGTCATAAAGCACACCGAGGGCTGCCGCCCGAGACCATAAGGCCCAGAAAATAAGGGGTCCTTAGCCCCTGCCGCCGCGCTCCCCGCGCGGCTATAATAGTAATAGTGAAATCATTCCCTAATTCGCCAGGAGCTGCCATGAAATATCCTCTTGTGGGCCTGTTCGCCGCCCTCTGCGGACTCTCGTTTTTTACCGGCGCCGCCGCCGCACCGCTCGCGGAACTGGAGGCCGCCGCGGCCTCCTCACCCGAAGACTTCGGCAAGGTCTTCGACAACGCCGACCGCGCCCCGGGCTCTCCCGACGCGCGCGCCATGACCCAGGAGCAGCTGCGCCAGACCATGCTGGCCGACCTGGATTCCATCAAGAACATCTTCGAGGCGCGCTACGCCCCGGCCGGCTGGAAAGGGGAGCTCAACGGCTGGGACCTGGACGCCGAGATGCAGAAAGCCCGGGAGGCGGTGAACGCCATGCCCGAGCCCAGCGTCAAAGAATACCAGAAGATCGTAAAGCGCCTGTTCGCCTCCACGCAGGACTACCATGTCTCCGTCTCCTTCCATTCCACGGAGATGGCCTCGCTGCCGATAGGGATCACCGAGTCCGGCGGCAGGTATTACATCTCAGGCATCAACCGCAAGCTGCTCCCCGAGAGCTCTTTCCCGTACAAGGTGGGCGACGAGATCACCGTTTTCGACGGCAAGCCGGCCGCCGAGGCCGTGGCCGAGCGCATGGCCGCCGCCGGCATGAACAACGTGCCCGGAGCCGACAGGGCGATGGCGGCCAGCCTGCTGCGCTTCCGCGGCGGCATGCTGGGCGACACCGTGCCCACCGGCCCGGTTAAGCTCGAGATAAAACCCGCCGGAGCCGCGCTGGCCGTACCGGTGGAGCTCAACTGGTCCTACGTGCCCGAACTGATAGCCCCGCAGCCTTTCCTCAGTAAGGGCGCCAGGCGCGCCCTGCCGCTGGACTGGCTCTCGGTAATGTACGCCGACCCGCTGGCCGCCGCCGCCGGGCCCGTGGCCGCCGGCCACGGCATGGGCGACAGGGAAGGCCCGCTGCCCGACCTCGGCGAGAAGGTCTGGCAGGCCCCGGCAGATTCGCTCTTCCGCGCCTACGTCTACCGCAACCCGGCCGACGGCAGGAACACCGGCTACGTGCGCATAGCCTCCTACATGGTGGAGGACCCCGACGCGATGGTGCGGGACTTCTCCCGCCTGGTCGCCGAACTGGAGCGCCGCTCCGACAGGCTGGTGATAGACCAGCTCAACAACCCCGGCGGCATAGTCTTTTACCTCTACGCGCTGGCCTCCATGCTCACCGACGCGCCGCTGGCCGTACCTGCGCACAGCATCACGCTGACGCCGGCCGACGTGGCTTCCGCGATAAGTTTCGTGACCGAGACCGCCCAGATGAAGACCGAGGCCCAGGCCAAGGAAGCCCTGGGCGAGACGCTGGCCGGCTACCCGGTGTCGCTGGAACTGCTCACCGGCATGCGCGCCCAGTCGGCCGCCGTGATCGGGCAGTGGAACGAAGGCAAGGTCCTCACCGACCCGCTGCCGCTGTTCGGCCTGGCGGCGGTCAAGCCCGCCTACGGGGCCCGCTACACCAAGCCCATCATGATCCTAACCAACGAGCGCGACATGTCCGGCGGCGACTTCTTCCCGGCGATAATGCAGGACAACCGCCGGGCCGTCACCTTCGGCGCGCGCACCGGCGGCGCCGGCGGCGTGGTGAAGAAGTACAAGTACCAGAACAGCCTGCTGGGCATGGACGAGTTCAACCTCACCGAGACCATCGCCTACCGCCCGGGCGGCCAGCCGATAGAGAGCCTGGGCGTCACGCCCGACATCCCTTACGCGGTGCAGCCCGGCGACCTGCAGGCGGGGTTCAGGGCCTACGCGGCCGCCGTCAACGCCGCGGCCGCCGGCCTTACCAGGTAAAAGCCGCCGCGCATGGCAGGGCCCCCCGCGGGTTGCGGGGGGCCTTTCTTTTTTCCGTACGGCCGCCGCCGCCCGCGGCCTTGACTGGCCGCACCCTTATATTGTGTCATTAGGGCTAGAGGGGTTGGGAGAATTCAAGTAAAACCACGCGAACGCAGCTTCCGGAGAACGGAGGCAGACGTTCGCCCCTAAGCACAATAGAAACAAGTTAAGGAGACACAAAATGAAAAGATCAGCATTCATGCTAGCCGGGCTTTTCCTGCTCGCGGCGGCCATACCGGCCCTCGCCCAGGAAACCCCCGAGGACAAGCAGGCGGACAAAGCCGTAATGGAGATGGAAAAGAACGCCGCCACTCCGGAAGGCCAGGAGCGCGTGGCCAACAAAATAAAGACCCAGTTCGGAGTGGACGACGCCCGGGTGCAGGCCATGAAGGACTCGGGCCTGAGCAACGGCGAGATCCAGATAACCCTCGCCCTCGCCCAGGGCATGCCCGGCGGCATCAACGACGAGAACGTGCAGAAGCTTACCGCCCTGCGCCAGGGCCCGCCGAAGGCCGGCTGGGGCAAGATAGCCAAGGACCTGGGCCTCAAGGTCGGCCCGGCCATCAGCAAGGCCAAGAAGGCCGCCGCCGAACTCCGCAAGGAAGAGGCCAAGGCCAAGAGAGAAAAGGCCATGAAAGAGGCCAAGGAAAGGAAAGGCGGCAAGAATATGAAGGGTGACAGGCCCGAAAAGCCCACCAAGATGGACAGGCCCGAGAAGGGCGGCGGCAAGAAATAACCAACCGCGCTATAGACCGGCCCCGCGGGGGGCCGGTTTATAATTTCAGAGATAAAAACACCAGCGACTTACAAGGAGACTACATGAAAACCGCAATACTGCTTATCCCCGTACTGGCCCTCGCGGCCGCGGCCCAGGCGCAGGAAGCCCCAAAAAAATGGAAGGACGCCGCCGAGCTGTCATACGTGCAGACCTCCGGCAACTCCAAGACCACCACCCTTTCAGCCAAGAACCTCTTCAACTACGACTGGCAGAAAGCCGCGCTGGAACTGACCGCAGGCGGCCTGGGCACCAAGAGCGGCACCTCCGTGACGGGGGAGCAATACAACGCCTCGGAGAAAGTAAGCTGGAAACTGACCGGAAAGAATTACACCTTTGAAAAGATAGCCTGGGACAAGAACCGCTTCGCCGGCATCAAGGACCGCTGGGACCTGGGCGTCGGCGTCGGCCGCCACATCCTGGAGTCCGCAGACGACCAACTGTTCGCCGAAGTCGGCGGCGGCTACATGTTCGAGGACAGGATGCCCGGCTCGGAGAACAAGTCCTTCGGCACCTACCGCGGCTACGCCAAGTACATCCGCACGCTGTCGGCCACGGCCAACGCCAGCCAGGACTTCGAGTACCTGGGCAACCTCAAGGAGTCCGACGGCTACCGCATGAACGCCGAGACCGCCCTGGCGGCCTCCATCAGCAGCCACTTCTCCCTGAAGGCTTCCCACGTCTGGAAATACGTCAACTCTCCGTCGGCCGGGTTCAGAAAGACCGACACTATCAACATGCTGTCGCTCATCGTTAACTACTGATCCCGCGGGTAATAATAAGGAGACTTAAATGCTCAAAGACTTCAAAGAATTCATCATGCGCGGCAACGTGGTGGACATGGCCGTGGGCGTCATCATCGGCGGCGCCTTCGGCAAGATCGTCACCTCGCTGGTCGGCGACGTCATCATGCCGCCCATCGGCCGGCTGACCGGCGGCGTGGACTTCTCCAGCCTCTACATCAACCTCTCCGGGGTCGCCTACGCGAGCCTCGCCGAGGCGCAGAAGGCCGGGGCCGCCACCATCAACTATGGCCTGTTCCTCAACACCGTCATCAACTTCCTGATCGTGGCCGGCGCCATCTTCCTGATGATCAGCCAGATGAACCGGCTGAAGGCGAAGTTCGACAAGCCGGCCCCCGCGGCCGCGCCCGGCACCAGGGAATGCCCCCTGTGCCTGTCGGTGATCCCGCTCAAAGCGGTGAAGTGCGCCCACTGCGCCTCGGACCTGAAGTAAGCCCGCTGCAAGGCGATAAAGGGCTCCCCTCGAGGGGAGCCTTTTTTGCTTCCCTCCGCGGCCGCCATTGGCGATACGTACAGCATTTGATACTATTTTCGAATGCCGTCAAAGAGCACCCGCCAGCGCATACTGCCTCCCGAGCAGGCCATACACGCGCTGCACCCGCAGGTCCCCAAGAACGAGGTCATCCACGCGCTGCGCGAGCGCGTCAAGGAATTGACCGCGCTGCATTCCACCGTCTGCATACTGCAGAACTACGATCTTTCCACGGTCGAGATCCTGGACCGGGTGGTAAAACTGATCCCGCCCGCGTGGCAGTATCCGGAAAACACCGCCGGCCGCATACTGGTAGGAAAGCACGAAAGCCGCACTAAAGGCTTCAGGCGCACCCCCTGGCTGCAGGCCTGCGATTTCCAGGTCAGCCCGGAGCTGGCGGGGCGTATAGAAGTGTATTACCTCAGGAAATCCCCGCCGGAAGCCGAAGGCCCGTTCCTGGCGGAAGAGCGCAACCTGATAAACTCCCTCGCGGACATGCTGCGCGTCTACTTCGAGCGCAAGCTCGCGTCCAAAGCCCTGCTGGACGCGCACAAAGACCTCGAAAAGCGCGTGAAGCAGCGCACCGCCGAGCTTCAGAAACTCAATACAGCGCTGAAGGCGGAAGTCCGCGAGCGGGAACTGCGCCAGAAAGAGATACTCTCCTACCAGGAGAAACTGCGCGGCCTCTCCGCCGAGCTCATCCTCACCGAAGAGCGCGAGCGCCGCGAGATTGCCACCGACCTGCACGACGTGATAGGCCAGACGCTGGCCATGGCCAAAATGAAGACGGGCGCGCTGCGCGGCTTCTGCTCCGCGCCCGAGGCGGCCGGCGGCCTGAAGGACCTTTCCTCTTTTATCGACGAGGCCATCCTCGCCACCCGCAGCCTCACCTTCCAGCTGGCCTCGCCGATACTCTACGAGCTGGGGCTGGAGAGCGCCCTGGAACGCCTGGCCGAGGATATGCGCAAGCGCCACGGCCTGCGCGTGGATTTCAGCGGCGACGGCAGGAACAAGCCGCTGCCTACCGAGACCAGCGTGATGATCTTCAAGGCCGTGCGCGAACTTCTGATGAACGCTGTGAAACACGCCAAGGCGTCAAGCGTGAAAGTGCGGGTCCGCAGAGCCGCCGGCAAAATTGCGGTGACCGTGCGCGACAACGGCCGCGGTTTCGCCGCCGGCGCGGCTTCGGGCTACGGCACGGACCGGCGCGGCTTCGGGCTGTTCTCCATCCGCGAAAAAGTATCCCACCTGGGCGGGGCGTTCCGTCTGAGCACCAGGCCCGGCGCCGGTACGCTCGCCGTGATAACGGCCCCTCTGGGCAAAGGCAAAAACCATGGAAAAGAAAATCCTCATCTGCGACGACCATAAGATCTTCCGCGAAGGCCTGCGCGCGCTGCTCGAGGGCCAGCCCGGCGTGAAAGTGGTGGGGGGGGCCCGCGACGGACTGGAAGCCGTAAAACTGGCGCGCGAACTTTCCCCGGACATAGTTATAATGGACATCTCCATGCCGGGCCTCAACGGCATAGAGGCCGCGCGCAAGCTGGCCAAGGTCAGAAAGTCGGCGCGGGTCATAGCGCTTTCCATGCACAACGACCGCAAATACGTAACCGAGATCTTCAAGGCCGGCGCGCGCGCCTACCTGCTTAAAGACTCGGCGTTCGAGGAGCTCCTGGACGCCATCAAGGCCGTCAGCTGCGGCCGCTACTTCCTGAGCGCCGGGATAACCAGCATAGTGCTGAGCGACTATATCAAAGGCCCCGCCGGGGACCCGCGCAGCCCGTTCTCCATCCTTTCCGCCCGCGAGCGCGAGGTGCTGCAATTGCTCGCCGAGGGCCTGCGCACAAAAGAGATCTCCCATAAACTGGCCCTCAGCGTAAAGACCGTGGAGACCCACCGCAAGAAGATCATGGAAAAACTGGGCATTGCCAGCATAGCCGGGCTCACCCGCTACGCCGTCAAGGAAGGCCTGGTCAGCCTGTAGCGCCGCCCCTCGTCATTCCGGCGAAAGCCGGAATCCGGGATTTCATCTTCGCCGCTGGCCCACGGCTTTCGCCGGGGTGACTGACGGCAGCTAGGGTTTTTCTACCGTCCTGCTAGGGGAATCCCCGATACCTCTTCTTTCCTCCAATCCATATAATTGGGTATAGCGCGGCCGTCAGCGCGCGTACCCAAACGGAGGAATACTATGTTCGATACCGGAAATACCGGGTTCATGCTCGTGTCGACCAGCCTCGTCATGCTCATGACCCCCGGCCTCGCCTTCTTCTACGGCGGGCTCGTAGGCCGCAAGAGCGTGCTGGGCATCATGATGCAGAGTTTCGTTTCTCTCGGCGTTACCACGGTGCTGTGGTACGCCTTCGGCTACTCGCTGTGCTTCTCTGGCGGGGAGGGGGCCATCATAGGCAACCTCGACATGGCCTTCCTGCGCGGCGTGGACCTGAATACGCCTTTCGCGGGCTCCAACAGCATCCCGCTCCTGGTGTTCTTCGCCTACCAGATGATGTTCGCCCAGATCACCCCGGCGCTCATCACCGGGGCGTTCACCAACCGCATCAACTTCAAAGCCTACCTGGTGTTCCTGGTGGCCTGGCTGATCTTCGTGTACTTCCCGCTCGTCCACATGGTGTGGGGCGGCGGCCTGCTGGCCAAGTGGGGCGTGCTCGACTTCGCCGGCGGCATAGTGGTGCACGCCACGGCGGGTTTCGCGGCGCTGGCCTCGGTATTCTTCGTGGGCAAGCGCAAGGTGGCCGACGCGGCGCACAGCATACCGCTGGTGGCGCTGGGCACGGGCCTCCTCTGGTTCGGCTGGTACGGCTTTAACGCCGGCTCCGAGCTCAAGGTGGACGCCGTCACGGCGCTGGCCTTCGTCAACACCGACATAGCGGCCTCCTTCGCGGCCGTCACCTGGCTGTTCCTGGCCTGGCACTTCGAGAAGAAGCCCAAGTTCCTGGGCCTGCTGACCGGCTCCATCGCCGGGCTGGCCACCATCACCCCGGGCGCGGGCTACGTCACCACCAAGGCGGCGGTCTTCATCGGGATACTCGCCAGCGTGGTCTGCTACCTGGCCGTCAACCTGAAGAACAAGCTGGGCTGGGACGACGCGCTGGACGTGTGGGGCGTGCACGGCGTGGGCGGCGTGCTGGGCGTGATCCTGCTCGGCGTGTTCGGCACCACGGCGGTCAACGCCGCCGGCGCCAACGGCATCTACCACGGCGGCGCGGCCTTCTTCGGCAAGCAGGTGGCGGCCGTGTTCGGCACCGCGCTGTACGCCTTCGCCTTCTCCTACGCGGCCCTTCACGTGATCAACCTGTTCACGCCCGTGAAGACCACCGAGAAAGAAGAAGAGATCGGCATGGACGAAGCGCTGCACGGCGAAACCGCCTACCTGCATTAAACAGCGCCTTTGAGCCCGCCCGGACAACCCCGGGCGGGCTTTTTACTAACTTAAGGAGATACAATGAAAATCGCTAAACTTACCGCCGTCCTCGCCCTCAGCCTGGCCCCGCTGGCCGCCTACGCCACGCCGTCCACGCAGGTCTGGATCCCGTCCACCGACGTGCAGAAGTACAAGAGCGTCCACCTCAACGTCGACAACTACGTTTCCTCCGAGCAAGAAACCGCCGGCAACTGGAAAGCCCCGCTGCTGGTCATCGGGCCCACCGTGGGCGTGCTGCCCTACGAGAAGGTGCAGGCCGAGATCGGCTTCGACCTGATGCGCGCCGGCCTGGCGGCCGACAGCGACCCGCTGTACCTGCACGCCAAGCTCGGCACCCCCGAAGGCAGCGCCTTCTCCGGCAGCCCGGCCCTGGCGCTGGGAGGCTACAACTTCGGCACCAAGAAGGACGTGACTGACCAGAACATCATCTACGGCCTGGCCGCGAAGAACGTGGGCAAACTGGGCCGCTTCTCCGCCGGCTACTTCTCCGGCAACGACAAGGTGCTGGTGGACGAGAACGGCGACAAGGCCAATACCGGCGTGCTGCTGTCCTGGGACCGCACCATCTCCGAGGTTTCGGACAAGCTGTGGGCGGCGGTGGACTACCAGGGCGGCGACTCCGCTCTGGGCGCGCTCAGCTTCGGCCTGGCCTGGGCCTTCTCGCCCAACACCAGCGTCATCTTCGGCTACGACGTCTACAACAACGACAAGATAGCCGGCGCGAACACCTACACCGTGCAGCTCGACATCAACCTCTGGTAAACGTCTGGTTGAAGCCGACGGAAGCCCCGCCTCCCGGCGGGGCTTCTGCATTTTCTCCGTACGCGTTTGCGTAGGTGGGCTATCCGGGTTTGTAATACTGCAGCTAACGGCCTTGACAAACAGCCAGACCTCTGGTATACTTCAAGTATTGAATAGTTTATTCTTCAAACATATGAGCCTTGAATCCAAAGCACGCGAACTCTCCGACTGCATGCACGCCATTATGGCGGAGACCCAGCTTAACGACAAGAAATTGATGAGCTTTCTTTCGGCCTTCGGTCCCCAGGAGTTTCATGTGCTGATGACGGTCGGGCACCAGGGAAGCTGCATCATGAGCGATATCGCCGCCAAGATGCAGCTTTCTTTGAGCAGCATTACCGGCATCGTCGATAAACTTGAAGCCAAGCAGGTCGTGCGGCGTGTCCGCTCGGGCGAGGATCGCCGCATTGTGCAGGTCGTTCTCACGGATGAGGGGAACAAGGTTTATCAGACGGCGCTGGAAGGGCATCTCGAACTGATGCGTACGCACCTTAAGGCGCTCGATCCGCAGGAGCAGGACACGTTCGTGGCATTGTTCAGGAAAATAGCTACTACGATAAAGGAGCGAAAATAGCCGGCATTTTTTTTGCCCAGAATACTTCGATTTATAAATATTTCCATATCAGAAGCACATAAATAATGAACAGATAGTGCAGGCACAGAATACGCAAAGCTCTTGGCAGATAAATATATGAGACACATCACACACCAGGCACTGTTAAAACGTTTTTCATCCATTGCGGCCCTGCTGCTCATCTCCTGGCTGTCCGCCGCAAGCGCAGCCGAGACGCTGACGCTTACGGATTATCTCGGGCAGGTGAGCGCCAACAACTGGAGTTACCAGGGCTCCCAACGCCAGAAAGCCGGCTCGGACGCCCGCAAGCGGGAAGCCGACCTGGTCTTCAGTCCGTCCTTTTTCACGGAAGCGCAGATAGCCTCGGATAAGAAGGAACCCGACATGGGCATGGCCGGGGCGGCCAACTATAAGGAACTTAAAAGCGAGACGTATACCGCGGGGGTAAGCCAGACCTACCCTACCGGCACCAGGGCGAAACTTTATTATTCACTGAACCATTACAGCTACCTGTACGACGGCTCTCCGGACACCCGGTATTATACCGCCAGCCCCGTGGTGGAACTGACCCAGCCGCTGTGGCAGAACTACGGCGGCAGAGCGGACAAAGACAACGAGGAAGCCACCCGCGCGCAGGCTGAAGCCGACGCCTGGAACGCCGAGAGCGACCTGCGGACCCTGCTGGTCAACGCGGAGAAGTCATATTGGGACCTGGCCACGTCCAGGGAATTGGTACAGGTGCGCGGCAAGGCTATGGAGGAGGCCCAGGCCATATACGATTATGTCAGCAAGCGGGCCAGCATGAACCTGACCGACAGGTCCGACGCGCTGCAGGCGCGCGCCTCGCTGGAGACCGCGCGGCTTAACCTCAAGAGCGCCACGCATAACGAAGCCGCGGCGCTGCGCGCGTTTAAAGCGTACGCCAACATGGGAGAGGCCGTACAGGTGCCGGAACTTATGCAGATAAATTGGGACAAGGTGCGGGCGCTGCCGGACCCTGTCTGGGTGAAAGGCAACCGGGCGGACGTAAAAGCGGCCGAAGCCGCCGCCAATGCGACCGCGGCGAATGCCCGCATACTGGCCGAAAAAGATAAACCGGCGCTGGACCTTAAATTGAGCTACGCGCTAAACGGCCGCGACGCGGACCTCTCTTCCAGGGTATCCGATTCGCTGAACTGGGACAAACCTACCGCAAAGGCCGGGCTGACCTTCTCGATCCCCTTCAATTATTCCGCCTCTAAAGAAGCGCGGGCCGGCGCGCTGCTCAAAGAGAAGGCCGCGCAACTTTCCTATAAACAGAAATTGCTGGCCCAGGCGAGCGACTGGCGCGACCTTACGGCGAAGCTGAGCGACGCAAGGGAGCGGCTTGAGCTTTCCTACACCATAGAGGAAGCGCAGCGGGCGAAGCTGGAATACGAGAAGCAGCGCCTGAAGGAAGGCCGTACTACGACCTACCAGGTTCTCACCTTCGAGCAGGATTATACCAACGCCCAGTACACGCGCGTCAGCGCCGCGGCGCAGGTGCTCTCCACCCTGGCCAATCTCAAGCTTTACGTGCAGGCCGGCAGCAACCCCGCCATCGCCGGGTCAAAGGAATAACTTATGTCTCTCGCCGAATTATCCATAAAACGTCCCATCTTTATAACCTGCCTGGTCCTCCTGATGCTCGTGGTGGGCTGGACCTGCTTCAAGCGCCTGCCCGTGGAGAAAATGCCTGACACCAGCTTCCCCACCATAACGGTTACCACGCGCTACACCGGCGCCGGCCCTTCGGAAATCGAGACACTGGTAACCAAGCCGCTTGAAGACGAGCTCAGCACCATCTCGGGGCTCAAGCGCGTGACCTCCAAAAGCATGGAGGGCGTAAGCCAGATCACGGTCGAGTTCAACTTCGGCTCGGATGTCAACCTGATGTCCGAGAAGATGCGCGACAAGATAAACACGGTAAAGGCCACCCTGCCCGCCGACGTCAAGGACCCCACGCTCTCGCTGATGGACCCGGCCAACATGCCGATACTCAAGCTGGTGGTGTCGGCCGACCTGCCGGAGAGCAAGCTTTACGACGTGGCCGAATATACCATAAAGCCCGCGCTGGAACAGGTGAACAACGTGGGCTCGGTGAAACTGACCGGCGGCCGCAAGCGCGAGATCCAGGTGGTGCTGGACCGCGCCGCGCTTAAGAAGCGCGAACTCTCGGTCTCGGGCGTGGCGTCGAGCCTGTCCGCCTCCGGCGAGAACGTGCCCGGCGGCAAGGTGAACAGGGGCGGCCAGGAGATCACCTACCGCAGCATGGGCGAGTTCGCCAGCGTGAAGGAGATAGCCAACACCGTGCTGGGCCTTTACGGCAACGAGGTGGCCACGCGCGTCTCCGACATAGGCAAGGTGTACGACACCGTGCAGGACGAGACCACCCGCGTGTTCGTGGACGGCAAGAAGTCGCTGTTCATCCAGATCTACCGCCAGTCGGGCGCCAACACCATAGGCGTGGCCGACGACGTGAAGAAAAAACTGGAGGCCCTCAAACCCGCGCTGGAGGCCCTGGACGGCAAGCCGCGCATCAGCGTGCTCCAGGACTCCAGCACCGACATCAAGGACAACATCACCGACGTGGAGGAGACCATCTTCATCGGCATCCTGCTGACCATCGTGGTGGTATACTTCTTCCTCGCCAACGGCCGCTCTACGATAATAACCGCGCTGGCGCTGCCCAACTCGCTCATCGGCGCGTTCATCCTGATGGCCGTGGCCGGCTTCTCGCTCAACATAATTTCACTCCTGGCGCTGAGTCTGGCGGTGGGCTTGCTGATAGACGACGCCATCGTGGTGCGCGAGAACATCTTCCGCAAGATGGAGCAGGGCGAAACGCCCGAGGAGGCCGCGGTGAACGGCACCAAAGAGGTGCAGCTCGCCGTCATAGCCACCACGCTGGTGGTGCTCTCCGTGTTCGCGCCGATAGCGCTGGTCAGCGGCATGGTGGGCATGCTGATGAAGCAGTTCGGTCTCACCATCTGCTTTGCCATGCTCATCTCGCTCTTCGACGCGCTCACCATAGCGCCCATGCTGTCCGCCTACCTCGGCAAGTCCGGCCGCGCGGGCGGAGAGGACAAACCCTCGCTCTGGGCGCGCGTTATGGCTAAGCCGCTCGGCTGGTTCGAGAGCTTGAACACCGCGCTCGCCAACGGCTACGAGCGCCTGTTGCGCTGGGTGGTGGTCCATCCGCTTAAGACCCTGGCCGTCAGCGGCGCAGTCTTCCTGCTGTGCATGAGTTCCTTCACGAAAGTGGCCATAAACTTCATGCCCGACAGCGACACCGGCCAGTTCGGCGTGGACATGGAACTCTCCCCGGGCGCCAGCCTGGACGCCATGCAGGCCGTGGCCGACAAGGCGGTGGCCATAGTAAGGGCCAGCCCCGAGGTGAAGCTGACCGCGCTCACCGTGGGCGGCACCAACGACGAGGCCTATAAGGCGAGCCTCTACATCCAGCTCAAGGACCCCTCCGAGCGCAAAGCCACCACCAAGGAGATGAAGTCCCGCCTGCGCGCGCAGCTGGAGCCGGCCATCCCCGAGGCGAGCCCGCTGGTGAGCGATTACGACCCCACCGGTTCCTCTAAGAGCCAGCCGCTGCAGTTGAACCTCATAGGCACCGACCAGGCCGCGCTCAACGCCTACGCCGAAAAAGTGATAGCTAAGTTGAAGCAGGACAAACGCCTGCGCGACATAGACACCAACTACCGCCCCGGCAAGCCCGAGCTGCAGATAAAGGCCGACCTGGAGAAGGCCAAGATCTACGGCGTGAACACCCGCACTATCGGCGAGGAGATCCGCGCGCAGGTGGAGGGCGTGACGCCGGTGAAGTTCCGCGAGAACGGCCAGGAATACGACGTGCGCGTGCGCCTGCAGCCGGAGCAGCGCGACCTCGCCTCCAACTACCAGGCCATCTACGTGCCCAACGTGAACGGCCGCCTGGTGCGCCTGACCGACGTGGCCGCGGCTACCTCCGAGAAAGGCCTGGCCACCGTGGAGCGCGTGGACAAGGGCCGCTACATCCAGATAAAGGCCAACCTGGCGCCCAAGGTGGGCCTGAACGACGTGGTGAGCAGCGTAAAACAGCTGTTCGCCGGCGAGCTGCAGCCGCCCAAGGGCATACGCTGGGTTTTCGTGGGCGAGTCGGAGAACATGCAGGACATGATAAGCTCCATGGTGATGGCCGTAGGCTTCGGCATCCTGTTCATCTTCTTCGTGCTGGCGAGCCTGTACGAATCGTTCGTGACGCCGTTCACCATCATGCTGGCGCTGCCGCTGGCCATGTGCGGCGCGTTCGTGGCGCTGCTGGTGACCGGCGCGTCTTTCAGCATCTTCACGGCGATGGGCCTGATCATGCTGCTCGGCATAGCCTGCAAGAATTCCATCCTGCTGGTGGACTACACGGCCCGCCTGATAGCGGAGGGAAAAGACCGGACGGAAGCCATAATAGAGGCCGGCAAGATAAGGCTGCGCCCTATCCTTATGACCTCGATTGCGCTGATAGCCGGCATGATCCCCGTCGCCATCGGGCTGAACGAAGCCTCCAAGCAGCGCACCAGCATGGGCGTGGCCGTGATAGGCGGCCTGATAAGCTCCACGCTGCTCACGCTGATAGTGGTGCCGGCGGTGTTCGCGTACGTGGACCGCTTCCGCATCTGGAGCGGCGGTGTTCTGGCCCGGCTGGCCGGCTACCGGTCGGGGCCGGAGGCATAACACGGATATGAGGCGGGACGGTACCGCGACACTTTTTCTCGCGCGGATTGTCCTAATTAATAGCGAAGCAGGCCGGAGTTCACTTGACCTATTCGGAGTCGGATGATGAGGAGTTAACAAAAGCCGTCCTGGACGGCGATCATGAGGCTTTTGCCGGCCTCGTGGCGCGCCATCAGCGAAAAGTGCTCGGCTTCTGCCTTTCCATGCTGGTCAACCCGCAGACCGCGGAAGACGCCGCCCAGGAGATCTTCACAAAGGCTTTCACAGCCCTGCCGCAATTCCGCGGCGGGGCGGCTTTTTCCACCTGGCTTTACCGCATAGCTTACAATCACTGCTGCAATATCCGCGCCAAAGACACCAGGACCAGACAGGAAAGCCTGGATTCCATGGCGGAATCGGAAAGGGATAAAGTACTGAGCGCGCAGGTGCCAGGAGCGGAACCCGCCGAAACGGATCTAAGCGCCATGGCTCTTGGCGAACTTCCGGCCGAGTACCGGGCCGTCCTGGCGCTGCGCCTGGAGGGGGAATCTTACGCCGCCATAGCCGCCGCCCTGGGCACTTCCGTGGATTCGGTCAAGGCCAGGCTGCGTCGGGCGCGCGCCATCCTGCGCATAAGGCTGCGACACCTTCTGCCCGAAGACTTGTCTAAACCTACGGAGCATAAATGAAACAGGGACATTATTGCAGTCAACTGGAGGCCTTCCATGACGGAGAGCTTCCCCAGGCCGAAAGGCCCGCCATGGCGGAGCACGTTAAGAACTGCCCCGCCTGCCGCGAGGAATTAGCCGGCCTGCGCGCCCTTGAAGGCATACTCAGGCCGCAACTGTCGCAGGCCGACATTATCGAACCGGTCATGAGCAGGGTAGCGGAACTGGTCAGCGCAAGGCCTCCCAGCGCGCTGACCATACTGGCCGGCTGGTGGAAGGTGCCGGCCCTGGCTCTTGCCTCCTGCGCCGTTTACGCGCTCTGCGTGGAAACCGGCCTGCTGCCGGGCGCGCGGTCGCAGCTGGTGTCCGTATTAAGCGCCTACAACAGTTCGCAAAAGATTTCAGCCATGCTCTACGGAGGGCAGAAGGCCGGCGACGAGCAGCTTCTGGCCTTATTGTTCGAAGGAGACTAAAAATATGAATATACGTTGGAACCAGGTGGCCATAGCCGCGGCGATAGGTTTTCTGCTGGGAGCCGTGTTTTCCGATCTTTACCGGATGCACTTCCGGCCGCACTGGCCGCCCCCGCCGCACATGAGCGGAGGCCCCATGGAGATGTTCAACCGCGAGTTGGAACTCAGCGAAACCCAGAAACAGGAAGTCTCCGCCATTTTCGAGAAGTACAAGCCGGAAATGGACAAGGCCATGGAGGCCAACAGGACCGAAATGGAGAAAGTAAGGGGCCGCATGAAAGCCGAACTAAAGAACATCCTTAATCAGGACCAGTTGAAAAAACTGGAGAGTATGGAAAAAGAGTTCGGCAAGCGCGGTCACCGAGGGCCCATGGGAGATCGCCCGCCAATGGGACAGAGGCCCTTCTGATGCGGCAAGAACAATGCTTTAAAAGATCCGCGCGATGAAAACAATTCGAGGACTCCTGCGGGCCGTAAGTACTCCTCATACGCAGGAGTTCTCCATTTTCTCTCCCGGCCGCAACCCGGCGCTTTCGGCTGTCGTTGCGGCCGTGCTCTTCTTCCTGCCCGCGACTGCGAAGTCCGGAACGATCTCCATCTATAACAACGCCGATTCCGGCACAGGGTCCCTGCGCTGGGCCATAGACATCTCCAATACCGCCGGCGGGACCAACGCCATAAACTGGATATACGGCGCCGGCGGCACGCTGACGCTGCTTAGCGATCTGCCCGCCATAAACGGCAATACCACCCTGGACGCCTCCAATTCCATCACCGACGCCGTCATCGCCGACTCCACGAACTCCATGTCGCTGGGGGGTGCGGTCACATTCCGCAACGACAGCATCTCCAGCACCTGGACCATACACGAGGATATCGGCGGGTCTGGCTCGTTTATCAAGACCGGCGACGGAACACTGGTGCTAACCGGCGACAATAGCTACTCCGGGGGGACATACATTAACGGAGGGATACTCGCGACCGACGAGGACGGGTCCCTGGGGACATCCGGAGCCGGGTTATCACTGGACGGCGGCAGGCTGAGGCTGCTGGCCGATATTTCATCCGGCAGGGCCATTGTGCTCGGACCGGCCGGGGGCATATTCGATACCAACTCCTGCACGCTCGCCCTCACCGGCGCGATAAGCGGCCCCGGCGGCCTCCAAAAGACAGGAAGCGGGACACTCGCTCTTTACTCGGCCGGCACCTATCTGGGAACCACCGCCATAAACGCCGGCACCCTTGTCCTTGGAACCGACAATGCCATCTCCGCGGTTAGCACGGCCACGCTGGCTTCCGGCGCCGTACTTGACCTTGGCGGCCACACACAGGCCCTGGCCGCTATCGCCAGCGCGGGAACCCTGCGCCTTCAACTGCGGACCGGGGTAACGAACCTTGCCGTCGCGGGGACTGCGGATATCGGGGGAAGTTCGCTGCATGTGAGTTATAGCCCGCAGATAATTACGGAGGGGCAGGCCTTTACGCCCATAACGTCCACGCTCCTTAACGGGGTTTTCGCCAATATCTATTCGCCCGCGGCCGTGAGTTTCACCCCGTCGTATTACAGCGACCGGGTGGTGCTTACCGCCTCGCTGGTACCATTCACGGAAATAGGCGCCACCGCCAACCAGCGTGCCGTCGGCGCCGCGCTGGAGCCGCTGCGTGCAACCCCCGCCGGGGACATGGCGACGGTGCTGGCCGCGCTTTACACGCTGGAAGCCGAACCTCTGCGGGCCGCTCTGGATCAGATAGGGCCGGCCTCTCTGTCGTCCCTCCGTGGTCTCGCCCTCGGCTCGGCGGAGTTGCGTTCCTCGGCCTTCAGGGCGCGGGCCGAAGACCTGTCCGCCGGCACGGCAAGAAAGAGCTTTACTTCATATACCGGCGAAAAGAAGCGGATGCCGGATATCGAATACGAAGAGACCGCCCCGCGGCGCAGGGCCAGTAACCCGACGCGCCCGGCGGCGGATAACGCACCGCTGGCCTTTTTCGCCGCGGCGAACGGGGTTTCGGCCAGGGAACTTCCGGAAAAAGACGGAGGGGAGAAAGCAGGTTACGAACTTACCGGCGGCGGGTTGTACGCCGGCGCGGACTACGCTCTGACAAGCCATTTAACTTTAGGGCTGCTCACCGGGTTCAACAGGCAGAAAGCGGACGTCTACTACCCTTCCGACGCCGAGGTGTCCGCCGACTCCGCGCATTACGGAGCCTACGCCTCGGCCTCCGCAGGCGACCTGGTGCTGCGCCTTTACGCCGGGCGCACCAGGGATACTTATAAAACAAAGCGCGATATAACATTTGAAAGCGTTTCGAGGACGGCAAAGGGCGCGCCGCGCGGCACGGAAGAGAATCTTGAAGCCGGCCTGGAATACCGCTTCCCCGCCTCTACGCCCGCCGGCGGCTTTGTCCCTTACCTTACGCTCAACTCCGACAGGCTCAGAACGGACGCGTTCACAGAAACCGGGGCAGGGGACCTGAACCTCACGGTCAGCCCCGCCCGAACACGCTCGCTGCGCTCCACGGCGGGCATACGCTATTTCGAGGCAGTAGAGAACTACGGCAGCGTTATCAGGATGAGCCTTTCCGGGGCCTGGGAAAAAGAGCATGAAGATCCGGGAATGGCGCTCACGTCGTCCCTGGCCGCCGGGGGAGACTCTTTCACAGCAGCGCCCGGAACGACGGCGCGCAACGCGCTGACCACCTCCGCCAGAGTGAGTATGGCGCAAGGCTCTTTTTCCTATTACCTGGGGTATTCCGGTGAGTTCCGCAAACGCTACTACGCGCACCTGGCCTCCCTGGGATTTTCGTTCCGGTTTTGACCTGTAAGCATCATGAGAACATTAAAGCAACTCGCGTTATTTGTGTTTGCGTTCACTGGCTTTGCGCCGGCCGGCGTCACAGCCGCCGCCTCCGGAGAACTATGGGAAGTCGGTGAGGTTGTCGTTACAGGCACGAAGAACATAAAGCCAAAGGCCATAGTGAGAACGGTAAAGGCGAAGAAAGGCCGATCTTACCGGAAGTCTTTCGTCAGTCAGGATATAGAGGCTTTAATGGGACTCGGCAGCGTTGAAAAAGTCTCGGTGGATATAGAGGAACTTCCGGGGCGGGAGGTATCTCCGAAGCTTTCAAAGGCCGGCGCCGCGGCGGTCGCGCGCGTTACCTATCAGGTAGCGGAGAAACCGGCGGTGAAGACCATAACGGTGGTCGGCGCCAAGGGCATGTCGAAGGGCGCCGTGAAGGACGAGATGAGGCTCAAGGAGAAGGACTTCTTCGACGAGCTGACTGTGCGCGAGGACATGGGAAAGATAACGGACAAGTATCGCGAGAAAGGCTTTATAGACGCAAAGGCCGGCTACGAAGTGAGCTACGACACCGCAGCCTCGCTGTGCTTCCTGACGATAACCGTTACCGAAGGGAAAAAGGCCCGGATAGCAGAAGTTCTCTTTGCTGGCGTTGCCGGCTTCCCCGCGAAGAAACTAAGGAAAAAGCTGAAGAACCGCCCGAAGAAGCTATATTCCCCGCAGGAACTGGACTCTGACCTGAAGAGCTTAGAGACCTTTTATAAGAACAACGGCTACGCGGACTTCAAGCTGGCAGGTTCCTCTGTAGTGTTTAACGAGGACCGTTCCAGCGCAACGCTGCATATCTCCATTTCAGAAGGCAACCGCCAGCGTTTCGGCGCCGTCTACTTCTCCGGCAACACCGTGCTGCTTTCCAGCGAACTGGAAACCGCGGTGGATTTCAGCCGGGGCAAATATTACGAGCAGGAGAGCTTCGAGACCACACTCCGGGCCATACAGGAGAAATACGCCGACAAGGGCTACCTGAAGGCGCTTGTGGAGCCGGTAAAGGCGCCGAATGAAAAGACCGGAGAGACCGACATAACTTTCCATATCTCCGAGAACAGCCGCATATACGTGTCACACATCGACGTGGAAGGCAATAAGGCCGCCAAGACGCATGTACTGCGGCGGGAGATAACGCAGAAGGAGGGGGAACCGTTCAGTTCCTCCAAGATCAGGCGCAGCCAGGAGAAGTTGTTCAACCTGGGGTTCATCGACGACGTGAACCCGGTCATCAACCCGACGGAGGACCCGGACAAGGTGGACCTGGTCTTCGACGTGACGGAGGGCAAGCCGGGAATGCTTACCGCGGGCGCGGGCCTCTCCTCCTCCGACGGGCTTGTTGGCACGCTGTCCCTGTCGCACTTGAACCTTTTTGGGCGGGCCCATAAACTTTCCCTCTCCACCAATTTCGGCAAGAAGGTGCAGGATTACAACGTGGACTGGTCCATGCCCTGGATAGGGAATTCGCCCACATCGCTCGGGGTCAACCTCTTCAACGCGCGCCGCGATAAACCATATGAGGACACCACGGCCGCCTATACCGAAAAGCGCACCGGCGGCAGAGTTACCGTGGCCCCCCGCTTCAGCGACGACAAGTATAAGCTCACGACCTCCTACACCTATGAGAAGGTCAGGATCTACAACGTGGACGAGGAATACACCAGCGAACTGCAGGCAGGAACCAGCGTGACTTCGTCCATCTTCGTGGAGTTCGCCCGCGATACCCGCGACAGCACCTTCGACCCTACGCGGGGCTGCCGCACCTCGCTGGGACTGGAATACGCAGGCGGTCCTCTGCGGGGGGATGTGAACTATTACAAGCCTACCCTTTCACACAGCTATAACCTGAAACTGTTCTCCATAGACAGCTACCCCTTCGTGCTGTCCGTGGCCAACAGGCTGGGCTTCATAGGCCGCTTCGGCAGCACCCGGAGCGTGCCGGTATACGAGCGTTTCTTCCTGGGCGGGGCCGAGACGGTGCGCGGCTACTCCAATAACGGCCAGATCGGACCGGAGAACGGCGGCAAGGTGTACGACGTGATGAACATAGAGTTCAAGTTCCCGCTGGCGCGGGAACGGCGCCGCACCATTGTGCAGTGGGCCTTCTTCTTCGACCTGGGCAACTCCTGGGACAGTTTTGACGACGTCTCTATGCGCTTTGGCACGGGCACCACCGACCTCAAAGCGGGCGCCGGCTTCGGCATACGCTTCACCACCCCGGCTTTCCCGATACGCCTCGACTGGGGCTACGGCTTTAATCACAAGAGCGGAGAGCAGCGTTCCGACATCTATTTTACGCTTGGGAATCTATTCTGAGAATGGAGGCGAGTTATGAGAAAAACAGATCCACTTATGCGGCGCGCGGTGCGGATAATTACCCCCGCGCAGGATGGCACTATGAGCCCCGCAGACAACTGGTACACGGCCGCGGCCGCTCCCGAAGGGACTCCGGTAGAATTCTCGGTTAACGGCGGAGCCTGGAGAGGCGCACGCCGCGAAGAAGGCCTCTGGAAGCTGCGCCTGCCGCCCCTTGTCCCGGGACAGCACCGCCTTGCCGCGAGGATAGCGGTCGGGAATAAACTGGCTGTCGCGCTTCGGCGGTTCAATGTAGCTTAAGGAGACAGGGAAATGACCACGATAAAACAAGGAAGGAAGTATTCCTGGACGTTCGGTGCAGCGCTTGGGCTGAGTTTCGCGGCGGCCGCGCTACTGGTGCCGGCGGCCAATGCCGGGCTCTTCAGCGGCAAGCCGCTGCCGGCCGCCTGGAACGACGCCGCGGCAAAGGCCGACGGCGACGGCTCGGAATGGAAGGTGGACGCAATGACCGAGAAAGACGGTATTGAGATCGCCGTAGCCAACGACGAGCGGGACCTTTACGTTTATGTGGCCGCGCGCGACCGCGATACCGCCGCTCAACTCTCAGGGATGTTCAAACAGTCTTTCACCATCTGGCTGGACCCCAAGGGAACAAAGAAAAAGACTTTTGGGATAAAGGTGACGCCGGAAATGAAGAGACCGGCCGGCGCGGCGCGCCAGGAACAACCTAAAATGGGCTCATCCCGAAAACCCGCGTACACGGCCGGGCTGGTGGAGGGGGAGGACGAGGAAGCGATCCCGCTGGAAGGTGTTGAGTTCAAGAACGGTTTAACCAGGCGGGAGCGGCCTCTCTTTGAACTCAGGATACCTTTGGAAAGACTTACGGCAAAGGCCGGTGACATAGTCGGTATAGGCATAGAAACCTCCAAGATAGACGAAAGCGCCATGCCCAAGACGGAGGGCGGGACTGCCGGCAGAACAGGCCGGGGCGGCGCCAGAGGAGAGGGCTTTGGTCCGCCGTCTGGCGGGATGCCCGGCGGTGGCGGCGGAGAGATGGGCGGCCCCGGCGGAGGAATGATGGGCGGAGGCCCTGGAGGCGGCCCCGGCGGCGGGGGACGCCCCGGCGGCGGATCCGGCGGACAGGAAACCTCTTTGCCGAGCCCCCTGGATTTCTGGCTGAAGGTCAAACTGGCAATTAAAGAATGATCCGGGCCCGGGCGATAATATACCTCGCAATGGTTTTCGCCGTTTTTGGCGGGTGTACTCCTCGCGCACGGGAGAACGGGAGAGCGAGCATCACCGAGAGAATTGGCACGGCGGACGACCGCAGGGCTAGGGCACCGGCAGCCAATAGCGCGGCGCCGCAAACGGAAAGGGCCACGGCGGCGGAAGAATATTTCCGCAAGAATACCGGGGGCGATGAGGACGAATTCGACGGGATGAAACGGGGATTGCCGATGCTGCTCTTTATTGGCCTCATAGCTGCTGCCATAGGTGCTCTATAGAGAGGCGGGGGGAGCAGACGAAAGCACAAAAAATCTGGCGGGCGGCCTTTCTCCCAACCCAACCCAAACCCCGGATGGCCGCCCGCCGCCGTCTTAGTGTTACAGATCCAGGTGCGGAACCGTTGGGGGTGAAGTATGGAACAGAAAGCGGTACTTGTAATAGAAGATTCGCCTGCCTGGCAGGAATTGCATAAAAGGGTAATGCGCGCTGCCGGGTTTTCCGTGCATGTGTCCGGTACCTGCACCGACGGGGTAAGACTTGCAGGTCTGTTAAGACCGGACTGTATTATCCTGGATTTCCATCTGCCGGACGGTGATGCGGGTTCTGTCTGCGCAGAACTGCGCCAGTGTGAAACCACAAAAGACATCCCTGTCATTCTATTCAGCTCCGACCCCGATGCCGAAATAGAAGCGGCTGCCAGTTGCGGAGGGGCATCGTTCATGCTGAAGGGATGGGAGCAGTTATCGCAATTACCCACGACAATAGATAGGCTGCTGGGCAGTAAAAAGCGGGATTGCCCCCAGCTCTGAAAACCCGGAGGGACTATAGATGAACCGACGCGGCACATACAACCCGGAAATAGAACTGCAGAAAGGGGCGACGTTGACGGCCGGGTCCTATGACAAAACACAGAGCAACGACCACAGTGCGGAACTCAGGGTGGTGTTTGTGTCGAAGCAGCGCTAGGCGCGGCTGGCAGCATGCTTTCCACGGTCGCTTCGCTCCTCCCCACCCGCTACTCGCTCGCCCTGGCGGGCTTTTCTGTTTTGTTTATGTCGCCCCCGTAAGAACTGGCAACTGCCGAGGAATACTCGGCAGTTCAAAGTCCGCATTATTGGCTTGAATAGTAGCCAATTGGATGGTATACTATCCATATGCCAAATAAGACAAGTTTTCTCAACTCCCCATTAAACTGGGTCTTTTCAGCCCCCAGCAATATCGCCGTTATACGGGCGCTTAAAGACAGCCGGGAGGGAATGAGCGGCCGGGCCGCCGCGCGGGCCGCTGGGTTCACCCATCAGGCATGCCGTAGGGCGCTTAGGGATCTTGAATCCGCCGGTATTATTGTAAGGCAAGGAGCAGGCCACACACAACTTGTCCGGCTAAATTTCGAGAACATCCTTGTAAAAGAGGCCCTGCTTCCCATGTTCCGGGCAGAAAAGAGTTTCCTGGAGTCGGCGCGCCTGCAGATACGAAAAGAATTCGGGCGGCAGGCGCGTACAGCAACACTGTTCGGAAGCACCGCAAGGAGAGAAGATGAACCGGGAAGCGATGTGGACCTCCTGCTTGTGACGGACGCACCGAACAAAGACCCGTTGGAAGAAAGAGCGCGTCTATTCGGAAAAAGATTCATTACAGAATACGGCGTAAGATTTTCCCCGATGGCACTGACAACCCGTGAAGTCCGCGCCAAGTACAGGAAGGCGGACCCGCTGCTAAAAAACATCCTTGCACATGGGATCGACCTGCTATCAGAGCGTTTGGAGGATATACTCAAATGACCCCGAGACGACATAGCCGCGTTTCGTTACCGAAATCAAAGAAATCAGACTATACCCGCGTCGCCGAGAACTTCTGCAAAGGCGCTGAGGTCGCGAAAGAGTTTGACTACTACAACGCCGCCGGGGTTCTTATAGTGCACGCCGCCATAGCATACACGGACGCCCTTACCATAAAATTCGGCGGGGTAAGGAGCAAAGGCGAAGACCATATGGCCGCAGTTGACCTCTTGCAACAGGTTCTTGCGCTGGACGAGAAAGGGAAAGCTGGAACACGGCACTTGGAAAAGATAATCAACGAGAAGAATCGCGTGTCGTACGAAGGAGAGGTCTACACGAAAAAAGACATAGACAATCTCTGGAAACACTTGCTCCGCTACCAGACCTGGGCCCTCTATATGCTTACGGATTAGTTGAGGACGGCGCTCGGAATTATAAGATCGGTTATATTTTTGAAGGTTTCTGGACCATCAAAGAAAGACAAGGCAACCGGAAGGATCCCACAGATGCACGTTGACATAGACAACTTAACAGATAAAGAGTTCGATTTAAACCTTACCGGTTGAATCCGGCGGGACAAGAAATGCAGAAACCGGAAAAACCGCAGAACCAAGGCCCACGGAACCGCCCGCATAAGGAAGCCTGCATCATTACCTTCGGCTGAGCTGTGGATCCAACTCAACCGCACTCTCGATAAGTTCCTCAAAACATTGTATGCCTGATCTTACCCGCGAGAAGCCGCTCGCGGGCGCGGCGTATCAAAGACAAAAATAACATTTCACAACCCGTCACACCCTTGTCGGGGTGATGTTCTATAATATCCATGCTGACTCTATCTAACTGGCAGGCAACCTAACCCAGAACCATTTTCCTGACGCCAGGAAAATGGTCTCAAGAAGGGAGACCTCTTATGGATAAGCAATTGATAATAGAATTGAACAAAAGATTTGAGGGTTCCACCAATGAGCAGGATGGCGTAGAGTATTGGATGGCCCGCGACTTGCAAGTTTTGCTGGGCTACACAGAATGGCGCAATTTCCGACTGGTGATAGATAAAGCAAAACTGGCTTGCTTTAATTCCCATCAACCGCTGGGGGACCATTTTGTTGACGTCAACAAAATGGTAGACCTAGGTTCCGGAAGCAAGAGGGAAGTAGACGACATAATGCTCACCCGTTATGCCTGCTACCTTATAGCACAGAACGGCGATCCCAGAAAAGGACCTATAGCTTTCGCGCAAAGTTATTTCGCCATTCAGACGCGCAAACAGGAATTACTTGAAGAACGCATAGCACTGGCGGAAAGGCTCATAGCCAGGAAGAAACTCACTGAAACAGAAACAGAGCTTTCCAAAACCATCTACCAACACGGCGTTGACGACCAAGGCTTCGGAAGAATTCGCAGCAAAGGCGACCAAGCTCTTTTCGGCGGGAATACCACGATAGAGATAAAAAAAAAGATGGGCATCCCGGAGAACAGGCCGCTCGCGGATTTCCTGCCCACAATAACTATAAAGGCCAAGGACTTCGCCACCGAAATCACTAATTTCAACACCAAAGAGAAACAACTCAACGGAGAAGCCCAAATAACGCAGGAGCATATAAAAAACAATAGAGACGTGAGGGCTTTGCTCGGAAAAAGCGGCATAGCCCCGGAAGCTCTGCCTCCGGAAGAAGATATTAAAAAACTGGAACGCCGCCTTAACACTGCGGACAAGCAGATTCTTAAGGGCTCCAAGCGACTGGGGAAGAAAGGGCCCAAGCCGTAAGAGAAGATTTAACAGGACACAAAAAAGAATGCAGAAACCGGAAAAACCGCAGAACGGGGACCCACGGACCCGCCCGAATAAGGCCGTATTCATTATTACTTTCGGGTGAACTTTGGGCCCGGTTGCACCGGACCATTCATCCAATCCTTAAAACATTGTATTGCTGATCTTACCCGCGAGAAGCCGCTCGCGGGCAAGAAAGTGTCGCTTCGCTCCACGCGGCACTACGCGCCTTCGCTCCGCTCGCTCGCCGCAGGGTGGCCGCTTGCCGGCCACTATGCGGCTCCCCTATCGTCTTTGGAAGCGGTAGGCCGATCTTATCCGCGAGATGTCGTCGCAGGCGTGGCCACGCAGCGCGGCCCCGCACTGCACTGCGGTGTCGCTGCTGCTCCACCCCTTGCCTCGAGAAGCGGGTTCGCAAGGCCTGAACACTGAATTGTGTCGCTTCGCTCCACCCGGCACTACGCGCCTTCGCTCTTGCTCCGCCGGTAGGCGGCATCTTATAACAACCTCCAATGCGCGGCCAGCCGGCCCAATAAACGTGGGCCTTGGCGCAGCCGCACTGCGGTGTCGCTGCGCTCCACCCCCGGGCCGCAACAGCGGCCCGTACATCCCCGCATTTATTTTTTCTTATTTTTAAATTATGGCCACCGGGGGAAAGAATTTAAACGGGGGCACCTTGGTTTATTAAAAACCCGCCCAGGCTCGCTGTTCGCTCGCCCTGGCGGGCTTTTCTGTTACTGTTATGTAGCCCCCGTGGGGCGGGGGAAGAACAACAAAGAAAATATGGAAAGGCCAGGGCCAGTAGCCGCTTGCCTCGAGATGGCCGCGGCACCTGGCCCTGGCCCTCTCGAATTTACCCCCACCCAAATCAAGGTACAGCAGAATTACCCACCCGGGAACAAAGAAAGTTATCCACTCCGCCGTAGCATACACCAGGCGGGATTCATTCCTGGTTTATTTGCGAGTCTCACCACCTTATAGATAGAATACTTTCAATGCATATAACCTACCTTATCGGTGCAGGAGCCTCTTGCGCCATTGCACCTAAGAATATCCCAGGGATGCAAATGCTTGCATCCATGACTAAATATTTTCCGAAAGAGATTGAACGATTAAAAGAACTACTGGTAGAGACTGGTCTTTACAAGGAATTTGTTTTTAAAGGAGACTTGATAAGACCAGGCAAAACAATGCCGGAGAGTATCTCCACGTTAAATATTGAGAAGCTTCTCCAAGAACTGGAGGATGTCGCATCTTGGGGCACGCACGACCAAGCAGGAGCAGCGGATTTTGCGCATAATCTCATCCAGTCTTTGCTTAGCCGTCTCTTCTCGCGTTTAGATCTGGATTTTGTTTCAAAAGCAGAAAAGAACCCCTACGATCTTTTAGCTGCCGCCATCGCCGCAGACCGCCATGGGCACACACATCACTTCATCTCATTCAACTACGATGTTTGGCTGGAGCAGGCCCTGCAAAGACACGGGCTATGGAATCCGGTAAATGGCTATCTGAAGAACAGCGTCAATCCCTTACCGCTCCGCTACATAGCTGCCGCTCGTACTTTAGAGCACTTACCATCGCACCAACCATCGCCTACTCTCGTGTTGAAACCGCACGGCTCACTTTCCTGGCTTACACCGCAGGATGACCCTTATGGTATCCCCGTCCTTCTTTTAAACAAGGACGGACTAACGGAGGGGGGAACAAATACCCAGGGAGCCCCCGCATATCTTCCCCCAGAACAAGATCGCGTCGTGGTTATACACCAATCGCAAAGGCATGAATTTTCCCCTTTGATAATACCGCCGGTCCTCAATAAAGCTGTAGGAGGAGAGTTCCTTTACAAAGTTCACAAAGCCGTTCAGCGGGAGTTCGAGAGTTCCCAAGCTGTTGTCATTATAGGTTGGAGTATGCCGCCGACTGACGCTTCCATACGCCAGCGTATAGCAGATGGGCTTGCGCCTCGCAGCGACTCAAACAATCTGAAGTGGCTAATAACCTGTAATTTCATGAAGACTGATTTATTTTACAACCGCTACCGTGCGACTATCCCGGCGCAGAGAAGTTTAATGTACGACGACGGTTTTGGGGATGGTTTCATCCATGCAGCTCTACGCCGGCTGTGGGAAAACAGATAACCCCATTGTTGAGCCGCCCCCTCGGTGAGGCGGAAACCGGCACTCATTTTATTCACAGCACAATCTCCTCTATTCAAACCACTGCTGTCAGGACTCTGCCTCTTGACAACCGCTCAGATAGCTGTTATAATGTATATTGAGCAGTCAATCAATATACCAAAGCACTTACGGGAACAATGAGAGGTCCCAAATAATGAGAAAAGCGAAACCATCCGGGCTTAAACAGAGCGAGCGCTCGGAAAAGACCCGCAGCTTGATACTTAAGACTGCAACCAGGCTATTTGCCCGCCAGGGTTTTGACCGCACCAGTACCGCCACTATTGCGAATGAAGCCGGAGTTTCCCAAGGAATCTTATTCCACTACTTCAAAACAAAAGAAAACCTGTTTTGGGTTTCTACCTTTGAGGGGGTAGAGCAAGTTAATGATCGCGACAAAGTTTCCATGCAGAATGCAAAGCCACGTGACCCCATAGAAAAACTCCAGCTTGTCGGCGATAGTTTGGCCCGGAGAGCCGAGGAATTCCCGGATATAACCGAGTTGATAACGAGGCATCTTCCGGCGATGGACATTCCACCGGAATCACGGGAAGCGCAGCATATTTTCAAAAGGATGACCGTGCTTGAAAACATATTTGAAGAGGGTAAAGCTGCCGGCTTTTTCAGAAAGGACATAGATCCACAGATAGCGGCGTTTTCGCTTATCGGTATCTTTAACTTTAACTACTTGCGCTGGAAGATGCAGAAAAAAAAGACCAGTTTGAGCGACACCATACATAAAGCTTTTACGATGTTCATATCGGGAGTAATAGCTACGAAATAGAACTCCTGCTCCCGCATGGCAGCTCCATGCGGGATCTTTTCCGACAACTTATTGAGTACACACTCAATTGCCAAGGACATTTCATATGCACACTACACTGACAGGTACCAGAAGCTACAGCCGGACAAACCTCCGGAGAGTTCCCGATCTTTTCACGGCCGCATTGGTTATTATTGCAGCACTATCAGCCAACCCAGTCTATGCACAACAAGAACAGCTTGAAGGAAAGCCGATCGTTGCCATAAATATCACGAGCAAGCGCACCAGCCCAGAGGAAATATCCGCGCGCATCGTGGAATTGAAAAAAGGCGGGCCCTATAGCCTTGAAGCCGAGAACAAAGTTAAAAAGCGTCTTCACGAAATGGGCGTCTTCCGCAAACTGGAAGTAAAAAGCCACTACAATGAGGCTGCACATGGGGTGGTGGTGGATATAAACGCCGACGATGGCTGGTTCATTGTTCCTCTGCCGCTGGTGACCTCGGGCAGCAGTGGCAGCGGGTACAGCCTTATGCTGGTATCGGGTAATATGTTCCACCGCGCCGAAACACTGTTTTTGCGCGGCACCATCGGCCCTGATAACCGGTCCGCAATAGCTGCAATCGATAAAGGCGATTGGCGCATGGTAACCCAGGTCAGCAACGCCGATTATACGGAAAAGCAATATGCGGACGGTGCGTATAACACTTTGGGGGCAACCCCTGATACCACTAAGGTGGGACAACCCGTAAACAGGTACACCCGCAGTACGGAACAGTCTAAGATAGCCATCTCACGTAAACTCAATGACAGCCATACCATCGGGATTTCGTTCTCAATGGCAAAGTTCGACCTTAAGGACGGAATGCCCCCGCTTAAGGATGAAACAGGACGGCATAACATGATCGGGATTAAATACGCTTATACCCACGAGGGAAATGGCGGCATATCACAGCAAGGCGGCGGCATGGGCGTAGTATTTGGTTTAGGCCTATCCGATCTGGATGACCGTGTAAACAAGCGCAAGAATATCGGAAATTTGCAGGTCTTGGAACTCAACACCATGAGCGCAGGCGGCATTAGCGGTTCTCAATACAATTATTCAATTATGCAGGCAGCCTGGCGGGGCGTATGGGAATTCAACAGGCACGACAAGCTTGCGTTCCGTGTAAGCGGCTCAAAGGGCTGGTCGCTGCCGTTCACACAACTGATCCCTACCGGAGCCGATGTCGGCCTTCGCGGTCAATACAGGCGAGAATGGCGAGGCACGGAGGGGATCGGCGGGACTGTCTCTTTTTCCCACTTCCTGAACCGCAACAAGCGCGGCATTCTCGCGGTGGAGCCATTTGCCGAAAGCGCCTGGGTATGGAACGACGGCGACCGATACAATCAGTCCGGCGCCGGAATTAATTTTTATTACCAGTTCTGGCGCTTCCCTATGCCGCTTGGATTAAGCTACACCTGGAGTTTTGCGGACAAGGATGGGATGATCTCTATGGCGGCCGGCTTTGCCTTTGGAAAATAATATTATGAAAACGACTCATAAATACACCCTGGAAGAGAAAGTGGCGGTTGTGCAGGAGTGGCTGCAACGTGGCGCAGACCTTGATGAGATTTGCTGGAATTACAGCCTTCCTAAGCGAACCGTAAAACAATGGCGGAAGATGCTCGAGCATAGCGGGCATATCGTTGCCGAATCGCAGTTATTGCACCTGAGGAAAGAACTAACCGAACTCAAAGCGATCGCCGGGTCCAAGGCGGCGGTTTTGGACACTTTGGAAAAGGCATTAGCCAATTGGATCAAATTGGCGAATGGGACCGGTGGGCGTATTCAGTACCGCTGATAGATAGAGCTACCCGTATCCATATAGGGACGCTGCTCCTTTTTATATATTGGATGGCGAGGGACTTGCAGGCCTTACCAGGCTACACCGAGTGGCGCAATTTCCTGCTGGTAAAAAAGGCAAAACTCGTTTGGTTCAACTC
>Ga0209212_1000696_pt1 | contig 62133 bp, 66 predicted proteins | sample RifGroC2_FD_183996 | JGI IMG/M metagenome (GOLD analysis project Ga0209212, IMG submission 183996) | Groundwater microbial communities from Rifle, Colorado, USA - Groundwater C2 (SPAdes) (version 2) | ecosystem: Environmental > Aquatic > Deep subsurface > Groundwater | place: Rifle, Colorado...
TATCTCCCGGTTGCTCATGGTAAGGTATCCCTCCATTGTGCCTCCTTTTAAAAGGAAAAGGAGGTTTTAGCATTTAACCGGACATTTCTATTTGCCGCAAACAGGACATTTTAAAAAAATTTCTACACAGCGGAAATGGCGGTGGAAAAGTATTCCCTTTTTTGGTATCCTATGTGAGCAGTACACTACGGGGTCGTGGTGTAGCCTGGTTTAACACGTCGCCCTGTCAAGGCGAAGACCGCGGGTTCGAATCCCGTCGACCCCGCCAATTATCCGGCAATTCTGCTACCGGTGTTCTATCACCGGAGTTTAGAGTTGCCGGTTTTTTAGTGGGTAATTGCCCCCATCGTCTTAGCCCCGAATGGGATTTGAACTTTTCGCTGCCAGAGCCACCTTTTCCGTCGAGCGCCCGCTGCAGGTCATCCACCGGCAATTCGTGCAACTTCACCTCGCATTTCCCGTCCCACACGACCACCTGCCTTATCAATAAGTGGAGAGCCTGAATCCGGCGTTCCAGCGGTATCTTGTAAATGAACCGGGTGAACCGCTGTAGCACCCCCTGCATCACATCCACATCGTAGACCGCCCGCTTGCGGAAACCTATCTTCGCGTCCAACTCCCCCAGCTTCGCTTCCACATCCCGTTTGGCCGCTTCCAATCTCGCCATCTCGCGCTCCGCCTGCTGGTTGACGCCGTTGGCCTTCGCCAAACCGATGAGGTTGTGCATCTCCCGGCTTATCGTCTTGAAATTTTCCTCGAGAATGCGCCGTTCCTTCTCCAGATGCCTGACGCCCTCGGTGGTAAGACTCTCCACTTTCGCAACCACCCGCTCCAGAAGTTGCCGGTCATAGCCTATGCCAGCCAGCTTCTCGATAACCCACTCTTCCAGTTTATCGGCACCTATGCTGTTAAAATCGCATTTTATGGACAAGCCGTTCTGTTTTCCCAGGCACTTGTAGTATCGATATACCTTGCCCTTCTTCGGCCGCGAGTAGCTCGATGCGGAACTCCCGCACTCTCCGCAGCGCACCAGTCCCTTCAGCAGATAACCGTGCGCGTTCCGGGCATATGTTATCTGCCCCTCACGCCTTTTATCATGGGAATACAGCAGTTGCTGCGCCTGGTCAAATATCTGCTTTGAAATGATGGGCTTATGCTGGCCGGGGAACTCCGTTTTAGTCCTATGGTTGGTGATGATCCCGATGTAAACCTTTCGGCGCAGAATACGCGTCAGCGTGTCTAGGTCGAAGGGCTTGCCTCCCGACACCCGGCCATCCTGAGTCTTATAAATCTTGCGCCGAAAACCCTGACTATTGAGTTCCTCGGCCACTTTTAAGGTCGAACCGCGCTCCAAATAGAGGCCAAAAATACGCCGAACCAATTGGGCTTCCGTTTCATTGACCACCAGATGCTTTTCCTTGAAGTCATACCCCAGAATAGCCACGCCGCCGGACCATAGTCCCTTCTTCGCCCTGGATAGGTGCATATCCTTCGACCGCTCCACATCCAGTTCCCGGTCGTACTGGGCGAACTGCACCATGATCGCGGTCATCAGCCGTCCCTGCGGGCTTTTCGTGTCGATGGACTCGGTAGCCGAAACGAACGCCACGTTATGCTTTTCAAAGAGTTCCAATAAGGAATGGAAGTCCTTGCTATTCCGGGTCAGCCGGTCGAGCTTATAAACGATGATGGCCTGCACCCTGTCTTCCTCAACGGCTTTGAGCAGCCGCTGTATGGCAGGCCGTTTGAGGCTCTTGCCGGATTCCGCAGGATCATCAAATACCTCAGGATACTCCTGCCAGCCTTTTTCCTTTTGTATCTGAATATAGGAACGGCAGGCGTTTTTCTGATTATCCAAGGACGTAACTTCGCCGGTCAGGTTTTCATCGTTGGATTTGCGCGTGTAAATCGCAACCCGGACGAGGGTCTGTTTTCCTTCCGCCATTGAATTATTCGCTATCATAGACGCATCCCCCGCTTTCCACTCACTGATCACTTACAAGGTTTCCAGGCGGAAATCAAGGCCCTCATGACACATTACCTTCCTTCCCGCCCGACATCAAGCCGTTCGCCGTAACAGGATTGCACTTATCATCAGAAAGGACTTCGTCCAGCTGTCCGGTCATGGCGAGGTGCAGGAATCCCTCTGCCAGCACTTCAGCCAAGGCGTCCAAGCGTTCTTCGGAAAGAATTTCTTCTGATTTTGCCGAAAATTTATGAGTGTCCATACCATAAACCAACGGGATTTTTTGGAAATTTGCCCCCAGCATGAGATATAGGGATAATACTTAATAAAATATCTGTCCTTTTATGGGTTTATAGCTAAGGCTTTATACCGACGAACTTATGCGATACAGGCGTTCTTTTGCATATTATAGGCCCTGTATATCACATTACCAATGGATATTTGACAAATTAAAGCGAATAATGCTTAAATTCTAGTATTATGGAAGCGCAAGAAACCAACAAGGAAAGCAAAAGCGACAAGTTTAAGCGGATTGCGGAATATAGGACCAACAAGGTACTTGATGCCTTGCGCGTACTGGGAAACTGCTCCAACAAGGTGACCTATTCTTACACTGAAGAAGATGTGAATAAAATTTTCACCAGACTGGAGGAGGAGGTAAAGCAGACCAGAAATTTATTCGGCACAAAGAAAGAAAAATTTCAGCTGTAAAGCAAACAGCCCCTAAACACAGAACCTTGGCGGGTAGCGGTTTAGAAGCTGTTTCGAGAGAAAAACAAGGCGTATTTCTACACCCGGACTCTGCTTTCTAATTATACCTTTTTTCCCTCCCAACGCAACTCATAGCGGGCATAGCGCCCCTATATATCACGGAGAACTATATGGTTATGGAATCTGTTGAATTACTTGCCCCACCCAAACATACCGTCGAGGAACAAGAGGCGCTTATCGACTTCGTACTTGCGTTGAGGAAATCCCACATAAAAAAGTTCCTCGATCAGCATGAACTGCAGAAATCCGGCACAAAGCCAGACCTGCGCGAACGGATCAAGGCCGCGATTGAAGAGGGCCAGATTACCATTGAGAAAATCGTAGAGTTCCTGGATTCCGTTGTGCCATGGGGGAAGCAGCACGTCATCATATACAAGGGGCCACATGATGATTTACAGACATGGAAAAAACCTGACCACGTATTAGACCTTTTACGGCAACACCGCCTAGGGAAACTTTTCAATGCCACTCAACCTTTAATCCTCCCGGAGAAGCTTACCCTCTCGTCCGTAACACATTCTAACGGCAAGCTGCGAGTTACCGCCATACAGAAACGTGAATATGCCGAACGGACACCCGAGCGAGACGAAGAAAGGAAAACAGACGACGGCAAGAAGGTCACCCTCATGGCCCATGTTCTTCACCTTACCCGCACACTCGTAGCCTTCGAGTGGGATATTAACGCCAATGTCGCAATGCTCCAGATTACACAACTCCAACGCGATGGCGACTATGAGAAAGTTGCCGAGGAATTTTTCCAGTTGATCGGAGGCTGGCTAAACATCAAGCAATTTACTCAGGTGGATATGAAGCGTATTATCTCTAAGCTGGACGAACTGGAAAGCAGCGGACACGCCGAAACCCGTTCCCATAAAATCAACTTCCGGTCGCTTCAAGGCAGGGGCATGTCGGTAGAAAGCCCAAGCCGTAGAGACTCAGTACGTGGCGAGGCGCACATCGATAGAGCAATGGACGATGCCCGTAAACATGGTATAGGGCACCTGGGAAACTTTTACTGGCTGCCAAAGATTCAGCCGGGACCATGCCCCAATCCGTTAAAGGAAGATGCACACGTGATTATAGTAGGCGCAAAATCCCGCATTAATTTCCCGAAACCATATAGCGAAGAGGTGGTGCGATATGTTCTCCACAGAGTGCGTGCGCTTAGCTAAGCAGCAGCCCGATCTTGCCGTTGCCATCCAGAAGATTTCCGACCAGTTCCAAAAGATGGGAACTGCGGAAATCATCAGGCCCGCCGACCTGGCGTGCTTTCTCGACCTGGACCAGAATCAGGTTCGGGCCGTGCTGGAGGGTTTTTCCAGCACCGGCCTATTACGTGCCGAGGCGATGGTCGAGTGCACTCATTGTGGAATGGCTGTTCTTCGGTCTGATTACGAACAGTCCTATGAAGAGGATGGTGAGTATTGCTGCACTGGCTGCGAGCGCCGGTTGGGTAGCGACACAATACAAGCTATAACCACCTACCGTTGCGGCACGAAATGGCCTAAAATTCCGTCCAATTCCACATCAAAGCCTGATACAGTCAAGCGTAAGCTACTTACACCTCAATTTAATACCCCTGTTGGCACGACGTGGTCCGATATCAAAATGAGATTTACTACAGGGGAGACACTAACCATTACGATCAACGGACGACACACCAAGGTGAATTACAGCGATATGGGGATGAAGGATGCCAGGGCGCATAAAGCAACTAAGCAGTGGAAGCTTCTCAATGATTTCGCTGACGGGCATGGCTCTTTAACGTGGGACAGCTCAGAAGCGACCAGGCATAATCAAAAACGCCGCGAAATCCTCTCTAAAAACCTTAAGGACTATTTTGGCATAGACGACGACCCCATAGAATATGTCCAGGCCACAAAAGGCTGGAGGATAAAATTTGAGATAAATCCAGTAAGCTAACCGCACCCCCATCGAATTTTCGATGGCCTCATAAAAAGTATTTTTTTAGCCAAAACCCACTTTTCATTGTGGGTTTTGGCTTTTTTATTCCCTAAAAACGCCTTTCACCGAAAATTCGCCATTTAATGGCGACAGGTCCTAATTCCGGGCGCAGAGATAGAACCGCCTGGAACAGCCCTCTCAGGGATACTGGACCTGTCCCCTGAGATGGCTTTTCTTATTCCAGCAGTGTAGTCGCGTAGCACAGGTTCTGTCAATGCGTCCTAAACACGGAGGACGTATATGGACAGAAAACTTGTTTGTGGTTGGAAGGAATTCAGTGATTGGGAAGTTAATCTCGTAAAAGGAAAGGCGAAAAGCCTATCGGCAAAACCCGGCTTCTCCCAGGAAGATATCCCGGATATCGAACAGGAGTTGCTGCTGACAGTCCATCGCAAACGTCACGCCTCGGATAGTTGGGCGGAAATCAAGGCATCCAAGCGCACCATACTGAGTCGTATCCTGGATAATCGCATCCGGGACCTCATAGACTCAGCCAATACAGACAAGCGGCGAGTCCATACACTTACGGACTCGCTAAATGAGGTGGTTTCTCTTCCAGAAAAGGGGCAGCCCAAAATACTGGAAGATTACCTTGGCGATGACCACATCATAGCGATGCGGCGCCAGCCTATCGCTACACCGCAGGACCTTGAAATAGAACTCTCCTTGCGCCGCCGCGAGCTATCTACACTCCAACGCCGGATGAGCGAACTGCTTAAGCAGGGATTCTCCGTAACGGAAACCGCCAAGGTGATGGGACTTCCTCGCACCACGCTGTACCGGGAAATAGACCGCCTGCGTGAAATCTTCCAAGAGGAGGGACTACAAGTTTACGTCGAATAGCCGTTCTCTCGCGTCATCCTCGCGATATTACCCGTTGGTTTAGGACAGGGAGAAAAAACATGGTCTACAGGTTCAAGTTCAAGGAAAACATTCCGGTCAAAGAGATAGAGGACTCCCTCTTCTGGGCGGTCTTTAATGCCGAATCCCTTTACGGCAAGACAAAAGTCCGCCTGGATGCCTCTTTCCTCTTTGACCGGGAAAGGAGCGTCTGCGTCATCGATAAAACCACCGATGTCGGCCAGCATATAGCCCAGATATTTACATCCTTAGTAACCCACGAATTTGGAGAAGACGCGTTCAAAGTTGAACGCCTGCCCACCAAGGAAAAACCATGAAATTACCAGAACCCAAATATATCGTAAGCGATGCGAACCACAAATACAGCATCGTACTCCCCACAGGCGAGACTGCCGGGCCGTTCAAATCAGTGACCGGAATCCTCCAGGTCCTTGATAAACCGGCTCTCGTAGGCTGGAGCGCCAGGGAGTCGGCCAATTACTTCAAAGCTGAACTGCTCCGCCTTGGGCGCAGCGCGCTTGATCCGGCCATGCTCGACCAGATAGCCAAGGACGCGGCAGGGGCGCACCGCCGTAAGTCCAAGGACGCTGCTGACCTGGGCACCCGAGTACATGGCTTGTGCGAGGCAATTATTAAAGGAGAGGAACCTGCCGACATCCCGGCTGAACTGGCCGAACCCGCCCTCGACTTTAAGCGCTGGCGTATGCAGAGCGACATAGAGCTCGTCGCTCTTGAGCTTCCTGTCGCCTCTCTGGAACACCACTTTGGCGGCCGCATCGACGCCGTCGGTTACTCAGCCACACGCGGCGGCCTGGGAATAGTGGACCTTAAGACTTCTTCCGGCTTCTACGGCAATGAATATTCCTATCAGGTCGGCGGCTATGCCGCAGCCCTGGCCGAGCAGTACGGCATTAATGTCGCCTGGGCCGAAATAGTCCGCTTCGGTAAAAAGCCACCTTACGATTCAGAAGGCCGCCCTGTCACAGACCTTCCCGCAGCCATACAAGGCTTTCTAAACGCTGCTGCAGTCGCGCTCTCTAATTCCGTCCCGCTAATCGGAGAGCCCGACTTTTGCACGAAAACTATACGCGCAGAAGAGGCGGCCCGCGCGGCTAAAACGACCACGCCCAAATCCAAGAAAACGGCGTTCCCATTTTAGTGTCGGTAAATTAAACGCATAGGAGACCATAATGAACACAGAAACAGCAGCACAAGGCAACCAGGCGCCGCCGCCGAAGTTCAAACTTGCGCCACCCCGGGGTAAGTTAAAAACGGGCATGCCGACCGACGGCCTTTGGATTCTGGCCGGGCTTCCGAAAGCCGGGAAGACATCCTTATCGGCCAGCATCCCTAATTCCATCCTGCTCGAACTTGAGCGGGGCGGCGCGGACCGCATTGACGGCTGGGTCCAGGAGATCCCCGACATCGCCACCTTCCGCCAGGCGGTCGTAGCCGCCGTGGAGGAACCGAGCATCAAGGCATTGGTGATAGATAGCCTCGACGTAATAAGCGACTGGCTTGAGGCCGAGGTAGCCGAGAAATACGAACTTGAAAGCATCAGCGAGCGCAAAGAGGGAGTCAACGGCTTCGCCGTCTGGAAGGAGTTACGCGGTAAATTCGAGAAGCTTATCGGCTACCTCAAAACGTCCGGAAAGCTGGCCGTACTCGTCGCCCATAGCAAAGAGCCCCGCATAGATGCGGACGGAAAGGTTGTGGTCCCGGCCGGGATTCAGGTACCCGGTAAGCTGGGCTCATACATCGCAGCCGAGGCCGACGCCATCGGGCATTGCTACAAAAAGCAGGTCGGCAACGCGACGCAGTACTTCGTGAGCTTCCAGGGCGGCCCGCTTGGCACATACGGCAGCCGCATCCCGGAACTGGAAGATAAGACCATCCCCCTCCCCAAAACCAACCAGTGGGCCGCCATCCAGGCGGCTGCCGAGGCGAAGCCGCCGGTAGCCGAACCCGCCAAAGAGCCTGAAAAGAAACCCGCAGCAAAAACCAAAGGAGGCAAATAACATGGCACGCATCAACTACAAGGGCGACGCTGGAGCGGAAATCACCGGACAAGGCGGAGGCGCACAGTTCTCGCCAGCGCCGCGCGGTATCTACACGCTGCAGATAGCCGACCACTCGGACGGCCTGGTAACACAGGGCGGCAAGAATCCCGGCACGCCCCTTACAAAGCTGACCTGCGAGGTAGCGGACGAAGGCGAGCACTTCGGCAAGCGCGTCTGGCATAACGTGGTCTGGGTCCCGCGCGGTAACGGCGAGAAGGCCAACCCGGGCCACGGTATGGCGGTGCATTTCCTGCACGCCGTCGGGCTGCAATACGACGGCGAGTTCTCGTTCGAGGAGTCTGACCTGCAGGGGCGCACTTTTCGCGCGCTCCTGGGTATAACGACTTACGACAAGGTCGTTAACGGGCGGACCTACAGCAACGAGAAGAACTTCATTGAGGAAATCTACACCGACAAACACCCCGAGCCCGCCAATGACGCGCTACCCGCGCCGCGTAAGAACGCGCCGCCGCCGGTAAAAGAGAAGCCAGCGGACGCCAAGAGCGGCTCCGTTCCCTTCTGAGCGCCACATGGAAACCGGCATTGCCTTACGCCCTTATCAGGAGGCCGCCATTGAAGCCTGGGAGTCCAGGTTAAATGGCGGCCTCAGGCGCGGGATAATAAACCTGCCCACGGGCTGCGGCAAAACGGTAACCGGCCTCGCAATAGCTAAACGCCGGGGCGGCCGGACGTTATGGCTCGCACACCGCGACGAACTCATCGAGCAGCCGCTACGCGCTATCCGCGCTGTCTGGCCGGAGGCCTCCACCGGCGTTGTAAAGGCGGAACGCAATGAAACAGACGCGCAGATGGTATTCGGCTCGATACAGACAGTCTCCCGAGCGAATCGTCTTAGGGCGCTATCCGGATTCGATCAGGTCGTAGTGGACGAGGCGCATCACGCGGCAGCCGACACCTATATGCGGACGATGGACGCGCTCGGCTGCTTTAAGCCGGACGGGCCGCCTGTTTTAGGCCTTACCGCCACCGTCGAGCGCGGCGACAGTATCGGGCTGGATAAATCGTTCGAAGCCATCGTCTACCAGATGCAGCTGCTACAAGCCGTCAAAGACGGATGGCTGGTAGACCTGCGCATGCAGCAGGTCGCGCTGGACTTCGACCTCGACACTATTCCCACCGTAAACGGCGACTATAACCAAGGCGAGCTAGGCAATGCCATGCTCCGGGCTGGCGCAGCCGAGGCCACCGCCAATGCCTACCAGAATTATGGCGCAGGCCGAAAAGCACTGATCTTCACAGTCACCGTGGACCAGGCGCGGCGCACAGCGGAGGAATTGCAAAGTCGTGGAGAATTCGCAGAATGGCTATGCGGGAACACACCTATCGAAGAGCGCAGGGCTATATTACAGCGCTTCAAGACCGGCGAGACTCAGATAGTGGCCAACTGCGCCGTCCTGACCGAGGGCTTTGACGAGCCGTCCGTGGACGCCATCTTGATAGCCCGGCCCACGCAGTCTAAAACGCTTTACCTCCAGATGATAGGTCGCGGCACACGCATCTTCCCCGGCAAAGAGGACTGCCTGATAATCGACCTCGCGGGCGCGTCGCGCAAGCACAAGCTCGTCCAGGCACCCGTTTTATTCGGTTTAGACCCAGACGAGGCAAACGGCGAAACAGTCACGGAAGCGCTTAAAAAAAAGCGAAAGCGCGAGGACGCACTCGTCTCATCACTGGTCACGGCCAACCGGGCACTGCCTGAGCGGCAGCAGTTCCACTGGACAACCTCTGAGAATACGTTTTATGCCGCCTCTGCAGGACGGCGCGGCACTGTAATGCTCATCCGCTCAGGTGACGGCTGGATAGTCGAGGTCTCGCCAAAAGATCGCCTCGAAGCACCGACCATACTTGAGCCCCAGCCAGTGGAACTAGAAATGGCGCAAGGCATAGGCGAAGATTACATCCGGCGGGCAATGGCAACCGTCCTGGCGGCCGAGAACGCGGGCTGGCGACTGAAGCCCGCTTCTGAGAAGCTGTTGGCGGCGCTCAGTAAATGGCGCGTGCAGGTGCCCAGCGGGATAACCGCAGGCGCGGCGTCGGACCTCTTAACCATTGCGATAGCCAAGGCCTGGCTCTGGCGGAGGAAGCAATGAACGAAACGCTTCTCTCGCCCAATAAGTCGGCCATTGCTGCGCATCTGCGGCATCTGTTCGAACCTTTACCCGATGCGTTGGTGGAATTGGCATGGACGGATGCGGCAGACGGCCGATTGCGGCACGCGCGGCTATTTAGTCCGCAGGATTTAGCCGGTATCGCGGAGTTTGCCGCCGCCCGGAACGCCGTGGCGGGTCAAAACCTATACCTCGGTGCTGCGCTGCGGCGGATGGACACACGACGGGACAGGAGGTCATCTGATGCTGATTTTCGCGCGCTCACCGCCTTATACGCAGATTTCGACGATGAGGGGGCACTGGAACAGGCCGAGAAGTTATGCGGCGAGAAAGGCGTTCCACCCACCGCTAAGGTAATCACAGGCCACCAGCCGTACTCACGCGGCCAACTGTGGTGGCGGCTGCGGGAGCCGCTCCGCGACGGCGAGGCCTGCCGCCGCATAAACCGCGCCATAGCGGAGGCGTTGGGCGGCGACACGGCAGTTTTCAATACCGGCCGCGTCATGCGCATGGGCGGCTCGGTCGCCTGGCCGCGTAAGAAAGGCCGCGTCGCAGAAATCACCTCTTTTGAGGAACTCTCGCCGCGCAGATATGCACCCGAGGAACTTGAGGCCGCTTTTCCCCCCGCGCCGCCAACAGCTGCGCCTACCGCGCCAGCAACAACCAGCCGCCAGCCGTCGCCCGGCATAGACGCACTGCTGGCGCAGATAGGACCGAGTAACTGGCATCTGCCGATGCTACGCGCGGTCGCCAGAATGGTGGCCTGCGGCTGGACGGATCAGGATATACTGGCAAAGGCCGAACGCCATACTTTACCCGGCTGGAGCAGCGAGCAGACGCGGAGTGAAGTACTGGCCATGATAGGCGGAGCCAGGCGGAAGGGCTTTGGCGACGGCAAAAAGATTCCACGACTTATCTCTGACGTCCCGCCCGGCTACGATACGCAGCCATTGCCGCGTGACGAGGCGTCCGCACAGCTTAAATCCGTTATCGCGGGCTGGTTCGACCGCGCGGTGCCACTCGCACAGGCGCGTAAAGAACTAGCCAGACGCCATCGCGCCAGATTTGCACGTAAGCTGCCGCCAGGAGTCGCGGAGGAACTCCGGACGGCGGTCAAGGAGCAATACGGCATACCCAGCCTGCGTGACGCGCCGCGAGTGGCGGTGCAGGCGGCGGCGGGCCTGGGCAAGACAATACAGGTGGCCCATGAGATAATGGCGCGGAAAGCAGTCTGGGATATGCGCGTCTGGATAATGGTTCCCACCATCGACCTAGCCGATCGCCTGGCAGAGCAATTCGCGCAACTCTCGTGCGACCCCGCCCATGCGCCAGGCCCGGACGTGCGCGTTATGCGCGGACGACTCGCACGGGCGCATGAGTTGCGGCGGCCACACGAGCCCAAGACCATGTGCCGCAAGCCGGACGCGGCTGATGCCGCCGGCCGATTGGGCCTGAACGTTTATAAGACCCTCTGCAAATCCACAACCGGGGACTGCAAGTTTTACTATCACTGCCCTTGGATACGCCAATGGGAGAGCCATGGGCCGGGCGTGCGCATCTGGTCGCATGAATACCTGCATTTACCCATGCTGTCCGACTACCCGCCGCCGGATATGGTCATCTGCGATGAGTCCGTCGTGGAGGTCTTGGCCGGTGGCCTGCAATTCGCACCCGACCGGCTGACAGAGAAACCCGCATGGGCCGACGGCGAAGATGCAGAGCACCTCACAAGGTGCATGACCGATATTCACGCAGCACTCGCGGAAGGCGGGCCGGAACTGTCGGCCATACGGGCAAAAGACCTCACGCACGCCATGCTCGTAAAGGCTGCCGATATCGCGGAGGGCAGAGAGGACGGCGACACCGGCATAACACCGGCCATGCCGGAAGAAGAGGCGGTGGAACGCCTCAACGCGCTTGAAGAGTCAGAGCGCGAGAAGATAGCGCGGCTCATACGGCAGCTGTCAAAAGAGATAAACCTCCCGCGCGTTATCTCGCATACCGTGGAACTACAACGCAACGTGCCGGTTCTGGTGGACGGCAAACCAGAACGCCAGAACCGGGTAAGCGTCCGGTGGCGGCGGAAGGTACTTATAGGCCGGACTCGACCACTACTGGTCATAGACGCGGATGCCGACGAGGAAATCACCCGGCGCCTGTTTGGCGGGCAGATTGAGCATGTCACCATTCCGGTCAGGCGGAACGCGGTGGTCACACAGTGCCATACTTCAAATTTCTCGCGGCAATCCCTGCTGGGCTTCGACGGCGCTGCGCCGGATTTCAACGCCAAGGCCGCGCAACGCCTTGAGAGCGTCAAGCTCGCCATCCGTAAACTCAGCAAATCTTCCAGACTACTTGTCGTCTGCCCGTTACCGGTCAGGCGGGCCATAACGGGCGAGGATGCCCCGCATCTACCGCTGTCCTGCGAATGGGAAGGGGCTACTATCTCACATTTCGGGCGTATACGCGGCGTGGACGACTGGAAAGGTTATGAGGCGTGCCTTACCATAGGCCGGGAACAACCGCCGCCGCTGGCGGTAGAGGCGCTGGCACGCTCGGTATGGGATGACGACCCAAAACCGCTTAACCTGCCTGGCACATACAGCAAAGCGCCACGCGGATACCGAATGCGCGGTGGCGCGAAGCTGGGTGTTGAGGTTGACGTGCATCCCGACCCGCGCGTCCAACGGGTCCTTGAGCTTAAGCGCGAGCGGGAGTCGCTGCAAGCCATCGACCGCATCCGGCTTATCCATCCGGACCATATGAAGGACGTTTACATCCTCTGCAAGGTGCCTTTGGACATCGATGTCGACCGGTTAGCGGGCTTCGCGGAGCTATTAAATTGCGAGGGGACAAAACTTGAGCAAGCGTACCGCAGGGCGCGGCTTGGACTGCCACTTTGTGCAGACCAGATATCGAAGAATTGGCCGGACCTGTTTTCCTCAAAAAGAGTAGGAGAACACTGCATAATTCGTGATTTAGAAGGTGCCAGATTTGATATACCCAAAAGGGAAATATTATCTATTCCCCATTTGGGTATATCAAAAGCTGAGCCTAAAAATACCCTCCAATTGGTCCATTTTGGCAACTCAGATGCCATCCTAATCCGCTTTAGACCTCGCTCGAATGGCCGTGGAGGTCATCGCAACTGGTCAAGGGCGTTGGTCGCTGCCGACACGCCCTATTTCCGGGCACGCGTGCGCGACGCGATGAGTTGCGAGCTTGAGTTCGAGTTCCCCCCAACCGGTCTTGTCTCGGCCTCAGCTAAGCAAATCCAAACAACAGTCACAGGAGGAATCGTATGAGCAATCGTTCGAAAGGCAATATGCATGAGAAGAAAGTCGCGGATTACCTGAAAGGACAAGGGTATCTGGTGGAACGCAGTTTTGGTAAGCCCGGGTGGCAACCGGGCAGGGGCATAGTATTCTGCGCGCGTGATCTGTTCGGCGCGTTTGATATTGTCGCGATCAATCCGCCGAGCGAGGTGCGTTTCATCCAGGTAACCTCGGGTGCGGTAGCGGTACGGCGCAACAAGACATTCTCGGTCTGGCCACAGGCGGAGGTATGGGAACACCTTAGAGCTGGCGTTTACCGCATCCACAAGTCCGACGGCAACTCCGAAGTCATAGATGTAAAGGCGGCGGCATGCTGACACCGCTCATTCGCCAAGTCATTATCCGTAAAGGCTGGTCGCCAGTAGAGCTTCCCTGGCTTAAAGGCGAGCGAGTACTGGTTGTCTCAAGCGATACCCAAGTGGCTGCGGCAAAGGAGAAATACCCTGGCCTCGTGGATTATCTGCTGGAAGAATTAGACCTCATCCTGCCGCACGAGCGGGATTTCACGGCATTGAAAAACATCAATCTCGTGAAAAAGCACATCGGCGGCAGGATCATCGAGCGTCAAACTGTTTAAACAGCTTTATGGACTTTAACGAGGAAACCGACCAAAATGTATAAAGAGAAAATTTGCCGATTCTGCAAAGAACCGTTTAAGCCGGAGTTCTCTAACCAGAGCTACCACCCGAAGTGCAGACGCGCCTGGCGCAGGGATTACGAGCGCAAGTATAACCGGGAGTATCAGCGCAAGGTCAGGAAGCTTTTGAAAGAGGATTGGGCACAGGAGATAGACCAGTGAAAGGACGAAAACCGAAGTATCCGCAGGAAGAAATAAACCAAGTCGCGGCAAGACTGGCCGCAGGTGAAAGCCCCTCAGCATTGTCGAAGGAGTTGGGCTGGCCGCGCACGTCCATCCTGCGCTGCTCCGATAGCGCACGAGCTCCGTCACAGGTTACCGAGCAGGCCAAGAAAACCATCAAGGACAAAAAAGCCACCCAGCGAGAACGGCTATTCTGGCGGTTCGTGGAAGCCAATCTGCGACAGGGCATCCAGAAAGCGTCAGAAGCCGCGCCAAAAGAGGTCGCGGCGATGCTTGACTCCGCAGTGAAACTGAAAGCGCTCATGACCACTTCCGGCGGCGGGACGCGCGGCTCACTTATCAACTTCACCGAGGACACTATTATGCAGTTTACCCGCTTCATCAAGGGAGAAGTGGTTCCTGCTGTCGCGGCTGAGCAGGTAGCAGAAGCTGGCCTAGGCGAGGCCAAAGCCGACGTTTTGGAAAACGATCCCGAGGCGCGGTCTGAGGAGCGAAATGGCGAGTGAATCCGCGAAGAAGCGCGGGATTCACCTGACATAATGCACGATTATGTCAGGCTTTACCGACGAGAAACGACTATGAACAGACAGGTAAAAAATAGCGTAAATTTTGAGGCCGGAACGCGGTACGCTCCCCCTTTACAGATTTTGCGACAGTCTGATTTTGACCGAAATTATTTTTTTGCGGCAAAACAACTCTCATGACCAACCGAATACTTAATCAGGGCCCCCTCCCAGAACTGGACGCCAAGAGCCTCCAGCGGAAGCTGTTCGACCTCTTTGCCTTTGCGCGGGACGTACTGGGCTATCACCACATCAGCAAGCTGCACCTGCGCTGGTATAAAGAACTGCTGGATCATCGCTATATCCTGCTTTTGAGCCCCCGGGGGCATCTCAAGACCTCGGCAGTCACAGTGGGCTATTCCCTCTGGCGGCTTACGCAGGACCATAACCTGCGCATTTCCATCCTTAACGAAGTGCTCGGCAACGCCAAAGATATCCTCCAGACCATCAAGGCGCATATCTCCAGCGAAAAGTTCCAGGAGCTTTACGGCCACTGGGACACCCTGAGCAGCATGTGGACGGCTGAGAAGATTCTTATCCCCCGCGACAAGGTGCTCAAGGAGCCCAGCATCTCGGCTGCGGGCGCACTGGGTACCATCGTAAGCCAGCACGCGGACCTGATAGTGATAGACGACCCACACAGCGAGAAGAACTCCCAGACGCCGAACCAGCGCAAGAAGATAATCTCGTGGTTCCAGAATACTGTCATGCCCATTCTGGAGCCGTCCGGCCAGCTGATAGTCTGCATGACCCGCTGGCATAAAGACGACCTGGCCGGGCATATTATGTCCGATCCCGGCTTCAAGAACTGGCACGTAATCGAGCAGCGTGCAGAATGGACTGATGAGGCCGGTAAACGCCAAATCTTATTCCCTGAAAAATGGTCACCGGAAGCACTGAACCAAATTAAGGCCAATATGGGCAGCCAGGCCTACCGTACGCAGATGCTCAACGATGTCGCCGGTCAGGAAGGCTCGGATTTCAAAATTGAATGGCTCACCGCCTGCCGCTATGCGGAAAAGCCGAAGGACATGAATATTTACATAGGCGTGGACCTTGCGGCCGGCAGTGCTGAGTCCCATTCGAAGTTCGCCTATGTGGTCCTGGGAATCCCAAAGGGCGACAAAGACGCCTATGTGCTGGCGGCGCATAAGGACAGCATCCAGTTCCCGGAGCAGGTAAAAACCATCAAATGGCTCTGCAAGTTCTATGAGCCCACCGAGGTGGGCATCGAAGCCAACGCCTATCAGCAGTCTATGCTGCAGGTGTTGCGAGTGGATGAGGAGACATCCCGCCTGCCGATAAAAGGCATCACCACTCAGGGCGACAAGCAGCGACGCATCAGAGGGCTGGCGCTGCTGTTTGAAAACAGGGCTCTCCGGCTGCCCGAAAGCTTGCCGGAGCTGGAAGAGGAACTCCTGCATTTCCCATTGGGTAATGACGACCTGCTGGATGCGCTCTGGCTGGCGATGGAGGTCCTGCGAAAAAAGAAGGTGCCGCCGAACATCAGATATGTCTCTGATTTCGGCCAGAGCAGATACAATGACTATATCTAATGCGGATGATAGCGGCTTGTCTATAAGACTCGTCAGTAATGTGACTGGCCGGGAATTTGTCGCGGCACATCATTATGCCGTCATCTGCCCCCCCATCACGAAGATAACCTACGGCCTATTCAAAGGCGAGAAATTGGTAGGCGTTGCTCTCTGGGGCTTCGGCACCCGGCCCATGCACACCATCCGAAAGCTGTTCCCGTCCCTGAGCGTGAATAATTATCTGGAACTTAACAGGTTCTGCGTCCTGGACGAGATGCCCCGGAATACCGAGAGCATGTTCCTGAAGCAGTGCTGCCAACATATCAGGCAGGATTTTCCGAATGTCCATGTGCTATTCAGCTGGGCCGACGGCCTCAGGGGCAAACCCGGCTATGTCTACCAGTCGGCCAACTGGCTATACGGTGGTTTTATTAAGAGCCAATTTTACTGCACGGGAGACGGCGAAGTGGTTCATCCCCGGCTTTTGATTACCCGTTACGGGACGAGAGCCAACGAATTCACCCGTGGTATCGGCCTGACCAAAATATCAGGCTTCCAGTTCCGCTACTGTAAATTCATGTGCTCGCATAAACTGCGAAAGGCCTTAATCAAGGAGTCGCCGTTTAACTGGCGCAGCAAATATCCGAAGAATGGCGATTTGCGGTGGTGGATAGATGCGGAGGAGGGCTCAAGAGAGAGCCGTGAGGTTCCCATCCTCAAGGGGTCGGGGCGGTTCCGGCACTCCGCTGGGATTTCAACGGGGGACACGCTATGGGCATAAGGGAACAACTGATAAATGCGCTATTCGGCGGCGTGATCCGTGCCGAGGTCGAGAAGTCGTCCAAACAGATAATCTCGTATGTCACCGGCCTGCCCGCCACCGGCGACGGCATCCTGCCAGATATCGACTTTGAGATTTTCAACCAGATGTACGAGCAGACCTCCTGGGTCCGCGCCGTAGTCGGGGTTATCTGCAAGGCTGTAACTGCCCGAGGCTATTCGCTGGCACCCGCAAAGGTTAATGCCGACCCAAAGAATGCTGAAACTCTGCAGGAGTTCTTTGCCAACTGTAATCCCAACGATACCCTGCTGGAGATACTGGACGATATAGCTCGCGACGTTTATGTGTTTGGGAATGCGTTTCTTGAAGTGGTTTATGGCCCGGACGGCAAACCACGCGAGTTGTGGAACCTCGACGCGACCAGCATACGGGTAAAAGCAGACGAGCACGGTTCCATTACAGGTTACATCCAGGTCCCGCGGAACCAGCCGGGAAAGGTCGAATTTAAAACCAGAGAGGTTATTCACTTCAAACTGGGAACCAAGGGGGCTACCCTATACGGCCTTTCCCCGCTGGCTTCGCTGATACTGCCGGTGACGGTGGACAAATACGCCCAGATATACAACCGGGCGTTCTTCCTGAACGGCGCGAAAATCCGGGGCGCGTTCATCATGAAAGACGCGACACCGGAGCAGGTGGACCGCAACCGTGACTACATGGCGGCCCGCGCCAAGAATCCGGATATGGCGCACTCAGACCTCGTGCTGGAGGGCGACATCGAGTTCAAACAGATAAGCACGACCCAGAAGGACATGGAGTTTCTGGAACTCAGGGAGTTCACCCGGAACGAGATCCTGGCCGTTTATGGTGTGCCGCCGAGCAAGGTCTCTATAATCGAGACCGGCAATATCGGCAGCGGCAGCGGCGAGCAGCAGACGGCGACGTTTTACGATGAGACTATTTCGCCCTTCCAGATGCGGCTGGCGGAGAAAATCACAAAGCACGTCATCCGGCAGGGCTTCGGCATCTCGGACTGGTCGTTCCAGTTTAATAAGCGGGCGATAGACGAAAAAGACCAGGCCGAAATATTTAACATCTACCTGCAAAACGGCGTTTTCAGCCCGGATGAGGTCCGCAGGATTGTAGCGCCACGAATGCCGGAGATGCAGAAATCGCTGAACCCGCGCGAGACTATCGCCAACGCCACCCGTGCCGTAGTTGCCCTTGAGAACAGGTTTGTTGACGCGGTAAGGGCCATCTTCCGCAAGATAGGCGACGTGGTGAAGGCAAAACTGCCGGGCCTGAAACGCGAAGGCGACCTGGAGGTCCTGCTCCAGCTGGTGGACAAGGACAAGGTCGCCAGGACCATAGAACGGTTCGCCCTGGAATCCGCATATAAGGGGCTGGAACTATCGGCACAGCGGGCCGGGCTTGAGGGCATTGAGGACTTAAGCCATGCGGCACATGAGAAACTCAAAACCGAGGCCTCAGCGCTGGCCGATGACCTGACGCGCGGCATGGTGGACCGGCTCCGGGAGGAACTGTCGGCCGGCATCAGGGCAAATGAGACCATCCCGCAGCTTATAAAGCGCATTGATACCTGGGTCGGCAGCCAGACTATCACGATAAAGCCGGTTCTGGATGCCGATGGAAATATCATCAGAGCCGCCAGCAGCCGGGTAATTGGCAAGAATGTGCTGGCCGAAGTGATAGCCCGCACGGAGGCCAACCGGGCCTATAACGCCGGGAATTTGGACGCGCTCAAGCAGGCTGGCGTTGAAAACGTGCAATGGCTACTGGCCTCGGACGCCTGTAAAGAATGCGCCGAGTTGGCTGAAGTTGCGCCCGGAGAGAAGCTCGGCAAGATTATGGCGCTGGATGATGCACAGGACATGCTGCCCGCGCATCCAAATTGCCGATGCACATGGGTTACAGTACTGGAGGAAAAATGAGCACTGAAACGATGAAGATTGATTTTGCGGACTACGGACAATTGTTCCGCTCGGACCCAGCCAAACTGCCGGACCAAGACCTGCTGGCAATGGATTTCATTCTGCACAGGGCATGGGCCATGCTGCAGGCGGGACATAAGGTGTTTGATGAAAAGACGAACTGGGACGCGCAGGATATTCTGGTTCTGCATGTCATAGTCCTCCAAGAGATGAGCCGCCGGGCCTTTCAGCATACGATACAGGACAATTTGCAGGAACAAACCCTGGCTATTATAGCTGACGAAACCGACGTGGAAGCTGAGGAGGATGCCGAGAAGGGTGTGCGGCAGGCCTTCGGCTCCTACGGTGGCAAGCGCTTCCTGGCTCACCGCATCGCCTCGTATATCCCCCACCACCGCACATATGTCGAACCGTTCGCGGGCGGGGCCGCCGTTCTCTACGCCAAAGACCCGTCGCCGCAGGAAGCATTGAATGACCGCGACGCGGAAATAGCCTTCATGCACAAATTCATCCGCGACCACAGCCAGGAGGACACGAACGCTCTCGCAAAGCGGGAGTGGACAATCCTCAGGGAGACCCACGAACGGCTTAAGGCTATGAAGCCGGAAACGGATCGGGACAGGTTCTATAAAGCGTTCTATCTCACACGATCCTCTTACGGCAAAATGCGCGGCGGCTCATTTAATCCCGCTAACGAGGGCGTAAAAATAGACTTTCCGAACACAGTAGAACGCGCTCAGGAGCGCCTGCGCAACGTGGCGGTCAGCAATAAAGACTACCTGCAAGTCCTGAAGGAGTATGACAGCCCAGACACGTTCTTCTATATGGACCCGCCATATCCGGACAAGTTCAACCTCTTCGATTTCGGCTTCAAGGAGGAAGAATTTCTGAAAGCTGTTAAAGCCCTCAAGGCAAAATGGATTGTCTCATACCCATCGGAACATGCCAAGGTTTTCAAAGGCTATCACGTCTATATCGTGAAGCGCCGGAACCAGATGCGGGGCCCGGGCGGCAACAAGGAGTGGGTTACAGAAATGATGGCCTCCAATTTTCCCTTGAAGCCGGTGCATCTCTACATAGAAAAGGATGCATTGCCGGAGCCGGAGTCAATAAACCAAATACCAGAGATTTTCCCCCATTTGGTTGATCCATTGGAGAAGATACGCGGCGCGTTCAAAAGTCCGGGCGGCAAATACCGGCTATATAAGAAAATCATCTCCCTCATCCCGGAGCATAAAACTTTCGTAGAAGGATTCTGCGGCGGCGCACAAGTGTTTTTCCACAAGAAGCAGTCGGACACGGAGGTGATGAACGACATCAACTCTGACCTCATATTCGCATACCGCTTCATCAAAGGCATGTCGCCGGAGGATTTGGCCTGGCTTAAGAAACAAAACTGGATAATCTCCAAGGCGCACGCAAAGAAGGTGTTTGAATCTGTGCCCAAAACGCCCAGAGAACATTTTTACCGTGTGGCATATCTGAATAAGGCCACATACTGGGGCCGGACCGACGTGATGGAAGGCGTCCGGAATCACGGCTCAAGCGGCGAAGGGATGCCGATAAGGCTCGTAGACCATCTGCCGGAAATACAGGAGCGCCTCAAAAGCACAAGACTTCATTCGTGGGACTGGAAAGAGGTTATAAAGGAATACGACTCGGACAACACCTTCTTTTACTTGGACCCGCCCTATCCTCTCCACTGGCCCAAGGAAGGCGGCAAGCATGGCTCAAAATTCTTCAAGGAAGAAGATCTAGTCCCGACACTCAAAAGCATAAAGGGCAGATTCCTCTTGAGCTATGAGCTGGAAAAGATAGGGCTGTTCAAGGGATTTAAGACGTACCGCATCAAGACATTATGGACGGGAGTGCATCACATGGGAGCAAGGAAGAAGTATGAATTGTTAGTGGCGAACTATCAAGTCATGCCGATGGACATCTATTTGGAGAAATTGGCACAGACTAGTGTAATGGAGACACACCCAAAATAGAATAATTCTCTAAATACTTTTGCGCCGAAATATATTCACCAACCGATTTCGCATCACTCATTTTTTCATTTGCTGGTTTTGCATTTAACGCGAACTTATAGCTATCGCTTTTGGAAAATCCCTTTTTGCGATAAAAGTATTTTAAGGCATCAGCAACGATGCCTGCAGGGAACACATACACATCAGGGTGTGGTTTGGCGGTTAAATCCACACAACACACCCACCTACGCTCTAGTGAAATAACATCATACTGCGGATTAGCATACTTCTTTTGAAGCGCCCATCTTCTGGGATACGACGCGGTCGATTTCACCTCTATAAAAGCATTGTTGCCATTTTTGTCAAAGACCAAGAGATCGTAGCCGATAGTTGCGCCCCATTGCAATGACACCATGTATCCGCGCTGAGTCAATCGTGATGCGACAAGGAACTCACCTGCAAGTCGACTTAGATTTTTTCGCTCGTTGGATATCTTTTTCATGGATTACTCACACAGTGAAATCTGCTTTAAAAGCTCATCAAGAAGTTCATTAAAGTCCTGGTTAAAATCTATCTCCGCACCAGGCTCAACATAAAGCCAGGTTTTGCCTGCGCAGTGGAAATATTTAATGCGTGATTTTGATAAGTGAGGGGTGTATTTCTTAACGCTTTCAGGTCCGGTATTTATTCCAGCATAAAATATAGCTGGCAGGCTTAGTTTATATGGCTCCCACCATACTCCGATTTCAATTATGACTTCTTGTTTGATATTCTTAAATTTCCCATACAGCAGGGCATACGACCAATAGCCATACCCCGTTCCCTTTCCAGTGTCATTATCAAACGCGGTCCGTTTCTGTGATGGAGTGAAACTTTTCCAGTCTGTGCGATCTCTTAACACTTGCTCAATACGTCTCGGCATTTCTGCCTGAAACCTTTCCAATGTGACAAGAGCATCGATGTAACACCCAACCCCTTCTTTAAGGAATTCCTCGTGTGTTTGGTTCATTTCATTAGTCCTTGCTCCAGAATTTCCATCATTTTACCTATCCCACTATATTGTTTAGGCAACTTTCCGGCTTTAGGTATTACCGGAAAACCCAAGATCTTTTGTTCAATCGATCCGCAAAAACCATGCGCATAGGAACACCATCTTAAATCCTCTTTTTGACGCAGTATGGCTTTTCGAAGCGCAATAGTCACGTCCTCCCAAAATACTTCCTGAATTTTAATAACCCCTTGGACAGTACCCACACATTCTTCCCATAACTCGCGTGATTCGCGAGGGATTAATATATAGTCGGACCAACAATGAGAACTACTATCCGAGTGTTTTCCATGCAACTCCGAAGCAGTACTAAAAGTTTTCAAAAAGCTCTCATCCCATAATTTAACTTCTAAATGCGTGGAGTGGCCTTCATCCCAATGTATGACCATATCGGCGCGATGCGTCTCTGTAGATTCCTCTCTGATTACTTCAGGATGATGATATGGATTGTTCTGTATTTCCAATTGCGGAAACAACTCAGCGGCAAAACCGACGTCTCGAGAAGTTTGTAGCAAATATCCCAGCCAATCAGACCACGCCTCTTCGCGACTTAACCGCAGTGGTCTCAGACTTTCAGAATTGATCCGACAGGGATCTCCCCCATATCTCTCAAACACACTATCCCATTGGGTTAACAAGTCTGGCAATTTGGAGTAATCCTGCTCAAAACACTGCAATCCGAGTAATCTAAATCTTTTTGTGGCATCCCAGTCCTTCGACTTAGAAGGGCCCAATATCGCTTGCCAGTTTTTAAATACTTTCCATTGTGGGACTACTTTCATAACCGATTTCCCCTTTAGCAGATTTTAACATTTTGACTATGCAAACTGTTTAAACAGTTTTATGGACAAACGCAAGCCGATGCATTAGAATTTATATATGCCAGAAATGCAGGCGCCGGAAACACTGGAGTCTAAATTTGAGGAGCTTACAGCACAGCTCCGCCGGGAGCGTTTCTACGGCACACTCGAGGTCCACTATCAAGATGGCCAGCTTGTGCGTGTAAAGAAGCACGAAACTGTCCTCGTAAAGGACATGCGCAGTTTGCGGGAATAATTTTTTAGCGCTGTCGAACTGAGTCGAAGCGTTGTTGGTCCCAGTAGCATCGGGACCGGCAACGCTTTTTTTGTTTTGGGTAATCATGAAGAACGAGAACACACTGCAGGAAAAAGTCGGGTTCAATTTCCCGGTACAGGTATTGAAATATGCCGAGGAGGCTGGCGAGTTCCACGTGGTGGGCTATGCTGCCACGAGCGATTTCGACTTGCAGGGTGACATCATCACCGAGGAGGCCTTGAAAGCCTCATCGCTGGACCTGCTGAAAAACTCCACCGTACTGCTCAACCACGACATGAAGCTGCCCATCGGCAAAGTTACCAAGGTCGAATTCGACCAGCATGGCCTCTTGATAGACGCGCTTATTTCAAAGACCGAGCAGGACATCATCCAGAAAATCAAGGAAGGCGTCCTCAACAAGTTTTCGATTCGCGGACAGGTGCTGGAACGGGAAAGACAGTTCTCCCCGGAACACGACCGCATGGTCAACATAATCCAGCGCATGAGCCTGGTTGAAGTGTCGCTCGTATCGGTCCCGGCAAACCCGGAGGCAAAGGCTATCGGCTGGTATATAGCGAAAGCCCTTGACGAAACAGAAGAACAAGGAGGCAAAACAATGCCAGATGAAGTGATCATAGAGGAATTACCGGCGCAGGACGCAAATCCCGCGCCGCCGCCTGCCGCCGAGCCGCCTGCCGCACCGGCCCCGGAAGAAAAGCCCAAGCCCGCCGACGCGGTCGCGCAGGTGCAGGCGCAGAAACCGGCTGAGATCCAGAAATCGGATGTCGGCGGACTGCTGGATAAGCTGATAACCATCGGCGGCCAATCCGGTGTTATCGCGCAGCAGCTTAAAACGCTGCTCAAACCGCCCACCGCAGAACCGGCCCCGGCGGCAGTCAAGCCGGTCGAACCGGCAGACCTGGCCAAACTTATCGCAGGTGAGGTCGCCAAGCAGCTGGAGTCCGCGCTAAAAGCGGTTCCCACCCTGCGCAAAGGACTTGTCCAGCCGGATAACGAGGCCGATGAAATCAGGAAGCAGTTCGACAGCCTGCCACCCGAGAAAAAGCTCCGGGCGGTACTGGCGGTTCGGGACAACAAATAGGAGGAACACAGAATGAATGATTTGGAACAGCTCAAAAAGGCGTTAGACATGGCAAACGCGGGCGGTGCGCTCCAGCAGCCCATGGTGGACAAGGTGCTGCAGGAACTCATCGAGGTCAACAACCCGCTGCGTGTGAACCTGCCCCGCAAGCCGGGCTCCGGCTCCGCGTGGATACTGAACCAGCGCACCTCAAGAGGCGCGGGCGCCAGTTTCGTGAACGACAGCGAGGAACCCACGGAAACGCAGGGCAGCGTCGCGCAGAAGACGTTCCCTTATGCGAGCATTCTGGACCGCCGCAAGATTACCCGCAAACTCCAGGCAGTAGGCAAAAGTATGCTGGATGTGGAGGCAGAGGAAGTCGAGAACGGCCTGCAGAACGTGCGGGATACCGAAGAAAACGCCCTAATCAACGGGGATGCTTCTATCAACAACAAGCAGTTCAACGGCATCCGTAAGCTTATCCCAAGCGGCCAGGTGGCGATTGCCGGGGCAAACGGCGCACCGCTGACCCTTGAACTGCTGGATGCGGCCATAGACCTCAACCGGGGCAATCCCAACATGATCATCATGTCGAAAAAAGCCAACCGCAAGCTGAACGGGCTTCTGCAGGCCCAGCAGCGGTTCACGGACACGATGGAGGTCAAAGGCGGATTCCGGGTACAGAGCTACAACGGCATCCCGATCTTCCGGTCCATCTGGATATCGGACGCGCAGACGCAGGGCACCGCCACCAACTGCACAGACATCTTCGTGCTGGACACCTCCTCCGTCTGGATAGGCGAGCTAACGCCGCTGAAAATGCTCCGGCTGGCGCAGAAGTCCTCGCAGGGCAGCGAGTTCGACATCTTCGAGGATATCACGCTGGTTCTGGCCAATGACATCAAAGCGTCCCGGCTGGCCGGTGTGACACTGTAAGGAGGCCGGATGTTCAGACTTAAAAAACTGCATCCCCCGTTCGGGACCAAGGAAGCGCCGGTTATCGAAGCCTCCTATGCCGAAGGCACGGTCGAAGTCGTAGACGGCCTGTGCAAGGTAAAACTGCCGGAAACAAGGGACCGACTGCTTAAAACCGGCTATGTAGAGCTTACCACGGAGAAACCCGCACAGCCGAACGGGAAAGGCAGGAAAAGGAGGTGAGTGCCCGTGGCGCATCCGTTCCCCTTACCACCGCCGCCCAATTTCAGGGTGGCGCAGGTCGAGCCGACGCATATCCGGCTGACATGGTCGGACTACCCGCCGGAGTTTATCGCCAACCGGCGATTACGCGGCTTCCGGCTCTATAAATCAGCCGTGGCTGGCGAGCTTGGCAGGCGCATAGCGGACGAATCAACGTTGAGCAACGGGGTTTATCAGTATGACGATAATGAGGCTGATGCTGGTTTTGATAGGTTTTACATTCTGGTAGCGGTTGAGGACACCGGCTGGGGCAACGGCACATATGGCATCGGCCCCTATGGCCAGCCAGATGCAGGCGGGTTCGATTTGATGCCGTATAACTCCCGGCCTTGGGGAGCGCCAGTCAGAGGATTCGGTGAAGCGCCATTTGGCGCAGAAGCATTTGGATTTTGAGGAACTTACATGGCTGAAACATTTACAGACAAGCTGAAACTTTCAAAACGCGACACCGGCGACCTTAACTGGGGCCAGGGCGCGAACGCCAATCTTGAGGCGTTGGACGCGCATAGCCAGCAGGCCTATCTTCGCCCACCTAGGACACTCCTCTCCACGTTAGGGAATGGTGGCGTTGGGGCCAATATATCAGGCGGAATAGCCTATTTTTACAAGATTACCGCGATCAACGCGGCAGGCGAGACTACAGAAAGTAAAATCCCGGCAGTAGTTGAAGCGCAGATAACGCAGCCTGCCACACCGCTTCCCGTTATCCTGCAGTGGGAGCCGGTCAAAGGCGCATCCGGTTACAAAATTTATAAAGCGACAGCCTCAGGCCAGCAGAAATACCTGGCCTCCGTTTCAGGCGAAGCCACCGTCACATATACTGACGACGGGAATACCGCAACCAACCCGGGGATAGCGGTACCCACCGCTAACAGTGCCCGGACATCGGTTTCCAAGATAATCGCGGGTAATAACATCACGCTGACACCCACTGATGGCACGGGGGATGTAACGATAAACGCGACAGGCGCAGCCGGTCCCGCCGATGCGTCGGACACTGTAAAGGGCATAACAAAACTCTCAGTCACACCTGCCGCCCCGACTAACCCAATCGCGGTCGGAGACAACGACCCCAGAAATAGCAATTCAAGAGCGCCAACCGGGAGTGCAAGCGGAGACTTAGCTGGAAATTACCCAAGCCCGACGGTCGCAAAGTTGCAGACCAAAGCAGTCTCAGCAACGGCACCGGCGGACGGACAGATATTGAAGTATGTGTCCGCCAATTCGCAATGGGAGCCAGCGACACCGGCAGCCAGCGGCGGAGGCTATGTCAAAGTGGTTGTCGCCGCGCCGTCCGGCGTCGCCGCAACCGACCAATCCAATATTCAAACCGCTTTGAATTCTATTGGGACAGACGGCGGCATTGTCCTCCTACGGGAAGGAATTTATCAGTTAACGGGCGCGCTGACGGTCAAGCTTAAGACCAGAATTCAAGGCCAGGGAATGGATGTGACCGTTCTTAAGGCTCCCAACCTGGCTCTAAATGCCAGCCTGTTTGTGAGTTCTACATTCCCCAATCCGTCCCAATCCATTGAGTTTTTGGATGTCGGTTTTGACTGGACTGCTGTTCAGGGAGAAGATACAGCACTGCTCTCCGGCACAGGCGGCGGCACCAATACCATCGACTTTGTCAAAATCCTGCGCTGCAGATTCAAGGGACACACCTATACGCTAAGACTGCATATGACGAGGCTCGCCAATGGCTCAGCATATGGTTGGGAGATCGCCCACTGCGTTTTTGACGGGAACCAAAGGACAAATTTCCATTTCCTGAGCACTGCCAGCGTGGGCATGGTTTTCAAGACCAACATCCACCACAATATCTTCAAAAATTCATACACGGAAGGGATATTCGTTCAGCTGCGGACACAGGACACTGTTTTCACGAACAACATCATCCATTCCCAGGCGGCGGGCGCATTGCTGGTGGAACGCAGCGATTCATCAGCGTCATCACTTGACTCAATCGTCAGCTCCAACATTATTTACACCGGCGCGGGACAGATGGCGCTTTATATCAGGGGCCCGAACGGCTCCTTTGTGGGTAATAAACTAGTCGGCGGCGGCAAGATTCTGCTGGAAGCCAACGGCACTAACAACCTCGTGGAAGCCAATCATGGCGACATTGAGCTGAATTCCGGAGTGTACGGCAACAGCATCATCGGCAACAAAGGCACGTTGACCGATAATTCAGGCGCGGCAAATACGATAGTATCCACTTTCGTTTCGGGAGTAAGGAAATCAGGCGAGGCCGCCCCGCTGGCGGGCGACGTGAAACTTGAGGCGGGCAGTAACATTACCCTGACGCAGGACGCCGTAAACAACAAAATCAGCATCGCGGCCAGTGTTGGGGCTTGGATAAAAGTTCACGAGGAAATCCTGACCAGTACCGCCAGCCAGTTCTCGGCCGTCACGGGGCTCGATCTCGACACACACAAGCTTTACAGATTCATCCTTTCTATCAGGGACAAGTCGGGAACCGCAGGTGATCTCGAAGCGCAGCTCATAATGAACAACCTGACAACCCTTACGAATTACCAGAGCCGCAGACGGATTTACGGCAACGACGGGACTATAACACTGAACGCCGCCGAGGCTGCGCCGGTTATAACGAAGCTGGATGACCACGCTTTTGTAGAAGGCTACATCCACAATCAGTCAGGGAATGACTATACCTGCCTTATCGCAAAAACGCATAAAGGCGTCCCGTGGTACTGGAGCATGGAAGATGTAATACTGACCACATACAACATCGTCGGCATAAATCTCACACAGATTCAGGTTAAATCACACGACATAACGAAATATTTCGGCGCGGGGTCATGGCTGAGGATATTAAGGCCCGCGTAACAAGGAGAAACTAAAATGGCAATAATTGAATCGCAGTTATCGCAGCAGGTCGTAGGCAATCTGGCGGCTGATATCTTGTCAGCCGAACCGCCTGTACTGGGGCTTATTCAAGCCAGCCAGTTTATAGACGGTTTAACACCCAAAGGCAAGACGCGACTTACCTTAAACTGGACTGCGCCGACCAAAAACGAGTTTATAGCTGGCGAACTGCTCAAAAATCCGGACGGCACACCCGATCTGTCAGACGGCGTGGCTAACGCGTTGCATGAAATGCAGTTCGACCCGATAGTCGCCGGTTCCTTTGGCGTCTTTGAGCGCACAGGTGCGTCGGTGAGCGTTAAAACCCTTTCCGCTTCGACAGTACACGGCCAGCGCGTGATAAACATCGGCACACCTGTTCCGGGTGATATCATCGCGGGGGCCAAGATAGTCATAGACGATGGCGTGACGAATAAAGAGGAATACGTCGAGGTTAAGGCGGTGAACACGCTGACCGGCGATGTAACGCTGGTCGACGGGCTGTTCTACCCACACGCCTCAGGCGCGGCAGTTAAGCAGGTTACTCTTTCGGCCAAGACTCTCTCCACGCATTACAGCCTTGAGCTGTCTACCGGCGTTCTTACCGAGCTGGCTGGCGGTTTTACGGCTGGCAACCGGCTAGTCATCCGGTATCAGGGAACGCTACAGGACCTCGACCATTACGAGCTTTACCGGGTGCCCGGCAATGCGCCGGTCTCTATCCCGATCAAAGCGAACGTGCTGGCCGCGTCTGGCGTGTCAGCGGTAAGCTCCGCTATCCCATCCACGGCAACCTCCTTCCAGGATCAGACACCACTGGACCCGGATAACGGCAAGGACTTCACGTATTACCTGTTCAGCGTGGACGATCAGGGCAATGCATCCAATCTGACCAGCGAGGTGATGACGCAGAACCAGCATCTGGCGTTTGTTGAGCTTATCCCGACTGTGCCGCAGAATCTGGCGACCGAAGTATCGTCCAACAAGGTGGTGGTCTCCTGGGATGCGCTCTCGGACCCGAACGCCAACGGCTATAACATCTTCCGTGCGCCAGGCTCCACATTCGACCCCGCGCAGGCCTTAAAGGTGAACTCCACGCTGATAGGGAAAGGCACAGGCCGGGTCAGTTTCGACGATAGCGCGAGCAACGCGTCCAACCGCAGGCCTGCCGGGGACGTGCCATACCCGCAGGACGGGCAGACTTACAGCTACAAGGTAGAGGCCGAGGACACCACGACCTACTGGACCGACGGTACGGCCAATATCCCCACACTAGACACCAGCGCCTCCAAAACGGCTGGCATCGGCGATGGGACAGGCGGGAGGTAGTGATGTCTGACGGCGAGAATCCTGTATTAAACGTCAACCGGCCAGGCTGCGCCCCCAAGGCAGTTGTGTTTATGAATAAGAACCAGCGGCCTATGACGCCTGCAGAGGCCAAGCGCGCCCGGTTCGTTAAGAACCTCAGGAACAATTACGCCCGGCTTAATGAGGCGTTGGCGTTCTTTGAATACTTCGCCGGGATCTGCGAGCTTTCCTTTGACTGTCGAGAATCCATCAGGAAAGCCAATAAGGAGGCTATCGAAGAACTCGGCAGGAAATTGGCAGAGAAGCTTGCCGAATACGATAAACGGCTTAAGGGGGATGCGTAACCCATGGCACGACTGGCGTCACTCTTGTCACAGGGAATATCGGACGTAATACCAACGTCCTACACCATCCCCGCGTTGGTTTCGGCCATGACAGGCGGCGAAATACCAGAGTCCGGCATATTGCTGGAATGGATAGAAGCCGCCACAGAAGAAATAGACCGCCGGTCAGGCATGTGCTTCCGCGCCAAGCAGTTCACGAATGTATTGGACGGTGACGACTCGGATTCCATCTTTCTGGACTGCTATCCGATACTGGAGATTACTTCTCTTGTGCTGGACGGCGATATTATCCAGCCAGAGGACTATATCGTACGGAAAAAGACCGGGATTATCCGGCTAAAAGACCGCGCGACACCTATTGGCATCGCTAACGTAATTGTCAGCGGCATACACGGCTGCCAAAAGGTCCCGGCGCTGGTTCAGAAGATAGCCACCCTGATAGCGGCAAAGACCGCCTTGTCATCCCGATTTGAGCCGTTGGTCGATAGCGAGAATATAGGCGATTTCTCGCAGACACGCTCGTTCAAGAAACTTAATGACGAGCTGGACAGGGCATGGGCCGCGCTCGGCAAACGATTCAGGGTGACGACACTATGATTGAAAAGCGGCTGCTGACCGAAACAGTCACCATCCGCAAGCCGGTCCAGCAGTTTGTAAGCGGCACCAAGCAGCCGGTTTTCAACTATGAGACAGTCGCCACGGGTGTAAAAGCCAGATTCAACCCGGGCGGGACAACGATAAATCGGAATGTGCTGGGGCAGACACCCAAAGGCTCGTTTAGGCTGTTTCTGAACCCGACCGAGCTTAAAGTGAACTATGAAATTGTCCGTGAGTCGGACGGAGAAGCGTTTCTCGTAACCGATGTTAAGAATTTCTGGAACCATCATCTGGAAGCCATGTTGGAGGAAAAGAAGTGATCCGCATCATCTTAAAGGAAAAAGGCGAGATAACCAAGACGCTACCGCAGTTGCCGCAACGGCTGCGCAACGCTATTGTGCGGGCCATGCGCGAATCGGCTGTGCTTGTCCAGAGCTACGCCAAGCTATATGCGCCGGTATTCCGAGGACTGTTACGAGTCTCAATAGCCCAGAACGTGACAGAAGAAGGCAACCGGATAACCGGCGAGGTTGGCTCAGGACTGGTTTATGCTTCCGTACTTGAGGAAGGCCGTAATCCGTGGCCCGGCGCTATGCCGCCGCCGACAGGCGACCTGCGCACCTGGGCACGGCGCAAACTGGGTGACGAACGGCTGGCATTTGTGGTCGCCAGAGCCATCAAGCGGCGCGGATTCCGGGCCCAGCCATATCTTAAGCCAGCGCTCTTGGGCGCAACGCCACGGATTCAGACTATTTTCCAGTCACGCATCCTGGAAGCATTACAGCAGGCGGGAGGTGCGACCTAATGAGTGCGCCGCGCCTCCATGAAACGCTCATAGCCGAGCGCATAGTCGACCTCATTGACCGGAACCTGTCTGAAACGATGGGCCTTAAGGTGGTCGCCATAGGCGCACTCGAGTTTTTCCCCGCTTTGGAGAGCCTGGCTGACAATGTCCCGGCTGTATTTGTAAAACCTGCGCCCGCTACCAGTCTTGAGCGCATTACGACCGGCCAGACGTACCGCATCGTCTATCATTTCCGGCTGGTGTTCGTAAAACCGTTCGGACCTAGCGAAGAGGTAGTCAAGCTCAAAACACTTGAGACGCAGAAGTTGGCTGAGCTGCTCATAGACCACGTGGACCTTGGCGGCCTGGCATTACCGAACGGACAGGTCTTGTTCTCGAGTCTGAAAGCTATCGAGTGGGAGCCGTCCGAGGATAATCTGGTCGCCACCATAAACGCCAATATGACGGCAACCGCGCTGGTATTTACAGTGGAAACGACAAGTCGCAAATAACGGAGGAATGAGAATATGCCCTATGCAATCGAAAATCAGAAATACGGCTTTAAAAAAGAAGCCACTCGCGGGATAGCCGAAGCCGCGCCGCAGAAATTCCTGGCGGTCGGAGCTGAGGCTCTGCTGGACTATAAATCGCTGCTTATAGCAGACGACAAGATACGCGGTTCCAAAGAATCATTCCCCTCCACTGCCGGGGTGCGAGAAGGCAGCGGCAAGCTGCCCGCTATCGACATTGAAGCGGATACGCTGGGAGATCTGCTACTCGGCTGTCTCGGCAAGGTTACGACCACACAGCCGGACGCTGTCAACTCGCCTACTGTGTTCAGACACACTTTCAAACCCGACAACCGGGTGCTGTTCCCGTCCTTCACATATTTTGCCGATCTCGGGCTGGGCGTTAAACGCTATCCGCTCACGGTCATCAAGAAATTGACTATGGCAGGCGCGGTTGACGGCAAAGGACAAGTCGAGGCGGAAGTGCTGTTTAAAAACGAGGAGCCGGCCGCCGCGTTCTCTGCGGTATTCGGCGCACCCAAACCGCTGATGTTCTTCCAGACCGAATTCAAACTCGATGGAGTCTTAAATCAGGACATTAAAAGCTGGACACTCAGTATAGACAACGCCTCGGCAGTGCACAGGACCTTAAACCAGTCCAGAGACGCGAAGGATATTGTGTCCACGGGCAGATTCATCATAGAAGGCGGCTATGAGATATTCTTTGAGACCGAAGCCAACCGCCAGAAATTCATTGATAATCTGCCGCAGGCAATAGACCTCGCCCTTACCGGCGACATCATAGAGGATGCGTTCAAAAACAAGTTGGAACTGAGCATCCCGAAAGCCAAATATACCGCCTATGCGTTCGGGGCGCTGGAAGGCCTGTTCGGCTCAGCTGTAGCATTTCAGGCCGAGCTGGACCCAACGCTGGGCTACAGTCTGCAGGCTATTCTCACGAATGCGGTAACGGGGTATTGATTATGAGCGAGCCGATAACGGCAGCCGAGCTTAAAATACGGCTGAACCGCGAGAAAGTTGTCGAGGTCTGCGGCCTGGCGTTTAAAATACGCCGGGTGCCGCTGCTATTCCTTGGCGATGAGACCGCCGATTTCTGGACGCTTGCCCGACAGGGCAAGGACGCGCTCGCAAAGCGCATGAATGAGCTTATCGCCAATCCCAAGCTGCCACAATTCCGGCGCGTGCTGCTATACGGCGTTCTGTCACCCAAGATATGCGTTGGCGACGAGGACAAGACTGCGGTTCCTGTCGACGATGTGTTGGCCGATTACCCGCTCGCGGTCGGGCTTTATGTCGAGATAATCAATTTCACACTTGCTGCCATAACCAAGGAGGCTTAAGTTATGGCCGGCTTCGAGATAATCTTCGAGGCCATTGACCAGGCCTCGCCCGCCATACAACGGCTGTCACAGCAGTTGCTGGATGCCGCACAGCGCTCCGATACATTTGCTGGCGTAATAGAAAAGACCACAGCGCGGGCCGATAAGGCGTTCGCGGCACTCCCCCCCAAAGTAAACGCAACGGCACAGTCAATGACGGCTGTGCAAGGTGCGGCCAATCAACTTCTAAATCAGCTGGCCGGGTTTGCCACAGTTGCTGGCATCTCGGCATTCTTTAAATCCACAGCAGACGCGGCATTGAGCGAGGAAGAAGCATTGCGCCGCCTGCAATTCGCGGTGGAGGCGACCGGTGGCTCTTTCGGCAAAGAAAAAGACAGGATCACGGCATTTGCGCAGGAACAGCAGGCATTAACCCGATTCTCGGACACGGAAACATATGACGCATTAGGCAGACTGACGCGTGTGACTGGTGATGCTGGCCAAGCTATGCAGGGCACAAGGCTCGCGTTCGGGCTGGCCTCCGCCTCAGGCAAGGATTTAAACACCATACTGGAACTACTGGGCCCGATACTGAATGGCGATGCATCACGCATGCGCGCGCTTAAGACCGAGTTCGGCGCGTTCATAGGGGATGCCAATACCGCGCAGGGCGTAATTGATGTCCTGTCCCAGAGGTTCGCAGGCGCGGCCGAGAAAGAAACCGGCTTTGCCATGCAACTGGCTTCATTACGGAACCGGCTGGACGATTTTAAGGAAGTTGTGGGCACGGGCGTGCTCCCGGTTTTCAAGTTTCTTCTTGAGGCGGTTCTTAAGGGCTCGCAGTTCTTTGAGGTACTTGGCGTGGTTATCGCCAACTGGGGCGCGAAGGCGATGGCTATCTTTGAGCAGACTGCCCGGGGCTGGGGCGCTATCTTCAAAGGAGAGTTCAGCCGCCTGCCTGATATCGTGCAGGAAGCCAACACAAAGATACAGGCCATCGAGGAAGCGTCTGTAGAGCAGGCAGCGGAGGTTCAACGCCGCTATTCCAACGAACGCCAAGGGCTGATAACGCAGGAGGCCGAGATCAAAGTCCGGGTTACTCAAAAATCAATCGAGGAAACCCGGCGCGAAGCTGATGAGAAAAAGCGTCAGGGGCAGGATGCGCATGACAAACTGACCCAGCTGGAAGCAGAGCGACTGGACTCGGAAGGCCGAAACCTTGAATCCCGCCTGCTACTCATAGAGCAGGAGAAAACCCAGCGGTTCCAAATGTTCGAAGAGCTGCGCAACAAGGGCCTGATAACCGAGGACGAGCTTATGGCGGCCCGCCTGAACGCCTCAGCCATCGCGATATCGGAATCCCAAAGAGTAAGAGATGCCATCAATTCAGACCTTATAGTAGTGCGCGACACACAAAAAGCGGTCTCAGATGCTTTCGCCTCCTCGTTTTCCGGCGCGGTAGCAGACATGATAATGGAGGGTAAGAGTTTTGAGGAGGCCTGGAAATCCGTAATGAATACGGTTTTAAGGACGGCTATTGAAACCTTTACCCGTGTGGCCGTAGAGCGGGCTCTGGCAGATTCCGCAGTTTCATCAGGCAGCGCCGCCGGTGGGATGGGCGGCGGGCTGTTAGCCGCCGGGTTTATGGCTGTCGCACCATCAGTATCAAAAGGCTTGAAGAAGATATTCGGCTTTGCCGAGGGCGCTATTGTCACAAAGCCCGTCCTAGCAACAATCGCTGAAAACGGCCCGGAAGCAGTTATCCCGCTTAACCAGTTAGGGAACTATGGTGGCGGCATAAGCGTCTCGGTCACACAGCATAACAATATAACGGTCTCCGGCATGGGCGATGAGCAGGTGCGGCAATTAATGCGCCGCATGTCGGAGGCAACGCGCTCCGGCGCGGCAGAAGGCGCGGAGCTGGTGAAGTCTATCCTGGCCAGGCAGGGCCGGTTGTCGCGGGAATCGGTATGAAAACAGTATCACAAGCCTATAAAGCGGCGCAGGCATCAAATCTGATCTACCCGGTCCGGAAGGTGGAGCTTTATAGAAGGCTGGCCGACGGCTCGGGTTGGGAGGCAACGGCTATTGATGTGACCACGGAAGTGGTCCAACTGGACCGGCTCTCCTGGAAGCTGGACACCGATGCCCTGAACGAATACAAGGCCTCCAATATACGCATTGAGGTGGATAACAGCACCCGCCAGTGGGAAACCCGGTTTTTGGGATTTTTGAGGTTTCGGTCTAAAATACGCATTTCTTTGGGACATAAAGCGGCGGGCCCGGACGAGGTCTTCCCGGTCTTTACCGGAGTTATTGAGGACGCGATTGAGGATTCCGGCGCACCTAAACTTCAACTGGAGGTGCAATCGATAGACCAGTTGCTTGAGGACGCAGATGCCGACAAAGCGGCTATACCGATCTCAAACGAACTGCTCGGCATAGGCGACGGTCTGAAATCAGAATTTGAACTGGCTCAAACTCCAGTCGGGCTGGTCAAAGAAGTCCGTGCAGGCGGTGAGGTCTTAAGACCGGGCACCAGATGGACAGCTTCGAACCTCAACGACCCGCAGAAGAAAGCGAAACTAAGCTTTGACACTATTCAGCCAGCCTCTGGTGCAGAGGTGCGAACCGATTATATCGCCTGGAAGCGCGACCGACAGATACACGATATCGTAAACGACCTCCTAAATAGCGTACCAGCGGTCCAAAAACTATCCGTTGAAACCGTAAATTTCGAGCCCGCCGCACAGCGGGAGCTATTACACACCTGCATAGGCGATTTCATGCCTTATAACCTGCGTCGGACCGTAATAACGCCTGAAGCCGACCCGCCGGAAGGCGACGGACAGTTAACGATAGACTCGTACGACACAATAGCCAAATGGCAGGCAGCGTTAAGCAGCAGCCGCATCAATTTTTATCGCATCGCAAACGGCATCCACCCGCGCTGGACCTCCCAGTACGAGGCCGACTACGAACCCGCGCAGGAAAAATGGACAGTCGAAGGCAACGGCGCATTCCCGTGGTTCGAGTTCCTGCCTAATGGCACCACGGCGACGCTATCTGGCAGCGTGAGAACCGTGACGCACGCGGGCGGTTCTGACTATGTCCTGCAGAATTCAGCCGAGGAGTTTACCCTGTCGCGCTGCGTCTGCGCACGGATCAGGTTTAGTTCTATAAGCGGCACAGTGACGCTCGGCACGATGGTACAGGCTTCCCCGTTTTTGGGCGCACAGATAGAATTTCTCAATCTGAACCAGGTCCGGGTGAGAACCGCAACGACCAGCGCGAATTACAACGTGAACCTGACACAGTTCCACACATTCCGACTGGCGCTTACGCTGACCAGCATATCGTCCGGCACCTGGGCGTTATTCGTGGACAGCGCACAGGTCTTGTCCGGGACTTTGGGCGCGTTTTCCAGCGGCACGTCCGGCATACGCATGCAATCCAGCGGGTCGAACACGTTCCATATCGACTACCTGCGCTATTTCGGCGTGGCGCCGACACCCGCCACCGGGAACCTTACGCTTAAAGTGGATTACGGCCCGCAACTGGCTGGGCTGACTACATTTTCACTTATAAACACGCTGGGGCCGTTCTTCGCGGAACTGCAGGGAGCAGCATCCGGCGCTCAATTCTATTATTCATGGAGCGCGGATGATATGTCTTACTCGGCCGAGACTGCCATATCTAACGGCGGCAACGTCGGTAACTGGACGAATGTCCAGTCGCCAAGATACGTCAAGTTCAGGATAGTCCTCACGGATACGCTGGAATCACTGCCTTACGGCATCAAACGCCTCTGGCTGCCCGCCATAGCGGAATCGCCGCTTATAGACGGCGGGACAGGGATCGTGTCATGGGATACCTGGAAAGCGGTCACAGAGGCTAATAACGGAACTGTCCAGCGGTTCACGGCGGCAGAGGCAAACAGCATGTCAGGTTTCAGCTTTCACAGGGCTATCGGTCCCGGAGATACGATAATCTCTGATGAGTTTGCGTTCTCAATGGGCTTCCCGCTGCCCGCCAAGATGGCGTTTATCACGCTCATGAACACCTCCGGCGTCAATCCGCCAGTATTCCGGCTCAGCGCGATAACGCTTACCACCCGGAATGTGCTGGTCTCTATGGCCAATTTTGCCAGCCGGTCGGTCCTAGAGGTTATCAAGGAGCTGGCCCGGCTTGCCGATTTCGAGATAGGCATGGACGGCGACGGCAGATTCTTCTTTAGGAACAAGGCGGCAGGCGCGACACCCGTGCTGACGCTCGACGGCTCCAATATCGAGAAAGTCCAAAGCATCTCCCCCGGCTGGGACAGGGTTTATAACAGCATCCGGGCCAGCTTCGGCCAATTCCTCAAAACTGCTGATTCCACCACCGAGGGTGACGCCGCGCCAACCTCTATCCAGCGATTCGGCGTACGCCCGCTATCAATAGGCGGCGGCAGCCTGACCTACCAGACCGACGTGGACCTGGCTTCAGTCATGGCGAAGCGTTATTTCAGCCGCTACAAAGAGCCAAAGCGCCGGGTTACGCTGGTTGCGCGGTTCATGCCGGAGCTGGAGTTGGGTGATCGAGTAACTTTCAGCGTTCCGGAGCCACGACGGATAGGGCAGACCTTCGATGCGCGGGTCCTCGGCATAGCGCACGACCTAATGAATTTTCGAACCGAGTTGGATCTACTGGAGGTATAGATGGCTATCAAGCGTATTTTAAACACCGCAGGCCAGTTCCAGGAGAATGTCGAGAACGCCAGCATAGACGTTTCCGCTATGCCCATCAAACTGGCCATGACCTATCCGGTCACAACAGCCGACGATTTTAACGACGGCGTAAAGGACCCGCTTTGGAAAGAAGTGCCGCAAACAGAGGCCATATTCGAACAGCTTTTCAATATCGGTGCATTGAACCGCTTCTTTGAGATAAACGGCATCTCACACGCGCAGGCGTTCTCTTACGCGCGGGCTAAGAACGTGACCAAGGTGACGTTGCCGTTGCGGAGGTTCGGCACATTCGTCTCCGGCGAGAACCTACTTGTGGAGATACGCACCGCCACAGCCTACTCATTGCCCACCTCCACCATCCTGGGCACGTCACAGCCGGTCGCCGCCTCCACCGTCCCCACTACCGAGGGCGCGGTAACTTTCACTTTCGCAACTCCAGTCGCCCTACAGGCGAATATTCCGTATGCCATTGTCTTGAAAGCCACCTGGGCATCGCACACCTATCCAAACGTTATCCAGTGGGGTGCGCAGATGATCAGTCCACTGAGCCCTTACAGTTCTGGTAGGCCGAGTTTTTATAGCTCCGGCACATCATCCTGGAATTACATTTGGGAATTGGTAGTCATGGATCTGAAGGACCTGATAGATTTCCATTTCCAGCTATGGGGCACGTCCCCGCCCGGAACGGCAGACCCGCCGGAGGCTGGCGGGTATCTTGACTTCGACTACACGTCCGAGACCTCGCCAAAGAATATCGAGACCTTGCGTAACTCGGCGCTAAACTCGATGGAGTGCGAGACCCGGTTTCTGTTTAGCCGCTACGGCGCGGCGGCCACGCCAAGCACCGCTAAATGGGGCTTTGGCATACTGCAGGCCAATCCAATCCCCTCGGCAGTTCCGATAGCGAACAAGAATGGCATCCTGCTGTGGGAAATGCTTGTCTCGACCTCCCCGGGAAACAGCACGGTTTATTTCACGCCGGTTGTAGTCGCCACTGGTGGCCAGGAATGGACCTGGAATGGCTCGGCATGGGTAACATTTAACCGCGCCTCACCCACCGTGATATTCCCTGTTAACACGATAAGCATGCCTTTTACCCTCTACGTTACGCAGGGCCCACTAGGCACGATAAAGATGAAGCTCATCAAAAACGATAATCCGGCACAGGTTGTTCTTGAGACAACGGACTCACCGGTTGTCAGAACCCTATCGGGCAACCGGTTTCTGGATATCGGTAATTCCGACCAGATGTATGCCTCACGTTTTCGGTTTGATTATTTCAAACTGTCCGGCACTCCGGTAGAGGCTGATTCCGGGCATGTAACGCTGCGGCACACGTTCGCGCAGAAGCATCGGGTAAGCGCGTTTACACTGGACCGGACCCTGCCAGCGCCGGGCAGCAAAATAAACGTGCGCGTCCGGGCCGGGAATACGATTGAGGAAGTCCAAGCGCAGTCATTTGGTGTTCCTTTAGCCACAACTGTTAGTGGCAGCAAAGAAACGGGGCAATTGACGTTACCTCCAGCCACTATCTTTGAAACCCAGCTGGAGTTTATTAAGGCCAGTCCGGGGCCGACACTGAACTCGTTTGATTTCACCTCGGCTCTGACCGCTGTTGAGGACGACCAGCCGATAATTCTGTCACTCGACGAGGCAGGACCGGGGCTCGCGGCGGTGACCTCCAGCGAAGAAGGATTAAACGAAACCACTAACACCAAAAAGCTCATTGATGCGGATGCAGACACGCAATGGGCCTCGCTTGTGGCCTCTGATGCGACGCCGGTGACACTGCAGGTCACGTTCCTTGGGCCAGGCGGCGGGAATGAGCTGCGCAATATCAACTGCGTTATCCTGCGCAACACCAACATAAAGGCCCTGCGGGTTTATTCCGGGAGCACAACCTTGTTTGACGGCGAGATCACGGACGACGATGCGATAATCCCGTTCAACACTCTATCCACCCCGGTTATCCAGATAGAGGCCAAGACCACCAAAGTGGCCAACCAGAACAAGAAAATTGGGGAGCTTTATTGTGGGCAGTTACTCCTCGCGCTGCCCAATTTCGAGTCGTATTCCCCGCAACGCGAACTTTTTGAGTCCGGCAGCTTCCGGACTTTGGGCGGCAAGCTCATCGCATATCGCGGCAAGAATAAATATGCGAGCCGGTGGCGGGTGACACTGGCCGACCCGGCCTCAAAAGACACTGTCGAACTGCTGTTCAGGCAGAATCCGCTTGTCACGTTCTGGCCGGAGCCGAATGCCAGACCGCGCGATCTGTTCGACGTTGGTTGGAAGATAGAGGCCCTGCCATATGCCTATACCGACGTGTTCAAGCCAGCCGGGCACACCATCGAGGCCGAGGTAACGGAAATTTAACCGCGTCAAAACCGGCGGCAATCCGGTTTATATGTATTGGAGGATAACATGAACAAAGCAAAATTGGAATTAGCCATCGATGTGCCACGATTCCGACACTGGTCGGGCATAGTCTGGCATCATTCAGCCAGCCCTGACGGCACAATGCGGGACTGGGAGGCGATACGGAGATACCACACAGCCTATCGCGTAGACGGTGACATCGTTTCGGAAGCCGAGTACAAACGACGGTTGGCCGCCGGAATTGGGAAATCATTCCAGGCGCCTTGGTCTGATATCGGCTATCACGGCGGGACGGAATGGGTCAATGGCCAGGTCGTCTTCAATTGGGGCAGGCCACTCAGCCAGATAGGCGCACATGCGGGAGTCAAAAACGCCTCCAATCTTTACAATACGGAGTACTTGGGACTATGTGCCGTCGGAGATTTTGACAAAGCACCGCCTAAACCGGAGCACTGGGAGTTCAACCTGCGGCTTACGCGCACCTTTATGGAAGCCTTCCGCATACCGGCCAGCCATATAATAGGCCACCGGGAGGTTTATGACCGGCTCGGTGTTCCCCGACAAAAATCCTGCCCCGGAAAATGCTGGGACATGGAACTGTTTAGGAGCGAACTCTGATGAACAGGATACGGCGGCTTACCCTGTCATTCGCGCGAAAAACCCTTAAAAGCGACTTCGCGCAAAACCTGATGCGGGATTTGAAGTCTCTTAGGACCCTTTGGAATTGGCTATACATGGCGCTCTATGCCTGGATTTGCATCTGGACGGTGCTGTACCACCCAGACGCCATCTCCACGGTCGTAACCATAACTGGCGGCGTCGTATCGGTTATTTTTACCGGATATGTTCTGACCAAGACCTATGAGAAAGTTAAAAACGGGAACGGCAACGGAAACCACAAGCCGCCCGGAGGAGATGGGAATGACGCTTCTGATTAAATTATTCGGGTTTGTTATCCGGCGACCGCATGAGGCCGCTATTATCTTGCTGGCCCTGCTGGTGGCAGTCTTATATTGGCAACTACGGCGAGAAACCGGTAGGTCAGAGCAACTGACCACTAAGATTGAAGGCCTGCCACCAGACACGAAGCAGACGGTTACGATATACCGGGATCGCGTTGTTACCAAATGGCGTGACGGACCCACGAAGATTGAGTATCGCGACCGCTACATTCCACCTGAAGGACATGTTGAGGTTGTGAGCAAGGTGGACCAACCGAATACGTCACCGGAGGTAGTGGTCAAGGATCGCGGCTTTACTCGGAGGTTGGGCGGCGGACTGGTTTACTCTGACAAGCTACTGCCGCTGGTAGACATTAAGTTTGTCTACTGGCGGCGATATAGTCTCACCGTCGGCATCACGCCGGGATTCGGCGGGATTGGTCTTTCACGCCACATTGAAGATTTTACGCCGTTTCAGAATCTAGAGCTACAATGCATCGCCGGTCTTGGATGGGATGCAGACCTTCACTTTGGTATTGGACTGCGAACAAATTTTTGATCAGAAGTTTCTGAACTGTTTCAAATTACTGCTTACAAAAGGCTTTTAATAGCGCTCCAATCCTTCCCCTTTGGCATTACAAAAAGGCATTTACCATTGCTGCGTTTTGCCCATAGTTCTCCGATTTGGCGTTTTTCCTTGCTATCCGGTGTGTCCCAAATATTTTCGCCTTTATATTCAACCACCAGTGTTCTACCGTCTTTTAACTGGCAGAGAAAGTCTGGGTAAAAGCGATCCGTGGCCGTCTGCAATGAGAAAGAATAGATTTTACGTTCAATATTTCGAACCCAATATTTGACCTCATCGAGCTTTGAAAGAAAAAGAGCGCAATCAAATTCTTCGCCCTCAGCTTTTAAATCCCCTATCTCGGGGAAAAAGTGCTTTGTAAGTTTAACAAAGCCGGTATAGGGCCAGTTGTAGGCGTATTTACCCTCCTGGAAAGCTATGGCATTATCAAGATTGACAGAAAAGTTATCATCATTAGATAAAAGCATTTGATGGTTTTTCCGCATTGCCTCGGCCTTGTTTTTCTTTACCAGATTTTCAAGGGCTGCCCGCAACCTAAACTTTGAATGGGCTAACTCGCTTAAAATAATTTTTCGATCACCAAGCAGATATGAAACCGCTTTATTTAGGAAAGCCGCCTTATCATCCGGCAGGATGGTAACATCTAAAATGTTTTTATCCAGCCAGGAAACAAGTTCAACCTGTGACCATTCTTTATATCCCTCAAACAATCCAATTTCCATCTCAATCTTTTCAAAATATTCAAACTCTATTCTACCTTTCTCACTGACGGCGAATTTGCCGCCGTCGGCACTCTGTCCGGAACGCTTAAATTCTGCCTCGGGAAGCTCATAAGAATAATCCACAAGCTTCCATCCTTTTTCAAGCAGATGGGTGTCCTCAAATGGCTCCCAAATGCCCGCGCTTTTATAAGCCAAAAGCGAAACTGTAAATATTTCTTTTTTTTCCGCCGGGCTTAGTTCCCTGGCTTCCCGCCCTGAATGCAGTTTGGCTATGGCTTTATGCGCTGCTTCTATACCTTTTTCGGTATGAAAAATCTTTTCAAAAGCAACTTCTTGAGGCTTGGTCAAAGTCCCTTTTATTGTAATCGAACCGGTTTCCTGCGCCACCTCTATCTTACTCTTCAGGTTATCAGGGATGGATTCCACAGAGGGCAGTTCCGGCGAGGCAAAGGTTACCGGTTGCGCCTTAAAAAGCTCCAGATCAGGCTGCCCATCCGAGATGTGTATAAAATCAGCGGCCTCCTGCTGTTCAAAGCCATTGCTAACCAAGCCGTCATGAAGACTTTTTACTGTGGCTTGAAAATCGCTTGAAGTCACATAGGCGTAGGCGACATTAAGTTCCGGGGCCTGCTTCTTTTTGGCTTTGGGCATACGCATTATGCGCCCTAAAATCTGCTCTGCTGCAGTGGAAGAGTTTGTGTTGCGGAAAGTGCAGAGCACATAAGCAAAAGGACAATCCCACCCCTCACGCAGTTTATCAATGGTTATGATAAATCTCTTATGGCTTTTTTCTGAAAGAATATTTTCACCTTTCAAGTCATCCACAGCACCAGTAGCGATAGCGATTTGCCCTTCCGGAATTTTGAAGTCATCAATTAAAGATTTTTTTACCAGCTCTGGGGAGAGGGTTTCTTTCCCCTGCTCTCTACGCTCAGCCTGTAAAAGCATCACAGGGCGGATATATTCCCCCGTTAATGCGCGTTCCGCATCGGCTTTAGTCTGTAAATTATTCAAGCGGGCAATAGCATCCCTTAATGCATCTTCCCAATTATCTCGGCGGACAAGCTCCAACGGCATTTTTATCATCTCTTCCGCCTGTAAAGAAGCCGCCGAAACACTAAACAGGACATTGCTAGGGGAAAATGTGCGATCCGGTGTGGCGGTGAGTTCTAAAATAGCGCTGGGCTCAAACCTTGCCAGGGTTTCAAAAGCTAAAGGCGTTCCTTGGTTGTGTGCTTCGTCAACAACAATAAAGGGATGGCGCATCCTTAAAACATCAACAAAAGAATGATTACCTTTTATTTCCGGGTCCTGCACGTTCTCAAAGTGAGGCATTAACACCCCGCTTTGCTTATAAACGTTGAGCCGGTCTGTATCAGCCTGTTTAAATGCCTGCATGGTGGCAACTATTATCACATTAGACCCATTTAACACAGCAGGTTGAATGTGGAGCGCTTCTTCAATACCCAGGACACTTACATCGCCTAAAGATGAAAAGACAAAATCATGCAGCAGGTTACCGGAAGTTTTTAGCGCCTGCAAGGTTTGCTCCCTTATTGGCTCCGACGGAACAAGCCAAAGGGTTACACTATGCTGAGTAAAAAGCAGGCTACGGTTGGCCCTCTCTATAGCCATACCGCCGATAAGAGTTTTGCCACCACCGGTTGGTATACGCAAACAGATATACGGGACATCTGTGAGTGTGGGCAGTGAACGATAATGTAGAGGACTACCGAACCATTCGGCAGTGGTATGTTGAAAAGCCTGTGTAGTGTTGCCAGTTGTTTTACAGATTTTGAAAAAATTCTCTAGGTGGTCCAATGCCTGCTGTTGATACTGTTTTAAAATCATAATGCGTCAACCTTCAGCTTATACGGAAGCTGTTTAAATATTATGTTTTCCCGGTTTAGGCGAGTCTCCCCTATGCGGCAGGCGGTTCCATAAACGACCTTGGGGCCAGAATGTTTCGGCAAGTGCGTCAATATTGTGGTGGTTAGAACATTGCCACCGTCTGGCGCTTTGTCTTTAAGAATACCATTATAAAGCAAGTAAACGGCAGTACTGTTATAGACACCGATCAGTGGGCTATTGGCTTTTGCGCCTTTCGGAAGTGGTTCTCCAGTTTCCGTGAAAAACACGTGCCGGGCTAAGTCATGAAACTTTACTGTGTTACGGATGTTACCTTTTTCATCAAAGAGGGCATCAGCAAGCTGACAGTATCTAAATCCACCACCAATACCTTCAACAAAATCGCCTTTTAGGTTTTTATAGCCAAGTATAACTCTTTTATTTCTCTCGGAGGTAATAGTCCGTGCTATATCGGCATTCATTTCACAAAGCACAAATCGTCTCCGGGTGTTTTCTTCTTTATTTAATTTTAAAACAGCATGTGCAGTTGTGCCCGAACCGCCAAATGAGTCCATTATTAAATCATCGGGGCCTGTAATCGCTTCAAATAATTTTTGCAAAACTTCTTCATCTTTAGGATTTTCGAAGACATCAGCCCCCATTATTTGTCGGAGTCGCTTCATTGATGCACGTCTATCTTTATAAATCACACTCGAGATAACAATATCATCCGTTTCCGATAAATACATTTTTAGTTTCGGCACTATTGATTCATCTTCCCCCCACTCCACACGCCCATCTGCAATTAGTTTATCCATGGTTGTTTTAGTTGGCCAACCACGCATAGGACGTTTACACGGCTTTTGGGTAATCGGGTGGAGAACATCGTATGGAGCACGAGTCCTACCGCTTTCCGCTGAAATGTCCCCAGCAAAATACACCCCTTTTAAATCGACCTGCTTATAATGGCGATGAGCCCAGGATGGATGTTTTTTCCCTATCTCAAGATACCATTCCTGCAAAGCAGTGTTAATCTTTTTATAGTTGTCCCCAAACTCTTTAGTCAACTTCTCTACTTTTTCGAAAATCTCATCAAGTCCTTCTTTTCCCATTCGCCATTTAGCACCTTTCAGTTTCTGTTTGTTTTTCGCATAGCACAAAATATAATCATGTGATATTGATACAAGCCTAGAATCATTCTTTGAGGTGCCCTCCCAGATGATTTCTGCAATAAAATTCTGAGCGCCAAAAACCTCATCCATAAGAAGTCGCAAGTGATGAATTTCATGATCATCTATACTTACAAAAATTGCGCCATCTTCCCGCAGCATTTTTTGCAACAAAGAAACACGTGGAAGCATCATACACAACCACTTATCATGCCTGGTTAAATCCTCCTCCTCTTCTCCTACCACTTTCCCAAGCCAAGCCCGAATTTCAGGGCTGTTAACATTATCATTGTAAACCCATTTTTCATTACCAATATTGTAGGGTGGATCAATGTAAACACATTTTACCTGGCCTGCATAATATGGCAGAAGGGCTTTCAGGGCTACAAGGTTATCGCCCTCAACAATCAAATTACCTGTGCCGGGTTCGCCAACTGAAAGTTCCGGCACATCTTTTAATAGGTGGAAAGGCACATGGCGGTGATGGTTTTCAACGGCTTTTTTTCCAATCCAGTTCAATGTTGGCATAAAATTAAGATATTCCAAAGCCTTTGTGAGCTAAACGTTAATTATATTGTTTTATGTGCGTGATTACCAAAAAAAGAATCGGAAGTTTAAATTTTCTAATAGACTGCACTTAGGGGATTATTAAAACCTTGGATGTGCCTTCCTACATGAATCATGAAGCAGTTCCACAGTGACGTGCGCATAGCGTTGCGTTGTCATTATCGAGCTATGGCCCATGAACTCCTGCAAGACCCTTATATCTGCGCCACCCGCCAACAGATGTGTCGCTGCGCTATGTCGGATTTGATGCGGTGTGATCCTGCCCTGTATCCCAGCCCTCTTGGCCATTCGCTTGAGTTCCCACCAAAACGTGCCCCTGTTTAGTGACTGACCGCGCGGATTCACAAAAAGGATAGCCTGTGGTATATGCAAGCGTTGATTCCTGGCATCTAGGTAACGCAGGATGGCTTCTTTAGCCTGATTTCCAAACGGAATGATGCGCTCCCGGCCGCCCTTGCCACAGATACGCGCAGAGCAATCATCTAAATTAACTCGGTCCACCGTAAGCCCAAGCAGCTCCGATACCCGCATGCCGGTGGCATACATGAGTTCCATCATCGCTTTATTTCGAACATGGTTAAATTTACTGCCTATGGGCGCATCAAGGAGCCGCGCTATCTCCGGAACGCTTAGCGGCTCCGGCAGGCGTTGCTTAAATTTGGGTAGCTTCATCCCGATGGTAGGGTCCGCCGAGGCATGACCGCGCTCCGCTAGGAAGCGATGGAATTGCCGGATAGCTATGGCCGCCGCGAAAAGCGAACTGGACGCCACCTGAGCGTTTTTTCTGGCCTCCAGATAACCCAGGACAGATTCTCTGGTGGCGGTGGCCGGTGTGATCCCACGGGAGGCCAGACATCGCATATAGTCACGGATTTGATAACCGTAGCTGGTCCAAGTACATGGTGAGAGACCTCGCTCCACCCGCAGGTGCTGAATAAATCCGGCCAGCATGGCATCAGGAGTCATGGCGTTCCGCTCCCGGCCCACCGCTGGGCCTCCCGGTCGACCGCTTTGGCACCGCGCCGCCGGGCTTGGCGTATCTTGTAAGCCACATAGCTCTTGGCCCGCCTCAGCGATTTCCGGGGTATGGGGATGCCGGACTCGCGCATGCGGTCAAAGGCCCACTGCTCAGCCTCGTATTCCTCAACATGGCGTGGTTTGCGCCTGACCCTTGGCTCTGAGGCCGCCTGGACTGGCCCGGGGCCGCCGTGGGGCAACGTGGGCGCAAAGTGGGCGGCTTTTACATGCCCCAAGGCTACATGGGCGCATTCATGAAGAAAAATGTGCAAGGCCCGCCGGGTAACCGGCCTCGGCACCGCTATCTCGGCGGCGCTATAGGCCCTGCCTGACAGCGTTTTGCGGATGCGGACGACCCTGACCGTCGCCGGTGTATTGGTCAGGGCCGCCTGAATACAGAGTTGCCGCATCCTTTCCTTGCCCGCTTTGAGCTTCTCCGCGTATAGCTCCATTGGGTTACCCCTTCTTCTGGGCGACTTTCACACGCTTTTTGTCGTCTTTGAGCACCTGCCAGCCCTTGCGGGTATAGCTCACCATCCTGGCGCGAATGTTCGCCGCCAGGTCTTTCCCCTTGCCCGCTTCCCCGGCCTTCTTGGCCAACTCCACAGTGATCTCAGCCACCGTTTTTCCGCCAGCCAGAAGGAAAGGGTCTATTATGGCTGCCAGTGATCCTTCCTTCTTTGCTTTGGCCTTTCCCTCCGCTTTGCCCTTGCCGTTGACCTTAAGGAGCAGCTTGGAGTCCTTGCCGACCCCTTTCTCTTCATAAGGCTTCAGTTCATAGTCCCCGTTCACCATCGTGAACGTGCCGGTCGTCTTCAGCTTGATGAGGAACTTCCCATTTTTGGGCCCGACCATCGTGACCGGGATACCCGTCCGGGACAGATACATCTCGCCCACCTTCGCTTCATTTGCTTTCATGGCTGCCTCCTGGGGCGCATAGCCCCTATAACCCGCGCTGTCGCCCGCCCTTCCGCATGGCGTTGGTTGAACTCATAAACGCCGTGGTGAACTCCGCTTCTCACCGCCGCTTCCACTTCATCGCGGCGGAAGCCTAGCTGCAACGCCCGGCGGACCTGATCCGCGACCAGGTCCGTCAGCAAGGCGTCCAGCGCGTCATCATTGGGGATGTTCATTCGCATGCCTCCTTGATTACACCACCGCTCCGGCTCGAAGCCGGCCGACTTCGCTTCTTTTCCAGCCGCCGCAGGACTTCCTGCGCGCCTTTCTTGTAAACGGCTAGGCATATCAGTTCGCCGCCGTCCGCGTAAACCGCCCAATACCGGCCTCGTCTTATAATTTTCATTGCGCGACCGCCTGCTTCATCGCCTCTTTAAAATATGCGATAACCAGCGCGGCAGTCAGCTTATGCTCGCCGCCGATATGCCAGTCCACGTTATCCTTGGGGATAACGGAGGTCTTGTAATCGTAGATGGTGAAAACTAGACCGTTTATGCGCCCAAACCATTCCACTTGTATCTTCCCATCCGGGGACCGCCCGGACTGGGGCTCGCCAAAGACACGCACGAGGTCCTTGTAGTAGGTCCCGGCTGGCATGTATTCCATCAGGGCTGTTCCGTAGATATCGCCCTGCCCCATCTCCAGCTTCGCTTCCACCTTTATTGTAATATCCATAACACCTTCCCCTTATGATGCAGGGGGCAATAGCCCCGCATCCCGATATGCGGCCAACAGCCCGACCGCTTCTTTCGCAGCCCGCACGAGCTGGCCTCGCGTCTGCCAGTCCAGCGTGGAGTGGAAGATATCGTTCCGCATGATATCCTCGATGTGTCCGGCATCCTGCTTATTCGAGCCGGTGGCTTCAATTATCAGGTCTTGGTAAAGAGTCATGGCTTCCTCCCGTTTAGACAATCGGCGCGGCCTCGTAACCGGCCTTGATAAGCTTTTCAAAGTCTACCGGACGGCAGACCCAATACCTATCGTCATCACCGTGGATGATGTAGCCCGGCCACTTCGACTTGTTGCTCCAGCTTATCGCGTTCGCCAGGCTCTGGAACCGGGTAACGCGTTTCTTCAGCTCGTCGAACTTCTTGCGATTCATGTTTTTGCCCTCCTTTTCCTTCGGCCGCCCGTCGCTACGATCATGATCTACAAGGTTTCTTCGAAGAAAGCAAGGGGATTCTTCTCGTCGAGGAATGGGTCATTTTGGGACTTTTCCGCCGTTTTCCGCGCACACCCCCAGCCTCTGAATTTTACGCAGACATGGCAGGAATCCATCAGCCGGTTTCCGGGTCAGTAGATGCCACAGGAATTTGTCGAAGCCGTTCAGCACAATCTTATCCGAATAGACCTGAATGACGAACTCCGTAAGCAGCACTCTCCGCTTCTTTGACATACAGTTTCTCCTCGGGCACGTCGCCACAGGAAGGAACTTACCTTCGTCGCGGCAAAGAGTCAAGGCAAAGATAAAAAGACAGCCTGCTGTGCAGTTTTGTAGAATTAGCATGTTGGAACGGGGGCATTTATCTGCAAGAGCACATCTCTGTAAGCTTCTTTTTAGTTGTCTGGCTCTTATGTTTCCCATCAAAGGAGTTTTATGAAAAAGAATTTGTCGAAGCTGAATAAAGTGGAATTGCGCGAGGTATGGGACCATGAAGCACTCGATTTCACAAAATGGCTGGCTCAGCAGGAAAATCTTGACCTCTTAAGCGAGGAAATCGGGCTGGATATTAAGTTGACGAGGATAGAGGCACCTGTCGGAAAATTCAGTGTTGATATTTTGGCCGAGGAAGAAGGAACTGGCCGAAAGATTATCATTGAGAATCAGCTTGAGGATACGAACCACGACCACCTTGGGAAAATAATCACTTATGCATCCGGATATGATGCAGAGGTTATTATTTGGATAGTTCGTGATGTTCGGGAAGAATATCAAAAAGCTATTGACTGGCTAAATGATCACACCGACGATAAAATTAGCTTCTTTTTAATAAAGGTTGAATTATGGCAGATTGAGGGTTCCAATCCAGCCCCTAAATTCGAGACGATTGTTGCACCCAATGAGTGGGCTAAAGCAATAAAGCAAAGTGGCGCAACAGGGGAACTTACTGACACAAAGATACAACAGTTGGATTTTTGGACAAATTACAGGAAATATGTCAAAAACATAGATTCACGCGTCCGTTTGCAGACACCGCGTCCACAACATTGGTATGACGTGAGTATGGGGAGTTCAGACGCACACATCACTCTGACGATAAACACCCGAGAGAATCTCATCGGATGCGAGATATATATAAGCCGAAAAAAAGACTTGTTCGCTTTTTTACAAAACCGTAAAGCTGATGTCGAAAAACAAATAGGGCAAAAAATTGAATGGGTCGACGCAAATGTCGCTTCACGAGTAAAGATTAGAAAGGAAGTGACGGATGTTTTTGACGTGGCAGCAACCGAGGCACACTTCAAATGGCTCTATGAGAAAATGAGTCTTTTCCAGACTGTATTTGGTAAATACTTAAGTGAATTTAAGAAATAATCCGTGAAGGAAGTAAAACTTTATGAACGATACAATTCCCATCCTTTCTCTCGTCGTTGCGATACTAGCAGTTTTTATTGGTCCCCTGATTGCTTCCCATAGTGCAAAACAGCAAGTCAAATCCTCCCTCGCAATTGCAAACAATCAAGTTATTGCACCCATGCGCCAGGCATGGATCAATGACTTGCGCAATCTTCTGGCTGAATTACTAAGCAGTACGCTTTACTATTACGTTGCAGGCTATGAAAACAGGACAGATGCGGAGTACTCCAATCTTACTTTACTCGAATATCGAATCGCACTTATGTTAAATTCAGCCGAGGATGACCACAAGAAACTTGAAATATCTATTAGAAAACTGATTTCTCTACTTCAAAAAGGACACCCAGCAAATGAACCATTCCCTGACGTTCATACGGAAATTAAAACACTATCCCGCTCCATTCTTAAGCAGGAATGGAATCGAGTTAGGGCGGGCGTGAATACGTTATAAGCAGGTACAGCACCCAATCGCGTCGGGACCACATGAACTAATCGGCATACTGTGATAAACTAGTAATTAGACGTTTCAAGAGGGAACTTATGGAAAAGTTTGATGGGGAATGGGCGGGACGGATAACTATATCCAACCCGGTAAATCTCATTAACGAAATCGCGCGCCGATACTCCACGCTCGAAAGGGTAATAATGGAGTATATCGACAACTCGCTCGACGATGCCGATGATGCCGCCAAAGCGAACAACAACATTTATCCACACCCGATAGGCATCGACGTAGTTATAGATAGAGCCCGCCAGAGCATTTTAATTCGGGATAACTGCCGTGGCATGGAACTTACTACGCTGAGCAGGATCGTCCACAACATCGGAGAATCACAAAAGCGGTTCTGCCCCTGGCTCAATGGTCAATTCGGATTTGGCGTTCATGCCTTCCGTGGCTTCTGCCAAGAAATCTTTTTCCGTACCAAGCACGTCAACGATAAGCACTACCTACTTGCGATGAAGCGGGACAACCTTTGGGTTTCCAGGCCTCGAATAGAGCAGGGCGAGTTCTTCTCTGCCAGTAAGACCGGCACCGTTGTTACCCTTGAAAAGTTCGACGAAGACATCTTCGATGGTGTCACCGCAGAAGCCATTAAGGAGGAGATCGAATCCCACTTCGAGGCAATGCTGAGAAAGGATAATGTCCGTATCAGAGTCGGCTATCGAGACGAGAAGTTGCTACATTGCCGGCCTTATGACTACAGCAAAATTCCAGGAAAGGTTTTCCACGCCACCGAAAATATATCACTATATGACAATACCTTCCCTTTGGAGATTTTCCTGAAGGTTGCCGACATCCCCGTATCCAAAACACCGAGGTTCTTCGCCAAAGGCCGCAGAGTTCTATCAGTCAACGAGGATAAGTCCTTCCTTGGAAAATCCAAATATCGGACCTTCGTTTGGAACCACAACAATCTTACTGGCTATATTGAGGTTGGAGAGCTGGTCAGCCCGGTAATTACCAGGGATGGATTCAAACGCGGAAAAAATCGAACACTCTTGTATGATACTATCCTCCGATTTGAAGAAGACTTAAAGAAAGCGATTGACGACATCAACAAAAAGTATGAGGACCACAATCTAAACAAGATTGAGGACGCCATATCAAAAGTAATCCGTAAGCTGGCGAAGGAAGACTCCTTAAAGTTCATGCCGGACCATGTTACCGGAGGAAATGAAATAAGATTGGCCTCCGGTGGTGGATCGGATACTGCTGACAATGCCGGAGCAGGCACAACCCATAGCGGAACTGGCACTATTGTTAACCCTGGCGGCGCAGAGGAGGGCACAGGCACCGGGCCGTCCGGCAGTGGCAGCGGACCAACCCAAGGGACAGGTTCTGATGGCCCTTTACCAGAATCCGGCGACTCAGATCATACAGGGCATAAAGCGAAGAAAAGCGGATTTGCCATTAAATTCCTGCGCCTCCCCCCTGATGCCGAAGGAAATGTTCTAAGATCTCAATTTAACAATGGGGTGATTAGTATTAACATGGAACACCCCGATTTTGAAAAACGAATAAAGCGCACGCACCAAGGTGCGTTAAAAATAGAGGACCGCTTGATTTCATACCTGGCGGCAGTAATCAGCATCCACTACAAAGACCAGTATTACGAAAAGTATCGCAACCAGCCGGATGTTCGCACGGAGCTATTCGACCAGCAAGTAGATTTCATATTCAAACTGGAAAGCGCCCTGGCTCCTTTCTTGAAGGAAATTGACGACATTCTATTTAAGGATAGCCAAACATGAGTCTCCCTATAAACATAGACCTGGGAAAACTGATTGAAGAAATCGGCCCATTAAACAATCAGATAAGAACAGCTAATGGATACAAAAAGCTTGCGCTAATGTGGGATGTTGGCGACATTCTCTTTCAGCACAAAATTGGACAAGTCCATCCCGTTGGATGGGCCATACAAGGGAAAAGCTATATAACCAGGACCCTTTTGATTTATTCGTATCGGATTCGAAAAAAATGGACAACGAAGGCCGAACTGCGCAAGACATTCGGCCGATTAACCTCTTTCACAGCATTCAGAGAAGCACTCCCCTTAATTGAAAATAAAAAGTTTGAGCTCCCCCGCCCAATGGTACTCCAGCTTATCCGGGCACTCAATACGGAAGCTCCGGGACCACTGAAAAAGAAAATCTTTGCCATGAAGGCTAAGGTGATTAACATCCACAATGATAGAAGCCGACGTCTAATTGAGGTCAGGAGTGAGGCTGACACCTTCAACAAGACCTATAACATATTGACCGATATTATAACTACACAAAATGAACCAGAAGCTACGCGCATCAAAACAACAATCGGCCCGATAAATCTAATCAAAATCTCGCAGGTTTGCATGTCATTAGCAAACGATTCATACATCGGACCCAAAGAGATATCGCTAAAGAGTAGCTCTAGCAGCTTAGTTAGCGACTTCGTTCATGCGCTACTACCGTTGTCCCTCAAAGACAAGGGAACTAAGGCACGATTCCGACGACTAACAGATGCCAATAAAATCACGCTATTGGCCGACATTTTCAATTCTTTCTCTTTGGACCTCTCTCTCAAAGAGATTAAGTCACGATTAAGGCTATAGCTGTGACATTTTGTATAGGAGAAGGATCATGGTTTCAAAACTATTTCGCACATGGCTGACAGCCACTATCTTCACGATATTGGGCGCAGGCTAATTGTTATTAAGACCAAAATGGTAGAATAAAAACATGACAGCTGAAATAGCTATTTTCAACAAGTCTGCAGTAGCACTAGCTGCTGACAGCGCAGTAACTGTTGGCGTAGGGGAGAAGCGCGCAAAGATTTACAACTCGGCAAATAAACTATTTACTCTTTCAAAATATGCCCCAGTTGGGGTTATGGTTTTTGGGGCAGCATATTATAAAGGCGTCCCCTGGGAAGTTTTGGTTAAAATGTTTCGAAACAAGTTGGGCAACAGGAGATGCAAACATTTAAAGGATTATGGGGATAAGTTTGTAAAATTTATTGAGGCCAACCACACCTTATTCCCAAAAGAGGAAAAAGAGGGTTTTTTTTACCGATTCCTTGCGAGCGAATACAGTGATATTCGCAAAGCCATTGAAGAGGCTGTAAAAAAGCATATTGAAATCAACAAATCCATTGATGCCACGGCAAACAGTGCGATTGTAACCGACTGCATTGCCAAAGGCTGGGACAATATTAAATCTAGATTTTCAGTGGGTAATGATTTCGCTCGTGATGACAAAACATTAAAGACACATGGCAAGATTATAACACGAGCCATAGGAATGGTTTTTGAGAAACAAGAGATCTCACCTGGAAGCATTCAGATTCTTGAAAACATTGCTCAAGTAGTATACAACGTATGGGGCAGAAAGAACTGGGGAGCAGGGATCGTTATTGCAGGATTCGGCGAAGATGAAATTTTCCCCGCCTATGAATTGTTTCGTGTCAATTCATTTACAGATAATCAATTAAAACATCAAAAAGGCAATAGAATTTCTTTTGATAATACTGCCATAATTGTTCCATTCGCCCAAGATGAAATGGTCCATGTTTTCATGGATGGGATTAATCCCGATTATAGAGAGGCATTGCTGCAGTATATGCATGAGCTATGTTCCGGGATGCCAAAATTAATTTCTGATGGGCTATCTCTGCCTGAGAAGGAGAAAGAAGTATTTTTGGAAAAAGTACGCAAAGCATTTACTGACACATACGAGAAGTTTAAAGAAAATTTAAGCCACTATGAGAGGAGAAATCATAGTGAACCGATTATTGATATGGTGGCAAGCCTTCCGAAGGATGAGCTTGCAAACATGGCGGAATCGTTAGTAAACCTCACTTCTTTCAAACGAAAGATATCAAAAGATGATGAAACTGTTGGAGGGCCAATAGATGTGGCTGTAATCTCCAAGTATGATGGGTTTATTTGGATAAAGCGCAAACATTATTTCCACCGAGATTTAAATTATCCATTTTTTTCTAACTATTTCATCAAAGATTCAGCGAAAAGGGAGGGGAAAGATGCAACCCAACAAACGTGTATACTTGACGATTGAGGACTATAATAACTATTTTTATCCAAAGTCGACCAAGCCGTCAAAAAAAAAGACCGGTATCGAACAAAAGTATTTTGAATTAGGAACTCCTCTATCTACCGAATCGCTTAAACGTTTCGCCACCACTCTCTCGGGGAAATCGTAAATTGACACAAACCGCCAATGCATATTCCTACCTAGGCGCGCGAGCATCAGTAATCCTCAGCAGCGAAGTACTATAATAGGAGCAGCCCAATGGAAAACATTTTTGAGCATAAAATCACTTTAACCGGCAGCGACGATAGCCCGGCATGGCGAACAAGCCGCCTAGAGCGCGTTATTGGATATGTTTGTGCCCTGGCTGAGCATTACAACAACAGAACCCTTCTTGATAAAATCGAAGGATTAAATGACCATGAAGGCTCTTTAATTGTTAAATGGAAAACCACTCCTACAACTGGGGAGAAGGAATTCTTTTCAAAAGCGTGGGAATCTACAATAGCGAATGAGGTTTCCGAAAATGTAGAGCACGAAATCCCGACACAGGCTAAGAATTAAAGCACTTTTACAGAGAGAGTCGGGATAGCACGTCGATGTTTTTCCAAAACCCAATCCCCGGCAGGAAAATCCAGCTTGCCAGTCGCGCCGCGCCCACCCTTATCAGCACGCGCTACCCGGATCAGCCGGTCAATACGATTGTTTACTCGCTTTGCCAGCCGCATCACAGCAGAATCACTTGATTTCGCCTTATAAAGCTGTTCCGGCCGCATGTGATTAAGCACAAGAGGTATAACGGCTTCAATATCTAAAGGAGCCACAGCAATACGCGCCAGGAAAGAACGCGTTGGGACCTCGCCTTCAGCTTCATGCCTCCTGGAAACGATACGTCCATCCAACACCTGAGTCGTTGCCGGTTTGCCAAGATCATGGCATAATACCGCTAGGCCCACAATATAATCCTCCAAAACATCTCCGGAGCGCTCTTTAGCAAAACAATCCAGCGAGAGCAGCGTGTGCGCCCAAACATCGCCCTCTGGGTGCCAAATCGGGTCCTGCTCACAACCTACTAACGCCAACAATTCAGGATGCGTGGACAACACGCCGTCATCCTTCACCTGTTCAAGCTCAGCAGAAGGTTGCGCATTGTTAGTCAGCAATATGCGCCAATCTTCACCTTTCCAAACAGGGCCTGTGGATGTTTTCTTTTTCATGATATAAGTATTCTATAAAATCCAGCTTCCCCTCCCAACCCCCGCCCTACGGCTTTTTAATCTGCTGCCCCTTTCTTTTAAGCCAATACATCCGCGCCCGAATATTAGCCTGCACATCCTTCCCCCTGCAAGCCGCACTGGCCCGGCGCTTGGCCTCGCGGGCCAATCCCTGCATGGTCAGGCCCCCCTTCAGCAGCAAGGCATCGATTATAGGCGCTAAGGGCGCGGGTGGGGCCGGATCATGGCGCAGCTTGGCGCGTGGGCCCATGTATGGGCTCGGGCGGACCTGCAAAGCCGCCCGTTTGCTCTTGAATGGCTGTAGAGGGTAGTGGACAGGTGCCATAAAACGGTTGTCCGACGCCAGACTTTGCAGCACCAAGTGGCCATCGTCAATTCCAGCCAACCGCACTGGAATACCGGAGCCAGCGAGATAATCTCTGCCGATCTTGGGCTTAAGGATGGGCATAGTTGTGTCCGGTGGGTAAATGCCCCCATCGTCTTAGGGAACGACGGGATTTGAACTTTTCGGCAGGGAAGGCGACGGCAAGGGTCTCAAACTGTGGAATGGGGCAAGCCGGGATTTCCTGGATGACCTTTTCGCCATTGAGTACGCGGCCGCACCGGAAGGGCCAAAACAGCTCAAAAGCCGGGAAAAAATGCGTTTTTCCCAATGACGGAACAGTATCGCGCTTCAAATCAGTGGGTAATTGCCCCCATCGTCCCCGCCACTTTACCTCCGATTAGACAAACCGATTCGGGTGGAGACCAAAGATAACCACCCTCAAACTCCTGTTTGAAGGTCTGGTTCTGGTTTACCCACCAGTATTTAGGTTTTCGCCCAAGCAAAAAATCAGTCATGCCAATTTAGGAATCAAACTGTCCCCTTATATTTATAATACAAAAAGGTGGGTCAGAGGTGCGTTTGACCCTGAAAAATAGAGATACTCCTGTAATTTCGATGTAGGGGTGTTGTCCCCTATCTTTCTACTTGATCGATCGGTTATATCGGAGTCATGCCGGCTGCCGCTATCGCCTGTGTTGCCGTTAATTTATAGATCACTTGTGCAACCATCGGTTGCACTTTTATTTACCTTTGCCTATTACTTCTCTTTCCCTTGAGCCAATAAAGCGTACTCATGAAGCTTCTTTTCCAGAATCGTTTTGGGGATAAGGCTGGTTTTATATTCAGCCACCAGCGCCGGGGAAAGACTGCGACTCAAAGCATACTCTACGACCTCATCATCTTTGGACTTACAAAGAATTATCCCCACGCTGGGGTTTTCATCCGGTCTTTTAACATCCCGATCAAGCGCTTCCAGATAAAAATTAAGTTTCCCCAGATATTCAGGCTTAAACTCGTTTATTTTTAACTCCACCATAACAAGACAGCGCAGTTGTCTATGGAAGAAGAGAAGATCAAGAAAGTAATCATGATTTCCGACTTGTATCCGGTATTCTTGACCTATAAAGGAAAAATCCCGCCCGAACTCAAGGATGAAATCCTTCAGATTTGCAACAATGCTTTGCTGTAAATCTTTTTCGTTATAGGTTTTGGGAAGGCTTAAAAAATCCAGCACATATGAATCCTTGAAAGCATCAACTGCCTGCGGATGCCTATGCGCTATCAGCGGTGATGCTTTTTTCTTGGAAAGGATTGCCCGTTCATAATAACCGCTCTCTATCTGGCGCTCAAGTTCGCGTTTACTGTAAGATTCCTTGATAGACAAACTGACGTAAAATTCTTTTTCCTCTATACCTTTTGTTTTCGAAAGAATTATCAGGTGATTGGTCCAACTCAATTGTGTCACCAGTGGTGACACAATTTGATTGTGACGATAGGTTTCGTAAAACTGCCTCATCCGATACAACCCACGGCGTGTAAAACCTTTAAATTCAGGATTAGTTGTTTGAATATAATCAGCCAATCCGTCAACTACGCCCTCCCCCCATTGAGCGCTTTCAAGTTTCTTGCTTATATACTCGCCGACCTGCCAATATAGTTTGATTTGCTCGGCGTTTACGCTTCTTATAGCCGTGTAACGCGCCTGCTTGATCATGGATATAACTTCCACAAACTGATTATTGATATTTTTTGAAAGTTTCATATTACCCTCTCAAAATCCTGAGATTCTCGTCAGCCGGGGGACAAACTCGGCAGTCCTCTGTTAAAAGTATAGCAGGCGACCCCGACAGCCTACTGTCGTGTTGGAAAGACTGTTTTTCGGGCTTTTTTTGGCAATTCCCGGTAGTTCGAATCCCGTTGACCTCTGAATCGCGGGATTCGAAATTTAGGGGTAGGGGATAGGGGACGCTGCTTCCTATCTTCCTAACAGGGCTTGGGCTTGAATCCTGCCTTTAGCCACCAGTTTTGAAATTGCTCCTGAACTCATTTTCAACTCCCGCATCAATTCACTCCCGGAAGATCCCGCATCCCGCGCACACAAATAACAATAAACCGCGCGCGCATACACGATATTTCGTTCATGGGTATGCCTGAAGATATCTTCCTTTGTGAGACCGGTCATCTTTTCAACCACCGCAAGCACTTCCGCTCGGCTTTTTCTCTCCCTCACCATCGCTTCCCCTGCGTCTTTCAAAATAGCTTCCGCAAAACCGCTTTCACCAAGTATCCGCTGGTCGGAAAACACTTTTTCCCCGGCGCTGAACATCCGTAACACCGAACTCTCCCCACCGAAACTCCGCAGTAAGCCTCCACCGGAAAGATCCCGCTTCCCCGCATCACGGGCTTTCTCAACCAGAAGTAGGTTGTATTTTCCCACCGCACTTTGTTCCTTGTCTCCGAAGTGGGCAAGGAGTTCGTTCCTATCCAGGATTCCGTCGACGGCGCCTGTGACCACGGCGGAATGACCGCACCATTTATAGCTCTCAAGCCCAGCAAGACCTTTAACCAGCCTGGCGCGCAAGGGATTGAGATGTATATACGGCACCAGCTCCATTAAATATTCTTCCAAGTCGCAGATTATCGCTTTATATCTGTTCTGGAACACGTGCCCGGCGCGGCGGTGTCTTAAATTGAAGTTGACCGCGTAACCCGTCATTGCATGGTGCATCATTTCGGAAAGAGGCCGCGGGCCCCTTAACACCAGGAAATGAAAATGATTCGGCATCAGGCACCAAGCTAGGCATTTCCCGCCGGATTTATTCAGCCATACTGCAATACGCTCTTGGAAGTCCGCATAATCCTCTTCGTTGATGAAAATCCTCCGACGCTCTATCCCGCGCGACATTACGTGATAGAGCTGTCCCGCGATATCTATTCTCGCTTGTCTTGGCATATTACCCCCTTTTTCTCAGAGAATAGTATAGCGGATGAACCCGACACCGTAGTGTCGGGGTATTTTTATTGTTTTTTATGCTTTTGGCTGCGCGGTGGAGGAAAGGGTGATACCTATCATGTTAGGAAGATGGGAAGCAGCGTCCCCATGCCCCCCCAAGCCTTCCTCGATTAATAATGCCGCCTGCTCCGGTGAAGGCAACTGGCCCTTCAGTTCAGCAGGTAAGGCCTTTAAAACCCTGTAAGTCGAAACTCCGATGGGCTTACGCGACTCTCTCAGGGAATACTCCACTATGGTGCGCCGCTTGCTCTTACAGATAACTATGCCTATGGACGGGTTTTCGTCCGGAGTTTTAATCACCGAGTCCAGCGCTGCAAGGTAGAACTGCATTTTACCTATGTATTCCGGCATAAACTCGCCTACTTTAAGCTCTACCGCCACTAGGCATTTAAGATGCCGATGATAAAGAAGGATGTCTATGAAGTACTCCTGCCCGTCCACCTCAAGCCGGTACTGGCTGCCGGCAAAGGTAAAAACGCCGCCCATCTCGGCGAGAAAGCGTCCGACCTTGGCTATCAGCGCCCCCTCCAACTCGCGCTCGCTGTGTTCCTCGCCCAACTCCAGAAAGTCGAACGTATATTCGTCCTTCACCGCCAATTTAGCCTGAGCGCGCACCTTCTCAGGCACTGCCGCATCGAAATTGGTCTGATTGGCCAGATACTTATGATAACTGCGTCCCTCGATATGATGCGTCAGCACGGCCTTGCTCCAGCCGAACCTGCGGGTGGCGCGCAGATAAAACTCGCGCTCGAGATCGGTTTTGCAGTTCATTAAGATCAGGATATTCTGTGTCCAGGCTATTTCTCTCACCAGTGGTGAGAGTTTTTCATTCTTTGAGTATTGACAGTAGAACTGCCGCATCCTCCATAGATTCTGGGAAGAAAACCCGCGCACACCTGGGAATTCTTTCTGTAGATCTTTCGAAAGTTTCTCCACCACGGCTTTTCCCCACGTGTCCCCGCGCTGCCGCGCTGCGATCAACCTCCCAATATCCCAGTACAGGGATATCAGTTCTTTGTTGGCCGATTTAAACGCCGCATATTGCGCCGCATGTACGCGCGTTTTAATCTCCGCAAGTAACGCCCCATAATGATGTATCAGTGTACCGGACATAGCCACCCCCCTGAAACTTGCACCAGCAGTGCAACTTTTACACCTGCGATAAAACACTATAGCAGACGACCCCGACGCACCAGGTGCGAGGAAAGCAAGTGTTAGGAGTTGTCCGATTTGAGAAGACGGACTATCTGACGAACTATTTCAATATTGGTCTGCACTGCTTTAGGGCTCTGCAGAACCGTAGACAGCATAGAAACGCCTATTTCGGTAAAAACCGGCTGGTTCTTATTAAACTTCCGGCCATCACCGGGCAAGGCAGCTATTTCACGCGGAGTAAGATAGAACATTAGTTCCTTTGTAAACTTTTTCTTATTGCGGTTCACAGCCCGCATCAGAACAGCGGGCAGGACTCCGTAAAAAGCTGCGGCAGCGGCGGCTGTCGCCACTTTTTGGCCGCGCGCCGTAAACACATCACGTATTTTTATAACCAGCCCTTCCATTTCCATATTCCCCCCATCCCCTGATAATGGCCACTAAATCTTTCGCAGCTTATGCTAAAAGTATAGCAGACGAACCCGACAGCGTACTGACGAATGATTTCCGGGACATACCCGTCTACTCTTAAAGACGTTTGAGCCCCCCTCAAATGACGAAAAAATCTTTTTGCACCTAGATTTCTCTTTTCTTCCTCCTACTAATAAAGACGCATTAGCGCTCTCTAAATGACGAACCCTGATTTTTCATCCCGACACCATATATCAACATCAAAATTCGCCAAAATGACGCACCAGAACACCTCCTATTAGTACAGAGGCATATACCCCAAAAAAGTGGCGAATCGTAGTTTTTCATTCTTCTACCTATATAAACCGGAAATCCCGGCAAAATGACGCAACAAGGGGCAGCCACCGCATTTTTTATCTACTCGCCACTGCGGAAATGCTAAACTAATTTTAATCTCGACACTCTAAATCTGCGATGAAATACGCCGCCAAATCCGAAGACATCGACTCCCAGGTTCGCAACCTAGCGTTCAAATTTTTGAAAGAACAGACAGACCGTCATGGCGACGTGCTGCCGCGACGGATTCTGGAGCTTGGATTTGAATTTCAAGATCACAGGATATCGCTGATTGGGCCGCAAGGGATTTTTCGGCCGGCAATAATACCCATGCCCATCAGTATTACCTCCGCGCCTATGGTACTTGGACGGGAACGGCCTTATGATGATGAGGTCGGCCCCGATGGATTATTGCGCTATCGCTACAGAGGGACAAATCCACAACATCGTGACAATATTGGGCTTCGTCTCGCGATGCAGCGCAATGTCCCGCTGATTTACAACCATGGCGTTCTGCCCGGCAAATATATCCCGATCTGGCCCGTCTATGTCTCCGCCGATGACCCCGCAAATTTAACATTCAGCGTTGCGGTGGACGATGCCAAGCTTTCATTTGTATGTGACGGCAGTACCGCCGGAATAGAGGCGCGGCGGCAATACGTTACAAGCGTCGTCAGCCAGCGTGTTCCGTCCCACGTACTTAGCCCCAGTTTTGGCGTAGTAAATCCCACATAACCGGACCCACTTAAGGGTGGGCCAATCCCACATACCTGGACCCAGTTTGGCGGGTGCAAATCCCA
>Ga0209212_1000698_pt1 | contig 62084 bp, 55 predicted proteins | sample RifGroC2_FD_183996 | JGI IMG/M metagenome (GOLD analysis project Ga0209212, IMG submission 183996) | Groundwater microbial communities from Rifle, Colorado, USA - Groundwater C2 (SPAdes) (version 2) | ecosystem: Environmental > Aquatic > Deep subsurface > Groundwater | place: Rifle, Colorado...
GGAGATTGAGCAAAAGTTGCATGCAGCTATTGTGGAGCCAACACGGGAGAATCTTGTGGCTTATATTCTCGCGCAACGAGCCCTCATGGATCAAAGCCAGAGGTTTTCTGAATCCTGGAAGAAGGTTGTCATGACTTCACCTTCTTTAGATGAAACCCTCATTCATCCCGTAGACCAAAATGCACGGCCCATCTATTACCTTGAAAAAAGCAAAGACCTTCAGGATAAAATCAAAAAGCTCGCAAGTGAGTATGGGCTCTTTTTTTTCTTTCGGAAGAATTGTCCTTATTGTCATGGATTTGCCCCCATTGTGAAATCCTTTGCAGAAACCTACGGTTGGTCTCTTTTGCCGGTTTCTATCGATGGCGGGACTTTACCAGAGTTTCCTCACGCTAAAAAAGATAATGGTATAGCAGAGAGCTTGGGAGTTTCTCATGTTCCTGCCCTTATTGCTCTTCATCCAAAAAGCGGAAAATTCATTCCTTTAGCGTATGGAATGGTTTCTATCAGTGAGATTGAGGAAAGAGTGGAACTTTTAACCAAATACCCTATTTCTGTTGATCATCCTTATCAAGTAGGAGACTTAATCAGATGAATTTTTACTTTCTTTGTCCAATCCATGTTTTTTTAAAATCTCTTCAAAGGGGATGGGTTTTTCACCACTTCTCTCGAAATCTTCCCAAGCAGCAAGGGCAAGCAGATAATCTTCTTGATCATCAAGATACGTACCGATGGCTTTCTTTACATAATAAGTTTTTGTCCGGTGTGTTTGTTCAGCTAGTTGAGAAAGGCGTTTTTCCATTTTTTCAGGAAGGCGTATGGTTAACATGGACTCAATTCCTTAAGTTACAATCTCTATCTTTAATGTATTATATGTATTACAAAATGTCAAGCCCTTTACGCTGTGCGTTTTTTATTTTGGGTCTTTTTTTGATCATAGATTTAAATCCGCTTCAAGCCAGCATGCAAGATAACCTGGAACGTGCCTTTCAGAGTTTGGGCATGGCAAGCAATATTACAAAGGAAGGGGGTTATCAGGATCAACTCGGGGGATTTTATACAGGAGGAAGTGTTTTTGCGCGCTCCAAAGTTAATAATCCAGATCTCTTTACGTTGCAGCTTCCTCATTATCGTGCGGGATGTGGGGGCATTGATCTGTTCTTAGGGGGCTTTAGCTTTATTAATGCTCAAGAATTTACACAACTCCTTCGCAATATCGGAAGCAATGCTTCAGGGTATGCTTTTAATCTGGCACTCGCAACCGTCACCCCTCAAATTAAATCTGTTCTTGATGATTTATCTGCCAAAGTCCAACAAATGACCAATCAAAGCATTAACTCTTGTGAAGCAGCAGCAACGCTTGTGGGAGGGGTGTGGCCTCAAAGTGATGCATCTTCCAAACTTCTCTGTCATGCCATGGGGAAAGAACTCGGAATTGCCAGTGACTGGGCTCAAAGTCACCAGAAGTGTGGGGCTGAAGGAAAGAGAGAAGCAACCAATGCCAGAAAAGGAGAAAGAGCTGAATTTAAAGACGTACTTGGAGATGAATTTAATATCGCTTGGAAAGCTATTCAAAAAAATGCCTTTTTAGCGAAAGACCCAGAATTAGCAGAATTTTTCATGACGATTTCTGGAACAATTCTTTCAAGAAAAAATGGCAGCATTCAAGAGATGAAAGTTCTCCCCTCTAAAAGTAGCGATGCCAATCTTATGACAGCTCTCATTCAAGGAAATACACCTGTAGAGATTTATAAATGTGATCAATATGGGGAAGAGCAATGTTTAAATCCCATCATCCAAAGAATCACTCTTCCCGAGGCAAAATCTCTTCATGGAAGAGTTCAAAAGCTCCTGCAATCCCTTTCAGACAATGTAAGAGAAGACAAAGCTTTAACAGCTGAACAAAAGGCCTTTATTAACTCAACCATGATTCCTGTCCTCAAGATTATCGCTGTTGAAGCTGCTTTTAAAGCAGGGGGCAGCCCCCTTAACATTGCTAACTTTAGTGAAGCAATCGCGCACGATATTCTCCTTCAATATTTAGATGAAGTGATGTCCCTTGTGTGGGATAGCGTGACTCAACTTAAGAAATCTCAAATTAATGACCACATGATTGAAGAGTTTAGATCTGGAATTGCCCAATCTAGAAAAATCCTCTTTGCCAAAAGAACAGCTCTCTTTGAGCAAATGGCCATTACCTTAGAGCTGATTGAACGCACCCAACAAATAGAAACTAAATTGCAGAATATGTTCGTCTCAAGCTCCCAAGGGGTGCAGTAAGCAGTGCTCAGTGTCCGGTATCCAGAAAGAAGAAGGGAAAGATAATGCACCAAATTCTAAGACCAAGAAATCTAAAGCTCAAATGTCTCAGGTATCCATCTGAATACTGGAAACTGGGCACTGAACACTGTTGTGATGCATAGCATCACAACCTACGGGGGCGGTGAGCTCTTCTCCCTTATCTTCAATGGGATTGCAGCTTTATTTAAGCAAGATGCAACAGGCATGGTCATGCCCTTGATTCGGGTGGGGTTGATGATGGGGTTGGTTTATACGGTTATTGTTATGTTATTCCGCAACAGTCTTATGGAAGGACTGCATTGGCTTTTATGGGTTATTGTAGCAACGAATCTTTTGTTTTTGCCAAAAACAACTGTGTTTATTCATGACCCACTCACCAACGAAAGATTTAAGGTGGATCATGTTCCCCTTGCTTTAGGAGCCTTTGCAAGCTTTGTGAGTCATGTGGGCAAGACCATTACAGAAAAAGTTGAGGCTGTTTTTACGCTACCTGACTATATGCCTTATCATCAAAGAGGTACCGTGTTTGCCTCATCTCTGATGAGCCAGGTGGGACAATTTCGGATTGTGGATCCAGGTTTTAAAGGAAACATGGAAAGATTCGTCAATCAGTGTGTGGTTTATGATGTGATGATTGGACACAAATATACGTTATCTGATCTTCAGAACACGCCAAACATTTGGGAACTCGTTAAAGCAAATGCGTCTCCAGTTTTAGGGTTTATGTATCGAGAGGGGAAATTACCTGGACGAATTGTCACCTGCAAAGAAGGTGCTCAAGCCCTTGATAAACTATGGTCGGCTGAGATCAAGCGCGCAACAGCAATCTATGGAACCCGTATTCAAAATCGAGCCTTGACAGACTCTGCTTTTATGACAAGCCTTTTGGGAAGTGCAAAGCTTTTAGCAGGATCTAAACACATGGCAGATTCAGCACTAGATCTCTTAAGGCAAGAGATGATGATTCAAGCCATTGAGGAATCATCCAATAATAAACTCTCTGAATTAGGATCCCCTTCCAACTATGCCGCCACAAAAGCTTTGCTTCAACAAAGATCAGCTTATGCAATAGCGGGAGATATTGCAGCTCGAACCTTGCCTTTATTCAAGAATGTGATTGAAGCTTTAAGCTATGCCCTTTTTATCTTTATTGTGGTTTTAGCTCTTTTACCCAATGGGTATAAGATTCTCATCACTTATTTTGGGATTTTGGTCTGGACTCAACTCTGGGCTCCTCTATATGCGGTCTTAAATCTTATTATGTCACTTTATGGAAGAGCTGAGACAAGTCATCTTATTGGAGCAGAAGGGCTTACTCTTTTAAATTCCTCAGCCATATTTAATGCCAATGCTGATACGGTAACTCTTGCTGCATGGCTGGCCGTGAGTATTCCTTTTATTTCTTATGGAATTTTAAAGCAAGGAGCTGGCGCTTTTGTAGGCCTTGCTCATCATTTAGGATCTGCGATGCAAGCGTCTGCAAGTAGTGTGGCGGCTGAAGCTGTTTCAGGGAATATCAGTTTAGGGAATGTAAGTTTAGGAACAGAAGCTTATCAAAATACAACGGCTTTTCAGCATCACACCAGTCCAAGTTATCATGCCTCTCAATTTAAAGCTCTCTCATCAGGTGGCGTTGAGCAATCCACCTTTGGAGGAGGGATCCAAACGGTCCAGGACCATACCATTCCTAATCTCCCTCTTAAATTGATGGCGTCATGTAATACAAGTTATGAGCACCAAGAACGCCTTCATGAGGCTCAAAGTCTAGCTCAATCCAAAAGCATAGCTGCAGGCAAATCACTGGAGTCAGCCATAGGACAAACATCGAATGTCCTCACACGATTAGGCTCTGACATTTCAACACACGAAAGTGATGGTACAACACGCACAACAAATGAATCTCAAGTCCTTCAAGATCACATGAACTTTACACAAGACCTAAGCGAATCTCTTGGGGTTTCGAAAGCCCGTGCCCATGAAATTGCCCTATCTCTCAAAGCAGGAACGCCTGAAGGACTTGGCGTGAGTGGAGGAATTAGTACAAGCGCTTCTGGATCGACTATTCATCAAGAACAACTTCAAAAGGCGCAATCACTTGCAAAACAAAAGGGGTATAATTATAGCCTGGATTCAGTTTTGTCTGCTGCTCACGCAGTCATGGAAAGTAAAAATGATATACGTGGCGCTGAATTGGCTACAAGCGCTCAAGCAAGCCTTAATCAAGCAACTCATCTAAGAGAAGAAGCAACACTCGCTCACACCCGCGTTAAAGAAGCGTCAAGTGCTTTTGCAAGCAGTCAAAGACAAGACTTCCAAGAAAGCCGTGATATTACGCATCCTTTTCTTGAATATGTTGCGAGTCAGCCTGTTAATAACGGACCAGACCTGGCATCAAGTCCCATAGGTATGATGGGAGCAGTTGCCATTCTTAAAGAAGGTGGAGAAGCCTATCAAACATACCTGGAAGGTTTTAAAGAGGCTCATCCACAATATGCCATTCAACGCGTGTCCGGTTCAGAGAAAGCCCTTGAGGATCAGTACGCCACGCAATCAAATACCTTCAAAGACAAACACTCCTCACTTGAAGCTCAACACCAACAAAAGAAGCTTTTAATTGATCAAAAAGGGAAAGAGCTGGGTTTACCTGAAAACATCGAAGATTCCACCATTAAAAACGACGTTCAACAAAAACAGATAGAAGCAGAAAGTCGCATTGAAGCCCGACAAGAAAGAATGCAAGACACGTCCCTTCAGAAAAAAGTTGATACGGCGCGAGAAGAAAATGTCGTTCTCGGAAATGCTAAACAACTCGGAAGCAGTATCCAGTATTCAGTTTCCGGTATCCAGAAAGAAGAGTCGGAGTAGGAACAATGATTACTCACTGCCCCCTCCACGGATCCGGACTGGCGCTGCTAACGCATCCGGCTCTTGCCTCAGGTGATGACGCCCATGCGACGTAAAGGATAAGGATGATGAATTTCGGGCTTAGGCAACCAGCGATCAATCAGACGAACCATGCGTTCCCAAGTGAGAGTGCTTTTCTTTTGGCCTCTACGCTTAAGCGTGTGACGCCAATATCTCCCAATCTGAAACCGAAACACATACAGCGAGTTCTGATTCGTAGGCACTCCAAAATACCGGTTGTACCCTCCAACAACAGACCTCAACCACTTCCCAACTTTGGGAATAGGATCGTGCATCCGTTTGCGCAGTTCGACTTTGACTTCTTGCAGCTTCGCTCGCAATCTCTTCTTGTTGGATCTGCGGATAACCACAAACATCCCATTGCTTGCCTTCTTCCCCACAATGTGGGTGAATCCAAGAAAGTTGAAACTCTCCGGCCTTCCCAATCCACGTTTGATTCTGTTGTTGATCGCAAATGGACCAAATTCGATCAAACGCGTCTTTTCAGGATGAAGTGTCAGAGAGAACTTCTGGAATCTCGCCTGCAACTCAGTCAGAAACTGCTTGGCAACTCCAAGATTTTGAAATCCAACAACGAAATCGTCGGCCCAGCGTACGACAATGATGTCTCCGCCTTTGCGCTTCGTTCTCCATTGCTGAATCCACAGATCGAAGGCGTAGTGCAGAAAGATATTCGACAACAGCGGAGAAATCACCCCGCCTTGGATTGTCCCTTCCTCTCTGCTGTGCCATTTTCCGTCCTCCAGGATCCCCGCGTTGAGCCACTTTCTTATCAGTCTCACAACGCGTTTATCCACTATCCTGTGCTCGATAAACTTAATCAACCAGTCATGGTTGATGGTGTCAAAGAACCCTTGGATATCGGCATCCAGAACATAATTCACTTTCCTCGTTTGAAGAGCAACATACAGCGCATCCAGACAGTTATGCTGGCTTCGCCCCGGTCGATATCCATACGAGAATCCGAGAAAGTCCGCCTCGTAGATTGCATTCAATACCAGGGTCGCTGCGTATTGGACGATTTTATCCTCCAATGCGAGCACCCCCAACGGTCTTTGCTTGCCGTCAGCTTTGGGTATGTACGATCTCTTGACTGGCTTTGCTCTATAGGCTCCACGTTTGACTCTTTGCGCGAGATCTTCCAGGTTTTCTGTAAGCTTCTCCGCATATTGTCCCCACGTGACCCCATCTATCCCTGTCGCCACGTTCCGCTTGAGACTATAGAAAGCCTCTTCGAGTATGTCGACCGAATAAATGTGATGCATCAGAGCCGTGAACTTCTGCTCTTTATTTTTAACAGCCGCAGCACGTATCCGCTCAAGCGCACTTTGCACCCTCTCCCGGCATTGTATCCGGTGGATGTTTTGCTCTTGCAGATTTCCTTTGGCCAGTTGCCTTTTCTCCATCGCCTCCGCGGGTCTCAGAACCTGTGTGGTCTTGAGACCCTTGTTCGGCAACTTCGCAGATATTACGCAACTGTCCGACTTCCCATGTTCGTTCATCATTGTATTACGTCCTTAGACTTCCCAATACGTTCCAGTAGCACCATTGCCCTGGAAGAACATGGGATCTCCCGGTTCTCGCGCGAGTTGTTAGTGCACATGCATGGGGTCTCTGACCCCGCGAGGTCCCAAGAATACTTGCCATGTCGTACCCTCGAGTGTTGCCTTCCGCACTTCCTTAGAGCGTCGGCACCTCAGCCTTTGTTAACGAGGCTCAATACCCAGCCTATGCACACCATTATCAACGCTTCACAGACGAACTTGCGGACGTCTGTGCATGACTTATGTCCAGTGTGGGTGGCTAACCCTTCACTGAGCGGAACTTTCATCCGCAAACTAACTCGCCGGTTTATCCCGGCGCACAAGGAAAAAACTATGCCAGCCGTTCAAAAAGCAAGTCTCCGCTTCATCATGAAGGAAAAGCGTCAAGGTCTATTTGCGTCTTTTCCCTTGGCAGGAGAAGCTGCGTGTACTCATTTCTTCTCCTCTTTCAAAACGATCCCGGACATGAAAATAGGGGGGTATTGGCCTTATGGAAGTGAATTGGACCTTAAGCCTCTTCTCTATAAACTTGTTGAAAAGGGCTTTACATGTTCTTTACCTGTACTAACTCAAGAGAGCATGATTTTCCGTAAATGGACTCCTGAGACAATCCTTATCAAGGGACCGTTTCATACGATGGAACCCCACCCCTCTGAAGCGATTGTAGTTCCGGACCTTATTTTTGTCCCTCTCCTTGCCTTTGATAAAGAAGGGCACCGTTTAGGCTATGGCCAAGGGTATTTCGATAAGTACCTTCATGAACATCAGGTAATAACCATTGGTGTTGGCTTTAGCGGCCAAGAAGTAGACCACATACCACGTCAAGACCATGATTTTGCTTTAGATTATCTTTTGACGGAAGAGGGATTGCGATCGAGTATAAGACCTTTTAAGATACAGAAAAATTTTAAAAGGATTCATCGATGAAGTTGTGCTTTGCCTTGGTTTTCTTTCTTTTTTCTGGATTAGCTCAAGCTGAAACTTTTTCAATACCAAATGTAAGGGTCTCTGCAACAGGTGATTCCTCTGCTTCTGCACGTGAAAAAGCCCTTGAAGAAGGCCATGAAATTGCCTTTCAAAAGCTTTTAAACCAATACTTTCCTGAAGTTAAGGCGTCATCGCCTTCCCACGAGGCCATTGTCGATATGGTGACAAACTTTTCCATTGATCGGGAAAAAACAACCTCAAAAAGTTACACGGCTTCCCTCACCTTTCAGTTTGATGTTACGCAAGTTCGGGCCTGGGCTTTAGGATCAACTCTCCCAGAGGAAGGAGGACATCCGTTGTTGCCTTCCCTTAAAGGCAATGAGTTAAAAGTCAATGTATCTTTTGCATCCCTTTCCGAATGGCATCGTATCAAAAAAGAATTGGACAATACATCCGGTGTCCTAAAAGTAACTCTCCTTTCACTTTCCCCAAAGATGGCAAGCCTAAACGTTACTTATGCAGATGATCTATCTAAACTTCAAAAGCTCTTAAAGAATCAAGGGTGGCTTTTGATATCTCAAAACGAAGGGTGGAGCCTTACACGTGCAAATTTAGGAAGTTCTTAATGATATCACGTATGGTTAATCTTCCTAATGTTATTAGTCTTTCTCGACTTCTGAGCGTGCCTTTGATTGTTCTCTTTATACTCTCTCGGCACTTTAATTTGGCTTTCATGTGCTTTTTATTTGCAGCCCTTTCCGATGCCTTGGATGGATTTCTTGCGCGCGTTTTTAGCTCTCGAACAACCTTTGGAGCGTATTTAGACCCAATTGCGGATAAGGTTCTTTTAATAAGTGTTTATGCGGCTTTAGGAAAAGTTGGACTCATTCAACTCTGGATCGTTATTCTTGTTGTTTTTCGGGATGTTCTCATTATTGGAGGGAGTCTTCTTTTATTCCTCTTTAAAAACACTCAAAAAATAAAGCCCCTCTTTATTAGTAAGCTCAATACAGCCGTTCAGCTTTTTTATGCTCTTTTTGTTTTAAGTCAAATTAACTCATTTTTTGGACTTTCTGATTTGAACCTTTACCTTGGTTATCTTGTAGGATTAACAACCCTGCTTTCTGGGGCAAGTTATGTTAAACTCGGATTTATAGATTTTAATAAGATGGACATATCAGTTTCATGACGCAAAATAAACAAATGTGGCTTTGGGGCATTGTCACACTTGCATTTTTTGGAGTTCTTTACCTTTTTCAAGGGATCCTTATGCCCTTTTTAACAGGACTTCTTGTGGCCTATGCCATGTCCCCAGCTGTGGCGCTGTTGGAAAGACATGGGTTTTCAAGAACCGTTGGCACATCCATTATGATTTTTAGCTTTTTCTTGCTTATTGCACTCTTTCTTTTTATTGCCATTCCCTTCCTTCAAAGTGAACTTTCACAACTAGCATCCAGCATTCCTCAGTATGGAAATCGCATTATTGAAACGATGCAACCTTTGCTGACAGAGTTGTCTCTCTATATCAAACCAGAGGATACGGAACGTCTACGCGAGCTTGCAAGTTCATACCTTGTAGATGCCCTTACATGGGGCATTAAACTTCTTGTTGGAATTTTAACCAGTGGTCTTGCCCTTGCGACATTACTCTCTTTGATTGTCATCACGCCCATTGTGGCGTTTTATTTTTTAAGGGATTGGGAAAAAATTATTCAGGCTATTGATTCTTGGTTCCCTCGTCCTTATGAGCCAATCTTAAAACAACTTTTCTTGGAAATGAATGCCCGTATCGGTGGATTTGCAAAAGGCCAAGCGTTAGTTTGTGTATTTGTTGGAACATATTATATCATAGCCTTAACCCTAGCTAATCTTGATTTCAGTGTTGTTGTCGGTTTGGTGATCGGTGTAATTGCCTTTATTCCTTATGTGGGAGCTATTCTGGGTTTCATGTTAAGTATGGGAATTGCTTTTTCTCAATTTTCCGATTGGACTTCTATAGGAATTATTGCCGGCATTTTTGCGTTAGGGCAAACGCTCGAAGGCTATTTTCTTATTCCTTATTTTGTTGGAAATCGTATAGGCCTCCATCCCGTGTGGGTTCTTTTTGCCCTTTTAGCTGGTGGAATTCTTTATGGATTTTTGGGGATTTTATTTGCTCTTCCTATTGCAGCCGCCCTAGGCGTTCTAAGTCGTCATATTCTTGCCTTATATCTCAAAAGTCCTTATTATCTTGGACATGTCTCTATTAAAAAAAAATGATTGCGTGAAACAACTTATCCTTCCTCTTGACCATTCTCCTGCTTTTGAAGACAAGGACTTTGTCGTCTCTGTTGCCAATAAGGAGGCCTATCACAGTTTAATGAGCTGGCCTCAATGGTCTCATCCTTATTTGTCCATTTATGGAGAGAGAGGCTCGGGGAAAACACATTTATCCTACATTTGGCAAGAGAAAACAAAAGCGCAGTACTTCACAGGCCATGATTTTAATCGGATGGACATTGAAGACTTGTTGAAGGGTGAAGGTCCTCTGATTCTTGATGATGCCCATCTCATTGAAAAGGAAGAAAAACTTTTTCACTTCTATAACCATATTATGGATAAAAAAGGAAGTTTTCTTCTCCTCTCCTTATTTCCTCCCTCTCAATGGACCTTAAGGCTTCCTGATTTACAATCACGGCTTAAAGTCATCCCTGCTATAAAAATCCATGCACCTGATGAGACCTTATTAAGCCGCCTTATCACGAAACTCTTTCAAGATTTACAAGTGCGCGTGGAGAGTGACGTTGTAAGCTTTCTCGTTAAACACATGGAGAGATCTTTTCAAAGTGCTGATACGTGGGTTGAAAGGCTCAATAGAGCGTCTCTTATTCAAAAAAGACGCATTACGATTCCTCTTGTTCGGGAACTTTTGGAGGAGGAAGCCCGGGTTGAAAAACATCCACAATCTCTCCACCCCACCAATCAAGATCTTTCCAATGATCAATGGGAAGGTGAAAGCCAATAAGGGTACCCGGCGTTACCCCTTCCATGAGTGTTTTCGGAAAAGTTTTCGTCAATTTAAAAGCTGTAAAGGCAACTCCTGGATTATGGCCAATATAGAGCACCTTATTCCATCTATCCGAGATTGCTTGTAAATTTTTTAAGATCTTTTCCTCTGTGCTGTTGTAAAAGTTTTCAGAAATTTCAATATCAGTGGTTCCAATAACTGAACGAAGGGGCTCCAGAGTTTGTTGGGTTCTCAAAGAAGACGAACACATGACAAAATCAAAGGAGAGATTCTTGCTTTTAATGTAGTTGGCCACGTCTAGAGCTTCAGTTAACCCCCGTTCCTCAAGGGGGCGATCATAGTCAGAAATAGTTGTTCCGCGCTCTTCCGCATGGGTGTGACGTAGAAGAAAAAGTGCTTTCATCTTATGATTTTCCCCATATTTAAAAGTTTATTTTCTGAGTATACCGAAAAATTAAGAAAGCAAGGAAAGAATTGCAAATTTTGCATTTTGGATTCTCGAATTAAGAAAAGTCATTCCCCCCTCCATTGCAACGCGAGGAATAACTTTTTCGCCCTCTTGAGAGCTACTGATTTTTTTTGATAAACTTCTAAAGAGACTCGAGAGTGGCAGAATTTCAAGAAAGGAGCTTCTTAATTTCTTCCTTAGGAAGCTCTGTTGTTTCAGAAATAATTTCAATACTTATCCCTTTTGAAAGAAGGGACTTAGCTATTTCTATATCTCTTACCTTTCTTCCCTCTTCCAAGCCTTCTTCTCGGCCTTCTTCCCGACCCTTTTCCATTCCTCTTTTTAAGACTTCAGGCTTGTAGCGTTCTATGAAATATTCTGCAAGTGTCATCAGTTTCTCCTCACTTATAGTCTCTAACTTCTTAACGGCCTGAAGAAAACTCTCCTGACTGGGGGTTTCTCCAGCGCCTACCATGTAAGTAACCACACTATAGATATAACTCTCTTCGCCTTGCTTTTCAAGCCGCTTCAAGAATCCGAGGAGACCTTCAAAAAAGGGAAGGACATCTGGATCATGAATATGTTTGAGGGTTAAAGCCATCGTTCCAAACCATAAGTAAGGCTTTAACTCTTCATCGGAAACTTGAGTAAGGTCAATGAGACGATAAGGAGACGTAAACGTTTTCTTGGCCAAGGCTTTTTCTTCAGAAGGAAAGAGGTCAAAAAGATCCATGGAATAGGGATAAGGTTTTTCTCCCGTGTAAAGGATCATGGGATATATAAAGGGCAGTTTGTTTCCTGACCTTGCTTTGAGATGATGATTCATAATAGAAACCATATATTTCAGCATACGGAAGGGAAGCAGAGGATCAGGTGTTGAGGCATGTTCAATTAAAAGGTAAATAAACCCAGGCTGGCCATTAAATTTTACGGAATATAAGAGGTCAGCAATCTGGAGCTTGAGGTGATCGTCAATAAAGCTGTCCTTTTGAAGTTCAAGTGAAGAAAAGTCGATTGCTTTTTGAATGTCTTTGGGCAGATTAACCTTAAAGAATTCTTCCACAACTTTTGGGTTGGTCATGAGTGATCTTGTAAAGCGATCGTGCGGAGAGAGCTTTTTCGTCATGGTAGATTCTCTTAAGCTATTTTAAAACTTAAGATATAAGGATAACTTAAAGTCAACTATAATTTTACAATTGGTTCCATACTCTTTTTTTTAAGGATCAAAAATATAGTGAATGAAATAGAATGAGATACTTCAGTCTAAACTTTTCATGAAAAGTCTTTACCTTTTTAAAAGAAAGGGGCATTCTTTTTGAAAAGGAAGAAGGGAGATGAAATCCATTATAAAGCGCCGCCAAGCTGGATTTAGCCTCATTGAGCTCGCCGTTGTTTTGATCATCATGGGGCTTTTAATTGGAGGAATTTTAAAGGGGAGGGATTTAATCGAAAGCGCCCGTCTTAAGCGCGTCGTTTCTCAGTTAAATGAATTGCGTATGGCCACCAGCACTTTTCTGGATAAGTATGAGGCTTTACCCGGCGATTTCAATAAGGCCTCAACCCAAATCAACTCAACCCTTCCGAATGGGAATGGAAATGGGCGAATTGAAGGGGCGGGACTTGCACCTGGAAGTGAGGCACTTACTTTTTGGTCTCATTTGGTCTGGGCTGGACTTTTGGGAAGTCCAGGATTGGAGAGTGACTTAAACAAAGGTGAGTTCGGGAAAGGAGCGCCTGAATCCGCATTAGGGGGTGGGTTCACCGTTGAAGAGAATCCGCTCGGCTTAAAAGGTCTTTGGCTTATCTTAGGTCGAAAACACGGAGATCATGGAACTGGGGGACTTTTAACGCCAAGTCAAGCCTTGAGCCTTGATAAAAAAATGGATAATGGTCACCCCACCTCGGGAAAGGTACGGGCCGTAGATGGAACGGATAAAGCCCAACACTCCTGTGTAACAAGTAAAGAAACGTATAACCTTGAAAATGACGAAGCAGCCTGCATCCTTCTTTTCCAACTTTAACTATAGGTCACAAGAAGGTTTTTCGCTTCTAGAACTTTCGATTGTTCTGATCGTTCTTGGTATCTTAGGAGGAATGAGTCTTCCGCTATTAACGACCCATATTCAAAGGACTGCCCTCATCAAAACACGTGATCACCAGGAGTACGTGTTGAATGCGATTGCCGCTTATGTTGAGAAGAACAAAAGATTTCCTTGCCCAGCCGTTTCGCATCTAACAGGGAAAGAGTACGGGGTTTCACAACGTGAGTGTCATGGACAAGGAGCAAAAGGAATAATTCCATTCAAAACTCTTGGGATCAGTGAGGTTTATAGTAAGGATGGGTTTAAGCACCTCATGACATATGTGGTTGAACCCGAATTGACAAAGCAGTTTACGGCCCTTCAAAATGAAGAGGGAGGCTATATCAAAATTCACAACGAAGAGGGCGGCCTTGTTTTGGCACCGCCCCTTGATATTGACCAGAATCCCAATTCGGTGGCTCTTCTTTTAATTAGTCATGGAGAAAGTGGTACTGGGGCTTTTATAGGCAAGGGACAATCTGGAAAAATTCCAGGAGACAAAATCTCACCTCATAAACAGGAAAACCTTAACGATAATTTTACCTTTATAGAAAGCAGTCAAAGCGATGATATTTTAAGATGGGAAAGCCGCGATCAATTTTTAAAACATTATGTAAAGTTCCGTATATAGCCATAGAACAAGATTTATGTTAGGAAGGAGTATGATTGACTCTCAAGATTTAAAGATGATTCTATCGATTTATAAGGATGCAGGGGATGATGAAATTATATCCACCACCACCCAGAATCGTTTTGAGGAAAAGAAAGAGGCTTCTTCTATGTCTGAGCCGGATCCTATCATTGCAACTGTCTCTCCCCGCCTATCTCCCCAAATTGCTCAAAAGAGAGATGATTCATCAGCAAGCGCTGCTAAGTCTTTGGAAGAATTGAAGGAAGCCCTTCGAGCCTTTGAGGGTTGTGCTTTAAAATACACAGCAACCAACCTTGTCTTTGGAGATGGGAATCCTAAGGCTCGTATCATGTTTATTGGTGAAGCCCCGGGAGCTGATGAAGATCGCCAGGGCCTCCCGTTTGTAGGTCAAAGCGGACAACTTCTAGACAAAATGCTTTCCTGCATTGGGCTCACACGAGAGACTTTTTATATCACCAATATCATTCCTTGGCGTCCGCCAGGCAATCGTCAACCCACGCCTGCAGAAGCAGAAGTCTGCCTTCCTTTCGTGCGGCGTCATATTGATCTTGTAAACCCTGATTTTCTTGTTCTTTTGGGGGGTACTGCCACCAAAACTCTTTTAGGAGGGCGTGACGGAATTATGCGTCTTCGCGGAACATGGAAGGAATACACAACCGATGCCGGCAAAAAAATAAAGATTATGGCTATTTTCCACCCCGCCTATCTTCTCCGCTCTCCCGGACAAAAACGTGAGGTTTGGCTTGATCTAATCAAAATCAAGCATTCTTTGAAGGAGGCGGGGGTGACATTGAAGGAATGTCTCTAAGAATTTATAGTCATGATCTTCTAAGAACCTGTATTCATGATGTTAATTTTAGAACAGGGGAAGGTGACGCCCCGCGGTTTAACCGCATAAGCGCTAACCTAAGAGATTTATTTTTGAACAAGCATATGTTATTATCGCCGTGGATAAATTTTTTAAGGATAATAGCATCATGCAAGACACATCTATACTTGACGAAAACTGGAACACATTGCTTAGCCTACTGCCTAAGCACTGGGAAGAATTAGCGGTATCAACTGGAGCGATGACAAGGAAAATGCGAAGCTTCGATTCGGCTGGAGCAATTTTACGTACTTTACTTTTGCATATTGCGCGAGGCTATTCATTACGGGAAACGGTCGTTCGCGCCAAAGCGGCGGGTATAGCTTCTGTTTCTGATGTAGCCTTGTTAAAACGTTTACGCTCGGCAGAAGACTGGCTGAAGTCCTTATGTTGCTCGCTCTTAGAAGAAAGAGGCGTTAAATTCTCTCAGGAGAAACATCGTTTTAATATCAGATTGGTGGATGGGACCGTTATTAGAGAGCCAGGTAAAACAGGGAGCCAATGGCGGATTCACTACAGCCTCTCGCTTCCTAGCTTCCGGTGCGATTATTTTGAGCTCACACCAACGAAAGGCAAAGCAACCGCAGAAAATCTACAAAGGATACCTGTTTCAGCTAATGATTGTCTCATTGCCGATCGAGCTTTTTCTACCGCAGCGGACATACATTATCTGCACATATCCGGTGCTTACATACTCGTGCGCGTTAATACAGGAGGATTGCCCATTTTTAAAGACAATAAGGCTAGCAAACGATTTGATTTATTAAAGGCAGTCCAAACGCTAAAAAACACTGGAAACATAGGGGAATGGCCGGTTTACGTTAAAGCCCCTAAAGAAGATACGGTGATTCGCGGCCGTCTCTGTGTTGTAAGAAAAAGCGAGCAAGCCATTGAAGATTCACTGAAAAAGCTGCGACAAGAAGCATCAAAGCGGCAGAGTGTGATGCATCTACAAACATTAGAATACGGCAAATATGTTATTATTTTTACGACCTTGCCTAAAAAATCCTTTGCTGCTCATGAGGTGTTAGAATGGTACCGTATTCGTTGGCAAATAGAGCTTGTTTTTAAAAGGTTTAAATCCTTGGCTAAATTAGGCCACTTACCCAAATATGACGAAGAAAGCTCACGGGCTTGGTTATATGGAAAGTTATTCGTTTGTTTATTGACCGAGAAATCGGTAAACTATTCCAAGGCTATTTCCCCCTGGGGATATAGCCTGTCTTACAACAAGGATACATAGTCCTTGGCGTGAGTTTGCATTTTTCTTGCATCAACTTCAAGAAGCAATTGAACCACGGTTGTCTTTGGGAAAAGTCATTGAACAATGGAATATTATCGCAGGTGACCTAGCAGAGAGAAATCGAAAACGCAAGCCACAGGTAGCCAACTTTCAGTTCTCTTAGGTTAGCGCTTATGCGGTTTAACCGCGGGGTCCAGGAAATACTAAGGAGGCTGGAGCCAGCATGATCAATCAACGTCTCAATACAGAAGAAGTTGCCCTGGGTCCCGCGATCAAACAGCAGGGACGTCAAGTGTTAGATAAGCTTGAGTTTCCTGACGTTCCATGGTTTAACCGTAGGGCTGTAAAGGTATTGATTCATAAATACAAGTTCTAAGTTAATTTCAGACTTAACGCCCCGCGGTCCCGACTTTGACGAAACATGAGAGAAGCGAGTTTAAGAAGTATTATCTTTCAAAGGGTTGGTAAAATTAGGCACAACATTTTTTTTGTTTTCATATCAAATCTCTAAGGAAGGTAAATCCCCACATCCTGACTTCTTTTAACATCGAATGTTTGGAAAATCGGCCCTTGAATTACAAGGATATGCTCATTTTTTAAATATAAAAGCCAAGTTAAGCTTCTTCTGCGAATTAACTATGTTGAAAAAATATATATACTCCCTATATAATGAATGTAAATCAATTTTTAACTTTGAGTAAATTTAGTATGATCAATAAGGCGCTATTTTTAAGTTGTTCACTTCTCGTTACTTTTCTTCTGCTTACCCCCAGTGTTATGGCTATGGAGGGTGATGAGGGCTATTACGGTGCTGGTGGGCCAATCTTACCAGCGGGATCTAAAAGAGCTCGGGCAAATTATGGAGAGGGAGCTGGCGCAAGCTCGTCTGCTAGTGCTGAAGCTGGAGCTATTAGGCCCGCAGCTGAAGAAGGTAACCTTAATAGCGGTTTACCAAATCGTCCAAATAAGAGATGGAGAGAGACTCTGGCAGATCCAGCGGAAGCTGGCGCAAGCTCGTCTGCTAGTGCTGGTGGGGCTGGCGCTAATGCGACTTTGGCTAATGTTCCAAATGAAATTATACAAAAAAATATTTTTATGTTCTGTGATATGTGGACTCTTGGAAGACTTGCCACGAGTTGTAGAAACTTCAAATCGCTTCTCACCGAAGATTTATTTTGGAAAGCGTATGGATTGGAACGCTATGGAGTCTACTTGAGTGAAGAGAACTTGAGAGTAAACCCCCGTGAAAAGGTAATCCAGCATTTTCTCAAGGTCAGAGTCCATATGATGGATGATTCACACCTACTAGCTTTACAAGATATAGGAAACTTTGTTTTTAAGTATCGTTTGTTTGATGCCCCTTCGCTTAAGGACTTCATCTTCTGTGAAGCTTTACTTCATCATCATTTAGAGAGTAGAATAAGGGGTTTTGCCCTTTATGCTTTACCCCATCAACTTCTTGAGTGTTGGGATAAGGATAATGATGACCCAATCCCTAATAAAAGAAAACCACTTTTACGAGAAGCAATTGAAATCCTTATTAGAAGAGGAGATCAAGATGCAATTGGAAGGAAGATATATGCTCTTGGAAGTGGTTCTTTCTATACAAGAGATCAAGGTCAGGCTAGAGCTATGAACGAGTATTTTGTTCGAAAAGGAGATCGAGATGCAATTAATAGAAAGATAGCTTGGCTTCTATGGGGTGAAGAAGGTTATACAAAAGATCTAGCTGAGGCCAGAAAGATGAACGACACGCTTGTTGAAAAAGGAGATCGACATGCAATTAGAAGGAAGATAGACGGTCTTGCAAATGGTACGGATGGCTATGAGCGAGATTTAGAAGCAGCTCGGGCACTTAATGACAGCCTTGCTAATGCAGGAGATCGAGATGCAATTAGAAGGAAGCTAGACGGTCTTGCAAATGGTGCGGATGGCTATGAGCGAGATTTAGAAGCAGCTCAGGCAGTTAATGACAGCCTTGCTAATGCAGGAGATCGAGATGCAATTAGAAGGAAGATAGACGGTCTTGTAAATGGTACGTATGGCTATGAGAAAAATTTAGTAGCAGCTCGGGCACTTAATGACAGCCTTGCTAATGCAGGAGATCAGATGGCCATTGAAAGGAAGATAGACGGTCTTGCAAATGGTACGTATGGTTATGAGAAAAATGAAGTGGAGGCCAGAAAGGTGATCGAGGAGCTTGTTGAAAAAGGAGATCAGATGGCCATTGGAATAAAGATAAGCGGTCTTGTAAATGGTACGTATGGCTATGAGAAAAATTTAGTAGCAGCTCGGGCACTTAATGACAGCCTTGCTAATGCAGGAGATCAGATGGCCATTGAAAGGAAGATATACGGTCTTGAAAATGGTAGGTATGGCTATTATCAAGATTTAGAAGCACTTATGGATTTTATTGAGAGCCGTACTGAAAAAGGAGATTCGGTGGCCATTGGAGCGAAGATGAGGGGTCTTTTTTGGGGTTACTATGGCTACGAAGAACAAGAAGACACTTCATCGTTTAGACCATTTATTGAAAAACTAATCGAAAGTGATCACCGAACAAATCATGCAATAGGTTACTTTTTAAAGGCCTATGGATTGAAGTATGGAATGTTTGGATATTATCAAAATAGGGATGCTGCAAGACGGTATATTCTGGAACATCACGTTCCCTTCCTTTAACAGTATTCCCTCATGCAAGATAAGCGTATGGCCCATGCGTTTGGTCAGGTATTGAAGAGTTGCTGACCTATATGCACATTGCGAAGAAGTCCTTGACATTTACAAAAACAGAGCTTATATAGGAGAAAATTATTTGTTTAATATTTTAGGTTATTATTTGATTGTAAAGTAGATTATGATATTACGTGTTATCCCAAGTTATATAGTTTTAACGACCTATTTCCTTACATCTAGTTCAGGAGTTTTTGCTAATGGCACTCCTTTTGAGGATATTATAGGAGCCAACAAAGTCCATTCCCCTCACGCCTCTATCACGCCTAATCCTGAAGAGTATCCTACTGGTAAAGGTGAGAAGGTCATTGTTATCGAAAGTCGTTTTAATCCAGGTCATGATGCTTACTTGTCTAACCTTACAGAGAGCACCATCGATCATTTTAAAGTTCCAACAGATGGAAAATTTGATTCGCACGGATCTCACGTAACAAGTACTCTGACGAAAGTTGCACCTAAAGCAGCGATTCGCGTCATTGATTATGGGGGAGAAGCCTACGTTCCTGCTTTCACTTCTAAAAATTCACAGGTTTATTCCATCGCTAAGGCTTTGCAAATAGCTGCTCAGGACGAGAAAGCAAAAATCGTCAATCTCTCCCTAAGCCTCACTCCTCAAACGCGTTATATGCCTGCTATTCCCTCTCTTACTCGGGAGGCAATGATTAAAGTCGCTCGATCAGGAAAACTTATTGTTATGGCTGCAGGGAATCAACACGTTCCCCTTGGAAAAGATGACTACACAAGAAGCCTTGTCTCCCTTGCAAATGACCCGGAAATGTTAGGACGTCTTATACTTGTGGGCGCCACAAAGTGCGATATCTGGGGAGAACGTCTTGCAGATTTTAGCGATTCAGCATCCCAGGCGAAAGAACATTTTATCTCTGCTCCAGGAGTAAAAATTGTAGGAGCAAACGCATTTAATGGGGAAACCATCTTAAATGGAACTTCTATGGCAGCACCTCAAGTATCGGCTGCACTTGCCCTCCTCATGGAAGCACAGCCTGGCCTTAAGCTTGAAGAATACAAGGAGGCTCTTCTTAAATCAGCTCGTCAGGAAAGCCTTAATAATAGCTATATTTTCCCCCCGAAACCTATGGTTATGGTATCTTAAATATTCCGAATGCTCTTAAATTCGCTAGAGAACTCTTTCTCCACGAAAAAAAAGGTGGCGATTCATCTACTTTTAAGAACCCCATTCCCCGAGGGATTGAACTCACAAAAGACACACATATCTCCAATACAACAAAAATATCTTCATCAAAGGATCTTAAGCTGGAGGACGTTACAAGGAAGGTAAAGAAAACCTTTAAGAATTTGCACAAAAGACTTCAGCCCACTTTTGAACGTACACAAGAGGCAATAAAAGCAATAAAAAGGACTCTTCTTCCTAAGCTCCCTGTTATAAAGACAAGCATCCGTAAAGGTTATAATGTTATAAAGCGGCGTCTTTTCAGGGCTTAATTTGCAAAAGGCAGCAAATCCAATTTTCATAACGTTATAAAAATAAAAAAAGCTTGTGTTTTTAAAAAAAATTAGGCAAAGATAAATCTGTCCTATTTTGAAATCCCTGAGAAAATATGAATTTAAAAACATTGAAGTCCAAAACACCTGTTGAACTTTTAGCTTTAGCAGAAGAGCAAGAAGTCGAAAACGCAAGCACTCTCCGTAAACAAGACATGATGTTTGCCATTTTGAAAAGAATGGCCGAGAAGGGCGAGGCCATTTTTGGTGGAGGTGTTGTTGAAATTTTGCAAGACGGTTTCGCTTTCTTGCGCTCGCCCGAAGCAAACTATTTGCCTGGTCCAGATGATATTTACGTCTCTCCCAGTCAGGTGCGAAAATTTGCCCTTCGAACGGGAGATACGGTTGAAGGGGAAATTCGTTCTCCTAAGGATGGGGAAAGATATTTTGCCCTTTTAAAAGTTAATACCATCAACAATCAACAACCTGATGTGATTAAGCATCGTCTTAACTTTGATAACCTGACGCCCCTCTATCCAGATGAAAAACTCAACTTAGAAATTGAAGATCCAACCAACAAGGACTTAACTGCTCGTGTCATTGAGCTTGTAACTCCTATTGGAAAGGGTCAGCGCGCTCTTATCGTAGCGCCTCCGCGCTCGGGTAAAACTGTGATGATGCAGAATATAGCCCACTCCCTGGCCCTAAATCACCCTGAAGTAACACTGATGGTTTTGTTAATTGATGAACGGCCTGAAGAAGTTACGGACATGGCACGCTCTGTAAAGGGAGAAGTTATTAGCTCAACCTTCGATGAACCCGCCACTCGTCACGTGCAAGTAGCGGAGATGGTGATTGAAAAAGCAAAACGACTTGTGGAACTCAAACATGATGTTGTTATTCTCCTCGATAACATTACACGTTTAGCGCGCGCTTATAATACGGTTGTTCCATCTTCTGGAAAAGTTTTGACGGGCGGCGTAGATGCAAATGCCTTACAACGTCCAAAACGATTTTTTGGAGCAGCGAGAAATATTGAAGAGGGAGGATCCTTAACAATCATTTCTACCGCTCTCATTGAGACTGGTTCTAGAATGGATGAGGTCATCTTTGAAGAATTTAAAGGTACAGGCAATGCTGAAATCGTTTTAGATCGTAAGCTTTCAGACAAACGAACATTCCCCGCCATTGATATCACCAAATCAGGAACTCGAAAAGAAGAGCTCCTTGTAAGCAAGGGACTCCTTACAAAAATGTGGGTTTTAAGACGCATTCTTATTCCTATGGGAACAATGGATGGGATGGAATTCCTACTTGAAAAACTTCGCAACACAAAGAATAACGCTGAATTCTTTGAGTCAATGAACTCTTAATGCCTAAAATTGTTTCACGTGAAACATTTGAGAAGTTAAAAATTTATCAGCATCTTCTGGAAGAATGGCAGACAAAGATTAACCTTGTTTCTGCGGCGACTCTTGTCAACTCATGGGAGAGGCATTTTAAGGATTCTTTACAATTGTCGCGCTTTCTATCGACTCGCCCTACGCACCTCGCGGATTTGGGGAGTGGGGCGGGGTTTCCAGGTCTTGTTTTAGCCATAGCGTGCCCTCAGAATCTCAAAGTTACATTGGTTGAAGCCGATTTAAAAAAGTGTATTTTTTTAGAAAATGTTTCACGTGAAACATTTTCACCAGTAACAATCCTAAATGAACGCATCGAAAATCTTGCCATTGAAAATAAGTTTGACTTTATTACAGCACGAGGCTTGGCCCCACTTCCGCTTCTTCTAGACTACTCTTTTCCGCTAATGAAAAAAAACACCGTGTGCCTTTTCCTAAAAGGGAAAGAGGCCTGTACGGAAATTCAAAATGGCCAAAAAAAGTGGGAATTTAATCTTGAACTTTTTCAAAGTTTAACCGATTCTAGGGGCAATATATTAAAAATTACACATCCGAAAAGGATTTCTTCATATGACAAAAATTATTTCAGTTGTTAATCAAAAGGGAGGAGTTGGGAAAACAACCACAGCCATAAATTTAGCAACAGCCTTTTCTACACTTGGAAAGAAAATTCTCGTGATAGATTTCGATCCACAGGGTAATGCGACCACGGGACTTGGAATTATTGAAAAGGGAAAAACAAGCGGAAGTTATGAAGTCCTTATTGGAAAAGTTCCCTTTGCCTACGCCTACTTAAGTACATCCATCCCAAATCTCTATGTATTGCCAGCAAACATTCATTTGTCAGGAGCTGAGGTGGAACTCGTCACCCTAAAAAACAGAGAATATCTCTTACAGGAGGCCTTGAAAGAGCTTGACGACTTCCAATATGTGTTTATAGATTGTCCTCCCTCTCTTGGCCTTTTGACCCTTAATGCCCTTGTGGCTTCTTCTTCAGCTCTCATTCCATTACAGTGTGAATTCTATGCCTTAGAAGGCCTAAGCCAGATTTTATCAACTCTCAATTATGTCCGAGGACATCTTAACCCAAAATTGAGGCTACAAGGTATTGTACTAACTATGTTTGATTCGCGCAGTAATCTTAATGTCCAAGTCGCACAAGATGTTCGCATGCACCTAAAAAGAAATGTTTATCAAACGGCTATTCCAAGGAATATTCGTCTTGCTGAAGCCCCTTCTTTTGGAAAGCCTGCGGTGATTTATGATTTAAAGTGTTTCGGGTCTCAAGCCTACCTTCAACTGGCTAAAGAAATTTTAAATCAAGAAGGTCCTACACACGAAGGAGAAATAGCAGCATGAGCGAAATGAAAAGACAAGTTTTGGGACGCGGCCTTTCGGCTTTACTAGACGCCACTCCCGGAAATATTGAAGTTAAGCAGGGCGTTGCTCCCGGAACTCTTCCCATTGAAGATATTTTTCCAGGGGAAAACCAACCCCGTCGTTCCTTTCCTCCAGAGGAAATTGAATCCCTAGCTTGCTCTATTCGGGAAAAAGGGATCCTCCAACCCATTTTGGTTAGACGTTCTTGCCGTGAAAGGGGGAAATTTGAAATTGTTGCAGGAGAAAGACGCTTTAGGGCAGCAAAACAAATTGGACTTACAGAAATCCCAGTTGTGATTAGGTTGCTGTCGGATAAGGAAGCTTTAGAGCTGGGTCTTTTAGAAAACATTCAACGTCAAGACTTGAATCCTATAGAAGAGGGAGAAGCCTATCGAAGGCTTGCGGAAGAGTTTAACCACACCCAAGAAACTCTCTCCCGTATTTTAGGAAAAAGTCGGAGCCACATTGCCAATACCATTCGTTTACTTACCTTACCCTCAAAGGTACAGGAGTACCTCATTTCAGGACAATTAACCTCTGGACACGCCCGTACACTTGTCAGTGTGGAAAACCCAGAAGCTCTTGCTGAATCCATTCTCGCTCAGGGGCTGACGGTGCGACAAACTGAAGAATTATGTAAGGAAAAAACCAGCCGGTCTAGGACTTCATCTGGTCAGGTGGTGCATCCCGAAAAGGAAAATTTACGCCACCATCTTTCAGAGCTTTTAAAAAGACAAGTAGATTTGATTCTTAAGGGCGAAGGAGGAAAAATCATCATTCCTTTTTGTGATCCAACTGATCTTGACCAGCTGTTGCAAAAGTTTAATCAAATCAGAGACGCTTAATTTTTTAAACAATGCAAAAGACGTCGCTGAAGGAGAGCCGCTCCCATGTTAGAAAACTTAACTTGTTCTTCGAGGGCGAGAAGAGTTTCTAACAAACGAGTTATCTCCTTTGCCTTCCACATCCTTAGTGCTCTCTCATAGAGAGGCTGCTCTTTAAAAAATACGGGGGGTGTCATCTTCATCCAAGGAAGTACGCTTGATGTTTCTTTTAAAACAAGAAGATTAAAAAGGGTTTGAAAAGAACGCCCTAAACCACGGAGAAGAGGAATAAGCTCTGCGGGATTTATCCTGGGAAAAGCCCGGAGAGCTTCCTTAACGTTCTTTAAGAGGAAAGCATGAACGATTTGGGTCGTGTCATCGGATAACAGAGATGGCTCAAGAAAAAGAGAAAAATCTTCTTCTTGCACCTCTCCATAAAGCTTGATTTTATCAAGGGTGCTTAAGAGGCCCCTATAATCATTTTGGAAGGTTTTAAATAAATTAGCTTTAAATGATGCAGAGAGGTTTATTTCCCGCGCCAGAAACTCAAATTCTAAAGACGATAGAGGTGCTGCATAAGCAGCGATGGCAAGGCTGGTGGAAGATCCCGCAAAATAAGTTACAAGTTTTGAGTGAGCGCGAGCTGACTCGGAGGTAAAAATAGCCACCTCATCCTTAAAAGATTCAAGGCATTCAATAACTTTGTCCGTTACTTGAGGCACAAAAGTCAGTTGAGGGCAATTCTCCTCAAATAATGACTTCTCGGCTTTTAAACCTTTTTGGATATCCTCTTCACTTTTATGGGTTAAAGAGGCATCAAGCTTTTTTTGCAGGTAGACGAGGGTTCTTTCAAAAACTTCCTTATCGTTCCCGTAGATAAAGAAAAACTGATATTTTTCAAGAGGGGTTTGAAAGAGGGCTGGAAAATTAATCTTCATGACAGGAATTCAAATAGGTTTTAATCAGCAAAGCAATTTTCTCCGCCAAAAGACCGGCCGCCTCTCGTTTTGCATATTGCTGCGCCGTTAAATCGGAATAATAATTTTCTGCAATGATGGAAAATGAATTAATGGCAGTGGTTGAATGGGTATAGAGAACCTTGTTTGTGCAAAAATCCTTTAACGTAATTTTTGCCGTCAGTTTTGCTTCCTTACGGCTGGTTGTTTCATCCTTTTTAATGCCTGTGCTGATGACCGCTTCTGTAAGCGTTATATCAAGAAGATAGAGGGGATGAGACGGTGCTCCCTCTGGAGTCAGAATATCCACAAGGTTATTCCTTAATATTTGTCCCTCGCGATTCGGGATGGCCGCAATTTTTATTGGGTAAGAGGTATTGTGCCGTGAATTATGGGGTGCATAAAGGGGTTGGAACCCACAGGCCGTAAGGCTCAAGAAAAAACAAAGTGTTAAAAGTCTAGTAAACGACATTGACAATTTTCCCCGGAACATAAATAAACTTTTTGATCATTGTATTCTGAACCTGTGCCTTCACAAAGGGCAAATCTAAAATCAGAGCTCTGGCTGCATCTTTCCCTAAATCAGGAGCAATTTTACAGGTGCCGCGCATTTTTCCATTGATTTGGATGGCAAGTGTAACCTGATCAACGGTTAAAAGATCTTCTTGCGGCTTTGGCCACGGTTGATTGACAACAAAGGGGGGATGGCCTAATTCAGCCCACAGCTCTTCAGCCAAATGGGGTAAGGCCGGAGACATCGTCAAAACAAGAGTATGAAGAGCCTCGCTAAGGGCCCACCTTTCTGAAGCCTCAGAAGGAGTAAAATCTTCAAGTACGTTTGAAAATTCCCTCAAACGCGCCACATAACGATTATAATGGAACTGCTCAATATCCTGGGTAACATAATGAATTGTCTTGTGCGTTAACTTTCGAAGACTCAGAGCTTCTGGCGTAAAATGCCCGGGAGCATCGCTGAGTTTTACACTTTGAATCTCATCAAGATTGCCTGTAACGAGACGCCATATCTTATTAAGATAGCGCCAACTTCCTTCAATCCCAGCTTCGGTCCATTCAAAATCACGTTCCGGAGGACTATCAGAAAGCATAAAAAGGCGTATCGTGTCAGCCCCATATTCATCAACGATTTTAGCAGCAGGAACTACATTGCACTTTGACTTACTCATTTTTTCAGAGCGACCAACCTTGACCGGACTTCCATTGGAACTTTTAACAAAAGCAGCACCCTGCTTTTCCACTTCATGAGGATAAAGCCAAGACCCAGTCTGATCTCGATAGGTTTCGTGACACACCATTCCTTGTGTTAGCAAATTTTGAAAAGGCTCTGATATATCCCAATAGCCACACGACCGCAAAGCCTTTGTAAAAAAGCGCGAATACAAGAGATGAAGAATGGCATGTTCAATCCCCCCTATATATTGATCAACAGGCATCCAAAATTCTGCCTTGTCCTTTTCAAAAGGTTGAAGTGCATGGGGAGAACAAAAGCGTGCAAAATACCACGAAGAATCGACAAAAGTATCGAATGTATCCGTTTCGCGCTCTGCGGGCTTATGGCACTTTGGACACTCAACGTTTTTCCATGTTGGATGAAGCTCTAAGGGGTTTCCTGGTTGATCAAAAGAAACATCTTGGGGAAGCTTGACAGGCAATTGTTCTTCTGGAACCGGAACAACGCCACAGGTTGCGCAATGAATAATAGGAATAGGACATCCCCAATAGCGTTGGCGAGAGATACCCCAATCGCGAAGTTTATAACTTATCTCAGAGGTGCCAATTTTTTCTCTAACCAACCGTTTAATAACTTCCTCTTTAGCTTCCTTAGTTGTGAGCCCATTTAAAAATTGAGAGTTTATGAGAATACCATCTCCCTCATAGGGAAGGCCTTCTTCTTCAGGTCCCTTAACAACAGGGATGATAGAGAGGTCATACTTTTGTGCAAACTCATAATCCCTTACGTCATGCGCAGGACAGCCAAAGACAACACCTGTTCCATAATCCATGAGAACAAAATTGGTTACATAAACAGGCAAAACGACATCTTTGAGAAAAGGATGTTGTACAGAAAGGCCTGTGTTAAAGCCTTTCTTTTCTGTTGTATCAAGTTCTTTTTGACTGGTTCCAGTTGCGTGGCATTCTGCCATAAAGGCTTGAAGAGCGGGGAAACCTTTTGCAAGATTTTCAACAAAAGGATGATCAGTTGAAATTCCTAAAAAAGAAGCCCCAAAGATTGTATCTGGGCGTGTGGTAAAAACTTCTAAAACATCTTTTTGATTGATAAGAGGAAACTGAATGCGGGCTCCCTCAGATCGTCCAATCCAATTGGCTTGCATCGTTTTAACTTGCTCAGGCCAATGCTTAAGCTTTTCAAGATCCTCCAGAAGTTCTTGAGCAAAGGCCGTAATTTTTAGAAACCATTGAGAGAGTTTACGTCGCTCTATGGGGGCACCAGACCGCCACCCTTTTCCATCAATCACCTGTTCGTTGGCGAGAACGGAACCTTCTACTGGATCCCAATTCACAAAGGATTCTTTGCGATAAGCAAGTCCCTTTTTTAAAAATTCCAAAAACATTTTTTGTTCATGAACATAATAGACTGGAGAACAGCTAAAAATCTCACGGCTCCAATCGTAAGAAATTCCAAGTGACTTAATTTCCTCTTTCATCAAACGAATGTTTTCAAGGGTCCAAGTTTGAGGATGTACTTTTTGTTGTATGGCTGCATTTTCAGCAGGAAGACCAAAGGCGTCCCATCCCATAGGGTGGAGAACAGAATACCCGCAGCTCCTTTTATACCGCGCAATGACATCCCCAATGGTATAGTTTCGCACATGACCCATATGAAGCCGTCCAGAGGGATAAGGCCACATTTCCAAGACATAGTATTTAGGAGAAGTCGCGTGTGCTTGGTAAATGGAAGCCTCGTCCCACGCCTTTTGCCACTTCGCTTCGTTGTCTCGAAAGTTATATCGCGTGCTCATAAAAGGCTCTTTTATTTAAGTGTTTTTTTCCGAAAATGTCTGGCTCTTGCTAAAATAGCATTTTCTAAATCGGTAATCGTTTGAGGGTTAACGGCTTGGTCAACCCAGCCACCGGAGGAATTTTGTTCCTGACGGAAAAGGCTAACCCTCACGCCGTCTGAGCGGAGTTGACGGTCAAGGATAAAGATATTCATTTTAAACCGCTCTTTTGGGCTTTGAGGCGGTGAGTACCAATCTGTAAGAATCACCCCTCCAAAAGGATCCGCAGAAGCTATAGGCATAAATGAAATGGTATCAAGGGTGGCTCGCCAGAGATGGGAATTTACACCAAGGCCTGTATCTTCTTGTTCCCGCTTTTTAGGGCCACCAAAGTGAAGTGTATCTTCCCCTAAAAACTTTTCGACCCCTTTAATACGTCGGTCTTCTGTTGAAGCTGTTTCAAGGTTTTCTTCTGTAAAGTCGGAAGCACACCCAACAAGACTTAAAGTTAAAAAAAGTAATGAGAGAAGTCTTAGATTCATTGATACACCCAGATCGACAATGCTTTATGGTATGCCTTGTGAAGATGGGCGCGTCAAGGGATAAAAAAGGACGCTTCTATGAGTTTTGAAGTTTTTCGATCTCTTCTTTAGAAAGCCCAGTTGTCGACACAATAATGTCAGTATCTATTCCTTGTAAAAGGAGAGATTTAGCGATTTCCAATTCTCTTTCTCTTTTACCTTTCTCCAGCCCCTCATCATATTTCTGGGCCATGGAGGCGATATAGGTTCCTTCATATTTCTCGGCTTGATCATAGGTTAAAAGCTCTTCTTCATTCCAATGAAAACGATCCAGCTCCTCATAAGCACGTTCAATAATCATGTCCTTGCCAACAAGTTTTTCTAAATCCTTCTCTGATGTCTTCTCTGCATTTTTAAAAAAATACATCCATTTGTCTGAAATTGTGGAGAGTTCATGAATCGACTTTTGAAACTTGGGAAGCTCTAAAAAGGTGAAGGAAAAGTCCTTTAAGTCATGCTCATAACTATTCTTATCCAAAATCACGTGTTCTGACTTCCAATCCTTTTTCTTAGGAAACATGATGAATTCAGCAATGGCCAGAAAAATGACTTCTTTGAGGTTATGATATTCTCCCCCTACGTGAACTTGGGAGATATAGGCCTTTGATGCATAATATTGGGCGCGCTTTTCAAATCCCTTTTCTTTAGCGACCTGCATTTCGACGATGTAGCGGTTGTCCTTTTCATCTTTACAAAGGATATCTACAATACTGGTCTTTTTTGAAGCGGTTTCTGGATCTTGAATGGTTTTAAGAAAAGTCACGTCCTGAATCAAAGCCCGATCCTTAAAGGTCAGCATATCATTCAAAAAATGAATCAAGATATCCTTATTTTTTTCGGTTCCAAAAATCCTCTTAAAGGCAAAGTCATTCTTGGGATCTAGAAACTTCGTGAGCATATTTAAGTATCCTCTAATGATATTTTCAATATGATTTGTTTCACCTTAAATGACAAGGAAGAATCCTAAAGGTACTAACTTAGTGGGGGGCACCCCCTGATTTCTTGAGTTAGTGCCATTAGGACATAGCCCTCCTTTTTTAACTTATATCAATTGATTTAGAAGACCAAGCGCGATCCGACAAGAAAGACGTTGGCTCTATTGCTTGGCACCCCTCCCTTCCACTCACTACAAGTGTCTAATATAGTGGTGTTGATGCGGTTCGCTTCGTCTAGAGCCGCTGGGTTCTTCATTTGAAAGTGAGCATACTCAGCATAAATACCTAACCCAGGCGCAAGCTTATGATCAATAGCAGCAGAAACAGCATTTGTTCTAGATTTGCGAGAAATAAAGTTGTCAGTGATGCCACCTCCCAAGGCCTTTCTCCAGCCATAGTAATATCCAGTAGTCAGCCTGGTAGCACCCCATTTATAAGAAAGACCAAAGTCTACGAATTGACCAGCGTTGACTTTATTTCCACCCACCTTAAGTTGTTGTGAACGACCATTGTTTCCATATTCAGCACCGAACCCCCAGTTGCAATAGGATATGGTCCCTCCAAAAGCAAAAGAAGCCGTATTCCGCCGTGGCGGAGACCCATGATATTCTGAACGGGTTTGGCCGAAAATGCTTGTTGCAGAAAGACCTATTTCTATCTCATTGGCAAACTTATGAATAAAGTTGAGTCCATTCGCAATATTATCCGTGTCAAAAGGCTTTTTAGGGTTTTTCTCACTTCTGCGAGACTCAATGCTTCCCTGCCCTCTATGTTCTGTACGAGGGGTATAGGAAGCGCCCGCCTGAAATCCATACCACCGGGGCGTAAAATAAGTAAGTTTAGTATCACGGCTTGTGTCTCCAACTAGGTCAACGGAAGTAACCGTACCTGTTGTGTCATTAACAACACGCTCAAGGATACCACTATCCATGAAACCTGTTGCCCCCCAGTCGTCATAGCCACCAAAGGCCATCGAGTTTTGAACACCAAAGGTGTCTCCCGCATAAATTTTCCCCCAGCTTCCTCCTAAATAGAGATAATCTTCCCGAACAAAATGATCAGCATTCGTATCGCCATCAAAAACAAAAACAAGACCGTATTCCATTCCAGGATCAGTTTTTCCATCCACGTTGACTTTTAAGCGCGCACTATCAACGGCGAACAATTGGCCACGTCCATATTTATGTTCGCTACAGGGTTGGTTGGCGCTTGGTTTTCGTGTAGCCCTCGTAATTCTTTTATTTCTAAAAAAATAGGAGTTAAAGGATGTCTGCCCTGAAAACTTAAGTTGCGGGGTCTCCATCGCAGGAGAAGGGGTTGTTTTTGCGGCAAAAGCTTGCGGACTGATCAATAATATGCTTAAAAAAGCTGTTGAACCAAGAAGGGTACGAACCATTGTTTTCCTCCAACTTACGGGACATTGTTAACGAAATTGTGATAAATGATCTTCTTTTAGAAGACGAATTATCCTCTTATAAAAGACACTTGCGAGATCGCGTCTCAATGATAAAATTTACATTAAATGCATTTTTAGAGGGCATGTGTCGGACATGCCACAGTGAATGATGTTAAGGATTTGTATTCGCATAGAAAATCCTGTATTGCGGGATGCTATTTGTGAGATTTTACCTCAAGCGGGTCTGCAAGTCCTCGAGGAAGAAAAGGGAAGTGCAGCTATTTTATATACACCTCCCTATGAGGAAAGAGATATTCCCGCCCTGAATTTTGAAACATTTTCGCGTCCTTTTAAGCTTCTAGACCTTTTATCTCGCCTTAAAAATCTTCCCTATTCCCAAGAAATTTACTTTTCCCATTTTATCTTGAAATTAAGAGAAAAAACTCTAACTAATCTTAAAATAAAGGAAGACCTTCGCCTTACGGAAAAGGAATGTCAGCTTTTACGCCTGTTTTCTCTGAATAAGGGTGAAGATCTGTCAAAGGAAACGCTTCTGAAAGAGGTGTGGAAGTACCATCCTGAAGCGGAGACGCATACCCTTGAAACCCATATTTATCGTCTGCGGCAGAAAATAGAAGACGACCCCAATTCCCCTCAAATCTTGCTCAATGGCAAAGAGGGGTATTTTATCAAAAATTAACACTTCCATCTTCACATATTAATATAATTGGGGCCTGATCCACCTTCAGGAGGGGTCCAGATTATGTTTTGAGTCGGGTCTTTGATATCACAGGCTTTGCAGTGAATGCAATTTTGAGCATTAATTTGAAGTTGCCCTTCGAGAAGCTCATAGACCTGGGCGGGGCAATAGCGACCTTCAGGAAAGTCATAAATTTTCTTGTTGATCGTAAGAGCGACCTCAGGATTCCGCAAATGGAGATGATTGGGTTGATTCTCTTCACTTCGAATATTGGCAAGATAAAGGGAGGTCAAAGGATCAAAGGTTATTTTTCCGTCAGGTTTAGGATAAACGATCGGAGCACACTCTTTTGCAGGTTTAAGTTGAAGGTGATCAGCCTGATTCTTCAGGGTCCAGGGGCTTCTTCCACAGGAAAAATAGGTTTCAAAGGTCGCATTGATAAGCCCCCTCCAGAGGCTTTTTTGAAACCCGGGCCTGATATTTCTCACCTTATATAATTCATCATTGATCCAACTCTTTTGAAGACGTTTTTGGTAGGTAAAGGGTTTTTTGTGGATAAGAAAATCATGAGCAGCTTCGGCTGCAAGCATACCGGATTTAAGGGCTGTGTGGGAGCCTTTAAGCTTTGCCACATTCAGAAAACCTGCAGCGCACCCCATCAAACAGCCACCAGGAAATTCCAGGGCGGGGATAGATTGATATCCGCCTTCATTCAAAGCCCGAGCTCCATAGGAGAGACACCTTCCACCTTTGAGAAGAGAGTGAACTAAAGGATGCGTTTTAAATCGTTGGAATTCATTAAAGTGGTTAAGATAAGGGTTCTCATAGTCTAGTCCCACCACAAAGCCAATGAGAACTTGAGAGCCCTCAAGATGATAAAGAAAAGATCCCCCGTAGGTATGCGAATTTAAGGGCCATCCAATAGTATGGATGACCTGGCCGGGGGTGCTTTTTAAAGGGTCAATTTCCCAAATTTCCTTAAGGCCAAGCCCATAAGTTTGCGGGTCAGAATTTTGATCTAATTTATATTTTTTGATGATCTCTTGTGAGAGTGAGCCACGGCATCCTTCAGCCAAGAATGTCAATTTCCCACGGATTTTTACCCCCGCTTCAAATCGAGGTGTTGGTTTCCCTTTTGAATCAAGACCGAGAGGGCCTATTTCAACCCCAAGGACCTCCCCTCTTTCATTAAACAAACACTTGGCTCCAGCAAATCCGGGGTAAATTTCAACTCCTAATCCTTCCGCTTCCATGGCAAGCCACTGGCAAAGAGCTCCTAAACTTGCCACATAATTCCCTTTATTTCGCAGAGGCGGCGGAACGGGAAGAGAAAAAGCTTTTTGAGGAGTTAAAAAGAGAAAGTTATCCCTTGTTACGGGGGTTGTTAAAGGCGCTCCTCGCGTTTGCCAATCAGGAAAAAGTTCCTGGAGAGATCGAGGATCAAGGACTGCTCCTGAAAGAATATGACGTCCAACTTCGGCTCCCTTTTCGAGAAGACAGACCTTTAAATTTTCATCCAGTTGTTTTAATCGGATAGCGGCCCCAAGACCAGCTGGCCCACCCCCTACGATAAGCACATCATAGGATAATTCATGGTTATTCATCTGATCTCCGCCCATCCTTTGGCAATTCGATGATAAAACGGGAATAAGTCCCTAATTTACTTTCAGCAAATAAATGGCCATGGTGTTGTTGGGTAATGATATCGTAGCTTAAAGAAAGTCCTAAGCCTGTCCCCAGCCCTGCCTCCTTTGTTGTAAAAAAGGGATTAAATATTTTTTTGAGATGCGCTTTACTTATGCCAGGACCATTATCTTCAATAATAATCTTAACTCTACCTTTTTCATCTCTTGTTTGAACTTTGAGATGGGGATGGTAAGACTGCCCTAATTTTTTTTTCTTTTCTTGCATGGCAAAATAGGCATTATTAATAATATTTAAAAAGACACGAACTAAATCTTGTTGATATCCTTTTATCGACTTTATTTTCAGATCAAATGTCTTTGTCATTTTGGCTGAAAAGTGGGCTTCTTGCCCTTGAAATCCAAAGCTGGCAAGAACAAGGGCTTCATCCATAAGCTCATTGAGGTTAAAGGATGTGAGGGTCTCTAGTCCACCCCGCGCGTGAGCCAACATACCTTTGACGATGGAGTCAGCTCTTTCGGCATGTTCTTTTGTTCGCATTAGATTATTTTCAACTTGAACTAAAAGTCCTTCATCATTGGGAACTTTTTTCTTTAAGTCACTCAAATATTCTAAAGAAATATCCGTAAAGTTGATAACGAAATTAAGAGGATTTTTAATTTCATGAGCTATGCCTGCGGTCAAAGCCCCCAAGCTTGCAAGCTTTTCTTGTGTAATGATTTGATTTTGTGCCATTTTTAAGTTCTTTAGGGTTTTTTCCAACTGCTGGTTTTTACGTGCGAGTTGTTTCGTACGGATTGTGACTTGGTCTTCGAGGTTCGCCATGAGAAGCCGATTTTCATCAAAGATCCGGGAAACAATACGAAACCAGGGCTTCCATAGGGATGGTACGTTTTGGGGAATGCTTTTAAGTCCTTCGTTTTCATTTGTGATATGATTCACAAGTTTTTGAGCGGGGGAGATAAAGTTTCGAATTACCAGGATATAGCCCATACCTACCACAAAAAGAAGCATGATGAGAATAATAAAAATATCCTCAACTGCCTCCCAGAAGGCCTGGGTAAAGAGATCTGATTGGGCTGCAATATAAACCAAATACCACGGAGCATCCTTCATTCCTTTTACATAAACAAGGGAAGGATCTCCAAAAGAAAAAGCTCCATAGGGTTCATTCATTCCCGCTTGAATTCGATCATAAATATCAGGAGGGACTTGATCTTGAATGGTCAGCATTTGACCGGCTTTGGGGGGGGAAGTCGGGACATGGGTTGTGGCTAAGAGCTGCCCTTCTTGATTTATCAGAAAAAGGGTTCCTTTAAGGGGATCAAAGTCTTTTAGAATCTGGTTAAGTTTTTCGAGGCTTATATCTAAAGAAAGGCTTCCTAAAAACTCATGAGCATTATAAACGGGAGACGTATTTGTAACAACAATTCCCCTTTGGTAAGCCTGTTCATAACTTTCACCATCTTGATAAGCAGATGTCCAAAAATTCTCTCTCCTCGGATTATTTTCCGGCGTAGCTTTTCTAAAGAAATCTTTACCTTGAATAGCCTTATGATAAATGTTTGAGGTGGGAGGTGTCCACGGATAAAGATTTTGGAAATTGTTTTTTGAGGTATAATAAACCCACACAGATCCACTGTTGTTTTTTAAGATCACTTCAAAGAAAGTATTTAAAAGAAGGGCCATATTGATTTCATCCTTGACCTTTTTTGATAAATTCTCTAGAGATCCCATTCCCGTAAGGTTACCAATCATACCTTTGTCAAGATTTGCCCGTCTGATGTCAAAATAAAAACCTGTGTTTTGGGTATTGTTTCTGAGGAAGGTAAAGAGGGGAGATGAAATATGAAAGTTTTGGATATAAATTAGATTATTCTCTGCCGCAATTTTAAGACCATTCACATATTCTTTAATTGTACGGGCTTGCACATTAAGCGTGGAGGCATATCCGTCTAAATGATTTTTAAGGTCGATAAGAACGTAGCCTTTTTGGTGTTCATATTGAAAGTATTCAATTCCTAAGGTGATCAGAGTAAGGGAAACCCCTGTCAAATAAATAATTTGATTATATCCGCGTTTGAAGAGATTCATAGGGAAGGTATTATTCCTCTTTTTTCCTGACCTTAGCAAATCTAAGAAGCTGTGCCACGTATCTTTTGAAAAAAGTCAACTAAAAGCGCCCTGCACTTTTCTTCATTGAGCCCTCCGATAATTTCAGGCTTATAATGGCAAGAAGAAGCACGAAACACATGAGCCCCATGGTCCACGCCCCCTCCTTTGGGATCATAGGCTCCAAAATAAAGGCGTCTGAAGCGCGCAAAGCTTATTGCTTGGGCACACATGGGACATGGCTCAAGCGTAACATAAATATCACAATCATCGAGGCGTCCTTGGCCCAGGAGGCGGCAAGCCTTTTGGATTGCTAAAAGCTCTGCATGGGCTGTAGGATCATTTCTCTGAACCATTTCATTATGGGAAGAGACGAGGATCTTTCCAGTCGATACCTTTACAATAACGGCGCCCACAGGAACTTCGTTTTGAGTGGAGGCTTTTTCAGCTTCACAAAGTGCATGATCCATTGGCTTGAGACGTGACATATGCCAAACTTACACTAAAGATCACTTAAACCGCAATGGAGTGAGTAGCCATGAAAGAAAAAAATTTGACCCGTACAGAGAGGGATAGTTTTGGATTAATCCAGGTTCCTTTCGATAAGTACTGGGGAGCACAAACAGAGCGTTCTCGTGAAAATTTCCCTATTGGTAATGAAATTATGCCGCTCCCATTGGTTCGAGGTTTAGGCTTGCAGAAAAAAGCCTCAGCCCTCGTGAATATGGCGTTAGGGGAATTGGAGCCTCATTTAGGTCAAGCAATCGTTCAAGCGGCTGATGAGGTGATGAAGGGAAGGTTAGACGATCATTTTCCTCTTGTCGTTTGGCAAACAGGCTCGGGAACTCAAACCAATATGAATGCTAATGAAGTCATTGCAAATCGGGCGATAGAGCTGCTTGGCGGACAAATTGGCTCAAAATCCCCTGTTCACCCGAATGATCATGTGAATAAAAGCCAATCTTCTAATGATACGTTCCCAACGGTGATGCATATTGTAACAGCTCAAATGATCCATCATCAACTCTTACCCGCCTTAGAGCATTTGAAAAAAGCTTTAACGGATAAAGCCTCTGCTTTTAAGAAAGTCATTAAGATTGGGCGAACCCATCTTCAAGACGCAACGCCCATGACTTTGGGGCAAGAATTTTCAGGCTATGCGGCCCAGATTAAAATGGGAATCCAGAGGATAAAAAATACATTCCCCCACCTTTATCAGTTAGCTCAAGGCGGGACCGCCGTTGGAACTGGATTAAATGCAAATCCTAAATTTGCCAAAGCCTTTGCCCAGAAAATAGCCGACTTGACAGGGCTTCCTTTTGTAAGCGCAGACAATAAATTTGAAGCGCTGGCTTCAGAAGATACGCTTGTAGAAGTTTCGGGTGCCTTGAATACATTGGCCGTTTCTTTGATGAAAATTGCAAATGACATGCGTCTTCTGGGCTCTGGACCTCGAGGTGGCTTAGGAGAGTTGATTCTTCCCGAGAACGAACCAGGGTCTTCTATTATGCCGGGGAAAGTTAATCCAACTCAATGTGAGGCCTTGACCATGGTGGCAGCGCAAGTGATGGGGAATCACGTGACGGTGAGCATTGCCGGATCAAATGGCCAATTAGAATTGAATGTATTTAAGCCTGTGATTGTTTACAATGTTATCCAATCCATTCGCTTGCTTTCTGATGCGGTAAAAAGTTTTACTGAAAGGTGCGTCGTTGGCATTGTTTCACGTGAAACACAAATTAAAAAACACCTTCAAACTTCTCTCATGCTTGTCACAGCTTTAAGTCCACATATTGGATATGATAAGGCAGCTGATATTGCAAAAAAGGCTTATGAGGACAATACGACACTTTTAAAAGCAGCCCTTGCCTTAGGCTATCTCACTGAAGAGCAATATTATCAATGGGTTAATCCGGAACAGATGGTCGGATCCAATGGGGACTGATGATCTTTCAGGTGAGCAATTCCACAAACGCTCCATTACTCTTCACCGTCATCGAACAAGTATTTCTTTAGAAAAGGCCTATTGGGAAGCCTTGGAAATGGCGGCAAAGGTGCAAGGGATCCCTTTGATTCAACTGATCAGAAATATTGATTCAACGCGTAAGGGAAATCTTGCTAGCGCCCTTCGTTTGTATGTCTTAGAATTTGCAAGGAGGAGAGGTGTTTTTGATTGTTAACGGCCAAGTTCAAAAACTTAAGTTTCCACTCAATAAGTTGTATAAAAATTTCTTGCCATTTATTTTATAATATGAAACCTTGATTTTGAAGGGAAAGAGATTGAATCATGCTTAGCAAGTTTTTAGACCCCAAGAATGACCTGGCTTTTCGGAGGATTTTTGGGACTGAAAAGAATAAGGATATTCTGATCCACTTTTTGAATGATATTTTTGGGCGTACGACAAATCCCATAGAAGGTGTGACGTTTCTTAAAACAGCTCAAGAACCTGAGGTTGCTTCTCAACGGGTCAGCATTGTGGACATTTTGTGTAAAGATACAAAAGGACATCATTTTATTGTTGAAATGCAAGTAGCTCATGAGCCTGGCTTTGAAAAGAGAGCTCAATTTTATGCAGCGAGAGCTTATATTCAGCAAAGAGAAAAAGGAACAGATTATAAAGACTTAAAGGAAGTCACCTTTCTTGCAATTACAGATTACACTCTTTTTCCAGAAGAAGAGGGCTATCTTTCTCATCATCATATATTGAATACCAAGAACCATGAACGACAATTGAAAGACTTTTCCTTTTCGTTTTTAGAGCTGCCCAAGTTTCATAAAACAAAAGAGCAGCTAATTACGATGACAGAGAAGTGGGCTTACTTTTTTAAGTATGCTCCTCAGACGAAGGAAAAAGATCTCAAAAACATCATTGGGAAAGATTTTATTATGAAGAGAGCTTACGAGGAGTTGAATCGGTTTTCATGGACGACGGAAGACTTGTGGAACTATAATTCCGTAGACATGAAGCAATCAGCAGACCGAGCCATTCAAGAAGGCGCCTTTGATCGCGGTAAAGAAGAAGGAAGGGAAGAAGGAAGGGAAGAAGGAATTGAAAAAGTAGCAAAGAACATGCTGGCTCAAGGTATTGACGTTGAAATAATAGCCTCTGTAACGGGGTTTTCCAAAGAAGAAATCAAAAGACTTCAAAACTTATAGAGGTGTCCTTTTATAAATGGCATCCCTTCTAAGTTAGTGCCATTAGTATTAAAGACCGCATGTCATAAGCATGCTTGAGAGGGCAACAAATTGCCGGTTCAGGCGCCCTTCAAGGCATCCACCTTCCGTCAAGTAATTTTCTGCAATGGCATCAAAGAGACGATGAAACCCATGGACATCGCCAGAATCTGCCAGTTGCAATGCAAGATTAAAGGCATGGGAGCAAAGCTTAGGCTGCATATCGGCTTGATACGTCTTGTCGATATGCTCCTCCATATCCTTTTGTGTTACAGGAGTTCCTTGATAAGTATAGCCATCAAAAAGATATGGATGCTCCGTCAACGCTTTTTTTAATTGTTCTTTTACTTGCTCAACGGTTAAAGTTCCACTCGTAGGGAACAGTTCATCCGCAGCTCCGATAAGGATATCAACATTGGCTTTATAGAAAACATCCATAAAATGAACACTAGCATCTTGTTTGCTTTTTGTGGACTCATCCATAAATTTTGCTGTAGGAGCAAACTTTTCTCTTAGCTGCTTAATATTTGGATGTTTATTAATTTGTCCTCGGAGAGACGCACCTGGTTCCATATCTAATCCGGACAAAGCCCGAGCCAGCAGAAAATCAGATTCCTCTTGCTTGTGTTGAGCAGAAGATGAAGACGATGAAGACGACGTTGTTGTCGATCTTTCTCTCTCATCTAAATCGAATAAAGCTTGAGCCAGCAACCAATCAGATTCTACCTGGGCTGAGGAAGAAGAGGAAGACGATATTGTCGATCTTTCTCTCTCATCTAAATTGAATAAAGCTTGAGCCAGCAATCTATCATTGTCATTGTCATTGTCATTGTCGTCATCGTCCATCGCCTGAACAATGTTAAGAGGCGCTAAGAAACTGAAAAATAAAAGAAGTCCAAAAAATTTATTCATAATAAATACCCAAAAAACACATTAAAACACTAACTATAACATAGCGAATAGAAGGAGAAATTACAAGACCTCGCGAGGAACTAATTGATCTTCAGGGATATGGTCAATAAAAAGGATGCCGTTCAGATGATCGATTTCATGTTGAATAAGGCGCGCAAGAAAGCCTTTGACTCTGCCTTTAACCTTTTTCCCATCAGGGGTCCAGGCTTCGTAAAGGATTTCCGTAAAACGTGGAACTTCTCCCTTGACGCCATCAACAGAAAAACAAGCTTCCCAATCGATGGTTTTCTTTTTTGAGACAGGCTTAAAGGACGGGTTGATCCAAATGGACTTGGGAAGCATATCCGTAAAATCCTCACGGTATTGTTTTAGCTCCTCATCATTAGCCTCTAAAATAATGACGCGTTTACTATATCCAATCTGAGGGGCTGCAAGTCCTGCACAACTTTCCTCTGCATCAAACTTCGCTTCTAGCTGGCGTATTACGTCTTGAGTTTCCTCATCTATAGGAAAGGTAATCAGCGTTGTGGGGACACGCAAAATCCCCTTCTTTTTGCAGGAAGGATCGTTAATTACCACATAAGGTGGCAGTTTTTTGGGAACAAAATGCTTCATTCGTTTATTAAATCGTCACTCCTTGAAGTAAGCAAGGATTTTTTTAGCATTTTCATGTACACTTTTAAAAAACACACAAAAGGCATTAGATGTGGAAGCGCTATTCCCTTGGATAGGGGTTGTCTCTCTTATCTTGGTTTTTTTGATTATTGATCTTGGAATTTTCAATAAGATTCCCCACGCTATTTCTATGCGGGAAGCTTTGGAAATGAGCGTAGTATGGATCAGTCTTGCCCTCGGTTTTAACCTTGCTGTTTGGTATTGGAAGGGGGGAGAACCAGCCCTTGCCTTTTTTACAGGCTATTTACTTGAAAAGCTTTTAAGCCTCGACAACATGTTTGTTTTCCTTATTATTTTTAACTTTTTTAATATTCATCCTCGTCATCAACACCGCATTCTTTTTTGGGGAATTTTAGGCGCCATTGTCTTCCGGCTTCTCCTCATTCTTCTAGGGATTAAGCTTATTCAAACTTTTGACTGGATTTTATATATTTTCGGCCTTCTTTTAATTTATTCCAGTTATAAAGTCTTCAAAGAACGAAATAAACCGGCTGAAATTGAAGCCAATGCCTTTATTTTGTGGGCAAGGAAATGGATTCCTATCCGAGAAAACTATAAAGGACGGCGGTTTTTTCTTTATAGAGACGGGAAATGGCTTGCGACGCCTATTTTTTTGGTTCTTATGACCATTGAAGTCAGCGATATCGTTTTTGCTATTGATTCAATCCCCGCCATTTTTGGTATCACCCTTGATCCCTTTATCGTTTTTACCTCAAACATCTTTGCCATCTTGGGTCTGAGGTCACTTTACTTTTTGTTAGCTCATATCTTGCCGCGCTTTTATTATCTCCAACATGCTCTAGCCGTAATTTTAGGTTTTATTGGGATAAAATTAATTTTGACCCAGCATGTGGACATCCCTCTCTGGACCTCGCTTGCCGTCATTACTGTAACCCTTTTTATCGCTATTCTAGCCTCTTTAAGACGAACAAAAAATAATTCTTATTAAATCTATGGCTTTTCAAATGATTAAAATTATGATTTAATTTTAAAAAAAAGGAGGAAAAAAATATGACTTTCTTATTTCACCAATCTTTGGCTATCTGCTATTTAGCACTTACAGCAGGCTCTGCTCTCTACATTTGGGCTGCGAGGAATGAGGGGCCAGGAGCATTGTTTGCTAAGTATGCTTCTGTAACCATATACATTCTGACGCTTCTTTCCATCGTCCATGTGCTCTTTAATGGAGGTCGCCACTGGGATGGCGTTACATTCTCTGAACCTTGGCAAATCGCTGTTACACCCACGACAGGTCAACAGAGCAATTAAATTCTAACTTTCTTCTAAACTAAAATGGGGGCTATTATAGCCCCCACTTAAGAGGTATAGAAGTGTTGCTTTTTAATTTTTTAAAGCGCTTTACAAACTTTGGGACTTTAACCATCATTGATAGTCAGGGGCGCATATATGAGTTTATTGGCACAAAGTCTCCGAAAATAACCTTAAGGCTTCATTCAAAAAAAATCGAAAGACGTCTTTATTTTTTCCCTATGCTTGCTCTTGGTGAAGGCTATATGGACGGCGATATCACCGTAGAAGATGGAGACATCTATGATTTGCTTCTTTTTTGCGCAGCGAACGATAAAGAATCAGGGCTTTTCGTGACACTTATGAAGAAGTTAACCGCCTTCCGCCATGCTTACCATCAATATAATCCCGTTCACGCCTCTCGTAAAAACGTTGCCCATCATTATGATTTGTCCGAAAACTTGTATCGTCTCTTCCTCGATGAAGATATGCAATATTCTTGTGCATATTTCACAAAGTTAGAGGATAGCTTAGAAACGGCCCAAATAAACAAAAAGGCTCACATTGCCGCCAAACTCATCCTCAAACCAGGTCTGCGTGTCCTTGATATTGGCAGCGGGTGGGGAGGCCTTGCCATAACTCTTGCTCGTGAAGCGGATGTCGATGTTACAGGTCTTACCCTCTCAGAAGAACAGCATCGCGTGGCCACCCAAAGAGTAAAGGAAGCCGGTCTTGAAACCCAGGTACGGTTTCATCTTCGAGACTACCGCCAAGAAACAGGAGCTTACGATCGCATTGTTTCTGTGGGCATGTTTGAGCATGTGGGCGTTAAACATTTTGATGACTTTTTTTTAAAGGTATCGTCCCTCTTGACCCCGGAAGGTATTGCTCTGCTCCATTCAATAGGTTGTTCATCGGGACCTAATATTCCCAACCCTTGGTTAAGCAAGTATATTTTTCCAGGCGGCTATGCGCCGGCCCTCTCGGAAACCCTTTCTTCGATTGAATCCTCTGGCTTGTATGTCACAGACATTGAAATCTTGCATCACCATTATGCGGAAACCCTTCGTCATTGGCGCCTTAGGTATCAGAAAAGGGAGAAGGAAATAAAGCTAAAGTGGGGCGAGCGCTTCTACCGTATGTGGGACTTTTATCTTGCTTCTTGTGAGGTAGCCTTTTGTAAACGAGACTATATGGCTTTTCAAATTCAAATGTTTAAAAATCATGAAATGTCCCCGCTCACGCGTAATTATATTCGAGGGGAAGAGGTTAAACTTTTAAATATTCTCCAGCTCGCGCAAAAGAGAGCCTAATTATTCCGCACCACCGTCAGGAAGAAAACCCCCAACTTGGGCACTCCAGAGGGTTTTATAAAGCCCTCCTTTCTTGATGAGGCTCTTATGGGTGCCATCTTCAACGATCTTGCCCTGATCAAAGACCAAAAGACGATCCATGTTCAAAAGTGTCGAAAGTCGATGCGCAACAACTAAAGCGGTCCGTCCTTCCATAAGGAGTGAAAGACTTTCTTGAATAAGATTTTCTGTCACAGAATCAAGGGCGCTTGTTGCCTCATCCAAAATGAGTATAGGAGCATCTTTTAAAATCGCTCGCGCAATTGTAATCCTCTGTCTCTGACCTCCTGAGAGCTTGGCTCCTCTTTCACCAACTAATGCCTTATACCCCCCAGAAAGCCCCAGGATGAATTCATGGGCATGGGCTTTCTGCGCAGCTACAATCACGTCGTCATCCGAGGCATCGGGCCGTCCATAGCGAATATTGTCTATAATGGTTCGATGGAACAAAGTAGATTCTTGCGGAATGAGCGCTATAGCTTTGCGTAAGCTTTCTTGCGTCACTTTGGCAATATCTTGCCCATCTACCAAGATCTGTCCCGATTGAATATCAAAGAGGCGTAAAATAAGGTTTACAAAGGTAGATTTTCCACTCCCAGAATATCCTACAAGGCCTATTTTCTGCCCCGGTTGAATCAAAACTGACTTCTCTGTGAAAAAGGGAGTTTCATCTCTATATTGAAAATGAACTTTTTGAAACTGAATTTTCCCTTTCTTCACAAGGATATCTTTAGCAGCTGGCGCATCAACAACCTTGACAGGAGCCTTCAAGAGGCTCAAGGCCTGCTTACAAATTCCGATTTCCTTAAAGAAATTGGGCAATTCAAGACTTGTCCACCATAAGATCATGATGATGTTCCAGGAAGTATTGAAAACAAGAACGATATCTCCAACTGTAATGCTATTATGCACCCAAGAATAATATGCATACCCATTAAGGGCCATGCCTGGTCCAAAAAATGTCAGTGCTCCCAGAATTAAGCGCACTTTTTCAATGTAAATCATTTGACGACGATTTTCGTGGAGTTCTTGGGTTTGACTTGCTCCCACATATTTAAGCTCAAAAAGCTTGTTGGCAAATATTTTGACTGCAAAATAGTTTGTAAGGCTATCGACAATCCGGCCATTTAGGCGACTTCTTGTTTCCGAATGCAGATGTGAATAATAGGTGCATCGAAAGGAATAGACGATTCCAACACCGATATGAATCAGGGCCCATCCTATAAGGAGAGAAGCAAAAAACGGGCTGAGTTGGTAAAAAATATAGGATGCAATTACAACTGCAACAAATGAAGGAATAAAAAGGGTAATCAAAAGCTGAAGAATATGGTTTAAATTATCGACCATATCGGAAATTTTTGTCGAAATTTCGCCCGCAAAATGCGTTGAAAAATAGGATTGAGATTGGTTGAGCATATGGGAGAAGATGTACATCCTAATCTCCTTATCTAAGCTTGGAAATGTAGAACTCATCAAAAGCCCCGCACACCGAAAGGCAACTTCAACACTAATCCATAAAGCAATTGCGCTTAAAATTGGACCTTTTAAGACTGACCAGGAATCTTGCCGATCTCCAATATAAGTGGAAAACCCATCCACAATTTTACCAAAGAGCAAAGGAAAAATTGTCTGATCAATACACCAGGCAAACCATAAGAACTGGGTAAATAAAAGACTAAGCCAGTGGCGTTTTATGAAATAGAACGCAAATCCCCATAAGGTTTTCGCTGGCGCGAAATTTTCTTTGGAAAGCATGAATACTTCCTACTAAGATGGATTGCATGATTGTTTATAGGTGTTGCGATTAATTAATCTAATACCACGACCTACAAAAATTGGCAAGCCTTTATTTTTCTTAAGAAATTAATGCTTGCTTTTATTCTAAGTTTATAGTAATATAAAAAATAGGACGGAGATATAGAATAGAATGCTCACCGCATTTCTTTCTTCTCCGTCCCTTTTTATGCCTCTGGAACTTGCGTAGCTACAAGCTTCCAATTAGGGTTATTACTTTCCAAGGGATGTGAGAAAGTCCAAATATCTGTAACTTCAGAATAATGATCTGGATCCCCTTCTAAAACTTTCCCCTTCAAATTACGTGTGACTAAGCATTGCTCTGACACAAAACGAACGGTTACATAAGCCATCCTAGCTTCTTCTCGCTGATCAAGCACTTCAGCCATTACAACCCGAGCCACATCAACCTCTAAGGTTTTCTTGGCCTTTTGGCGCGTTTCAATAGCATCCTCAAAGGTTTCTAATAGGGGCCCCCCTAAGAGTCTTTGAAGAACCTTTTTATCTCCTAAAGCGTAGGCTTGAACAATCTTGCGAAAGGCGATTTCAGCCCCCTGCAGGAACCGGTCCTTATCCATATCTTTGGGCTCAGCTTTAGTTTCTCTCTCTTTGCCTTTTGATGACATTGATTGAGCCCGCACAGGAACAACATTATCGTCTTCTAAAGAGCGCCTTTTGCGAACGGGTTTATCTTTGTCATGGGTTCCCAGCACAAGCCATAGGCGATAGCCTAAAAACATAGCAAGGGCTGCAAGAAGCACGAGATCTAAAAAAGCCATAGAATCCTCTGTTGTCCAATTCTCTTTTTATATAGTGATTTCTTCATGTTGTCATCACGTGCTTTTAAAACCTAGGGGATGTCAATAGCACGTGAAACTCCATGGGCCAAGGCCCATGGTATCTTATGTTTCTTCGTCGGGTTTCACCCGCCGACTTGCTACGGCGAAGCCTAGCGTAGCCGAGAGCATATCCGCCTTCGCCAAGGCTTTGTCGGATACCCGCCCCGCTCCAAGCCCCGTGCCAAGGCACGGGGCTTTGCGGAAGCGGATAAAAACAAACCTATGAAAATTCTGTTTTTAAATTCACCTGCCTTAACTTTATTGGCAACGTCTCTTTTTATACCATGCATATCCAAAGTCTAACTTTGGATATGTGTGGTGTTAAGATTTTTTCTTAGAGAGTAGCTTTTATTGAGCAGAAATCGCCGAATTGGCCATTTGGACAAGCTCATCTTGACTGGCAAATTGCCATCGTATGGTATAGAGGACATCTTTGTAAACCCATTCAATCTTTGGATCAAAAAAGGAACAAATTGCATACCCTTCGGTGTAATACCCTTTAATATTATTGTTTAAGTCAACTGGAACCTTATCTATTTTCTTATTCAACACCGTATATTCATCATCTTTGAGCTTGCCATTGAGCTCTGCCCTAACCGTCCCAAATGTACAAAAGTGCGCAGTACAGCCGGGGGTAGACCCAATAGTTATCATATACTGCTCTTTAGCCTGAGTCTCGGTTGTTGCAAAGTAAATCTTTCCTTTTTCGGCTTGGATGATTGTTGGAAATAGGACGGGGATTTTTGCAAAATCCTTAACCTCTTTAATAACGTCATCTAGGTTATAAATTGGCTTGACCTTTACATCGATCGTTTGATTTGTTGGAATCATCAGAAGCGTTTTATCAATGCCATCCGCCATGGCCGATTCACCGCTAAGACTGATAAGTAAAAGCGAGAACGATAACGATGTGTACTTCATAGTTTGATCCCTTAAGGTCCTAACGTCTTTTTGTCTTCTAGTGTAATCGTCAATACTACACCTTTCCATAACGTTATATTATACCATCTATTTTTATTTAGTCAACCTTTGCGCGAGACAAAGGGTTGCAATCTGCAAAAAGAATGCTAATATAAAAGTCAAATTATACGACTGGATAACAGGAGTGGGTTGCGGCCCACTTTTTTTATTGGATATTGTAGAAACATGAGTGTAGAAAAGCATATACGAGACATCATAAGCTCTTCTCTTGAAGCAAGGGGGTATAGGGTTGTGCGCATACAACTCCAAGGCTCAAAGCGAAAAACCCTTCAAATCATGATTGAAAGGGACGATGGAAACAATATCACAATTGATGATTGTACTGCTGTCAGTCAGATCGCGTCAGTTTTATTGGACGTCAACGATCTCATACACGAGTCTTATGTGCTTGAAGTCTCCTCTCCTGGATTGGATCGTCCGCTTGTCCTTAAGGAAGACTACGCCAGATTTAAGGGGTCAATGGTAAGGATTGAACTTAAAATCCCTCGTGAAGGACGTCGCCATTTTCAAGGTATTCTCTTAGGGGTTAAAGAGGATTTGATAACAATAGAATTGACCCCACAAAAGGAAGTTGCAGAATTTGCCTTTTCTGACATACAAAAGGCTAAATTAGTTCCTGATTATGAACATGCTCAATAGATTGAGGGAAAGATGACGGAAATACATACAAGCCCTGGAAGTCGAGACATTTTACTCGTTGCAGAGACAGTTGCACGCGAAAAATCTATCGAAAAAGATCAAGTTTTAGAAGCTATGGAACAAGCCATTCAAAAGGCAGGTCGGTCAAAATATGGCTATGAGCATGATATTCGTGCAAAAATTGACCGTAAAACCGGGGAAATCACCCTCTTCCGCTGTCAAGAAATCGTTGAAGAAGTTGAAAATCCTTTAACCCAACTTACCTTAGAGCAGGCACAAGCCATTAATCCAGAGCTTAAAGTTGGAGACTTACTTACAGAAGTTCTTCCTCCTATCGATTTTGGGCGTGTTGCAGCACAAACAGCAAAACAAGTTATCTTTCAAAAGGTCAGAGATGCCGAACGCCAACGCCAATATGAAGAATACAAGAACCGTGTGGGTGAAGTCGTTAGTGGCATTGTCAAACGTATTGAATTTGGCAATATTTTCATAGAGCTTGGAAAGGCGGAAGCTCTTTTACGCCGCGATGAAATGATTCCTCGGGAAAACCTTCGTCTTGGAGATAGAGTCCGCGCCTATATTTATGATGTGCGGACAGAGCCCCGGGGCGCTCAAATTTTTGTCTCGCGTACACGGCCCGAATTCATGGCAAAGCTCTTCATGCAAGAAGTGCCCGAAATTTATGATGGAATCATTGAGATTAAAGCCGTTGCCCGCGATCCCGGAAGCCGTGCCAAAATTGCTGTAACCACTTCAGATCCATCTATTGATCCCGTAGGATCTTGTGTGGGAATGCGAGGAAGCCGTGTTCAAGCGGTTGTTTCCGAACTACAAGGGGAAAAAATTGATATCATCCCTTGGTCTCAAAATCCCGCAACCTTCATTGTCAATGCTCTTTCTCCAGCAGAAGTTACCAAAGTAGTTGTGGATGAGGACAATCAACGCATTGACGTTGTTGTTCCCGATGAACAATTAAGTCTTGCGATTGGACGACGTGGGCAAAATGTACGACTTGCTTCTATTCTCTCTGGATGGAAAGTCGATATTCTCACAGAAGCTCAAGAATCTGAACGTCGTACAGAGGAAATGAAACTTCGCTCAAAAACCTTCGTTGATGCGCTTGATGTTGATGAAATGATCGCCCATCTTTTAATCGCTGAAGGCTTTTCCAAGATTGAAGAGGTTGCCTATATCGACCTTAATGAACTTGCCGCTATCGAAGGTTTTGATAGCGATTTAGCCACTGAACTTCAAAATCGCGCAAAAGCCTACCTTGAAGTTCAAGAACGTCATTTGACAAAACGCTTGAAGGAGCTCAAACTTGCTAAAGATTTGACGTCATTTGAAGGCCTAGATCTAGATATTCTTGTTGCCCTCGGGGAAAAGAACATTAAAAAACTCGACGATCTAGCAGATTTGGCCGGCGACGAGCTTCTAGAACTGCTTCCTGAGGGACGAATTTCTGAAGAAAAAGCGCAAGAAATTATTATGGCAGCTAGAGCCCATTGGTTCGATGCAGAGAAAAAATCAACTGAAAGTTAAGATGCGATGACGGATAACAACGGTACACAGAACCAAAAAAAGCCTCTGACTCTTTCGCCGAAGACCCTGACTTTAAAGAAGGGAGTGGGAGACAAGCATGTGCGCCAGAGTTTTTCTCATGGGCGTTCCAAGACTGTCACTGTTGAAGTTAAGCGTAAGCGCGTCATTCTCCCGAACCAAGGCAAAGGTGAGAAAAAAGGCGAGAAAACACTAGGGAGCTCTGGGCTTACACAGCAGCAAATTCAAGAACGTCTCGAAGCTCTCCATGGGGCCATAAAAACTCAAGTTGAAGAGGCCAGTTCTTCTCGTGCTAAAATCCAAGAACAGGAAATAAAACCTTCTCAAGCTGAAGAGCCTTTAGAAGAACCACAGCAGGAGACAGGGGCAGAAACGGCTTCCATTCCTATTGAGCAACCTCAACCGTTTCCACCATCCGAACCCCACCATAAGAAAAAAACTGTTTATTCGTCTTACGAAGATGAAGACGAAGCGGGTCCCCGCCGTGGCAAAGGGGGCGATATTAAAGCAAAAATACCTCCAGTTAAAAGAACAGAACCACGTCGCCGCAGCGGGAAAATCACAGTCGTACAAGCTCTGCGTGCCGATGAGGATAAACCGACGCGAAGTCTTGCTGCGATGCGGCGCCTCCGTGAAAAACGGAAAATGGCTGGTATTGAAGTTCCAAAACAAAAGGTCATTCGCGAAGTTGTTATCCCTGAAGTTATCACTGTACAAGAGCTTTCAAATCGCCTTGCGGAACGTGGCGCTGATGTCATTAAAGCTTTGATGAAAATGGGCGTCATGGCCACTATCACTCAATCCATTGATGCGGACACTGCTGAGCTTATTGCTACAGAATTTGGGCACCAAGTTAAACGTGTTTCAGAATCGGATATTGAAATTGGCCTTCACATCAGAGATGAGGATCCCGTTCTTTTAAAACCGCGCCCTCCTGTGGTTACGGTTATGGGTCATGTGGATCATGGAAAAACCTCCCTTCTTGATGCTTTAAGAAAGACAGACGTTGTTGCAGGTGAAGCCGGCGGCATTACGCAACATATTGGCGCTTATCAAGTCACTTTAAGCTCGAAGGATAAAATTACCTTTATTGACACCCCTGGCCATGCGGCTTTTACGGAAATGCGCGCACGGGGGGCGAATGTAACAGATATCGTTGTTCTCGTTGTTGCAGCAGACGACGGGGTGAAAGATCAAACGATTGAAGCCATTCACCATGCCAAGGCTGCGAACGTTCCCATTATTATTGCTATTAACAAAATGGATAAACCAGGCGCCAATCCCGAACAAGTTCGAAACATGCTGATGCAGCATGAAATTTTCCTTGAAAAGGTTGGCGGTGACATTCTGGATGTAGAAGTTTCCGCCAAAACCGGCCTCAATCTAAATAAGCTCGAAGAAACCATATTACTACAGGCTGAAATTTTAGAACTCAAAGCCAATCCTGACAGGACGGCAGAGGGGGTAGTTGTTGAATCTAAGTTAGAACGCGGTCGCGGAGTGGTTTCTACTGTCCTGGTGCAAAAAGGCACACTTAGGGTGGGAGATCTCTTTGTCGCAGGGGCCGAATATGGGCGCGTTCGTGCTCTTATTGATGATCGTAGCCATCAAATTGACGCCGCAGGACCGTCTGTTCCTGTCGAAGTTTTGGGTTTTAACGGAGCGCCTATGGCGGGAGACGATTTTGTGGTCGTTGAAAACGAAAATCGCGCCCGAGAAATTTCTGAATTTAGACACCGTCGTGCACGAGAAGCAAAGAGCGCGATTTCAGTTCGCGATACCATGGAACAAATGTTTTCTAAAATTTCAGAAGAAGGTGAAGTTCGTGAACTTCCCCTTATCATCAAATCGGATGTTCAGGGTTCAATGGAAGCTATTAGCGGCAGTTTGGCTAGGCTTTCCACTGAGGAAGTCAAGGTCAAGATCTTACACCAGGCCGTTGGAGAAATTACGGAAAGCGATGTCACCCTTGCAAAGGCCTCTCGAGCTATGATCATTGGTTTTAATGTTCGTGCAAACCCACAGGCTCGCGAAGCAGCTCGCCGGGATGGCATTGAAATTCGTTATTATTCAATCATCTATGATGTTGTCGATGATATAAAGGCAGCGCTGGGTGGCTTGCTTGCACCAACGTTACGAGAGAAATACCTTGGAAAGGCACAAATTCGAAATATCTTTTCCATCCCAAAGGTGGGCAAAGTTGCAGGTTGCATGATCACCGAAGGGCTCGTCAAACGTGGCAGCAAGGTCCGCCTATTACGTGACAATATTGTTATCCATGAAGGAAGTCTCAAGACACTTAAACGGTTTAAGGATGAAGTAAAAGAAGTGCGTGAGGGATATGAGTGTGGCATGGCCTTTGAAAATTATAATGACATTAAAGAGAACGACAGCATCGAGTGTTTACTTATCGAAGAAATTTCAAGGACACTTGACTAATGATAAAATCCCAAGGCCCTAGCCAACGCCAACTCCGCGTTGGCGAAGAAATTCGTCATATCCTTGCTGAAACATTATCCTATAGATGTTCAGGTGATGAACTTCTTGATCATTCAACTATCACTGTGACTGAAGTCCGCGTTAGTCCAGACCTTCAGAATGCAACTGTTTTTGTTATCCCTTTAGGGGGGAAGCAATTGCCTGAAGTTCTTGCGGCACTGAAAGAAAATTCTAAATACTTTCGAAAGGAAGTGGCCCAAAAACTCAAAACACGCATCGCCCCTCGCCTTGCCTTCCAAGCAGATTTTTCTTTTGACAATGCCTCAAGGATTGAATCTATTTTAAATTCTCTTAAAGCGCCTAAAGAGACTTCCAAACATAAGTGACTCTTTCTCTCACACCCTATGTAAATTAACTTAAATTTAAATTTACGAGATTTTTTCACCATTTGTGAAAGAAAGGACTAGAATTCTTGCGTATTTTAGATACAATTGCGTGATTGTTAACTCACAATTTGGTAAAATAACTTGAATGAAACTTTAGATAATTTTTTAGGCGGGCGTGCTAAGCTTGTTCAACCGTCTGAAGGCTATAGAGCTGGTATTGACCCCATATTTCTAGCAGCATCCATCCACCCCAAACCAAAAGAAAAAATTCTCGATGTAGGCTCAGGCGTTGGCGTAGCTTGTATTTCTTTAGCTGTCCGTTGTCTAGAAGCTCAAATTATCGGTTTAGAAGTGCAAGAAAAACTCGTAGAACTTGCTCAAACAAACATCCGAGCGAATAAACTGGAAAAGCGAGTGGAAATCCTTAACGGTAATCTCGAATATCCCCCAGTCTTGCTCAAGGAGAACTCCTTTGATCAAGTAATGACAAATCCCCCTTACTTTGAAGAGAAACGAGTACAATTATCACCCGTAGTAGGACGGGCTCAAGCCAATACAGAAACAATGGATTTAGGAACTTGGATAAAGTGCTGTTTGAAATTTCTCAAGCCAAAGGGCGTCTTCACTATGATTCATCGGACAGAACGCCTCTCCGAAATTTGTGCCCATCTTGGCACAAAGGTTGGAGACCTTGTCATTTATCCGCTTTGGCCGGGAGCTAATAAGCCCGCACGAAGGGTTATTATCCAAGGTCGTAAAAATATTAAAGGCGAGCCTCGCCTTGCCAGAGGCCTTATTCTTCATGGAGCTACGGAGAAGTACACCCCTGAGGCGGAAGCTATTTTACGCCACGCACAACCTATTGTGCTTTAGAGAGCTAAAATAATTTTACAATTTGCTCTTTCGTAAGCGTTTGTCATCCAAGCGGCTTAACCGTGAAGGAAGTGGAGGACGCGACACATATGTAGGGGGCTCAAGAAATTGAGCAACTTTTAGAGGCAGGATAAATAATCTCAATCAGAAAACTCTCCCTCATTTTTAGAGGGGATACCTAAAAATCGTATTTTGCTCTTGTTTTTTTCATAATAAACATTACATCCCAATTGAAGATTGTATAAATCAGAATTTATTATTGAAGATGAAAAATTTAATTCTTTCAATTGTTCTATCATTAGTTCCTCTAAACGTTGTTTTAGCAGGACATCCTGCTCCTGAGGACATTTCTCTTATGACTGAACAATTTGTTCTTCAAACGGTTCGTTTTCAAGAGAATTTTGATCCTCAGGACAAGAAGCTCTCTTTTAACTATAGTCAGACTCTAAAAGAAGAAATATGTACCACAGAAGAAGTCGGCGATAAGCAAGGGGGTATCTTCTTCCAAAACAAAAAAAATCCAAATGCCCCTCTTATAGTCCATTTTCATGGTGGTGGTAATGATGCTGATTTTACGACAAATAAATTTAGTACCCTTCTTTATGAACTTCTCAAGAGCGGCTTTTCTGTTTATTGTCCCCACTACGATTCAAATGATTGTGATACTAACCTTCTCGACAAGATAAGAATCGCTCTTTTCTCTTACTATTCTAAGCATCCATCAGATTCTAAGAGTTTTTTTATTGATGCCTTCAGTTCTGGAGTCCAAACAGCAAATCGTTTTCTCAAAGCTCGGCATAATAATCAAAAAAAAGATGAATATAGTATCTTGGGCGCGCATTATCGTGTGGGAAACTATGAAAAAGATTTTCATATTAACTTACAAGAACATATTAATTTTCCATTATTTGTATCACTTGCGGGGCAAGATAAAATTGTAGGAGAGCCATTCTTTGGATTTAACATGATTCGATATTTGTTAGATCATCAACGTAAGGTAGATTTTCACTTTATGCCCACAGGTAGCCATCACCTTATTCCAAAGGATCTTTTAGGTACTGATAAGGAATTTCCTAAAGTGGATAATCAGACAGCTGATCAATATGCACCAGCCAAGCAATATGCGTCTTTAAAACATAATACGCCCCAATTCCAAGAGCTTTATGACTATGTTGCTTTTAAAGCACGTGTTTGGGAATACTTTTTATCCTTAAGCGAGAATGGGACGGAAGTTCGTGATCAGAGTCTATTTGCTCCGGAGCGGGTTAGAAACCGCGTTTCAGAAGTTAGTACCAAATTTTATATGGGTCAACATGAGGAAAACACTCTAAAGAAAATGATTGATCTTAGCGCCTCAACAAATAATGCGACAGGAATCAGAAGCAATGCAACTGCACTTATTAAGGGGGCATCTCCCAGTCGTATTTATAAAAACTCTTATGGGAAAGATGGCCTGATAGAAAAAGAAACATCAGAACTTGATCAAGAGTTCATTGAGCGGATTTTAGACAGCGAAGCAGACTATATGCAAGGACAAGAGGGAGAGGTATTCCCTGCCTATCATGGAACAACCCGTGAGGTTGCTGCTCTTTATACGATCATGTCTCTGTTTGAACAGGCCAAATTAGGGCAAATGGGTTCATCTGAAGTTCCCCGTTTGCGTTGCCCAGCCTATTTTGACAGATCACGATCTCTTCAAGAGGTCTTATCCTCTTTCGAAGCACATGCAGACTTGCCTGAACAAAAAGCACAGAAAAGACATTTTAATTATAATGAGGGATTCAATAATTGGTTTGTTGCCGCATCCCCTTGGTTATTTGGGGGACATGTTAGAGAAGGAAGTTTTCCATTATCCTTTATGCGCGAGGAGACATTGCGTAAAGCTATCAACTTAAGGGAAATGCTTTTTGTATTTTTTACTTCCCAAGGAATTAAGACAACACGTGGAATGTTAGATCGGTATATAACTTTGGCTCAAGAGTGCCCCTCCACACTCTTTCAAATATTTATGTCAAAAACATATCTGGATGAACATGCTTATTTGTGTGAAATGTGGGGTGAACCGATAGACTATCTGTTAGGACAAACCTCAAGATTTTTAACAAAGTTTAGCGAAACTCCAGATGAAGCAGAAAAAGAATTGCAAGACCATAGAAAGGACTTCAATAATCCGAGAGGGGAGCCAGATTTTGCTCACTATGGGTTAGCGCCGGAGCTACAAATGCGTATTATGGTTGATCCAACAGAATTTAGTCAAGAAGTTGTCGTAAAGCCACATCCTCGTAATACCGCAGATTATGAGAGGTTTATGAATAACCTAAAGCAATTGCTTGTTCAGGATGTTGTAAAGGTCGAGAAATCAGAGAAACTAGATTTTTTTGATTTTGATCAAGTTCTATGCGACATTCTATCTGGGCGCGTTGATAAATTAAAAAAGGTAAACTTTACTCAAAAAGATTTTGATCGTACCTTTAAGGATCCTATTGCAGAAAGAGAAAAGCAGCAGACAACTTTATTTGAATTTGCTTTACAATACGCCTTCGATGACGTCATTTGTCATCTTTTGAGCGTACATCCTGCCCCAACTGATTTAATTAAAACCCATGCCGAACAAGTCAACCACCGAATCAGTGTGAGAGATGATGCTAGATTACTCGAATTTGTCATTCAGAACAATTCATTGGAAAAAGAAAAGACTGACCTAATGAAATATATTATGCACCATAATTATAACTGCGCGCAGTATATTCTAAATCTTGGTCTCAGCAATTTATTTAAACGGCCTTTGATAGCTCCGGATAGTAATCAGGAAATAACCTCCTTTCCAAAGGAAGGGTCGGCTTACATCCCGATGAATGTAGTATATATGATGGAAAGGTATGATTCAACAGCCCTGAGCGCCAATGTGTTAGAGAAAATAAAAACTAAGACATTAGGTGAAAATAAGAACCGTCTCCTAAATTTCATAACGCACTATTATATAGACTTATTACATAATATCCAAGTTGTCCTAGATGGGTTGCCCGAAGAAAATTTGAAACGCTGGTGTGCAGGGTACTTTTATATCCTCCATACCGACGAAGCGTCGAAATCACTTATCAGAGATGACAAAATTGTCGGGGCTCACCTTGAATCATTCAAGAAGCGTTATGGTCTTACTCCACGTCTAAAGATTTTCAATCCAATGGGTTGATTTCGAATAATGAAATAAGTAAGGCAATGTAGAAAATGACTATCCACGTCCAAACTCTCTATAGATCGTTCATTTAGACATATCCCTATCACCACAAAAGCCGTTGAATAAGGGGGCTCATCGGACAATGAAACGTGAAGGTCTTCCTGACGTTGTCGCTCCCGACTTCGACGGAAGATGAGGGAGGAGGCAAGTTAAGTCATTGAAAAGCTTGGTGTGAGGTTTTAATTTTGATTTGTTGTGCCTAATTTTACCAACCCTTTGAAAAACAACACTTCTTAAACTCGTCTCCCTCGAATATCGATGAAGTCGGGATCATCATTTTACGCCTTATTAATAAAAAACTTTAACTTTTTCTTAATATAAAAAGTTTAAAGTTATACGTGAATTAAATATGAACAACAAAAGATCAAAAGGAGAAGAAAATGAAATTTAAATTATTAATCGCTGCATCCGTCTTATCTGTTATCGTTGCAATTCAAGCTAGAGCTGACGATACGAAAGTTACACTGACCTGCCCTACCATTACGAATGCAATGTGTGGTGGGGGGAATTTGTCAACAGGCTGTTCAATTGGTGAAGTGTTCCTTGGCCCAACAGGTTATGGTATAAGTATAAAATTCAGTGACCCCGGTGACCCAACTGGTGTGTGGGGTGTTATAAACTCGCCAATTCCTAGACCTGGAATTTTTTCACCTTATACTGTTGCGGACGTAGAGCCAGCCGGGGTCACTTTGACTGATAATGCGAAAATCCCAACTTGTATTTACAACTTTAAATTTTGGGATTCTGACGCTCCTAACACCTCGGTCTCCGTATATTGGAGTGAACCATTACGTGACTGTTCCGCCACTGCTACAACACGGACTTTTAGTTGTACAAAATCATCCGGCGCTTCAAAAGCATCTAGCGCTTCAAAATCATCGAACGCCTCTTAAGCTATTTAAGGAGAGAGGGGTGAATTCACCCCTCTTTTTTAACCTCGATTACCACAAAGGCTGTCGAATAGGGTGGTTCGTCAGAAAAGGAAACGTGAAGAGACTCTTTATGACCAGAGGGAACACAAGACGATAGTCTCTCCCAAGCTTTTCCGTGAAAACAAAGTTGAGGAGCGCCCAAAGGACTACGGAGGGTTTCAATATTTTGCCAGGAAATCCCCTCCCTCATCCCCGTACCAAGCGCCTTAACAGCCGCTTCTTTTGCAGCAAAGCGATTAGAATAAACCCGCAAAGGATAAGGGCTTTGCTCGGCGTAGATGCGTTCATTTTCCGTAAATATCCTTTGTAGGAACTGATCTCCAAATTTATGAATGAGTTTTTCAAGGCGCCTTGAATCGATAAGATCAATCCCTATACCAATAATCATCTAGCCCCTCTCAACAGAAAGCACCCGCTGTGACAGACGAAGAGCGGCTATAATCGCCATGAGATGATCGAGGTTTCGCACATCGAGATCAACGCTCATTTCATAAAATTCTGGGGTTCGGTTGTTAATTTTTAAGTGGATAATATTTGCGTTTTCTCGCGCCATAATCGCTGTTATAGCCGCGATCGTCCCAGGTTGGTGGATGACAACAAGAGATATTCTTGCCACATGTTGCCCCAGATCAGGCGAATCCTTTGTCCAGTTGATATCTAGTAAACGTTCTGGAGTTTCCGCAAAAAGGTCGAGGGTTTCACAATCGGAGGTATGAATCGTCACTCCCTTTCCTGTCGTGACAACCCCTAAAATGTGGTCACCCGGCACGGGGTGACAGCAACCAGCGTAATGAACTGCCATTCCAGGAATCAACCCCTCGATGGCGAGAGCTTCTTTTTTTGGCTTTTTGTGGGCTTCTTTTTTCCCAGTTAATTTCTTCGGGGCTTTTTTTAGTTTATGCTCAGGATAAAGGATCCGTACCAATTCTTGGGTTGTCTTTAAGCCCTCGCCCAAATACGCATAAACATCCTCTATGGTTTTCACACCAAAAGGCTCGAGCGCTGCTCCTAAGCTTTTCTCATTAAACTCCAAATGCTCCTGTTTGAGAGATCTTTGAATCATTGTCTTTCCAAGATTTACAAATTGTTGATGCATCTGCTGACGTATAAAACGGCGAATGCTGGCACGTGCTTTGCCCGTTACAACAATTTTTTCCCATGTGGGTGACGGGTGTTGTGTCTTGGAGGTAATAATATCGACTTGATCTCCATTTTCGAGCTCCGTACGCAAGGGCATCATTCGCCCATTAATTCTCACGCCACTACAATGATTTCCAACGCTTGAATGGACTGCGTAGGCAAAATCAATAGCCGTCGCTCCTCTTGGTAAGGTAATGAGGTCTCCTTTAGGGGTAAAACAAAACACCTGATCATGAAACATCTCAAGCTTAGTGTGTTCAAGAAATTCTTCAGGACCTTCCGTTGTTTCTAATATCTCTAAAAGCCCACGCAACCAACGATATTGATGCCCCTCATGGGAAACGCCTTGCTTATATTGCCAGTGGGCTGCCACACCTAATTCATCGACCTCATCCATCTCCTTTGTTCGAATTTGAACTTCAATGCGACGCTGCTGGGGCCCAATGACAGTAGTATGGATTGACTGGTAGTTGTTCTGCTTTGGTGTGCTGATGTAATCTTTAAAGCGGCCGGGAATGACGGAATAGGTGCTATGGATAACGCCCAGAGCACGGTAACATTCTGCTGGAGAATCTACGAGAATCCGAAAAGCCATAATATCAGAGAGTTGCTCAAAGGTAATGTTTTTTAGCTTCATCTTTTTCCATATAGAGCAAGCGGTCTTTTCTCGCCCCGTAACAACTGCCTTAATCCCACTTTCTTCGAGAACTTGCTTAAGCTCATCCATAATTGGGGTTAAAACATCCTCTCCCCGAGCGCGTAAAAAATGAAGGCGTGAAAGAATGGAGTCATAGGCATCAGGATGAAGTTGTGCAAAGGCCAAATTTTCAAGCTCATTTTTGACTTGATGAAGACCAATTCGTTCTGCAAGGGGAACATAAATTTCCATTGTCTCCAGAGAGATACGCCGTCTTTTTTCTTCGGATGTAACGAAATAAAGGGTTCGCATATTATGCAATCGATCGGCAAGCTTTATAAGAAGAACGCGGATGTCTGAAGACATAGCCAATAGAAGCTTGCGGAAATTTTCGGCTTGTTTGGCTTTATCTGACTGGAATTCAATTTGCGAGAGCTTTGTGACACCATCGACCAGAAAGACCACTTCTTTCCCAAAAAGTTTCTCAATTTCATCCAAAGTTGCAATGGTATCTTCAACCGTATCATGAAGAAGCGCAGTGACGATACTCGCCACATCTAAGCGCATGTCAACTAAAATGCCTGCAACTTCGAGGGGGTGGGTAAAGTAAGGATCTCCTGATGCTCGTTTTTGAGTCCCATGGGCTTTCATTGCGAAAACATATGCACGGTTCAGAAGATCTTCGTCCGCTTTAGGGTCATATGCTTTTACGCCTTCAACAAGCTCATATTGACGAATCATGAAGACTCAATTCTTAAGCAAGGACTTATTCAAGTCACCTTAAGTCAGAAGGATTATTCTTCTTCCTCTGTGCTTTCTAAGTCAATTTCAATATCTTCTTCATCATCGCTTATCTCATCGTCAAGAGCAAGGCTTTCGATTTCAGTTTGATGTTGGCCTTCACCTGCATAAGATTGTTCTTCTGATAAAAGTTCTATGTATTCTTCTTCTGGCTCTTCACCAGGAATATATTTTTGAAGCCCTTGAATTAGATTTTCTTGAAGCTCTTCTAAGTTAACGGTTTTATCTGCAATCTCGCGTAAAGCCACAACAGGGTTTTTATCATTATCACGAGAAACCGTTAGGGGTGAACCCGCTGAAACTTGCCGTGCGCGTTGAGAGGCGAGCAAAACCAGATCAAACCGGTTAGGAACTTCACGAATGCAATCTTCAACTGTGACACGAGCCATTTAGATCTCCAGTCTTTTGAGTTAGCCTTGACGAGCCTTGTAACGCGGATTTATTTTATTAATAACATAAGTCCGCCCCTTACGACGAATGACGCGAGAATTTTTATCACGCACTTTAATGGTTTTGATAGAATTTACTATTTTCATCGATCAGTCCGCTTTTATGCAGTAAATAACTGGCCTTATTCCTAGTCTAAAGCTAACTGTTTTGTCAAGAAATAAAAGACAGAGCGCTGCTAGTATAACGTTTCGTAAAAACATTTACATTAATTTATACTAAAAAATGGATTGCTTCGCTTTGCTCGCAATGACATAAAAATTTCATCCTTATCCAACTGAGGTTAAAGTATGCTAAAAATTAAAAAAGTCCCCTCCCCTCACTTTAATGACCGCACAGGGCTCATTGATTCAATCATACTTCATTATACAGACATGCCCTCAGCGGACGAGGCACTTGCTTGGCTTACCAGCCCAAAATCTAGCGTCAGTGCGCATTACCTCATTGATGAGAAGGGTTTTATTTATCACCTTGTGGATGATGAGAAACGCGCCTGGCATGCAGGGACAAGCTTTTGGCAGGGCTGCACCGATCTCAACAATCGTTCCCTAGGTATTGAACTTGCTAATCCTGGTCATTCTTACGGCTATCAACCCTTTCCCGAAGCACAAATCGACACCCTTTTACGCATATGCGAACAGCAGTGTACACGCTGGAACATTCCTAAAACACGAATTTTAGGACATTCCGACATTGCCCCATGCCGAAAACAGGATCCTGGGCACCTTTTTCCTTGGAGTACTCTTGCAAGAGAAGGCTTTGGTTTGTGGCCCACTTCAGGCCTCTCCCTCTCGAAAGAGGAAGGATTTATTGAAAAAGGCCTCGACACTATTGGTTATGAAACCGTCTCCCTTCCGCATACAGTAAGAGCTTTTAAGAGGCATTTTCAACCCCATCAACTGGATGATAGAGCGGATGAGGAAACCTGCCGTCTCATTCAAGGCTTGTTAGACAGCCTAAAAGTGCTTATATAAAGGGTACAGATGGCCGGAGAGGTGCTGCTTTGGCAGAGGAAAGTCCGGGCTCTCTATAGGCACGGTGCCGGATAACGTCCGGCGAGGGTAACCTTAGGGAAAGTGCAACAGAAAGCAAACCGCCTGGAAACGGGTAAGGGTGAAAGGGTGTGGTAAGAGCGCACCGCGCCTTTGGTAACAAAGGTGGCACGGCAAACCCCACCGAGAGCAAGACCAAATAGGAATGATACATAATCGGTCTATAGGTTGTCATTCGGGTCGGTCGCACGAGGCGTAGGGTAACTTACGTCCTAGATGAATACCTCTCCCCTTCTTTAAGGGACAGAACCCGGCTTACAGGCCATCTGTTTATTTCTCAAAGCGCTCAAATTTTTGGAGAGACATGATTGACATCTAAAATATAACAACCATGATAGATTATGAAGTTATATCAATTGGGTATATACGATGAAATTTCAATTTAATCCTCAAAAGTCGGTTTCGAAGCCAATTGTGCGTATTGGAACAGACGTTATCCGTAATCGCATGGGAGAGATTCTTTTTCAAAGTTTTACAAAAGAAAATAAAAAGCTCAGCCAAGAAGAAGCCGATCAACTTGCAAATGAAGGCAAGCGCCTCTCTCGAAATAATAAATCCTCTAAGAAGAGAGATTAGGAATAGGAAAAAAGTTACGGGGCTATGCGGTTGATTTCCGGACCCTTTATTAGTCGACCGTTAAAAGCGCGATTTTAGAAAAATGATCGTCAAGAAGGAAGGCGATGAGAAAAGCGAAAGGACAAAATGGACATGAAGAGGAGATCGAGGGAAGATTAGACGGCTAAAACAGCAGCGATTTGTCTGAAGTTGAAGCCAATGCCCGCAAGAATGGCATTGATTTCATCTCCTTTACGACCTTTAAGATAATTTCTGCGCAAAAGCCCATCGTTTTTCGCATGACCAATGATGGGCTCAATGACAGACCTGCGCTTGATATCTCGTTTAATTGCCGGGGTTACCCCTCGCTTTTGACCTGAAAGAAAAACTTGCGTATGGGGATCTTCCCATTTATGGCCTTTGTATCCTTTGTCGGCAACAAGGCGCTCCGGTAACTTACCGATAATTTTCTCAATGTTTTCAGCTGCGCGTTTAAGGGTATGCCCATCATATGGCCGACCAGGCATGGCCTTTGCATGTAAAATAAAGTGTTTTCCCTTCTTTCCAGAAGTTCTTAAATTTGTCGCTAAAGAGACCTTCACGCCAAATTCATAAGGAGCCCGAGCCTTTCCTTTACTGATGCATTCGACTTCTGGCGCATGCCAGGAATAAAGATAATCAGGATCTCCTCGCTTTTGCTTATATATTTGCTTCGCTTTACGTAAGGTGTCATAAAAGAAAAGGGGAAGCTCTTGGCTGACATTTTCGACTTTCCGTTCCACATCTCGTATCAATCGCCCCAAACGAACACGTATAAATTTTAACTCTCGTTTCGCACGGCGCATTTGCTTTGCATGGATATATCGTCCCACTTTAATAGCTGCCTTTTGAACAACACGCACATAGCTTTGCCGAAGCTTTATCCCAGCCCTGCGTACCGTCTCACTAAGCTTCGTAATGGCTTTGCGCATAAGACCGTGCTCCGTTGGGTGAGTAATATTCTTTTCCTGAACCGTTGTATCAATAGCAACAGACTTTACATCTTTGAGTTTAAGGGCTCCAAGTTCACATGCAATGGCAAGGCTTTCTTGCAATATGGCATCTAAAGTAGATGCTTTAATTCGTCCCCGGAAATGACTCATACTCGAGCGCTCAATGGGAAAGCGATGTTGAAAGAAAATTTCACCGCAAAAGTATTGGAAATAAGGATTTTCAACCCAGCGCGCACAGACCTCCTCATCGGAAAGAGCATAGTATGTTTAAGTAAATTCAGGCCTATCATCAACCGAATGGGAAGCCCTGCTCGACCAATA
>Ga0209212_1000700_pt1 | contig 62059 bp, 68 predicted proteins | sample RifGroC2_FD_183996 | JGI IMG/M metagenome (GOLD analysis project Ga0209212, IMG submission 183996) | Groundwater microbial communities from Rifle, Colorado, USA - Groundwater C2 (SPAdes) (version 2) | ecosystem: Environmental > Aquatic > Deep subsurface > Groundwater | place: Rifle, Colorado...
TCTTTTTGTCATTGCGAGCGACCGAAGGGAGCGTGGCAATCTCTTGTTTTTCAATAAGTTGCAGATTGCTTCGGTCGCTGCGCTCCCTCGCAATGACATTATGACACAGCCTCAAGGAGAGAGGGAATCCCCTATAAATATTTCCCCTCTCTTGATGGGAGGGGTGAGGGGAGGATGATGCCTTTTGTGTCTTTTTAAAACAGGTAAGTAACCCCACCTGTAAAACGATAATCCTCGCCCATCTGGATGCCGTAAAGATTGTGGTATATCGGGTGTTGATACTGTATTTCTGCTATCCAGTGCGGCAGAAGCACAAGCTGAATTGCAGGAGAGGCATATACAGTAGAGCCGCCTGAATTGGCAACCTCTATCCCGTTTTCCTTTTCCCTTTCCCTTGTTTCGCCATTGATACCCAGCGCCAGAAAGAGCTGTGAGGCGGCTGGAGCAAACTCATAGGGATGGATGCGGTATCTAACTGTGATGTCGTAGTTCAGCGCGTTCCCGTATCGGTGTTTTGTAGTCCCGGCATCCCCTTCTGTGGTGATAATGCCGAGAACATTTGCAGATAGAGAAACTTTCTGAACAGCATGGTTAAGAGAGAACCCGATGAGAAAATCTGTAGAGCCAGTGCCGAGTTGAAGGTGGCTGTCAAGATACTCCGCGCCATCGGCTGTCTTGCCATCGGTCTTGCCTGTAGGAAATTTTATCCCTAAAAGACCGGCAACTGTAGTAGTAGCGTCAATGGTATGGGTTTTGAAAAAGGTATAACGCCCCAGCACTGCTACATCGCCAATCCCGGACTCTTCTCCTTTCATATCACGGTGCACTTCTATATCTCCATCTGAATGCACATGCAGGTGGCCATCTAATTTAGTCTTTTTATAAGGAACTACACCAAGAAGCATCAGGTCTTCAGTGATTCCATAGAAGCCCGTAATTTCAGTTGTCCAGTATTCCTCTTTTGCACCGGGGTTTGTAATTTCTTCTGTCCCTTTATAAACACTATTTAAAAGCGTATACCTTTCACTTACCCGGATTCCTGACCCTTTAAATGTATCCAGCGGCGATATCCCCTGTGACAAAATACAGAAGTCGCATGCAAAACTCAAACCGGATAATAAAATGAAAGATACTATTAAATAAAATGCCATTGACATTGCGTTTTTCATGAGAACAATCTCCTTTCAATTGAAAATTCCGGGCGAACATTTTAGGATGTCCGCCCGGCCAATCCCATCTTAACCCTGATACAATCGTGCCTCTCTATAATTGTTTATACCGCTTATATATTCCTCTTTGCTTATCTCCTGGATAAGTTTAATAGCAAGCGATGTCTCTTTTCTTTTTACGCGCGGCAGTTTTCTTGCCTTTTGCAGAACGACCAATGGATTTTCGCCTTTGATAAACCAAATCCTTTCAAGACCATTGCCGGCGCCCATATGACCGCACTCAATAATTATCTTGTAAAACACTAAATGCCTCCTGATATGACCAGTAGGCTGTGGACTTTGACGGTAGAAAAGGCGTAAGGGATCACGAAGCAGCGTATAGCTGGATATTCCTGCTACCGTCTAATTACCACCGTCTACAGTCGTATTGTGTTTTTTGATTTGAGAATTAGGAGAGTATCCCCTGATCTCTGTCAGGGGCAAGCTTAGGAGGCCCCTCTAAGGGGATAGGTTCGTTGTTTAAAAAGATTTGTTCAATTGGTTGGATATTTGCAACAATCGAGAGGTGCGGTTGTAAATTTACCGCTAACTCTGTAAAGATAAGCTCGAAACCAGATGATGCTACTTGATCTACAGAACAGTCGCACTCCAGAAATGTCTGAGGCATTGAATGATGGGAGCCATGATGATCACTGTTATTACTAATCGGACACATATCACCTTTTGGCATCTCATGTTTTGCAGCCTTGTGGGATGCATGCACATCAGCCATATCATCGTGCCCCATCATACACAATGATTGACATAACACATTCATGTTCATCACAGATATGCTTAGAAGAAGAACTATTGTGGCAAATCTTCTCATATTTATTTTTCCGATGTAAGTGACCTGATTCAGGTTATACTAATAGCGCTAAAAATTTACCAAACCTCGGCAATACTTGTCAAGGACTTTGAGAAACCCCAAAAAATCAAAGTCTGGGAGAGAATAGGGACTTCTGCGCCCTTTTATTTGATGGTCGCTGCTTAATTTTTCTCTTTAAATTCTATTTATCCGGATACCGTTCTGCAATATTGCGGATAATATCTAAACTGGCAAAAAAGGCCTCTATCATCTCTGTGTCAAAGTGCTTCCCCGCATTTTCGCGCAGTGTTTCTAAAACTCGGGATTCATCCCACGCCTCTTTATACACCCTGCGGGAACAGAGGGCATCATACACATCAGCAATTGCAACTACACGGCCAAAGGGGTGTATCTCTTCACCCTTTTTCCCACGGGCTGCATTATTCCCTACTTCAAACCCTGAAATAGGATTACCGGTCATGAGGTCAATATATCCTGGGTAGCCATTACCGTCCCATCGTTCGTGATGATTTAATGCTACAACAGAGGCTGCCTCATCAAAATCCGAATAGGGATTGGAAAACAGTCTGGCTCCCACATAGGTATGCTGTTTCATAACCTCTACCTCATCCACATCAAGCCTGCCCGGTTTTTTTAATATAATATCTGAGATTGCAATCTTTCCCACATCATGAAGCATTGCAGCCATCCTTAGAACATCTTTATTTTTTTCTATCTCTATCCATGAGATTCCCTTTTTCAGCGCCCACGTTTCATATATCTCAACGGAATATGAGGCCACACGATTTACATGCGCACCTGTTTCTTTAGGGTCGCGGAGCTCGGCCATCTTTATCATCCTCAGGATGATAGCCCTTGTCATTTGTGCGCGTTCTATGGCCATTGCCGCATTATTGGCAAAGTGATGGATGAAAGGCTCATCCGCCCTTGAAAATGGAATAGCATTTTTATTTTTATCCCTTGCATTAATAAGCTGCAAAACGCCTATCACATCACCCCGATGGGTTTTTAAAGGGAAGGTAAGCATTGATTGTGTTCGAAATGCGGAAACCTCGTCATAGCGCTTATCAAAAGAGTATGAAAGCCCTTCTGGCAATTTATAGACATCCTCTACATTCAGGGTCTTTCCGGTAAGCGCTACATACCCTGCAATGGATTTGTCATTGATGGGAATTGAAAAGGTGGAATATATAAGCTTTTTACCTGCCGGAAGTTTCTTGCTCAGGGTCTCATTCTGCGTATAGCTAAACCTTAGCTTATCTTCCTCCTTTATATAGATAGAACCAGCATCTGCATTAACAAACTGCCTGGCCTCTGTAAGGATTCTCTCCAGAAGCAAATCAATATCCTTGACCTGGGCAACCTCTAATCCAAGATTAATTATCTGCATAAGCCTCTGTTTCTCATCAAGCATGAAATTCTCCTCATTATCTGTCTAATCATACCTTCTTCTTTTCTTTATCTCAAATAATTTTATTAATGCAACTCCGCCAATAAAACCACCTATATGCGCATACCAGGCAATACCGCTGCCTGCTCCAGAACTCAAAAGTTGAAAAGCAAACCATAAACCAAGAAATATTAATGCAGGGATTTTCACAATATCAACAAAAAAGAAGAAAAATACCAGTGTGCGGACATGGGCCCGAGGATATAAAAGAAAATAGGCCCCGAGTATCCCGGCAATTGCGCCGCTTGCGCCAATCATCGGTATTTTAGAATCAGGCATCATTATTATGTGGGCAAGGCTCGCAATGAGGCCTGTCAGGATATAGAATATGATAAATCTAAAATGCCCGAGCCTGTCTTCTATATTGTCGCCAAATATCCAGAGATAGAGCATATTGCCGCCAACATGTAATAATCCGCCGTGAACAAACATGGCTGAAAAAAGTGTTAGAGGAGGCGGGATAACTGAGAATGGGTATATATCAATAAAATGTGTTATCTCATAAGGTATTGCCCCTGCCCTCAAAACAAAAAACTCCTCAGCCTTTGGACCTAATGTTAATTGATAAATGTATATGGCTATGTTAGCTGCAATAATGAAGATGGTTACAAAGGGAAAGGTGCGGGTAGGATTGTCGTCTTTTAAGGGTATCATTGGTATACCTGATTACGCAGATTTTTAAGAAAGATTACAGAGATTAAAGCCGTTCTTTTGTCAGAATCTGTGTAATCATATCAGCTTTTCCACCACCATATTACCGCTGACCTTTTATGGAACCTGGCAACAAGCCCCTCTTTGAATCTCTCCAACTTATTTTCTAAAAAATTTCTGAGTTTTTCATCATGCTCGCCTGTCACAATGCCCATATATTCCTTCCAGAACTCTAAGGCCTCGTTCATATCATCAAAAGGCTGGTCGAAATTATACTCTATAATCTCTACATTGGCAAAGATTCCTAACTCATGGAGATCAATATAGGTCTTGAGATAATCTGTTCTCTGCAGAAACGGTTTGTTGAATAAAAGTGGGTAGAGTTCTTTATAATAAAATTTATCCGCATTCGGGTCAGCGCCTTCTATGAGGAATATCGCCTTTTTGGCAAGGGTGTTGGCCTGTTTTAGAAAATCTATAGAGTCCTTTAAAAGCTCAGGCACATTGGCGCAGATTATAACATCATGAGGCTTTAGTTCTACATCTCCCCATGCAGCTTGAACAGGTTTTATATTTCTTAGCCTTTTCTTTTTTATCTCCTCACTGAGCAATTTAATCATAGCGGGCGAAGGGTCAAGGGCTGTTACAGACTTGCCTGCCTTTGACAGAGGTATAGCCAGCGTTCCGCACCCGGCGCCCACATCAAGGAAGGTCTTGCAACCCCGTGTTTTTGATAAAATGAGAGGAAGAACTACCTTTGGCAGTGTATTGTATTTAAGCCCCTTTTGATACCATCTTGCCTTTAATGTATTCCAGAAGCCTTTCTGGTTTTCTTCCATAAAAACCAATATCCTACTTGCCGGAAAATATTGCAATAGAAATTTATAAATACAATTGAAACCATTTCAATATTATGTTAATTTTTAGCAAGAGTATCCAAGGAAGCGAATCTTGAGCAATATCAATAAAACCTTTGAGGGCAAAGAGGTTAATTGCGCCCTGTTTGTTTCAGAAAAATGTGCTTATTTTATTTTATTACTTTTTGTAATGATAGCAATACCCATAGTTATCTCAGGTGTTGCTACCTACAAGAGAAATTTTATCTGGAAGGGTGAAATAACTCTATGGGAAGATGTAGTTAGGAAGACTCCGAAAAAGGCGATGGGGTATAATAATTTGGGAGTTGCTTATAAGAAGGCTGAATTGCTGGATAAGGCATTGCGTGAATACAGAAAAGCCTTGAAGTTGCAACCAGACTATCCAGAGGCTCACTATAATCTCGCTAATATTTATAATATTAAAGGACACCTACAAGAGGCTATTGACGAATACAGCAAGGCCTTGAGACTAAAACCTGATTATGCAGAGGTTTATAATAATTTGGGTATTGTTTATGGAAAGAAAGGTTGGTTTGATATGGCTATCGAGGAATTCAAGAGGGCCTTAGTCTTTGAGCCTCATTATATAGACGCCCGCTATAATCTTGCTCTTACCTATAAAAGAATGGGACGAAATAATGAGGCGAGAAAGGAATTTGCTGAGATATTAAAAACAAGGCCAGATTATGATAGGGCGCACATTGCTATCCAATCTTTTCCTGAGTAAACCTCGTTAGAGAACAAAGTTCTCTAACGGAGTAAAGATTACTGTATAGTCAGAATGTTTTTTTGTCTACGTTTAAAAGAACCTATGACAAAGGAATACAAATTTCTCATCAATGGAGAATGGCGAAGGTCTTCAATAAAAGAGGCCATAAAAAATCCTTATAACAATGAGACGGTTGCAGAGGTTTATTTTGCAGAGGAGGCTGATTTAGAGGATGCTGTAAAATCCTCTCAGAGGGCATTTGAGATAACGAGAAAGCTTCCGGCTTATAAGCGGGCAGATATTCTTAAGAATATTGTCAGAGGGCTTGAGCAGAGGAAAGAAGAGCTTGCAAAAACAATCACGCTTGAGGCAGGAAAGCCTATAACAGATTCAAGGGGAGAAGTTTCACGGACAATAAATACATTTCAGATTGCATCAGAAGAAGCTAAAAGGATTGAAGGAGAGGTAATACCCCTTGACCTTATGCAAGGCTCTGAAGGAAGGCTCGGTATTGTGAGACGGTTTCCCATAGGCCCTATCCTTGGTATAACACCCTTTAATTTTCCCTTAAATCTTGTAGCACATAAAGTTGCGCCTGCCATTGCATCTGGAAATACAATTATATTAAAACCAGCGCCCAAAACCCCTATTACAGCCATTCTCCTCGGCGAAATTGCAACTGAGGCTGGCTTGCCTGCCGGCGCACTTAATGTGATTCCCTGCTCAAATCTCCTTGCAGAAAAATTAGTAACAGATGACAGGATAAAGAAGCTTTCCTTTACTGGAAGCGCAGCTGTGGGTTTTAAGCTCAAGGCAAAGGCAGGGATGAAAAAGATAACGCTTGAACTTGGCGGCAACGCGGGTGTAATCATCCATTCTGATGCTGACATTGATTTTGCTGCAAAACGCTGCACGATCGGAGGATTCTCTTACGCAGGACAGATTTGTATATCCGTGCAAAGGATATATGTGCAAAAAAATATCTATGGTGAGTTTCTCGATAAATTTCTTGCAAATATTAAAAAACTCAGGATGGGAGACCCTATGGATGAGTCAACGAACATTGGCCCGATGATTGAGCAGGGGGCGAGCCAGAGAACTGAGGAGTGGTTAAATGAGGCAATAAAAGATGGCGCAAAGATTTTGACTGGCGGCAAAAGGAATGGAAACTTTTTTGAGCCAACTGTTCTGACAAACACAAAACCTTCTATGAAGGTATGCGGGGAAGAGGTCTTTGCACCGCTTGTTACTGTTGAACAATATGATAAGTTTGAAGAATCTGTAGTTATGGTAAATAATTCTCTCTATGGACTCCAGGCAGGTCTATTTACCAGGGATATAAAAAATATCTTTTACGCATATAATGAAATCGAGGTCGGCGGGGTTATAGTAAATGACATACCAACCTACCGCATAGACCACATGCCTTATGGCGGTGTTAAGATGAGTGGTTTTGGGAGAGAAGGCATACGATATGCCATAAACGAAATGACAGAGTTAAAACTTCTGGCAATGAATTTGTTAGGCTGACCGTAAATTTTTCTTGCACTTTTAAAAAAGGTGCGTTAGTATACTGTATACAAAGAGCAAAAAGGCAAAAGGTTAAAGGTTTGAGGTAAACCCCCACACCAAAATCTTTTCCTGAACTATCGGGATTTGGTGCGAGGTAAAAATAAAGGATAAAGTCCTTTTAAGCCGATACACCTATCGCCTTTTACCCCCCATCTTATACCTAATTTATTAATGAAAGGAGGTAACAAGACGTGGCATTAAAGATAACTGAGGATTGCGTTGCTTGCGGGGTATGTCTCCCAGAGTGCCCTACTGGTGCTATTAGCGAAGGTGACGTTTATGTAATAGACCCTGCCAAATGCGTTGAATGCAAGGGTTATTTTGACCAGCCAAAGTGCGCTGAAGTGTGTCCGGTTGATTGCTGTGTACCAGCGTAAAATTTGGAATAGATATGGAGCAAGGCAACCGTGTTGCCGTCCAAGCTAAGCGTGACGTAAAAGACAGAGACATGGTTGCCTCGCTCCAAAAAGGACTTTACAATGAAAGATTTCGCAATATTCTGGGGCTGTACCATTCAGGCCCGTTTCCCATTCCTTGAAAAATCAACCAGGATGGTTCTGGAGGGGTTTAATCTGCCTTACAGAGACTTAGACGGTTTTACGTGCTGTCCAGAAAAATCTCTTGTAAACAACATTGACCGTGGTCTGTGGGTTCTTACTGCTGCAAGAAATATCTCACTCATTGATAAGGCAGGTGTTGACCTGGTCAGCCCCTGCACAGGGTGCGCATCAAACCTTGCAACCGTAAATTCAGAACTACACTTAAGCAATAAAGAAAAGGATAAAGTAAATTCCATTTTAAAGGAAGTTGGGCTCGAGTTTAAAGGCAAAAATAAACTGCGCCACCTGGTGCCGTTTTTCCATGATGAGGTTGGCATTCCCGCTATAAAGAATAAGCTTTTAAAGCCGTTTAACGGCATGAGAATAGCAATCCACTATGGCTGTCATATGATTCGGCCAAGCCATGCCCTGAAAAATGATGACCCCCTTGACCCACAGAAGTTTGATAATCTCATAAGGGCAATGGGCGCTGAAAGCGTCCAGTATATGACAAAGCTTTTATGCTGCGGGCAGGGGCTGGACAGGGTTGACCAGCATGAAAATGCCCTACACTTTGCAAGACTGAAACTGAAAGAACTTAAGGCTCTCAAGGTTGATGCCATGGCGCTTTGCTGTCCATCCTGCTATCTGCAGTTTGATAATAACCAGAACTTGATGGAAAAAGAAGGGGAGAAATTCGGTGTTCCCATATTATATTTCACAGAGCTTCTTGGACTTGCAATGGGCTATAAACCAGAAGATTTAGGCCTTGATTCTCACAGGATTGAGGCAACAGAGTTTCTTGCGAAATGGGAAAGGCTTCACGGAGAACTCTCCCGCACTACGGATTTAAACAGACAACTGGAGGAAGGATTTGGAATCGCTCAACCCTAAATTATTAGAGGTATGTTCCAGGTGCGGCGCCTGTTATCACATCTGCCCTGCTTGTCTTAATCTGGAAGGCTATGATCCAAGGGCTGTCATAAAAGACATCCTTGCTGGAACATACGAAAAATGGCTTAACCATAAATCAATATGGCAGTGTCTTGAATGCCATCACTGCTTGGAGATTTGCTTCCAGCACTATGGCTTTGAAAATGCAATGACTGCAATGAGGACATTGACTGCCAAAAAAAGGATGACGCCGGTTCAGGTAAAAAGGGGCTGGGACATGTTTATAAAGACAGGCAGGCTCGGCGAACCAGCAGCGCCGGCGCGGAAAAAGCTTGGGCTTCCAGAGGCTGCAAAGAGCGGCGCAGAAGATTTTAAGAAGATAGTAAAGATATACCAAGAAAGAAAGGAGTCAGAAGCCAGAAGGCAGAAAACAGATGGCAAATAAAAATTTCTGTATTCTGTGTTCTGTATTCTATAAATTATGAACCACAATTTCCAGAAAGATATATCCGGCTGTGGTCTGGTTGGTATTATCAACAGAGACGGCAAGAGGATTAGCGGAAGCTTTGCATGCAATTCGTTGTGCCTTATGAATGACAGGGGAAACGGGCTTGGCGCAGGGTATGCCGCCTATGGCATATACCCTGAATACAAAGACCTCTACGCCTTTCATATCATGTATGATGAATTGGGCGCAAAAACAGATACAGAGGAATATCTAAAAAAGAACTACCATATAGAGAAAAAAGAACCAATGCCTACTGCATCTGTGCCAACAATAAAAATTCATCCAATTATCTGGCGGTACTTTATAAAACCATTACCAGAAAAGGCTGAACGAGAACTGGCAAATCTGGGAGACGATGACTTTGTGGTACATACAGTGATGAAGATAAATTCTGAGATAGATGGCGCATATGTATTTTCCAGCGGCAAAAATATGGGGGCGTTTAAAGGCGTCGGGATGCCGATAGAGATAGCAAGATTCTTTAGGCTTGAGGAGTATGAGGGTTATATATGGACAGCGCATACGCGATTCCCAACAAACACGCCTGGCTGGTGGGGAGGAGCGCATCCATTCACCCTTTTAGATTGGTCAATTGTCCACAACGGCGAGATATCATCGTATGGAATAAATAAGAGATACCTCGAAATGTATGGCTATAAGCTCACCCTTTTGACAGATACAGAGGTTGTTGCGTATCTCTTTGACCTTATGGTCAGGAAACATGGCCTTGATACTGCCACTGCATGCACAGTCCTTGCAGCGCCATTCTGGAAGAGGATTGATGATATGCCGGAAGATGAAAAAGAGGCCATGACTGCACTGAGGATGGTTTATGGCAGCGCTTTAATGAACGGTCCGTTTTCAATACTCTTTGGTCATAGCAAGGGATTAGTCGGATTTAATGACAGGATTAAATTAAGACCCCTGATGGCAGCAACAAAGGGAAAGACTGTTTATATGGCGAGCGAAGAATCTGCAATACGGGAAATTTGCCCAAGCCCTGAAAAGGTCTGGGCGCCAAGGGCTGGAGAGCCGGTGATTGTTGAGTTAGAGGATTCACGCTGAAAAATGCCCATCTGCTTTGTCAGGATTGCGGGTTTGCATCCTCACATACATAAAAAGTATGCTGCGGTGCAACCCCTTATCCTTCCTCGCATCTGGGACATTTTTGAGCGTGAATCAGGAAAAGGTAGGAGGTTTTTGTGTTTAAAAGTTTGGCAGTGCCAGAATTTCTGGCTAAGATAGATCCGGTAAAATGTATACGATGCAAACGCTGCATCCAGAATTGTGGCTGGAGTGTTTATTCATGGGGCGGCGACAAGGTCCTCATTGACACATTTAAGTGCGTCAAGTGTCTACGATGCTATCACTACTGTCCTGAGGAGGCAATTACTATAGAAGATAACCCGGTCATATACAGAAATAATGCAAACTGGGGTTATAACCATATAAGAAACATAAAGAGGCAGGCAGAGACAGGCGGCATCCCGCTTACTGGTATGGGAAGCGATCTGCCCTACCCTATCCTCTTTGACCACCTTTTAATAGATGCATGTCAGGTCACCAACCCATCCATTGACCCGTTAAGAGAGCCAATGGAGCTGAGAACTTATCTCGGCAAAAAACCTGCAAGGCTTGAGTTTGATAAAGGTCCTGATGGCAAACTCAGACTAAAGACCAAGATGCCTCCGCAGATAAAGCTGGAAATGCCGTTTATATTTGCGCCAATGAGCTATGGCTCGATAAGCCTCAATGCCCAGAAAACCATTGCAATGGCTGCAAAGGAACTGGGGATTGTTATGAATACAGGCGAAGGCGGACTGCATGAGGAAATCTATCCATACCGTAGTAATGTTATCGTTCAGGTTGCATCCGGAAGATTTGGTGTAAATCCTGATTATCTGAACGCAGGCGTTGCTGTTGAAATAAAGATAGGCCAGGGGGCGAAACCAGGCATAGGCGGTCATCTGCCAGGGGAAAAGATTCCGCTGGATATTGCAAAGACAAGGATGATACCTGTTGGCACAGATGCGCTTTCCCCTGCGCCGCAGCATGATATCTACTCGATAGAGGATTTAAGACAGCTTATCTATGCGCTTAAGGAAGCGACCAATTATACAAAACCTGTTTCCGTAAAAATTGCAGCAGTGCATAATGTGGCGGCCATTGCATCTGGTATTGTCAGGGCAGGCGCGGATATTGTTTATATTGATGGATTCAGGGGCGGCACAGGCGCAGCGCCTGTCATTATCCGCGACCACCTCGGTATACCAATAGAACATGCCATCGCAGCAGTTGATGATAGACTCAGACAGGAAGGTATCAGAAACGAGGCATCCATCATAGCAGCAGGCGGCATACGGAGCAGCGCAGATGCTGCAAAGGCCATTGCCCTCGGCGCTGATGCAGTAGCCCTGGGAACTTCGGCGCTCATTACCATGGGCTGTACGGTATGTGGCAAATGCTATACAGGCAACTGTAGCTGGGGCATCACAACCCAGAGACCTGAGCTTACGGTAAGGCTTGATCCTGAGGTATATGCAGAAAGATTGATAAATCTTATTCATGCATGGAGTCACGAATTGAAAGAGATACTCGGCGCACTCGGTGTCAATGCGATTGAGTCCTTAAGAGGCAGCCGTGAAAGGCTCCGTGGAGTTGGGCTTGATAGCCAGACACTGGACATACTTGGGGTGAAACCAGCAGGAAGGTAAAATAAAAATTCAAAATGCAAAGTGCAAATTGCAAAATTTAAAAAAGTCTTTTTTAATTTGCAATTTGCAATTTTCACTTTGCAATGGAGCGAAGCGACATGCTTACCATAGATGCAAAAGGGATTTATTACAGAGATTTGAATAATAAAGTGCGTGAGGCTGTTGCCAAAGGAGAAAAGGAAATCTTCCTAAAAAATATCAATGGCCAGTACTATATAGGCGATGGATTGAGGGGGGACGTGAAAATTACCATAGAGGGTGTGCCAGGGAACGACCTTGCGGCGTTCATGGATGGCCCTACTATTATAATAAAGAACAATGCCCAGGACAATATTGCTAACACAATGAACAGCGGAAAGGTAATTGTGCATGGTGACGCCGGCGATGTGCTTGGATACGGGATGAGAGGCGGAAAACTGCATATTCGCGGCAATGTTGGATACAGGGTTGGCATACACATGAAAGGTTATAAAAAACAAAACCCTATTATTATTGCGGGCGGCAAGGCTGGAGATTTTTTTGGCGAATACATGGCAGGCGGCGTATTAATCCTCCTGGGCCTTGATGGCGACAATAAAAGGCCGTTGGTTGGGGATTACCTTGGCACAGGCATGCATGGCGGCGTGATATTTATAAGAGGCGATGTGGATAAAAAAGGGTGCGGCGCTGAGGTTGGAATTACAGATTTAAACGAAGAGGACAAAAAATTTCTCAAGGAACATTTAGAGGATTATTGCAAAGACTTTAACCTTAAAACCGAAGATATAATGAAATCCGGTTTTAAGAAGCTGACACCTGCCTCCCTCCGACCATATGGAAATTTATATGCCTATTAAAAGTAGGCAGTAGGGTAGAGGCGATAGGCAATAGGAAAAACCCCATAGCCTATAGCCCATTGCCCATAGCCTGCTCTTTATATTTTCGTAATATTCATCGGAAGCCTGAAGGTGAAGTTACTCCCCTTGCCAAATTCGCTCTCAACCCTGATACTACCGCCCTGCATTTCTACATACCTTTTTACAAGGACAAGACCAAGACCAGTTCCCTCCTGATCTCCGGTTGAGACCTGTTTAAATTCTTTGAATATGCTGCCCATATCTTCCCTTTTGATACCTACACCAGTATCAATCACCGAAACCTGAAGATAATAGTTGTTGGACTTAACCTTAATGCTGACATGGCCGCCTTCCTGGGTAAATTTCACAGCATTGCTGATAAGATTATACATTATCTGCTTAAACATCCTTATATCAGCCACGATAGTATAAACATCAGGTGCTATTTCAACATCAATAGGTATTTTCTTCTTTATAGCCAAAGGAGTCACTATAGCGCATGCCTCTTTTATTCCATTGGAAACTAAAAAATCTTCTGGTTTTATCTCCATCTTTCCTGCCTCAATCTTTGACAGGTCAAGGATGTCATTTATTATATCGAGAAGATGTTTACCGCTCCGATAAATATACCCTATATATTCAGATTGCTTTTCATTCAGATCTCCACAAACCTTATCGTGGAGCAGCTCTGAAAATCCCAAAATGGAATTAAGCGGCGTCCTCAGCTCGTGAGATACATTTGTGAGAAATTCTGACTTAAGACGGCTCATTACTTCCATCTCTTGATAGCCTTTTCTCAAAAACCCTGTCCTCTCCGAAATACGCTGTTCAAGTTCAGAATGTGTCTTGTTAATTTTTTCCACCATCTGATTGAATTTATTTGCAAGCTCCTCTATCTCATCATGTGTCTTAATATGGATACGGTGGTTTAAATTGCCTTCCCCAATTATCTCAACCCCTTGCCGAAGCGTCTCTATCGGCTTCACAATCTTTCTTGCCGCCCAGAATCCCATAGCAGAGAGTATTAAAATAGAGAATATCAGTAGAAAAAAAACCCTCTTTAGCAAAACATAAATAGGGGCATAACTTTCATCCGGTGATTGACTGACAAAGATATACCATTTGTTTCCATCAAAGGCATTCTTTACAATATCGGTCGTTGCAATAGGGGCAAATCCCGCAACAGCATTAATGCCTTCATGGGCATTATCCTTAACAACCGCCCAGCCAAGTAACGGCGCTGTGGTAATATTATTCATCAGCTCGTCAGTAACCCTGTGAACCTGAGGCGGGAATATAGGACACAGGAGGATAATCCCAACGGAATTTATAAGCATTGCATGGCCTGTTTTTCCAATTCTGAATTTCTGCACTATCTTCGAAATCTTATCTATGGTACTAACTGCACGAATAACTCCCAGCACCTTTCCTTCTTTCTCAGACATAATTGGCACTGCAACACTTTGTAGGAACTGATTGATATCAGGGTCAAGGTATATCTCGCTTATGTAAATATCTCCTTTACCTTTATTATAGGCTGTCTGCCACCACTTCTCACTGCCATAGTATAAATACTTTGTCTTTCCTGCGGAGGCAACTAATACCCCTTTTGTGTCGGTTATAAAAAGCTCAACGTATCCCTCTGTATTTTTCTTTATTTCTGCTAAGTATTGCGCAGCCCGACTGGATACATACGCCCCAAAACGTTTTTCCTTGTCTCCATGCTGCAACCACTGCATATCAATTTTCTGGATATGCCTCTCTATTGACCCCTTATCTTTACCTGTATAGGATTCATTTGCTAATATCGCTGCATTTCTTAAGACCGGTGAAATAGCAAGGCTTTTAACATCGTGAACAGATTGCTCCATAACAATTTCGGCGTTACTCGCTATCTCTTTAGCTACTCGCGCAAAATTTTCACCCGCACTTACTCTAAGCTCCCTCACCCCCTGCAGATAAACTAAAAGTATGCTTATCATGACAGGAAACATCCCTACGACAAATATAAAAATGGCTATCCTGCGTTGAATCCCCTTTTTATGTATCTTCATTTAAATACTTTTTTTATCCTCGCCTATATTCCTGCCTATGCCTACAAGACCGATAATATTGCCAGTCCTGTCCTCAAGACGCGAGAGCGTAAGACTTACGCGTATGATATCACCGCTTTTCTTCATAAGCTGCGCATCATAACCGGATATCTCTCCGTCCTCGATTACCTTCTTTCTTATCCGCTTATACTCACTCTTATTGACAAAAATATCTCCTATCTTGATTCCGCCAAGGTCTTCCTTGACATAGCCCAGTATGTTTTCAGCCCCTCTGTTAAACTGCACTATCTCATCATAGAGGGTTGTTGTGATAATCATATCTCCCGAATGTTCAAGAATATTTTCAAGGTATTCCTTTGTCTTTTCCAGCTCTGCTGTCCTTTCATCCACCATGGTCTCAAGCTCTTTGTTATACTTTTCAATCTGTTCCCTTGAGCTTTTTAATTCAACCAGCATCTGATTGAACGAAGCAACTAATTCCCCGATTTCATCTGCAGACGACTTCTCCACCATTTTATCCAAATCGCCTTTCGCAACACTGGCAGCGGACATGGATAATGCCCTTATTGGCGTAGTAATCTTTTGAGAAATATAAATAGATATTCCTATTCCCGCCAAAATAGCGATTATCGAAAATGTCAGAATCTGTTGCAGGCCCTTCCTCATATTATCGTTAGTCATAATAGTAACGTTATCCAGTGAGCGCCATGCCTCATCATACAGTCCATCAACACTGCTGATTATAACTGGCTTGGCCTTGTCCAATTCCTTGAGCACGCCAACGAGATTTGTGTTCCGCAAAGCTGCTGTCCACTTTAAGGATTGCTCTGTTAGATTTTGTATAGAGTCAAATTCAGCATCTACTTTTTCCAAGAAATCCTTTTCATGCTCCTTGAGTCGCAGTTTACGGACATACAAAAGCTTTTTTTTCACATCAAGCGTTAGAGAGCGATAATAACCCACATCCTGAATCTGCCCTCTTACTAACGAATCACTGACATCAACAAATTGTTTAACAGACTGCCGCAAGCTGTTAACCGTGTCATATTTATGGGCAGAAACAAGTATTTGATTTACTGTTTTGTTGACATTAACAAGTGTGATATATGCGAAGATACTCACCATAATCATAAAGATTAGGACTGCTATATACCCAATCATTAATTTTGCCCTTATTGTCACCTTCAACGTCGTTACCTCCCGTTACCCTTATTTAAAATCCACTATAGCATCTTTCCCCTTTTCAACAGTCACCGTATAAGAAGGGCTTACTTTCCTCTTATACCACATTTTGAAATCATAAACCCCCGGAGGCGCATCCTTTATCTCATACCTCCCCTGCTTGTCAGGGATAGCAAAATACGGATTCTGCAAAACCAGTATATAGCCCTCCATATCAGGATGGATGTTGCATAATAATGCTACCTCTCCGAGACGGTCAAATGTAAATGATCTCACTACTCCCTTGGGATAGGTGCCGAGATTAAATTTGTGCCCTGCCCATGACGGAGTAAAGATATTATTGAGCACATCATCGCTATTATGAAAATCAACAGTAGTTCCTATGAGAATAGGAAGAACATACGGAACAAATATCAGTTCAATCTGGTCCATAACCGGATGCTTCTCTGGCGGTATAAATCCCCCTGGAGCTTTTTCGACATAAATAACTACTTTCCCCGCATCATCTTCACTCTTTAGCTTGACGGTTCCTCTAATAGTCTCGGCATGCGATATGCAGCTCAAAATAAGCACTATTGCGCATGCGGCTAAATATCTCAACCGCAGAAGCGCTTTCATCTGCAACGGCACAATCGCATACTTACCACTCCTGTCAAAAAATGCAACTGCATTTTTTGAGTTAAACAGTTTCTTGCTTATGTCTATTAAAATCATAGATGCTTCCCCCAGGTCTATGAGAAAGTATTATTGAAAAATTGAGGTGTTGTCATTGTATGGCGCTACAAGTATATTTTACCCCGTTAGAGAAAGCCTCCGACTCCTCCGCCTGAGGCGGACGGTAGTATAAATCATTCCTTAGAGACGGTAGTTCACCCCGTAAGAGACCAGAGGTCTTACGGTGGGCGCTGCCACTATCTTTGGTCGTTAGGAAACATAGTTCTCTAACGGGGTTTACACGGCATTCTCGCAGAGCGAATTGGCATAAGAAAATGTTGGCTTAAAAGACAAAATCAAGTTTAACTATGCCCAGGTCCCCCTCGCCACCTGTGGTATGCAGCGCCCCTTCGATAGTAAGCTTTATATTTGCGCGAACCAGCGCCAACAAGCTTACAACCACTTCATCTTTATTTTCCTTCTCATGTTCTATATCAGCTACTCCATACCTCACCGCTGCAATAAGCCAAGGATAAATGGCAAGGTCGGCTTCAGAAAAATAGGAACTTACAGAGGTATCACTAAAATTGCCACTCGGATTACTATGCTCCCCCTGAATAACCGCGCCAAACAGATTAAAAATTTTATAATTGAAGTCAAAGGTAAAGCCATACCTATAGAAATTATCGTCATACGTGCTGTTTGAAACAACCACTTTATTTTTGCCTGAATAACCTATTACGCCAACATATAGCGATTTTTCATCCTTTACCTCTGGCAGGACATCTTCTTTGTCTGAGATAAGGCCAGAACCATCCAGGCCAATGCCGCCGAACTTATATCCAACCTTAAGACAGGCGTCCTTTGTCGTATTATTGTCTGCAGAGTTGGTTGTGGAATCTGTCTTCCCTGTACCGTTGCCATTAACTATGCCCACTGCATATTCTAAGCGGCTCTCTATAATGCCATCTATCTCTATGCCTCGCTGATTTGAGAAGTTAAAGCTGTTTTTCCCGACTGTAAACGTATTAATGAGATATGGCGCATATGTTAAACGGCGATTATTGGAGACCGGGACTGCTGACGGTTCGAATTGACCGATAGTCACATTCAAAAGGCGGTCAGGAAGCGAGCTGCTGAATGTATCATTAAACTTCAGGAAAAAACGCCACAAACCGCCGAACTCATTTCCACTTCTAATAAGAGAAACACTGCCAAAAAAAGATACATCTTCACCGAGTGTTCCAGCTGATTCAAGCGCTATGGTACTTGGAAAGGTAAAATCATGCTTTACCCGAGAGTTTACATCATATCGGTAAAACAAACTTCCAAATAAAGAAAGGGGTATTGCCCCAGGAATCTCGCCTGGCCAGATTCCTTCAGGCCAAACCTCTTTCCACGCCGGAGCGCCCAAGCTGACAGGTTTCTCCTTAACATAGCGTTCGTCAACCTCTGGGATCTGGTATCCGTTTCTTCTGAACGCCTCACCAAAGGCATTAAGTTTTGGAAAAGCTGCATGACATGTTGTGCAGCTCGTCTTATACTTTCTTGCAAAGGCTGGTATAGCCTCTGCATTTGTCCTAAAAATGGAAGTTATTAAACAGATAATTAAAATAATAAGTATAGATTTAATCAGTCTCATGGATTGTTGTAGAATTATTTTTTAACATTCGTATACAAATTTGGGGTTTTATTTTAGCATAAAGTAAGAATATTTTTCACTAAAAATACCTTACCCAAAAATAGCGTTTGATTTTTGGGGAAACCGCCCCCGATTGATTCTATCGGGGGTTGTCAGACGAGGCAGAGGCCATCCCTGATAAAAGCACTCAGGGACATGTTTTTGCGACGAGCCCTCCCCCTTTTCTGGGGACAGATTTGAAATCTGTCCCCACAGGGGGACAGGGGGAGGATACGGTGAGGAGCAAAAATGCGCCGACCAAGCTAAGCTTGGTCAAGGCACGCTGAGCGTGTCGATAACGAAGTATGCCTGTCCCCGAGTGTCTCTATCGGGGAGCAGGCAAATCGCAGGTTTGTAAAATAGCGAAGTTTTTAATCGCTATTTTACGGCCTTATCAATCGCCTTCGCCAAACACCTCTGCCTCAAATGTATATATATCAGCCCCATCCTTCCAGCCGTCAGATGGAAGACCTGCCTTAAGGCAAGTATGTTCTAAAAATGTTTCTTTGTCCCAGCAACACTCTACTGCGACCTGCGGGAGAAGAACGCCTCTGCAATACCCCTTTACAATATACAGACCATCCCTCCCAACCTCTATTTCAGTAGTATCTTTTACCTTTTTTAGCGCCGTAAGACAAGATATCTCTATGGTAATCAGTGATAGTTCAGTTGCAGTAAGCGGAATAAATCTGGGGTCCTGCGTAGCAGTGGCAACAGCCATGTCTACAACAGTGAGATAAAGGGGTTTTTCTGACGCAAAGATGCCTATACACCCCCTCAAATTGCCCTTTGTCTTTATAGAAACAAATGCCCCACGATGTTCCAGAAGCGCCGGGCTGCTCACATTGAAAGGAGGAATCTTTTTAGTCTTAATATAAGATTCAATCGTCTCCCTTACTATTTTTAAGAGGAGCAATTTATCTTCTTTTGAAAGGGGCATAATACTATTTCGGATTATAATACATCTCCGCAAAAATTACGATATTCGCAGTCAAGACATTTGGCCGGAGAATTTACCGGAGGCGGAATTTGCTGGCAGTGTATCATTTTTCGGATATCGTCTAATAAATTTTTTGTTTCCTCTTTGACTTTGCCGGTTAAATCAAAAACCACAGCATCCTCTTTTGGAATTAAGTATACAAAACCCTTATCAACATTGCGATTATATACATCTTCCAAAATTATAGCATAACCCAAAAGCTGATAAAGATGATTTTTGTGCGGCTGAGAGGTTGTATATTTAAAATCCACAGGATAATAAGAATCTTTGGTTTTAATTAGCAAATCCACCTTGCCGGATAAAGCATATCTCTCAGAATATAATTGCTTATGAAATTCTCTCGTGCCGCTGGATAAGCCGTATTCCTTAAGTTTCCTTCTGTTTTCCAATCTGTCTATCTTATCCTCTGCTATCTTTCCATATTCCATCTTAAAGGTTGCCTTTTTCTCAACAGGCATAACATAGTTATAGAACACAACCCTTTGACAATAGACAAACTGTTTAAGGTCGCTAACCCTGAGATGAATCATCTCTATTTTCCTGTATGAGTTCCCTTTTGGCATTGATGTCTTTTTCACAAACAGGGAGCATAAGGAGTTTTCCGGCTTTATCGCCAATGAGAAAGGAAAGCTTTAAAAAAAGTTCTTCGCGCTTATTTTTGCCCAACGTGCCTGAAAATCCGCTAAATTGAATCCTTTGAAGCCCATAGTCTTTGCAGGTCTCTGCCACCTTATTGCGGATGCCGTCGTCTTCTATGTCATAGAAAATATAAACAGTATGTTCTCCCATAATTAGTTGAAAAATGCTTTTATATAGTTCACGCTCAAAAATTGCACAGATGCAAGGCGCCGAGGAGCGAGCAGCGGAGCATACGCTTTTAGGTATGTGAGCAGCGCAGCGACGAAGGCAACGCAGCAGATGGGCATTTTTCAGCGTGAACTAATTACCACTTAAACCTGAACGCCTTATATTCTCTCCTGCCGCTTAAAAAAGCCGATAGGTTTCTTGCCTGCATCTGGATAATAGACCTGATTTTATATTTCTTGCCTTCAAATGTTTCCTGGCTTTCCAGCCTTTCTATAATTTTGCTTCCCATTGTCTTTCTTGTTTCCTCTTCAATCAATCCATTTTTCATGTTAATGGATTCTCCGAGGTTGATATGGGCAATTACAACCTTATCAACAACAGGCTGGCGGAATTCTTCAATCAGATCCAGAACAAGAGACGGCTTGCCGGGCCTGTCCACATGCAGAAATCCCGCAAATGGCTCAAGACCTGCATTTATAATTGCTCCCCAGACATGCGAATAGAGAATGCCATAACCATAATTTAAGAGAGAGTTTACCTTATCCACTGCCCCTCTTGTCTCACGGCCGAAAAACTCAACCTTTCCTGCAATAATCTCTTTGACCGCGCCCCAATATAACCTGCCTGATATACCCTCTATTGCCATCAAACCACCTCTTGCATCTTCAATATTTTGCCCATCAATATTATCTACCTGTCCGCTCATCTTTTTAATATCATCAGCAATTCCTTCAAGTTTATTAAATCTGTCAATATCTACGGTCTTAATATACTTGCCAAAATATCTTATAAGCCTTTCCTGATTTACAATCTTTCCTTCTACAACCGCCTTTGAGAATTCAAGCCCCCTTTCATCATTAAACGCCATAATCTGCTCTCTTCTGGATACAACCGTTGCGGAGAGCATGGGCGAGGAAAGCATTGCATACGGTTTGCCGCCATTTGTCAAAAAATTCAGTCTTATCCCCCTTTGGCATAACTCTTCAACAAGGTCAGAGGATAATGACATCCCACGAGAGGCGACAATAACCTCATTCAGTCTAAAAAAGGGAAATTCATAAATAACCTTACTGCTCTTTTTTACAATAAGGCGTTCACTCTTTTTACTTAAGAAGATGCCAAAACCTGACAGAACTATTTGCGACGAATCTCCGCTCTGCACAAGCGAAATCCCATCGTCAACAAATATTTCATCATCAATATTTTTGTCAATCAGTTGCGGGACTGGCTCTGCTTCTCCTGTAAAGAGATTGAACTGTGCTGGCGGGAGTTTTTCCTCCGGTTGATATTCCGGATGGATGCGGAGGATTTTTGATGTTTCATTATCCATATAGACCTCCTCAATATTTTCTTGATTTTTGAGGTTATGTGGTGTAACTATAAAGCAGTATACGCCATATTGCAAGCCTTACGGTGGAACATATATGAAGTTAACATATGATCCGAGATACAACATAGCTTATATTCGCCTGCATGAAAAACCAGCACAAGTGGAGACTGTGAAAATCAGCGATGAACTGAACATAGATTTGGCGCCTGATGGAACGGTCTATGGCATAGAATTGCTGAATGCCAATGAACAGTTGAAAAAAGAGGATGAGGGTAAACTCCTTGTTATTAATGAATCTACAGGCAAGACAGCCGAAGTATCATTAGCATGAGTTTCGTTTCAGTGTGGTATTATGAAGTTACAGTTAAGGCTCTTTGAAAATATGGCGTGAAACATACACAAATCCGAGCTCATGGTTGCCATTTTCAATCGTTACAGTTAAGGCTCTTTGAAAATATGGCGTGAAACAACTTTCGGGGCGGCCTTCCGCACAGATTGAGGAACGTTACAGTTAAGGCTCTTTGAAAATATGGCGTGAAACTTCTGAGCAGGCGGCCTACCGCAGGTATAAGAAGGAGTTACAGTTAAGGCTCTTTGAAAATATGGCGTGAAACTTATAAAGGCGGGATGCGCCTTGCACCGCTTCACACAGTTACAGTTAAGGCTCTTTGAAAATATGGCGTGAAACATCTGCCCACGCATATCTCCTTCGAGAAGATCGAAGTTACAGTTAAGGCTCTTTGAAAATATGGCGTGAAACAGCTATTGTTTTGCTGGAATTTCAAAGGGATTTTCAAAAACAATTTATAAAATTTCCGCAAGACCATTTTTTGAAACAAACCTTAAGGGGTTTGCGAAATTTTAAAAGAGCCTTAATTGTAAAACGCCTATACAGTGAAGGGATATACGCTTGGGTTTGTCCAGCCTGAGCCTCTATGCCAGAAATGGCGCCTTCATCGTGGGTTAGGACATTTAATTTTAAAAACTATTCAGCACTGTTTGCTTTTGTCAGCTTGGTGGCAGAGACAGTTCTTGTTTTTCCATCACTACCAACAACTGCTTCTATCGTAGGAGATGTTCCGAGTTTTTTTATTCTATAGATTGCGTCTTCACCTTCAACTGTAACCATATCTCTTCGTTTTAAGGTAAATGAAACTCTCCCATTAGGCTGCGGTGGTGGTTCTATGAAGTGTTTTGACAGTCTCGGATTCTTTCGCTCATATGCTTTTTTCTTACCTTTTTCATCAAGATAAACATCCACGCCAACATTATGGACATTCGTCTTAAAAACATTATTATTGATTCTTATCATCTGCCCTGGCCCGGTTCCTTTAATGCTGCATTTAAGGCTCATAACCAATTCATTCTTCTTAATGCAAAAACCTGCTTCCTTTGCCTCCTTGTCTGTTAAACATTTTCCTTTTTTCGTATCAAATCGTTTAAAAGCCTCTTTTAGTTTTTCACGATATGTCTCGGAAATAACATCGTCTTCTTTACCGCACTCAATCTCTGTAACCATAAATCTTCTGGTAATAATGCCCTTCTTATAAGACAGTGGGTTTCTATCATGCAATGCAGAGCCCTTGCTGCCTTTATCCCTTTTAAATTCTATCGGTTCAGGAAGGTGTTTTTCAGAGTCAAACCCTCCACCTTTATTATATTTTGGCTTAAGGGTCATATCCACCAATCCATCATCACTATACCCTTTCCTTGAAGCAAGGATTACAGCATCAAGGGCATGATGAAGGGTGTTGCCTCTTTCCTTTTTAAATCCCCACCACCTCCTGAAATATGCAGTGTATATGCCGCTCTGCCTCTCTATAGATAATTTTTTATTGCCGGCAGACTCTCTCAGTCTGTCCCTCATATATCTCCAGCCGATAGAGGCATGAGACATATATTTATTAAAATCTACTGTATTTATATTTCTTGCGTCCTCAAGAATCTTTTTCTTTAAATCATTTTTAATTATGGCTATTATTTCAGGTTTAGGCAGGATTCCACTTTCTAACGGAGTTCTCCCTTTTTTATTCTCATTGCATACAGTGCAACATGCTACTAAATTTGCAAAGATATTTAAGCCCCCGGCCTTTCGGGGAAATATATGGTCATCATGCGCATTGGATATGTCAATAGATTTTCCACAGTAGATACATCTATCATCCGTTTCTCGAAGAAGGGCTTCCTTTCTGGTCTCTTTGCCTTCCCTGGGCCCTTTACCATATTCTTCTTTTGCCAATCGTTTTTTCCCCTGTGTTTTGGCGGCTATATCAAAATTGTTGCTCTCCATTACCACCTTATTGACAGTAAATTTGGGCAATATCTCGTCTTTAATAACAGCAAGGACATTCTCTATTTTTGTTTTTAAGGATGGCGCAAGACGGAAAACCTTTCGTTCCTCTTTGCTATGCTCAGTATGTTCAAGGATATGTTCTTTGCAAAAGACCGTTCTACCCGAAAGCTTGTTGTCCGCTATATCATAAACCTGCTTCCTAATATGTTCATCAGTCTTATGTTTTCTGAAAAATGATTTAACTTCTTCCCTCCTGTTTTTATCAAGCACAGCATCTTTGAGATTATCCTTTTCAGATTGTTCTATAGGGAAAAATCTGACTATATTTTCTATAAGCAAATCTCTCACATTCTTTCTGAGCGGCGTATTAACTCCGCAATCTTCTACCTTACATTTAGTTAAAATCCTATTATTGAATCTTTTAGGTCGGTACTGTTTATTAAAAATCCTTTCAACCCTTTTTATCTGCTCCTCGGTTGCTCTTCCTTCAATCATTGCTTTATGGACATCTTTTACGACTTCTTTCCTGTGCCTTGAATTTCTTTTTGTCTCTTCCCATTCCTGTTTCTCTTTTTCCCACTGTTTGCGCTCTTCCACATCCATTGCCTCTATTTCTTCGGAAGTCTTTTCTTCAGGCATATCAGCATAATCATATCCTCTTTTATGGGCAAGGCTGTAAACCGTTTCAAATGTTGCTGTGGATTCGTTATATCCAATACTTTTTAGATAGTTTTTTAATTCACGCAGCCGCTTTTTCTTGGTTTGAGCGGTTCTTCTGATACCTCTTTGCTTTCTGCGATCTTTGAGAATACCAGCGACATCGTCCCGCATCTTCAGTCTGTTTGCATATAATACCTGATTATGCCTTCGGTCAACAACTGCAAGACCGGTATATTTGCCGCCGTAATCAATGCCTAAAACAAGTTCTCTTTCCATTTTTATTTACCTTTGATTATGACGATGGGGATCACCATATCTCAAAAACCTTCTGTCCTTCCTTTTACCACTAAAAACAAGCCTATTCTACTGATTTATGGTTTTTAATATGTCCTCAAAGGTTTTCAGAAAATCCTTATTGCCAATTGATGCGTCAAACTCCTTTAACCAACCCTGTATATATCTAATGTCAATATCAGGATTTTTTAAGAGGATTGTCCTTGCATCCTCTAAATCCCTCGGCCGTCCTGCAAATATTTTGTGTATTATGACATCTTCTACAGAGGCAAAGCATACTTCCTGATTGAGAATATTTATACTCTTTGCCCTCTTTATCGCCTCTGTTTCATAAGGCGTAAATGAGAATATAAAGTCAACCCGTATGCCTGTAGTTTCATCCAGCGCCGGCAAGACCATAGTCTGCTTGACGAATGATTCTATGTCTTCTGGTATGGGCTTGAGTGGTATTTTTTGAAGGATTGCAAGAAGTTGATTAAGGTGATTTGTATCAACGCCGAGGGTTATATCAATATCTCTTGTGAGCCGCGGTTCTCCATACAGCAATACAGCCTGTCCGCCTATAATCATGTAGGGAATATTGCACTTAACAAGCGCTGCGCCTATCCTTGCGAGGATTTCTTCAAACATGAATTGAGCACCTGTGCTATCTTTATATCAACTTCTATTCCTTCTAATGGTTTCTTGGGAGGCAATATTCCGAGTTTTATCCCTTCATTCCAGAGAGATTCAAATATGCGCATAGAGTAACTAAAAGAAAGCCTTCCCTCTTTTTTCATGATTGTGTCTTCAAATTTTTTTAATAGTTGGGTATCTTTTATCATAATCCAATTACCTTTCAGCTAAGCAAGTTATCACAGCCATCATTTGACTGCAATGCCTTTTCCTCAAACACCCTCCACCCTTCCTTCTTCCATCTGAAATAATCTTCCAATATCTTCTTATGGTCAAAGGCCAGAGGCTTAGGCAGATTGTCTTCTGTGAAAACGCCGATTCCTTTTGCGTCATCTCTGGCTTGCGGTGTTCCATCTGCCTCTGCAACAAATACTGTGGAAATTGTATGAAATCGGGGATCCCTCGTAGGGTTTGAATAAGAATGTAACTGGCATTTTAGTCTCACCTTCAAGGCTGTCTCTTCATGAGCTTCTCGTATAGCCGCATCTTCCAAGGTTTCTCCATAATCCACAAAACCGCCTGGAATTGCCCAGCCAAACGGGGGATTTTTCCTCTCTATAAGGACAATCCCCCAATCCCCCCTTCCCCCCTTTGAAAAAGGGGGGTGAGGGGGGATTTTTAATTCAATTATTATATCAACTGTTGGAATAGGATTTCTAATCTTTTCCACAGACTCCGTATATCACAGTAGTATTTTATTGTCCAGAGCTTGAAACATACCCAAAAATAGACATTGATTTTACCGAACATAATTTATGACTTGAGAATATTGACGTATTATGTTATCAAAGTTGGCATGAAAGTTTTGAAGATAGTCATCAGTATAATTTTTCTCTCTCCCGTATTGCTCGAAGCAAGCGCCTACCTTCCAATATTTAAAGCAGACTTCTGGATTGGAAGGCTTGATAATCCTGATGAGGTAATACTTTCTTCAGAGAAAATTGCAGAATTAAACGCTTTGATTCTTGGCGAAAACAATGAAATGGCAGATGTAATAAAAATGGGAACATCGGTATCAAAAGAAGAGCTTGAAAAATGGCTGCTTGAAGACCCTCTCCCAGTAGATAAAAATATGTTTGATAAGAAGGGAAAACCTGTAAAAGACGCCTTTTATGAAGAACTATTAGACAATATGAATTTTGAGGCTATAAATGAATCGAATGAACTTACATTTGGGATTGTAACTAAAAGGACGGATATAAGGTCATTCCCTACTGATGAACCTGTGTTTAAAGGCCCTTCTGCCAAAGATTTTGATGCATTTCAGTATTCCGCCATATATCCTCCTCAGGTGGTGGCGCTCCTGCACAAGAGTAGGGATGGACAGTGGGGTTTCTTTCAGACAAACATTGTACGTGGCTGGATAAAACTCAATATCATTGCTTTTGTAAATAGCAAAGACGATTTAATAATAGATGCTGAAAAATTCGTTTTAATAACAGGAAACCGAGTGGCAGTTTTTGCAGACAATAAGGGTGCAAAGGTTCTTGAGTCCATTCCCATGGGTCGTTCCTTTGCGCTTAGCGGTGAAGATAAAAGACATTGGATTATTAAATTTCCAAAAAAAATGGGCAATGGTCAGCTTCAATGGGCAGATGCATTTATTAAGAAAGGCAGCGATGTGAATATTGGCTATCTTCCCTATACCAAGAAAAATGTGATAAAACAGGCATTTAAAATCCTTGGCGAGAAATACAGCTGGGGAGGTAGAAACGGTTTGAGGGACTGTTCAAGCTTTATCAAGGATGTGTTTGCGACGATGGGCATAAACCTTCCCAGGCATTCTGGCAAACAATCTAATGTCGGGACGCTGTTAGCAGGTTTTGATGAAATGCCGGCAAACGGAGATATTGATAACGCAATAAGTTCCGCAATCCCAGGCATTACCTTATTAGCCCTCAACGGTCATATCATGCTCTATCTCGGCAACGTAGATGGAAACTACTATGCGCTCCATCAGCTTTTTGGCTATTATGATAAAGATGGTTTCAGAACTGTAAATAAAGCTGTTGTTACAAACCTCGAGCTTGGCAAAGATTCAAAAATGGGGGCGCTGAAAGATAGAATAAAGAGTATAAATTTAATTGTTTTAGATAGGATAAATTAAATTCTATAAAAAACCAATGACTGCTTAAAAAGAGAAAGTTAAAACTGTGGCAATCCATAATTTAAACCTATTATTGTTATTGACCCTTAGAACCTACCCCTTCTATCTTGTTTTGTGTTTACTCGTTTCCCCGGCCATTCATGGTTATGCGGCTGAACCTGCCAAGCTAAAGAAGGAGATTGTAAAAAAGGAAAAACAACTGGAATCCCTCAAAAGGGAGATTGTAGAAAAAAAGAGAAGTTTAGAGTATAATGTAAAAAAAGAATATGCTATTCTTGAAGGACTTGAAAGGCTTGACAAGGCCTTATCTAAAAAGGAGGAGGAATTAGAAAAGATAGAAAACAGCCTTGTTGTCATAAAGCAAAAAAACTCTGATGTGGATATCCGAATAAAAGAGTTGATTCAGGAGAGAATAAGGTTGATGGAACTTCTAAAACAAAGGCTTGTTGCAATGTACAAGATGAATAGGGCGGGCATAACCCAGAGCATTTTTGCCCCAAATTTTGCCAATGAGTTTAGTAGAAGATATAAATATGTAAACAAGGTTATAGATCATGATACAACCCTGTTAAAAGATTACAATGAGAATCAACTGCTCTTAGAAGCAGAGAAAATACGGCTCAAAGAGTTTCAGGAGGAGATAGGCTCTTTAAAAGATGCAGTTGAAAAGAAAAAGGAAGAAATAAAAGAAGAAAAAGACAAGAAAAAGGTCCTTTTAAATGATATAAAAAAGAAAAAGGAAATACAGATTGCCGCAATTGAGGAAATGGAAAGCGCAGGCAGAGAGCTTCAACTATTCATAGATAGGTTGAAGAATGAGACGGTTAATAATCCTTTGGATAATGAGACGAACGGTTTTGCGTCTATGCGCGGTCATTTGCCAATGCCTGTAGCTGGCAAAGTCATTTCAATGTATGGAAAGGTAGAGCATCCCAAATTTCACACTGTTACCTTTAATAACGGCATCGAGGTTGAGGCTGCGATGGGGGCTGAGGTTAAGTCCGTATATAAAGGCCACGTTGTATATTCTGGATGGTTCAGGGGCTATGGAAAGGTTTTGATTATAGATCACGGCAATGGGTATCATACACTCTTTGGCCGTTTGTCAAAAATCCTCGCAGAGGTTAATTCTACCGTGGAAAGAGACGATATAATCGCACTTGTAGGAGATACAGGTTCAATAAAAGGACCTCATCTGTATTTTGAGATACGACAGAAGGGTGTACCATTAGACCCGGTAAATTGGTTGACATATGATAAGACAGAGAGCGTCAGGCTTAAGGCAGAAGGCAATTAGGTAGCGCTACCTCCTTTAACCCTTTCGCATATCGCATCAAGTCTTTATCTTAAATAAACTCAGGAGGAATACATTTATGTTCAAGAGGTTAAAAGGGCGTAAGCTCATGACGCTGTTGGGAATAGCTCTAATAACGAGCGTTCTTCTATGGGGGATTAATCACAGGGTTTCCGCTGTGCCTCCAAAGATATATGAGAATCTAAAAATATTTACCGACGTGATCTCTATCGTAGAGGATAACTATGCAGAAGATGTTGACCCCAAAAACCTCATTTATGGCGCAATAAAAGGCATGCTTCTCGGGCTCGACCCGCATTCGTCTTTTATGGCTCCAGATGAGTATAAAGAAATGCAGGTTGAAACCAAAGGCGCCTTTGGTGGTATTGGCATAGAGATGGGAATAAGGGATGGCATAATTACTGTCATTGCGCCCATAGAAGATACGCCAGCATTCAGGGCTGGGATAAAGGCTGGAGATAAAATAGTAAAAATAGGTGATAAGCCGACAAAGGATATGACCATAAACGATGCTGTAAAGCTAATGCGAGGCCAAAAAGGAACAAAGGTTACTATCTGGATAATGCGGGAGGACTTTAAAGAACCACAGGAATTTACACTTGTAAGGGATATCATAGCTATTAAGAGTGTAAAATATAAAACGTTAGAAGAAGGGTTTGGTTATGTCCGAATCGCACATTTCCAGGAAAAGACTACTAATGAACTTGAAGAGGCGCTAAATAAGCTTGGCTCAAGGGACAGCAAGTTAAAAGGTCTCATCCTTGACTTAAGGAATAATCCTGGTGGACTTTTGCAGCAGGCTGTAGGAGTAGCTGACACGTTTTTGGAATCAGGTTTAATCGTATATACCAAGGGCAGAAGCCCAGGCCAGGATATGAAGTTTGAGGCACGGGCAGATGGAACGCACCCCCAATATACGATTATAGTCCTGGTAAATGGTGGAAGCGCAAGCGCATCAGAAATTGTTGCAGGCGCGCTCCAGGACCATAAAAGGGCGGTTGTGCTTGGAACCCAGACATTTGGCAAGGGTTCTGTTCAAACTATCATTCCTTTAGGCGATGGTTCAGCGGTTAGACTTACAACCTCTAAATATTATACGCCTTTAGGAAGATCTATACAGGCAAAAGGCATAGAACCCGATATTGTGGTTGGAGAAACAATAAAAGAACATATTAAAGAAAAGGAACTAGAAAGACACCTTGAAGCCGAAGAGGTTGAATCTCCTAAAGAAAAAAAGATAAAGATAGAGGAAAAGGTAGTAAAAGAAAAGGAAGAGACAGAAGCGGACATGCAGCTCAAAAGGGCATTGGATTATCTGAAGAGTTGGTATATATTTAAAGAGACAATAAAGAAGGAATCATAAGAGTGGCTCATCTAAGAGGGATTAGCTATATAGGTTAAAAAATGGCTAAAAATAACTGGAGCAAAAAAGGGTCTTTCTCATCAAAGACCCTTTTTGTTTTGGGAATTGCAACGGTATTTTTTATCATTGCTATATTAGGGTTTATTCTATACCTCAGCTACAGTACAAAAGAAAAACCTCCAGAACCTATTTCAACATCTACAGTTGTAGCAAAGATAGAGAAACCTCAACCTCCTGTTCCCCAAAAGCCGCATATACCACTGGCTAAGGTAGCAATAATTATAGACGATCTTGGCCGCGACAGGGCACAGCTTAAAGAGATATTAGAAATAGATGCCCCCATTGCTATCGCTGTATTGCCATTTTTGCCGAATTCAGAGAACGCTGCAAAGGAGGCTTATTTAAACGGGCGAGAGGTGTTGCTGCATCTCCCCATGGAGCCAAAAGATTTAAGCAACAACGATCCAGGGGAAGGGGCAATACTTACAACCATGTCTGAAAAACAGGTTGCTTCACAGGTTAAAAAGGATATTGACGCAATCCCGCATATTATTGGAATAAACAATCATATGGGCTCGAAATTTACAGAGAATGAAAGACTTATGAAGATAGTATTGGAAATCGCAAAAGAAAAAAATCTATTCTTTCTGGATAGCAAAACCACGAATAAATCAACTGCCTATAGATTAGCAAAAGAGCTCGGACTTAAAACATTGAGCAGGCAGGTATTTTTAGATAACAAAGAGGATATAGATTACATAAAGGGACAGATAAGAGAATTGATAGAAGTTGCAAAAAAGAGAGGCTCTGCCATTGCTATAGGCCATCCACACCATACCACCATTTTAGCTATAAAAGAGATGGTACCAATGCTCAAGAGGGAAGTTGAGATAGTTGCCCTTTCCACATTAATTGACAGTGTGGATGAATAATGGTAAAAAACAGTAAGCAGTAAGCGGTAGGCAGTAGGCAGGTTTCTTTCTGCTTACTCCTTACTGCATACTGCCTACTTGAAATTCAGGAGGATTTTGATGGGCATCCTGGTTGTAGGTTCTGTTGCACTTGATTCAGTTGAAACACCTTTTGGAAAGGCAGACAATGTCCTTGGCGGTTCAGCCACTTATTTTTCTACGGCTGCCAGTTATTTTACAGATGTCAGCCTCGTAGCTGTTATAGGTGAAGATTTTCCAGATGAGCATATTAATTTTTTAAAAGAAAAAGGGGTAGATACAAACGGCTTACAAAAAATAGCTGGCAAGACATTTCGCTGGCAGGGGCGATATGAGTATGATTTAAACGAAGCCCATACCATTGCAACTCACCTAAATGTTTTTAAAAAATTTAAACCTCATATTCCAGCGGTCTATACAAAATCACCCTATGTGTTTCTTGCAAATATTGACCCAGAGATTCAATTGAATGTTCTCGAACAAGTCAAAAAGCCAAAATTCGTTGCATGTGATACAATGAATTTCTGGATAGAAGGCAAGCCTGATGCGCTTAAGGGGCTCTTGTCGAAAGTCGACCTGTTTGTCCTGAATGAAGGTGAGGCGCGAGAGTTTGCAAAAGAACCCAACCTTGTAAAGGCAGCAAAAAAAATTCTTGCATATGGCCCTAAAACAGTAATAATAAAAAGAGGGGAATACGGCGCATTGATGTTCAATGGTGGTTCTATATTTTCAGCACCTGCCTATCCCCTGGAATCTGTATTTGACCCAACCGGCGCTGGCGACAGTTTTGCTGGAGGACTGATAGGATATCTTGCAAATATTGACAACACAAATGAATCTAATATAAGACAGGCAATTATCTTTGGGAGTGTCATGGCCTCATTTAATGTAGAGGATTTCAGCCTCAACAGAATGCGCACCCTGACACTAAAAGAGATTTACGATAGATATAGAAAATTTAAGCAATTAACCCATTTTGAAGATATATCTTGAAAACCGACAAGAGGCTAAGGAGTATGAGATGATTAAGAATTTAGAAACTGGAAGTCAGAAACCAGCAGTCAAAGAAAGTATGCAGTACGCAGTATACAGTAGGCAGTTACTGTTTATTACCCACTGCTTACTGCTTACCGCTTACTGCCTCCTGGCAACTGTCTTTTACGGATGTGCAGGCTCAAAGGCAAATAGAAAGGAAGATGCAGATATACATTATAAGCTTGGGGTTGTTCATCTCAATGAAAGAAATATCCCTGAAGCCCTGAAAGAACTGATAACTGCTGTTGAAAAATATCCTGATGAGGCATCGTATCATAATGCCCTGGGGCTTGCTTATTTTGCGAAAGGCCTCCATGATGATGCGATAAAGCACTTTAAAAAGGCCATCCGAATAGACCCAAAATTTTCTGATGCCAGCACAAACCTCTCAGCTGTCTACATTGAAAAAAAAGAGTGGGATGCTGCTATCGCAGCGGCCCAAAAAGCGCTCGCAAACATCCTTTATACAACTCCAGAGCTTGCCTATTTTAATATGGGACGAGCATTTTACGAAAAAACAGATTATGTAGAGGCAGAAGAGAGTTTTAAAAAGGCAATTAAAAACAATTCAATGTATTTGCAGGCATATAATAGCCTTGGCCTTACCTATATGAGAATGAATAAAGATAAAGAGGCAGCTGATACTTTCAGACTCGTAATTAAGAACGCGCCAAATTATGCGGATGCGCATTACAACCTCGGTCTTGTTCTCATAAAGATTAAAGACAAGAAAGGCGCGGCGAATGCATTCCAAGAAGTTATTAAACTTGTCCCCGACAGCGAGATGGCAAGGTCGGCTAAGGGATATATTGACCTCTTGAAATAATAAACATTAAATAGGCAAAAGCCTTCAACATAAATAATTAGGAGTTAGCAAAATGGAGAGCATAGGCGAATATCTTAAAAGAGAAAGAGAAATTAGAGGTATCTCATTACAAGATGTGGCTAAAATAACTAAAATAAGGGCTGGGCTGCTTAATGCATTAGAAAAAGACGATTTTAGCAAATTACCCGCACCGCCTTTTGTAAAAGGTTTTATACAGGCTTATTGCAAACATCTTGGTGTAGACGGACATGATGCGCTGCTTCGTTATGAAGTGTATATGAAAACCCTTACTGAAAGTAAGGTCGAACCTGTTGAGGCTGCCAAAGCAAAAGACGAAAAGTTAGAGAGACTAACCACATTATCTACGCAATCGCTTATTGCTATAGCTGTCACTATCCTTTTAATAATTTCAGCTGGAGCATATGTAATCTTAAAAAAGTATAAACCAGATGCTCCTGATTATTCACAAATACAGCTAACGACTGGCAACGATGTATCTGATAGCAACAAGAAGGAAGCTATAGCTTACGAGGCCCGGTCTAAACAGGAAGACGATAGAGGCATACTTGTTAGCCCTTCGGCTTTACAAAAAGGGGATAAAAATACAAAAGAATCTGTGTCATCTAAGGCAGACTTAAAAGAACCCATGGCCTTGATTATACAAGCCACGAAAAGCACATGGATTCGAGCTGAAGTGGATAGTCAGGATCCGTTTGAGGTATCTCTCAGAGAAGGCGAAAAGGTTAAATGGATAGCAAAAGAAAAATTTTCTATACTGATAGGGAATGCAGGCGGTGTCAATGTGACGCTGAATGGCAATCCACTTGGCAGACTTGGTGACGAAGGCAAGGTCGTAAAACTCGTCTTGCCTAATATTTCGGAAGAGAACAAAGAAATACCTCAGGTTATAGACTGAAGAACCGACTCCCGAATATTAAGAGCTTGTTGAAAAACTCAACAATCTCCGATTACATCCCGACTATTCGGGATTACACAGATAAAAGACAAGATTACACAGATTAAAACTCCTTGAAATTTCTGTAAATATCTGTGTAATCTTTTTCTCTAATCTGTGTAATCAAGGCTGTTGATGGCTTTTTCAACAGCCTGTTAAATTCCAACTGATTTTAACGAGGCGCTGAATGGAATTTATTACACGATGCAGGAAATGCGGAAAGAAGATGAAAAGCGAGAGGGTTGACGATTACAGGGTAAAGCTTGTGTGCGCATGCGGTTTTTGGGAATATAAGACAATGCCGTCAGCAAGCAAGGCTATCAATCCATATTATCCAAGCGATGCTTTTTCTCATGTAAAGATTAGTGAAGAAGGCGGCATTGTCTTTCAGATGGAAAGGGCGAACAGGGAAAAAATGGAGATTATGACCCTTGAAGAGATAAGCATGCTTGCAAGCTCTGATTATGCGCTTGATGAGGTGCTCCAGTCAGTCGTAGAAAAGACCGCAAAGAGATTGGGCGTAGATGTTTCCTCAATATACCTCTGGAATGGAAAAGAACTTGTCTTAACGGCAACCACAAGCTTTGTAAAAGAGGCGATTGGCAAGGTAAGGCTCAAATTGGGAGAAGGAGTTACAGGATCAGCGGCAAAAGAAGGAAAGCCAATCTATGTAAAAGATGTATCAAAGGATCCAAGATATAAAAAATTCGCTGAGCTGAGGGAAAAGGATTACAAATCCATGCTATCCCACCCAATAATACATAAAGGCGAGCTCTTTGGCGTGCTCAATGTTCAGACTGTTGATATAAAAGAATTTCAGGAAGATGAGATGTATTTTGTGTCTGTCATAGCAAATATGCTCCTCAGCGCAATAAGGATACGAAAGAAGGTGTAATTTTTGATTTGCAAAAAGTGTGGAGCGCTATTTCCTAACTATATAGCAAAATGTCCGCAATGTGACGCAGGCATATCCTCATCAGTAGGAATGCCTGTCAAAGGCCAGTCTGATGCCGATAAAAAAAACCAGCCGCTGAAAAACATTAAGATTTACCAGCCTGAACCAAACAAACCTTCCAGATTCGGGAAAATATTCCTCCTATCTGCGCTGTTTATTATTGTCTGCGGGGTTTTTTTTATACTTGCCATCAAGCCTAAACTTGAGGATAAGAACATATTCACTCTATCCGGGCAGGCTGTGCCAAACAAAAATAAGGCAGCGGTAGATATATCAGAATTTACAGGAGAACAAGAAAAAACACATGCTGATTTCCTGCAAGACGAACGCCTGGACCGTTTAAACAAAGAAGGCGGTGAATATTTCGACAAAGGAGATTATAAAAGGGCAAGGAAAATTTATGAAGCAGCATTGGCTATAGATCCTTCTCATGCGGTAATTAAGGCAAACATGGCAGCCGCTCTATCTAACATCGGCCGGCAGGAGATTGAAAATACGAACTATGAAATAGCGATAAACCTCTTTCAGGATGCCCTTGTTTACAATCCACAATTACATAGCGCGCATAAAAATATTGGGATTGCCTATATAAAGCATGGCGATGCAAAAAAGGCTGCTCCCTATATAGATGCCTATATAGAAAAAAGCCCCGCGGACCTGCATAATAAAAACATGCTTTTCATGCTCGCAGAAACCTTTCTTGCGAATGGAGACAGAAACATGGCTGTGCTTTATTTTGAAAAGGTTCTCAATATTGATCCGCATAATAGCGAGGCTGGCCGAAGACTTGCTTTACTCAATAGAGAAAATCAGGCCGAACAAGGATTTCAAAAAAAAGAAGGAAGCCATTTTACGGTCAAGTTTGAAGGCGGAGAGAATTCAGAGATAGGACATATGATTTCAATAATTCTGGAAGAGGCATATATAAAGGTTGGCTCTGATATGGGATATTATCCTGAAGATAGGATAGAAGCGGTGTTATACACTCAGCAACAATTCACCGATGTAACCAGGGCTCCGACCTGGGTGGGCGCACTATACGACGGCAGGATAAAGATACCGGCAGGCGGAATAACAAGCAGGACGAATCTGCTCGAAAGGGTGCTTTTTCATGAGTATGCCCATGCCCTCGTTCACAGACTCTCCAAAGGAAGATCGCCGGTATGGCTAAACGAAGGCATTGCCCAGCATGTTGAAGGCACAGTCAATGAAAATATAAACGAGGTTCTGTCATTTGTTGCAAAATCAGAAAAACCTGTCCCCCTCAGGGTATTTGAAGGCTCATTCATGGGCTTCAATACTGCACAGGCAGTGGTTGCCTACTCTGTAAGCCTCTCAGCAACAGAGTATATTATAAACGAATTTGGCATGTCAGCGGTTAAACGGATATTGGAAAATCTCGGAGAGGGCAAAACTATTGAAGAGGCTGTATCTTCAGGTCTTTATATTTCCTATGAAGACCTGCAAAGCAACTGGTTTATGATGGTGAAAAGGAGATTTGCGGGATAAGGGCTACTTACCTCACCACAGCCCACGCAATCTTTACCAGCAATCTCAATCTTTCCTCATCAGCTTCTTTGAGTAAATTGGTTAAAAAGGGGATAACATACCTGCCGCATCTTACTTCTTGACAATACAACATATATGTTGTATCCATTAGATATGACAGGACGGGAGCTTATAAGGCTTCTTGAAAAGAATGGATGAATTTTGGATAGAATAAAGGGTAGTCACCATATCATGATTAAGGACAACAAAACACTTTCTGTGCCGGTGCATGGAAGTAAAGATTTGGGCAAGGGTTTATTGAGCAAACTTTTAAAAGAGGGAGGACTAAAGAAATGAAAACGCTCACTTATCCTGCTAAAATTACTTACGAAAAAGAAGACGAGAGTTTCCTTGTGGAGTTTCCTGATTTGAAAGGATGTCTTACAGAAGGAGCTACTCTAAAAGAAGCGTTAAAGAATGCAAGAGAGGCATTATCAGGTTATCTATCTTCTATCTTTGAAAGAGGGTTTACCATTCCCGAACCATCAAAATTAAAGGGGAAACATGTCTACTTCGTAGAGCCGGAACCTGAAGTGGCAACACCTATCATGCTGAGAAAAATCAGGGAAGGCTTGCAGATGAATCAGATAGAGGCCGCAAAGAGGCTTGGCATTTCCTATCAGGCATACCAGAGGCTCGAAAACCCCAACAAGTGCAATCCAACGATAAAAACCCTTGAAAGGGTTGCAAGGATTTTTGGGAAAGAATTGTATCTTGAATTTGCGTAAATCCTTCACCTCGCCACAGCCCGCAGGATTTTGACATCGTTGACGAGGTTTGATAATATTGTTCTATTCTAATATTAAAGATAGCCGAAAAATAAATCTGTCCCCTTTGTTCTTTGTTTCTTCATAGAAAAATAAAGGAATATGGACTGGAGTAAAAGGCATGACTCGGGATTCAAAAGATAGCGGAAAAACAAGCAGTTTCACAGATATAGTCCTTTCCAGCATAGCAGACGGCATATATGCAACTGACCGCAATAAGAATGTAACATTATGGAGCAAGGGCGCGGAAAGGATTACCGGGCACTGGGCAGAGGATGTTATAGGAAAACCGTGCAAGGATTTTTTATCACATACAGACGAGGATGGCACACCTCTCTGCGGCACCCCTCGTTGCCCCCTAACAGTTATAAAGACAAAAAAGATTTTGCCTCAGCATGTTATCACAGCCCATAAATCCGACAGGCAGAGGATACTGGTTGCTGTAACCGCTGCGCCGCTTACAGAGAACGGCAGCATTGTCGGCGTGGTTGAGGCATTCAGGGATGTAACAAAGGAAAGGGAATTGGAGAAGATAAAGGAAGGGCTTACACACATGCTTATCCATGATTTTAAGAACCCTTTACATGTAGTTGGTATTGTTCTTGAAAGATTGCAGGACAAGGAAAATAAGAAAGGAATAAGCGATAAGCTTCTAAGAATGGCATATGAGTCATGCGGTGAACTGGATAGTATGATTGCCAACCTGTTAGAGATAGCAAAAATGGAAAAGGAACTTGAACTTAACAGGAATCTTTTTTCATTCAGCGATATGCTGAGTGAAACCGTTGAAAAGGCAATGGTGCTGGCGGCTGCGAGGGGCCAGAGAATTTCTGCCGAGATTCAGAGTGGCATGCCTGAAATATTCGCTGACAGATATATACTCTCACGTATACTGGGAAACCTTATGGGCAATGCAATAAAATTCACGCGGGACGGTGGAGAGATAACTGTTTCCGGGAGTCTGTCAGGAGGGGTATTCAGGATAATGGTTTCTGATACAGGGCCAGGCATACCGAAACAATTTCATGAACTGGTATTTGATAAATACTGGCAGGCTAAGGATGACAAAACCGATGCGAGGCGAGGCGTAGGTCTGGGTCTTGCCTTCTGCAAGATGGCGGTTGAAACGCATGGCGGCAGGATATGGGTTGAAAGCGAAGTGGGCGAAGGAAGTAAATTTGTCTTTACAATCCCGATTGGGAAATGTTAATGGGACGGTTCTATTAGGAAATGTTAATGGAACGGTTCTATTAAATGAAGAGAGGGATTTAAATTTAAAAGGGAGACTTATTTATTTTTTCAAGCAACTCCTTAAAACTCATATAGACATCTCGTCTGTGTCCTATGAAATAAATTTCTATGAGGCGCTGTTTTTCTATTATCATGTAGATAATACGATATTTGCCAATGGCAATGGAGCGGAAGCTGGAAAGCTCGTCAACGAGTTCCTTTCCGTCAAACGGATGATTTATAAATCTTTCAATGCCATGTTTCACGCTGGGTTTTATCGCTGGAGGGAGTTTTTTAACCGCATTTCTTGCTTCAGGCAGATATATGGGGGTCTGAGGGACGCTTCCCACATTCTTTAATATCACTAAATTATTTATGCCTTATCCCATTCTTCACCGCTAATGCCCGCCTGTCTGATTATTTCTCTAACAAGGCTTATATGAATATCTCCGCTCCCGTGAGGATCGGGATCCGGATTTTTTGCTTGCCTTTTATCATAAATTGATGTCTGCCTCCGGAAAATGGGCCGGAATATCCAAGGGTTTTAAATTTTCTGATTAACTCTCTTCTTGAAATGCTGGATGGCATGGTCAGGCGGTTGCAGTTTCTTTGATATTTATCTCTATATCTTTAACCTTTGGAACAGGGTCTCCATCTCTTAATTTGAGAACAAGCCATTCGTCTAAGACATCCATAAGTTCTTTTCTGCACTCCTCAACTGTTTTTCCGTTAGCCCAGACACCCTCAAAACCGGGTATCTCGGCAAACCATGTTCCGTCATCCAATTTTTTATATTCCGCTATTTCCAGAGCCAGTTGAATATATTCAAATAACATGGCAACCTCCTGTAATTTGAATATTAGCAGATGTATTTACTGCTTGCAAGACGATTTTACAGGCTGCATCAAAAACAGTATGAAATGGGAGCGAAAAGGGGACACCCATTAAAAGGCAGCTTTATTTTCAATATATAACCTCTCAAGGGCTATCAATGGCGCTTTGATATTTTTATACAAACGTAAGATTTGAGCCAAAGCCTGCCCCTGAGAGTTTTTATCAGGGGACAAGGAAAAGCTGGTTGGACAAAACGGAACATACTATTTTACGTATGTGAGTATTTGGACAGGCAGATTTGACGCCACGCTTAGCGTGGCTATGTCCCGCTGAGCGGGACGCAGTATTTGGCCAAAGGTTGCGTTTGTAACCCTTACCACGCCCCTGTTGCCAAATACTCATGTATCGAATCCGCTGCCTTCCTGCCATCGCCCATTGCGAGGATGACAGTTGCGCCGCCCCGGACAATATCACCGCCTGAAAAGACGCCTTTTTTGCTGGTTCTTCCTGTATCCGAATTTACTGTAATATTTCCCCATTTATTAACTTTTATATCAGGGGTTGTTTGAGGGATTAATGGGTTTGCTCCATTTCCAACAGCAACAATTGCAATGTCTACATCTATCAGAAATTCAGAACCTTTTATAGGCACTGGCCGTCTTCTTCCTGATTCATCAGGCTCTCCAAGCTCCATCTTTATGCACTCAACTTTTTTGAGCCTCCCCTCGTCATCGCCGATAAACCGTGTTGGATTCGTGAGGAGCATAAACTTCAACCCCTCTTCCTCTCCATGATGAATCTCTTCAATCCTTGCAGGCATCTCTTCTCTTGAACGGCGGTAGATAATGGTCACCTCTTCAGGGCAGAGCCTCAATGCTGTTCTTGCAGCATCCATTGCAGTATTGCCGCCTCCAATAACTGCCATTTTCCTACCTCTTAAAACAGGCGTATCATATTCAGGGAATTGATAGGCGCGCATCAGGTTTACCCGTGTAAGGTATTCATTGGCAGAGTACACGCCAATGAGATTTTCTCCGGGGATATTCATAAAAACTGGAAGGCCAGCGCCTGTACCAATAAATACAGCGTGATAGCCCCCGCCTGAGGCGGATGATAAAAGTTCATCTACTGTTTCAAGCTTTCCAATAACTGCATTGCAGACAATCTCAACCCCCATCTTCTTTAAATATTCCACCTCTGCCTCAACTATCTTTTTCGGCAGTCTGAACTCAGGGATGCCATACATCAGGACGCCACCCGGTGCATGAAGGGCTTCGAACACAGTAACCTTATGTCCTTTTTTTACGAGGTCGCCTGCAACCGTCAGACCTGCTGGCCCGGCGCCAACCAAAGCAACCTTTTTCCCTGTCCATTTCGGAATATCAGGGATGGCAACCTCTCCGTGTTCCCTTTCATAGTCTGCTGCAAATCTTTCAAGCCTGCCGATTGATACTGGCTGACCCTTTTTGCCTACTACGCATATCTTTTCACATTGGTCTTCTTGAGGACAGACCCTGCCGCAGACCGCCGGCAGTCCATTGGTCTCTTTTATCTTTCGCGCAGCCTCAACAAACTTACCCTCGGCAATTAGCTGTATGAACCATGGTATATCTATATTTACAGGACATCCGCCAACGCACAATGGATTTTTGCACATGATGCATCTCTTTGCCTCTTGCATTGCCTGCTCAGATGTATATCCATAAGGCACCTCATAAAAATTCCTTACCCGCTCCTTTGGGTTCTGCTCAGGCATCGGCTGTTTGGGTATCTTCATTCTTTCTTTCATCTCTTTTGGATCCATTAATTACTGCTCCTTATTATAAGTAAGTGATTACACAGATTTTCAAGAAACGATTACGCAGATTCGAACATCCTTTTGCCGGAATCTGTGTAATCTGCTTTTGTAATTGGTGTAATCAAATTATGTTCTTTCATAGCACCGTGCGCCTTCATGATATGTAAGCTCTTCCATTGCTATCTTTTCTTCCTTCAGATAACCTCTGTTTCTCCTTATGAGCTCATCAAAGTCAACCTCATGACCGTCAAACTCAGGACCGTCAACACAGACAAATTTATTCTTTCCAGCTATAGTCACCCTGCATGCGCCGCACATTCCGGTTCCGTCTACCATGATTGGGTTTAAACTTACAACAGTATGAATCTTATGGGGTCTCGTTACATTACACAATGCCTTCATCATCGGCACAGGCCCGATGCCTACCACAATACCGATTTTTCTTTGCTCATTGATAAGTTTCTGAAGTATCTGGGTTACAAATCCATGATGACCGTAACTGCCGTCATCTGTTGTGACAAATAATTCATCACTGGTCTTTTTCATCTCATCTTCAAGGATTAAAAGCTCCTTTGTCCTCGCGCCTATAATTGAAACCACTTTGTTGCCTGCTTCTTTTAAAGCCTTTACAATAGGATATACAGGCGCTGTGCCAATGCCTCCCCCTATACAAACCGCAATCCCAAAGTTTTCTATATGGGTTGGTTTACCAAGAGGGCCAACAACATCCAAAATAGTGTCGCCTTTTTCAAGGTCACCGAGCATAGAAGTTGTCTTCCCAACCTCCTGCGAAATAATGGTAATAGTGCCTTCCTTAGTATCAGAATCTACTATTGTTAATGGCACCCGTTCGCCATGTTCATTAATACGGATTATAATAAACTGTCCGGCCTTCCTTTTCTTTGCAATCAGCGGCGCCTTTATCCTGAATAAGGCAACTGTATGTGAAAGTTGTTTTTTTTCAACTATCTCAAACAAGGTAAGCTCCTTTCTATTTTAAAATATCATGTAATAACAAATTATATATCATACAATTATCAATATCAAAAGAAATGACATTACCCTAGTCAGTTTAGTTTTTGACAATGCCAAGATAAATCTATTATAATATAAAACTAAATTTAACTCACTCTTATGAAAATAGAAAATATCAGAAATTTTTCCATAATAGCCCATATAGACCATGGTAAATCAACCCTCTCAGACAGACTTCTGGAGTTTACCGGCGCCATAACCGAACGGCAGAAAAAAGACCAATTTCTCGACAAGATGGAGCTTGAGCGGGAACGGGGTATTACCATTAAGGCACAGACAGCTCGACTTACGTATAAAGCGCTTAATGGTAAAGAGTATACCTTAAATCTTATTGATACCCCTGGGCATGTGGATTTTAGCTATGAAGTTTCCCGAAGCCTTGCTGCATGCGAAGGCGCAATCCTTGTGGTAGATGCTTCTCAGGGGGTTGAGGCGCAGACCCTTGCCCATCTCTATACAGCCGTAGATGTCGGCCTGGAGGTCTTTCCAGTATTAAATAAGATAGATCTCCCTGCTGCTGAACCGGAACGTGTAAAACAAGAAATCGAGGATGTTGTCGGCATTGATGCAAAGGATGCAATTCTTGCCAGCGCAAAGGAGGGTATAGGCATACGGGAGATACTTGAGGCAATAATTGCAAAGATACCTCCTCCAGATGGTGATGTTCATAGACCATTGAATGCCCTGCTTTTTGATAGTTGGTATGATACCTATCTCGGGGTTATCATTTTGGTAAGGGTCTTTGATGGGGTAATAAAAAAGGGTGTAAAGATTAAATTTGTTTCCACAGGAAAGGTCTTTGAGGTAGATAAGGTTGGGGTATTTGCCCCAAATCCGACAGTAAAGAGTGAACTTGCCTCAGGTGAGGTTGGCTTTGTTATAGCAGGCATAAAGGAGGTTGGAGATACAAGGATTGGAGATACAGTAACAGATGCGGAAAATCCAACTAACAGCCCTTTGCCAGGATTTAAGTCTGTTAAGCCCATGGTATTTTCCGGTCTCTACCCTGTTGACTCATCAGAGTATGAAAATCTGAAAGAGGCGGTTGAAAGGCTAAAGTTAAATGATGCCTCTTTTACCTATGAGCCTGAGACATCGCTTGCGCTTGGGTTCGGCTTTAGATGCGGATTTTTAGGTCTCCTGCATATGGAGATAATTCAGGAGAGGCTTGAAAGGGAATACGGGCTTAATCTTATTACAACCGCTCCTACTGTTATTTATAAAGTTACTAAGACTACAGGAGAGGTTATATTCATTGATACACCAACAAAGCTTCCGTCAGTACAATACATAGAAAAGCTTGAAGAACCATTTATTCTTGCAACTATACACCTCCCCAATGAATATTTGGGCGCTATACTCGGGTTATGTGAGAACAGGCGCGGCATACAGAAAGAGATAAAGTATCTTACACCCACAAGGGTTATGCTGGTATATGAGATACCTCTGAATGAAATTGTTCTGGACTTTTATGACAGGTTAAAAACCTTGAGCAAGGGCTATGCATCAATGGATTATGAATATCTGGACTACAGGGAGGCAGACCTTGTGAAGCTGGATATTCTGTTAAATAGCGAACCCGTAGATGCATTATCTGTCATCGTTCCAAGGGAGAGGGCATATTACCGTGGCAAGGAACTTGCTGAAAAGATGAGAGAGATTATACCCAGACAGATGTTTGAAATTATAATACAGGCATCAATCGGCAGTAAGATTATTGCGAGAGAAACGGTAAAGGCATTAAGAAAGAATGTTACTGCGAAGTGCTATGGCGGCGATATTACAAGGAAAAGAAAACTTTTGGAAAAGCAGAAGGAAGGGAAGAAGAGGATGAAGCAGGTGGGAAGGGTTGAAGTGCCGCAGGAGGCGTTCTTGGCAGTGTTGAAGATAGGAGGGTAGTTAGCGAATTAGAGGATTTGCAAATTAGAGACTCGGTTTTACTAATTCTCTAATCAACTAATCTGCTCAAATAAAAGGAGACCATTGATGCAGAAAAAAAAGGTAATTCGAGAAACCATTGAGGCCATAGTAATTGCCCTGGTGTTGGCCCTTATCATACGGACCTTTGTTATCCAGGCGTTTAAGATTCCATCAAGCTCTATGGAACCATCGCTCTTGATAGGAGATCATCTGCTGGTAACTAAGTTTATCTATGGCATACCATTGCCATTTACTGACCGTAAGCTTTTTTCATTCAAAAATCCAAAGTCAGGTGATGTGATTGTTTTTGAATTTCCCAATAATCCCCAATACTGCCGGAGTTTTTCAGCGAAAACCAAAAAAAGGTTTGCAAATACGATTGAAAGAAGGGATGTCTGGCAATTGCTTAGTGATGATTGCAAGGATTTTATCAAGCGAGTAGTTGCAGTTGAAGGAGATACTGTTCAGGTTATAGATAAAAAGGTCTTTGTAAACAACAAGCCGTTAGAAGATAAACACGGCGTTCATGTAGATTCTTTTGTTTATCCCAAAGGGCCTGAACCAAGAGATAATTTCGGTTCTTATACAGTTCCCAAAGATTCGGTTTTCGTAATGGGTGACAACCGCGACAGAAGCTTTGACAGCCGCTACTGGGGGGCGGTAAATATTTCTGAGATAAAGGGCAAGGCGTTTATTATATATTGGTCATGGAATTCAGAGGATAGTTGGATCAGATGGCGGAGATTTTTGAATATTATAAGATAGGCTATTGGCGAGAGGCAATAGGCAATAGGCAATAGGAAAACCCATAGCCTATAGCCCATTGCTTATTGCCGGTACTTTATGCTATAAAAACATCTTCTTATGCAAGAATATAAAAAGGCCTTTGAACAGTATCTCTCCATTGAAAAAAATGCCTCAAAGTATACACGGGAAAACTATCTTAGAGACATTACGCAGTTAGAAGGTTTTTTAAAGGATAATGGGCTTTATCTTTGCAATGACGAGATAGATGTTAAAAAAATAAATGAAAATGCGCTGCGGCTTTTTTTGGGTAATTTATATAAAAACTGTAGAAAGGCGTCAATTGCAAGAAAATTAGCCTCTATAAAGGCATTCTTTAGATTTTTAGTTAAAAAGGGGTATTTATCAAAAGACCCTGCTGAACTTATTACGCATCCAAAAATAGAAAAGTATCTTCCCACTGTATTGACTGTAGATGAGGCAAAGACGCTGGTAGAGGCAGGGCAAACAATAGCAGAGAAACGGGGAAAGGGGGAAAGGGGGAAACGGAAAAACCCACTCACCCCTTCACCGATTCGCCGATTCCCCGATTCACTCACAATTTTAAGAGACAAGGCTATTCTTGAAGTTCTGTATTCATCAGGCATACGTGTTGGAGAGCTATCAGGGCTTAACATGAGGGATATTGATCTTGATTCTGGAATAATCAAGGTCATTGGAAAAGGGAATAAGGAAAGAATTGCCATACTTGGTGAAAAGGCCAGAGAGGCTTTGAGGAAATATCTGGCTAAGAAGTCAGAAGTTAGAAGCCTGCCACTGCAGGCCTGCCCTCGAATGGTTCTATCGGGGGCTGTAAGCAGGGGTCAGAAGTCGGAAGAGGGGAATGAGCCTGTTTTTCTGGGTGCAAGGGGCGAGAGGATTTATCCGAGGGCAGTGCAGAGACTTGTGAAAGAGAGCGCCCTTAGGTCAAATGTTGCGAAGTCACCAACCCCTCATTCACTAAGACATTCATTCGCTACGCATCTGTTGGATGCAGGGGTTGATTTGAGGACAATACAAGAGATGCTCGGTCATGCAAGTCTGTCAACGACCCAAAAGTATACAAAGGTAAGCGTTCAGAGGCTGATGGAAGTGTATGATAAGGCGCATCCGAGAGCAAAAAAGACAGGGAAAGGGATTAGGAATTAGAAATTTGGAATTAGGAATTGGGGTCAGGAGGCTGATATTATGTTTCACGGAACAACAATATTAGCAGTTCGTAAAGATGGCAAGATTGCTGTTGCAGGTGATGGCCAGGTTACGCTTGGAAATACCGTAATGAAAAAGGGCGCTGTCAAGGTGCGTCGCATGGGAGACGGCAAGGTGCTTGCCGGTTTTGCCGGTTCCACTGCCGATGCGTTTACCCTCTTTGAAAAGTTTGAAGCAAAACTCGAAAAATATGGCGGCAATCTTCAAAGAGCTGCTGTTGAGCTTGCAAAGGATTGGAGAACAGATAAGATACTTAGAAGGCTTGAGGCTCTTTTGCTTGTTGTTGATAAGGAACATTCATTGATATTGTCAGGCAGCGGTGATGTAATAGAGCCTGAAGGCGGCGCTGCCGCTATAGGCTCTGGCGGACCATTTGCACTCTCTGCTGCCAGGGCAATGCTTATCTATTCTAATCTTGATGCAAAAACAATTGCTCAAGAGGCAATGAAGATTGCAGCGGAGATTTGCATTTATACGAATGAGAATATAACTGTGGAGGAGTTGTGATTCTCTGATTTCGCAGATTATAAAAACAGATTACACAGATGATGAAGATTAGTTTTTATCTGTGCAATCGTATTCTAAAATCTGTGTAATCATATAAATTTATGAAAACATTTACCCCAAGAGAAATTGTATCAGAGCTTGATAAGTATATTATAGGCCAGAAAGAGGCGAAGAGGGCGGTTGCTATTGCCCTCCGAAATCGTTGGCGCCGTCAGCAGGTAGCGCCTGAACTCAGGGATGAGATAGCGCCTAAGAATATCATTATGATTGGGCCTACTGGCGTAGGAAAGACAGAGATATCCCGAAGGCTTGCCAAGCTCGCACAGGCGCCATTTATAAAAGTTGAGGCATCAAAGTTTACAGAGGTCGGCTATGTCGGCCGCGATGTGGAGAGCATTATCCGCGATATTACTGACCTTGCTGTAAAAATGGCAAAGGATGAGGAACGGGTTAAGGTTCAGGAAAAGGCACAGGAGATGGCAGAGGAGCGGCTTTTAGACCTGCTCCTGCCGCCTGTTACATCTGTTGGATTTGCGGCACAGCAGGACCCTCAAAGGCTTATGCAGGAAAGAGAGCTCCAGAAAAGCACAAGAGAGAAGCTCAGGGCGCTGCTCAGGGAAGGCAAGCTTGATGACAGGGTTGTCGAGATAGAGACTACAGAGCAAAAACTTCCGGTTGTGGAGATATTTTCGACTGCCGGCATTGAAGAGATGGATTTGAACATAAAAGATATGTTTGCAAACATCTTTCCTAAGAAGACTAAGAGGCGCAGCGTTAAAGTCCCTGAGGCAGTGAAGATTCTGAATCAGGAAGAGGCGCAAAGGCTTATTGATATGGATAAGGTTGTAAAGCAGGCAATAGAACGAGTTGAGCAATCTGGTATCGTGTTTATTGACGAGATAGACAAGATTGCAGGCAGAGAATCAGGCCATGGGCCAGATGTTTCAAGAGAGGGTGTGCAAAGAGACCTTTTGCCGATTGTTGAAGGCTCAACTGTGAACACCAAATACGGCATGATTAAAACAGATCATATTTTGTTTATCGCATCAGGCGCATTCCACGTGTCAAAGCCTTCTGACCTGATTCCAGAGTTTCAGGGGAGATTCCCAATACGTGTTGAACTCAAATCTCTCGGCAAAGAGGATTTTATAAGAATTTTAAAAGAGCCGGAGAATGCTCTGACAAAACAGTATGTAGCCCTTATGGAGACAGAGAGTATAAAACTCAATTTTACAGATGATTCCATCGCAGAGATTTCAGAGATGGCAACTATTGTAAATGACAGGATGGAGAACATCGGCGCCAGACGCCTTCATACCATAATGGAAAGGATTTTAGACGACATCTCCTTTGATGCGCCTGATATGATTGCTGCAGGCGGGCATAAAGAGATTGTGATAGATGCGAAATATGTGAGGGACAGGCTCTCTGATATTATAAAGGACGAGGATTTGAGCAAGTATATTTTGTAAATACCGTGAACGGTGTTCGTGTTCCGTGTCCGTTTAAGGTTTTTTCACGGTCACGAGTCATGGACACGGCTGAAGGTAGTTATGTTATGCAGCGATACATTCAAAAAGTTGAAACACTCTTAGAGTCATTGCCGTACATACGTCAGTTTTATGGCAAAACAATTGTAATAAAATACGGCGGTCATGCGATGATAGAGGAGAACCTTAAGCAGAGCTTTGCTAAAGACATAATCCTTATGAAATATGTTGGCCTGAATCCTGTTGTTGTGCATGGCGGCGGGCCGCAGATTGGCGAGCTATTAAAGAAGCTTGGCAAAGAGTCCCGCTTTGTGAAAGGCATTCGTGTTACAGACAGCGAGACCATGGATGTGGTTGAGATGGTTCTGGTTGGAAAGGTGAATAAGGAGATTGTGGGGCTTATCAATCACTATGGCGGAAAAGCTGTGGGGTTAAGCGGCAAGGACGGCGGCTTGATTAAAGCGAAGAAGCTAAGAGCCAAAGGCGCAGACATGGGAATGGTAGGAGATGTCAAGACTGTAAATCCAAAGGTTATAGAGACCCTTGACCGTGATAAATTCATCCCTGTGATAGCGCCTGTAGGTGTTGGCGACGACGGCAAGACATACAACATCAATGCTGATACCGTAGCTGGTAGAATTGCGGCCTCGCTAAAGGCGGAAAAGCTAATTCTCCTTACTGATGTGCAGGGTGTTCTGAATAAAGATAAAAAACTCATATCAGCGCTCAGTGTTGCCGAGGCAAAAAAGCTCATTAAGAACGAAACCGCAACAGGCGGCATGATTCCAAAATTAGAATGTTGCCTTGATGCCTTAAAAGGCGGTGTGTCCAAGGCGCATATCATAGACGGCAGGGTAGAACATGCGGTTCTTTTGGAAGTTTTCACAGACGCGGGGGTGGGGACGGAGATATATAAGAGTTCACGCTGAACTCAAACAAGCAATATACTGCATTAAAAGAGCTATGACCCTGTCAGCAAAGAAAATAAAGAAGAAAACCAGGCCAAAATCTGCTGTCAAGCACAAAAATGCGATTGGCGATAACCTCGCAATGAACCCTCTTGAATTTTATATTTCCGAGGGAGCGGCCAACTACGGAAACAAGCCGCCTTTTACTATTTATTACGACAATCCTGAAGATTCCATCAGACTTCTTAAGGGCGATTGCATCGAGATATTGGATCGGGCAAGGGAAAACAGCGTTGACATGATCTTTGCAGATCCACCCTACTTTCTTTCTAACGGAGGAATTACCTGTCATGCCGGAAAGATGGTTTCCGTCAACAAGGGCAAATGGGATAAGTCTAAGGGTGTTATAGAAAATCACAAGTTTATCCTTGAATGGCTCAAGGCTTGCCAGAGGGTTTTAAAGCCGAACGGGACGATTTGGGTCTCAGGCACTACCCATATTATTTATTCGATCGGTTTTGCCATGCAGGAGCTTGGCTACAAGATTCTAAATGACATCATTTGGTATAAACGCAATGCTCCGCCTAACCTTTCTTGCAGATATTTTACTCATTCAACAGAGATAGTTTTATGGGCAGCAAAAAATCAAAAAAGTAAACATTATTTTAATTATCCATTGATGAGAGAAATGAATCAGGGCAAGCAAATGAGAAATGTTTGGGAAATTTCCGCGCCACAATCAGAAGAAAAAAAGTTCGGCAAACACCCTACTCAAAAACCTGTTGACCTTTTAACCAGACTGATACTTGCTTCTACAAAAGAGGGAGACGTGGTTTTAGACCCTTTTTGTGGAAGTTCAACAACTGGGGTTGCGGCGATTTTACTGAATAGGAAATATGTGGGGATTGATTTGGAAGACGAATATCTACAACTTTCCGTGAAAAGATTAAAAGAGGCTTTGACTAAAAGAGAGCTAAAATTGTCTGTAACGAAAGGGGCTCTGCCTTGTGAAAAACAAGCAATGTAACGGTTTGATACGATTTACAATCAAATAAACTAAGGGAACGACATGTCCTTGACCAAAAAGAAGAAACGAAACGAATACAAACATTCGATGGACTTGAAAAGTCTCAAGATACTAAATGCTTCGCGTGATGATTTCCGCAAAAAATTAGAAGAAATACCTTACCGTGGCTATGAAGTCGAACAGCTAAGCGATGGACGAAAAATAGTTATTGCAAAACCAGACGGCAAGTCAGTTTATGGACAGCCCAAGAAAGAGGATTTCTTTGTGTGGGTATATAATCCCATAGAGGGAACTTTATGGCAGATTACTCATAGGCAAATATACGAAGACCTGAAATTAAAGGAAGATAAAGATGCATCAATCGCATTGAAAGCAATTGACTATCTCAAACGAGTTCATCGGGGGGAAGAACCAGAATAAATATTGAGGAATGCGAATATAGGCGATGTGCCAGGAGAACCAATAGAGATACTTCTGAAATCATACAAATGGATTTGGGGTCAAGAGGATGTGAACTATCCTAATGGAGAAGGCCGTGATATGTCAATGAAGTCCATTTTAGAGCTTGAAAACGAGCTTCAGAATGAAAAATAAAGAAAATGAGCCTTTATGCGCAATTATATCCCTGTAAAAAAATATTGGTTTGAGATGTATACAAAATATGACAGGCCGTATTGGATACCCGCATTAAAATTCCCTATCGAAAAAATCAAGATAGATAAGTCATTATTTGGCTATCATAATGAAGTTTCACATTCTAATGTTTTGTATATGCTAATGAACTTTGATCGTGATGCGTGGATGCCTATCACAATAAATAAGAATTACTATCTGTTAGATGGACAGCACAGATTGGAATTAGCCAGACAGATGGGGCTGTCATTTATTGATGTAGTCATAGAGGATTCGGAGTTATTAAAAGGTAATAATAAAAATGATAAAAAGGAAAGTGAAGGAAAGAAGAAGGGATCTAAAAAGGTACGAAGACTCGAATCGAAATTAAAAACACTTAAAGCAGAAATAATGAAACGTGAAGCAAAAATGTCTGGGGAAGTAGGTTTTTATGATTAAAGGCGGAACTGGTGGCGGAAATACTAAAACAGGGCTATTTTTTGAGGGTAAGACTGATCTTGCGACTTTTCTTAATTTACAAAAAAGCTATGAGGTTAGAGAAGATAATGTTTATTTCAAAGGCAAACCGGTCGGCAGAATATTTAAAAAATATAGCCTGTATAAATTCCTTGAAGAATTAAACATTGACTGGAAAACAATAATATCAAAAAGACTGTTACCTGACGATTCTATTTATGTAATCATAAAAAATACTTTATACATCATTGAGTGCAAAATTCAGAATGTTGCCGGTTCTGTGGATGAAAAGCTCCAAACCTGTGATTTTAAGAAGAAGCAATATCAGAAACTATTTTCGCGCGCCAATATAGAAGTTGAATACATTTACCTTTTAAGTGATTGGTTTAAGAAACCTGAATACAGGGATGTGCTGGATTATATAATAAGCGTAAGGTGTTCATACTATTTCAATTATATCCCTTTGGAAAAAATAGGGCTAACCATGCCTCTTAAATAAACCAAAACAAAACTATGAAAAGGGAGTTCTTTTAAATTTCTGAAACAAGGGATGGATATTCAGTAAATTTATGTTTGCCGTAGCCGAACAAAACTTAACCATTCGGGCAACCCTTTTATGGGCAGAGGATTATCTTCTGCGATATGGTGTTCCTGATGCGAATATAGAGGCTGAGTATCTTCTGTCCCATGCGCTTGATTGCAAAAGGGCGGAGCTTCATTTAAAACACGCCAGCCATATTTCTTATAATGCACTGCAAAAATTTATAGATTTTGTTGAGCGGAGGATAAAAAGAGAACCGTCCCAATATATTCTTGGCGAACAGGAATTCTGGGGGCTTCCCTTTAAAGTTACCAAAGATGTCCTGATACCGAGGCCTGAAACAGAGGTATTGGTGGAAGAAGCGGTGAAGACAGTCAGGAGTCAGGAGTCAGAAGTCAGAAGTCAGAATACAAAAATTCATTACTCCGAACTCCGGACTCCGGACTCTAAACTTATTTTAGACTTATGCACCGGCAGCGGCTGTATAGCCATTTCTCTTGCAAAGGAAATTCCTAATAGCAGGGTATTTGCTGTTGATATATCAGAAAAGGCTCTGGATGTAGCAAGAGAAAATGCGGAGAGATATGATGTTGCAGACAGAATAACTTTTCTGAGTGGAGATCTATTTGAACCGTTGAACGGCCTGAATATAAAAGCCGATATTATTGTTTCAAATCCTCCATATATTTCAAGAAAGATGCTTCAAGAACTCCAACCCGAGGTAAAAGATTATGAGCCGCAAGCAGCACTTTACGGCGGCGAAGACGGCATGGATTTTTACAGAAAGATTATCGCCGATGCGCCGGCATATCTGGCTAAAGGCGGTTACTTAATGTTAGAGATGGGTTACAGACAGGCAGGAAAGATAAAGAATCTGATAGAACAAAATAATGGCTTTGAAGATATAGATATTAAAAAAGATTTTGCAGGTATAGAAAGGATAATTAAGGCACAGAGAAAGGGTTAAATCAATGAATAGAGAAGAAGCAATTTCAACTTTAAAAGCCTACTTTCAGAATAAAGCTGATGCCTACGATATTGATACGGCATTTTTATACGGCTCATTGGCGTGCGGATATCCAAAGATAGAATCTGATGTTGATGTGGCAGTTTTGTTTATTCATGAGATGAGCGAAGAAAAGACATTTAGCTCAATGAACACTATATCCTTGGAGCTTATAGATATCCTGAAGCGAGAGGTAAATGTCCTTTATATTGATAAAGATTTATCCAGACCAATGCTTCACTACAATGCTATCGTCAAAGGCATGCCTGTCTTTATGAGGGATTTTACGAGATATGTTGATTTGAGATTAAAGGCAATATCGCAGATGGAAGACTTTAGCATCTTTGGCACAAAATGGCAATCTGATGTTGTAAGGAAAAGGCTGGAGGGCTTAGACCGTGCCAGAGTTTAGATATGCAAAAGGGAGAATAATGGAATCTCTTGCCTTTATAACAAAGGAGGTGGATGAATTTGAGTCTGAATATAAACTTAAAACATGGGAAGAATATTCTTCTGATAATAAACTTCAAAAACTTATAGACAGAACCATAGAAAATATTTTGACTGCTGTTATTGAAGTATGCGGTGTTGTATTGACAGAGAATAATATAGAGGCAGAGAGTTATCCTGATGTAATGAAAAAGCTCGGCGGCTTCTTCGGTTTTAGCAAAAAGGAGATAGAGACTCTGGCAAATTTTGCTATTCAACGAAATAGGCTCGCCCACAGATATCTTAATTTTAGATGGCAGGTGGCAAGATTTTATATGGAGAACAAAGATATTCTGAAGAAATTGATAAACTCTATTTATGACTATGAAAAATCAAGAAGATAGACAGGGTAATTAAGGCACAGAGAAAATGCTACATCAATGAGTAGAAGCAAAAATACCGCCTTTCTGAGGGTAAATCAAATGTCCTAATCTACGACTATCTCGATTCTTTCAACGCAATGCTTCTCAAGATGTACCGAAACAGGTTAAAGGCATACAAAAAGATGGGTTATGTCATTCAGCAGATGTAAGGAAGGGGCAGGAATCTGTTTTGTTAAACATTAGGCAATTCGCGGCCAAAAAAATCCTTTTGGTTTTTATAGAAGTAATGATATAATTTTCTGCAAAAGGAGGTGTTGCTTATGCAAAAGACTGACCTGAGTGGAATAACAGTTGAAAAAATTTTACAGACAGCGGAAATGTTTAAAGGTTTCAAAAAAAAACCTTCTATGCTTAAACATCTCGATGGAAAGTATTATAAGGAAGGGCTTGAAATGAAAAAGCAGGGTATAACAAGCACAACTATAATAAAAGAAATAAGAGAAGCGAATCAATGACCAAAAGGATTTTTATAGATTCCAATATCTTCTTAAATTTTCTCCTTAAAGAAGAAGGCTCCTATGAAAGTTCAAAGCATCTCCTGACAAGGATTGAAAAAGGCTATATGGAAGGAGTTACAACGGTTATTAATATCATGGAAATATTGGCTGTTCTTAGAAAAAGGTCAAGGGCAAAGGATAGTCAAATAATTAAAGATATTGAAACGATAGGCGAGATTCAGAATCTCGAAATTATTATTCCCAATGAAATTCATATTGCGCAGGCATTTGAAATCCAGAAAAAGACAAAACTTTTGCCAACTGACGCGATTCTCATTTCAACTGCAAAAGACTTTTCCGACACATTTGTCTCCAGAGATGCTGAATTAAAACAAAAGGCATCAAGTTTTATATCTATAGTTAAACCTGAAGAATTATAATCTGCATCATCGTTTTATGCTGCTCAACTGCCGGATAGACAAGGTTGAATGAATGTGATAATAAGAAATAGGGGAAGCGTCCCTTTGCTTACTATTTTTTTGGTTCATCATCGCTTAACGAGTGAATTGCCATGAACATCAGTAAAAGACCCCATAGCTATTCTGATAATATCTATCAGCGCCCAAATACCCACAATAAGCAGCATAGGCAAGCCAATCAGAAATGCAGAAGTGGCTGCGCCCACAATAGTTAACAATAAGAGCGTAACCGCTGTTCCTGTATGTCCTGTATAAAAACGATGAATGCCTAATCCGCCAAGAAATATTGACAGGAGCAGTGCGGTCAACCAGTCTTTGGCTTCGCCTCTTACGAGTCTTACACCACATTTTGTGCATACCTCAGATGCCGCATTGGTTATTTCTACGCCGCAACTTTGACAAAACTTATTCCCTTTCCTCGGAGACACCCCGCACGATACGCATATTTCTGCCTGCTCAGCAATCTCTTTACCACAATTCCTGCAGTACATATAGAACCTCCTCCAGTAGAATTTTATTGTTTATAGTTGCTCTACGGCCTTGTCTTTTTGAACTGCTCTATTTGCTTTATCATAAGCAGTGTTTCATTAAGTTCCTGCGGACTTATATATTCTATCTCCCACTCGCCGTTTTGATAGCGCCGCCATACCATCCTGACCGACACAATCTCCTGTCTATCAGGTGTTTGCATCTTTGCCATTTTTACTTCCGTGTCTGTAATAGCTGAATTTTCTTTAAGGTTTAGAGAGACTTTAATAGGTGCAGCAATCGTAAGAGTAAATTGTTCAACATTTGGTATGTCTTTATATTCTTTAAAAAAACTGTTTATAGCCTCAATCTGCTCTCTGAATTTCTTTTCAAGAATATTTACTTCTCGCTTTTCGGATGAACAGGCGATAAGAGACACTAAAACCAAACAGACCAATACATGGAAAGGCCTTAAACTATTCATTCCTTAGCCCCAGCGTCTTTGAGTAATTTAACAATTTCTGTGTGGCCTTCTTTTTCAGCATTAGATAATGGTGTCTCACTTTTCCCCAAAAAAAGCATTTTTGCATTTACATCTGCCCCTTTATCTAACAATATCTTTACAATGTCCGTATGGCCATACTTGCTTGCCATTATTAACGGTGTAATACCATTCGCCATGTCACCATATCCTTTTGCATTTACATCTGCTCCTTTACTTAAGAGTGCTTTTACAATTTCAACATGACCATTCCGTGCTGCACCCATTAAGGGAGTCATACCTTTTAAGCTTCCATTACGTCCTTCGCTCCTCGCATTAACATTAGCTCCTCCGGCCAGTAGGGCTTGTACTGTTGATATGTGTCCATTATTTGCCGCAATATCTAAAGGAGTAATATCAGAATTAGCAGGTTTAGAATTGGGACCCATCCCTGCATTTAAAAATAATTTCACAACAACGCTATCTCCTTGTTCCGCATGCTTCCAAAAATTTTCTTCGGTATATTTTATATTCATTTGTGCCAATTCTTTTCTGGCCTTCTCAGGGCTTTTGCCACAGGCTGACAATGAAATAAGCAATGGAAAGAGAAACACTAATGTTACAATTCTTATCTGCCGCATAGATTCTCCTTTCTTGAAAATATTGCAAGCCATTATTCCCCATCCATCAATCAAGTAATCCTAACTATTTGAACAGAAAAGGGGACGGTTCTAATTTATCAATAACCGCCCGAATTTTATTTATGGCTCTGTGTTGCATCGTCAGATTTCTCATTTAATAGAACCGTCCCCTTTTACTCTTCTTTAGCTCCGGCATCTTCGAGTATTTTAACAATATCCATATGGCCTTTTTGTTTAGCCATGCTTAACGCTGTCATATTGCTTTCTAAACTTTTCGTTCGCAGGTTTACATACGCGCCTTTGTCTAATAGTAATTTGACAATTTCGGTACGGCCATTGCTTGCGGCAATCATTAAGGCTGTAAGATCAAATACCGTGGTGTTTACATCCGCACCTTTTCTAATCAACTCTCTTACTATTTCAAGATGTCCTTTTCTTGCTGCACCCATTAAAGGTGTTACACCAAATCGCCCTTTATTAGTCCTTACATTGGCACCTTTACTAAGTAGTGTTTTAACTATAGCAGTATGACCTTCTTCAGATGTAACATATAGTGCAGTAATACCGTCAGTGTTCTCCAAATTTGGATCCATTCCTGCGATTAAAAATAAATCTATAATAGTAATATCACCCTTCTGAGCGTATTCAACAAAGGTATTGCTGTTATACGCTATATTCATACGATCTAATTCTTTGCGCGCCTTTTCTGGGCTTTTACCGCAGGCTGATAATGAAATCAGCAATGGAAAGAGAAACAGTAAGATTATTATTCGTGTGAGTCGCATATCCCCTCCACTTGAGTTCTATAGATACCCACGCCTTTACCTTTTACAGGCGTGGTTCTTATGAGATGCAAGCTTTGCTTGTCCCATTGGGAACTTGCTTTCATCCCCGCCTTTACAGGCAGGGATTTCCCGCTGGGATTAAATTGTTTTTGCAAAGCTGTTCCTCATTTTTTCCTTCGCTACGGCTCATTCTTTTTTTCCGAGGAGCAATTAAAATTCTGCACTAGAGAAAAGCTTTGACGCTCTTCGGGATTGCGGTTTTTTATATTATCCTCTGGCAATTTCTTATCAAGCCATGACTGATCTTTGTTTATTAGAGAGCAATATAGTAAACGAAGCCCTATCACACTGACAGCTACACCAAGGCCTAAAAAAACACCAAACCAATGTTGATTAGGGAGTAGAGATAAAAATGCCGCAATAAAGCCTATCGTTATAATGTAGCATCCATAGAAAAGGATTACCCCACCACTTTGAGCGGATAGAACTTTCATTGTCACCATGCGTTTGCCATAATTATCGCTTCCAAACTTATCTATATTTTCGGCAATCTTACTTATGAGCATGTATGGTACAAAAAGAGAACTTCCACTCACAAGCAATGCCAAACTATGAATGAGGTCGTTATCATTCATAGTTTGGCCCTACTTTGTCACTGTGGGAGTAGATTTGCAACCTGCTCCCTCCATTGCCTTTATTGCTCATTTCAACGCATAGTTCAAAAGGCGGTAAATGATAAGCACTTGAATAAGCTCGATTAGGAGATCCATAAATTCTTTGTTCAACATTCATGGAAGCCTCCTTTCCGCCTACGTTTTGAGAAAAATTACCATCTTCCATGCAGGCCGATTTTCCATTTTAAGATAAAATCAACTCCCAATACGGCCAGCATTCTTTAGCCGTTCTTGCTTTTGGCATACACTTAAGGCCGTTAAACTATTTTTCTTCAATAAAGATAGCATATAGACTAAATCTGTCAAGGTAAATTTGGCCTATTGCCTATTAATATTTAGAGAATTTTAGCTTATGCTCTAACCATGAAGTTTAATGTCTTTCTCAAAACTTTTGGGAAAAGAGTCAGGGCTGTCAGAAAATCAAAGAATATTTCTCAGGAAAAACTTGCGGAGTTGGCTGGACTACATCCAACTTATATTAGCGATGTGGAACGCGGAAAGGTAAATGCCTCTATTTATAGCTGTTATATGATAACTAATGCTTTGGCTGTTCCGTTATCTGAATTTATTAGCCTCTATAAGGGTGATGCGGAAATCGAAAATGAACTTGCTGTATTGAATGGGCTAATAAGGCAGCTCGACAAAAAAGACCAACAGTTAATCTTATCAGCATTGCGTGGAATGTTATCAGCTATAAAAAAGGCTTGAATAAGAAACCTTACTCTCCGCATACTCATTAAATTCGCTGATGTGTTAGGGGTTGAGATACAGGAGATATTTGATTTCGGGCACAAGGTAAACATAAAAGAACTGCGGGAGGTTATGAGCAGGCTTTTAAAAGAGAGTGATGAAGAAAACCTGCGGCTGGCTGTAAAAATCCTGCGGGCTGTGGTGAGGTGAGAAACCCCATTCGTTAATACCCGTTCGTTAATACGTTGGTAATACGCTTGACAGCAAAGGTTCTGGATGTTAAGTTGTATTTAAACCGATTTTATTAGGAGCAAATATGATCTTTCATGTAACCCTTGAACATGCTGAGGACGGATGGATTGTTGCGGAATGCCCGGCTCTTCCGGGCTGCGTTTCTCAGGGTAAGAATGAAGAAGAAGCCCTTGAGAACATCAAGGAGGCCATAACAGCCTGGTTATGGGCCGAAGACCAGAAAGCCGTCTCTGCCTTGCCTGAAAAGGTTGTTCAGCAGCAGATTGTTGTGGCAGTGTAGACATGGGAAGGCTGGGCAATATATCCGGCAAAGATGCTGTGAAGGCATTTCAAAAGGCCGGATGGGAATCTATGGGACAAGTCGGCAGCCACTTAGTGATGGTCAAACAAGGCATCCGTGTTAATCTATCAATCCCGCAACATAAAGAACTGTCAGTTGGCACACTCCGTACCTTATCCGCAATAGTGGTCTCACCGTGGATGAATTCCTGAAATTGCTTTAACTTACCCAAAAATAGCACTTAAAGATTTTATACTGCACAAACAAGCTTCATTTCTACAAAAAGGCAACAGGGGCTTTTTTCTTTTGAATTTTGAGTTTTGATTTGGTATCTTTATATACTTTCAACAGTGAGGATGGGTGTGAATACGCAAGAAATCATAAATCTAACCACTAAATACATTGCCAACACATACAACCGCTTCCCCATTGCCCTTGTCAGGGGCAAAGGGTGTAAGGTGTGGGATGCGGACGGCAAAGAGTATCTGGATTTTGTGGCAGGTCTTGCGGTCTGTAATCTCGGCCACTGCCATCCAAAGGTTGTAAAGGCAATTCAGGAACAGGCAGAAAAGCTTATTCATATATCAAATCTTTATCATATTGAGCCGCAGGCGCAGCTTGCGGAACTCCTATGCAAAAATTCATTTGCAGATAAGGCATTTTTCTGCAACTCAGGCGCAGAGGCGAATGAGGCTGCTATAAAGCTCACGCGGAAATATTTTAAGGATAAGCCTGTCCCTGCAGAGCCTGCCCCGCACTTGATGCGGGGTATTAAGCAGGGAGGTGAAAATAAATTTCAGATAATTACTATGGAAAAGTCTTTTCACGGAAGGACTATGGCAACCCTTGCAGCCACAGGCCAGAAGAAATTTCAGCAGGGTTTTGAGCCATTACTTGAGAAATTCATCTATGTACCATTCAATGATGTAAAGGCAGTGGCAAATGCCATAACTTCGCAGAGCGCTGCAGTGATGGTTGAGCCGATTCAGGGCGAAGGCGGGGTAAATATTCCGTCGGAAAGTTATCTCAAGGAGTTGAAAGCGTTGTGTAAAGAGAAAGGCTTACTTCTCATCTTTGACGAGGTCCAGGTCGGTATGGGCCGCACGGGCAAGCTCTTTGCCTATGAGCATTACGGCGTAACACCTGATATCATGACTCTGGCAAAAGGTCTGGCAGGCGGCGTTGCTATCGGTTGTATGCTTGCAACCGATGAAGTAGCAAAGAGCTTTGTCCCAGGAGCGCACGCATCTACCTTTGGAGGCAACCCGCTTGCAACAGCAGCAGGTATAGCTGCAATAAAGGCAGTATTGGAAGAAGGCATGTTGGAAAATTGCCAAAAGGTTGGGAAATATCTCCTTGAAAAATCACATAAGCTAAAGGCAGAATATCCGTTCATCAAAGAGGTGCGTGGAAAGGGCTTGATTATCGGTATGGAATTGACGGTTCCTGGCGCAGATATTGTAAAGGCCTGCATGGAAAAGGGGCTTTTAATAAACTGCACTTCTGATACGATTTTACGATTCATCCCGCCGCTTATCGTTACTGAAAAAGAGGTGGATGAGATGATGAAAATATTAATCTCTATTTTAAAGACCATAAAGGTTTAAGAATGCAAGTCTTACAAAAACGACATTTACTCACAATCTCTGATTTAACAAAAGCTGAGATTGACGATGTTTTTGAAAAGACGCGCATCCTTAAGGCGAGACAAAAGCAGGGCATTCCGTATGTCCCTCTTCAAGGCAAAACCCTTGGGCTTATCTTTGAGAAGGCATCCACAAGGACCCGTGTCTCGTTTGAGGTTGCTATGTATCAGCTCGGAGGCAATACTGTCTTTATAAGCCACAGAGATTCTCAGATGGGCAGAGGCGAGCCTATAAAAGATACAGCAAGGGTGTTGTCGCGCTATGTGGACGGCATTGTTATACGGACCTTCGGCCATGACATCATAGTGGAATTTTCGAAGTATTCGACAGTGCCTGTGATAAACGGCCTCACAGACCTCCACCATCCTTGTCAGGTTTTGACAGATGTGTTTACAATTATAGAAAAAAAAGGTAAATATCACGGGCTCAAAGTAGCATGGATAGGCGATGGCAATAACATGGCAAATTCATGGATTGAGGCAGCAGCAAGGCTTGGTTTTGATTTGGTGCTTGCCTGTCCGGATGGATATTGGCCTGATAAAAATATCTTGTCAAAGGCAAAAAAACTTGCCCTCGAATGTTTGAATCGGGGGGAGGCTAAGTTAAATATAGAGGTTGTTAAGGACCCGAAGGATGCTGCAAAGGGTGCGGATGTCCTTAATACAGATGTATGGGCAAGCATGGGACAGGAGGAAGAGGCAGAGAAGAGGAAAAAGGCATTCAAGGGCTATCAGATAAATTCAGAGATTTTGAAACTCGCAAAAAAAGATGCAATTGTTATGCATTGTTTGCCTGCTCACCGTGAAGAGGAGATAACGGATGAGGTTATGGAAGGACGTAATTCAGTTATATTTGACCAAGTGGAGAATAGGCTGCATGTGCAGAAGGTGATTTTGGAAAAACTATTACTCGGAGGATGAGATGTCTGAGATTAAAAAAGTAGTATTGGCTTACTCCGGCGGTCTTGACACCTCGGTTATAATCAAGTGGCTCGTTGAAAATTATGACTGCGAGGTAGTAGCTTTCTCAGCAGATTTGGGGCAGGGAGAAGAGCTTGCGCCGCTTAAGAAAAAGGCTATACAAACAGGTGCGAGTAAGATTTATATAACAGACCTTAAAGAGGAATTTGTCAGAGACTTTATATTTCCTATGTTGAGGGCAGGCGCTGTGTATGAAGGAAGATATATGCTTGGGACTTCCATTGCCAGGCCGCTTATTGCCAAGGCACAGATGGATATTGCAAAAAAGGAAAAGGCTGACGCAGTTTGTCACGGCGCAACAGGCAAGGGCAATGATCAGGTAAGGTTTGAACTGACCTATTATGCAATTAATCCACATATCAAGGTCATTGCACCGTGGCGCGAATGGGATATGAAATCAAGAACTGATTTAATAGATTATGCAGAGAGGCACGATATTCCTGTAACTGCTACAAAGGCAAAACCATATAGTTCAGACAGGAATCTTTTTCACATAAGTTTTGAAGGCGGCATCTTGGAAGACCCGTGGGCTGAGCCGCCAGAGGATATGTTTCTCTTAAGTGTTTCACCGGAAAAGGCGCCAAATAAGCCAACGTATGTTGAGATAGCATTTAAAGATGGCAACCCAATTGCAGTAAATGGCAAAAAAATGTCTCCTGCAAAACTTTTGGCCGAATTAAATAAGCTCGGCGGGAAAAACGGCGTAGGCAGGGTTGATGTGGTGGAAAACCGATATGTGGGCATGAAGAGCAGGGGCG